>ENA-OQKY01000093-OQKY01000093.1-human-gut-metagenome-genome-assembly--contig:-NODE-93-length-121987-cov-7.442262_pt1 | contig 121987 bp, 109 predicted proteins | sample MGYA00242652_ERZ504805 | MGnify/ENA primary metagenome ERZ504805 (study PRJEB26092, sample SAMD00036400) | human gut metagenome | host: Homo sapiens | study: EMG produced TPA metagenomics assembly of...
CCGCAGCATAAGGGGACTTGCCCGGCTCTACCATTAACACTTTCATAATTGTATATCCTCCTTCTTTTTCATTGCCGTACCGGGAGCGGCTGGCGTTTTTTCCTGAGTTTTTGCCACAGAGAGCTTCCCCAGGACGGAAGGCTTCTCCCGGTTTTGGGGTGTAAAAATACCGCCCTCCGAAACCTCGGCGGCGGCATGTTCCGTTTTGGCCTGTTCCAGTCCTTCAACCGTATAGCCAGGTAAAAGAGTACCGTGAACCATAAAATGGTGCTCATATCCTTTCGGGATTGGCGGGGAAATTTCCGTGAATAAATGGGAATAGGCTTTCTTTCGCCCGTCCAGGTATTTTATGGCTGCGTTCTTATCTGTATATCGTTTCTGGTTTTGTCCGGCAATCTTTGCTCCATATCCCTGCTTCGGGGAATGAATACGGACTTCCCATGTCACATACCAGGCAATCGGAACACTCTGTTTGGTTTCTCTGTTATATTTCGTATCTTCCCAAATACTGCAGGTCATCTGATAGACCCGGTTGCTGATTTTCTGATCCGCCCTCCAGTTATCGGTGTCTTTCCACTGGTTGCCGGTATGTTCGATCTCCGGTGTACGAAGATATTCCAAAGCCCGGTTGATCGTCTGTGTTGCCGCTGCCTGCTGTTCCCACTGTTTTGCGGCAGCTACTACGATTTCATAGGCTTTCTGCTCCCCGTCGATACTTCCCTGGCGCATAGCTTCCAGGCTATCTGTTCCCATTGTGATCAGAGTAGAAATGTCCACATTTTCACAAACTACGCTGTGTTCTATTTTAAGCTCTGATCCCGGCGTCAAGTGGTCGCCATACCGGTAGGCATGGTAATCCCTGTTTTCTTCCAAAATGCTGTTCACCTCCTGCTATATTTCCGGCTCATGTTTTTTTCTGGAAACCGTCTGAGCCGGTGATTTTTTATCTGTCGGCCTGTTTGCCGCAAGCTGATCCATCACGGAAGGACGGCCGACGCCGAACATGGATAGCTGACCGTCCGCTGCCTCACGAAGTTCAGAAACAGAGAGGGGAAGCGTTACATCAGCATGGGTCAATAGCTGTTCCCGTTTCAAATCCTGAATGATCTCGTCAAAAACGGCGTTGATCGCACGGCGTTCTTCCCCCACAGGGAAGGCTTTCAATACCTCCATTTCTCCGTCTTTACCGGAAACCAGGGTAAGGGCACAGTCGGCATGGCCTGCCAGATAATCCGATGTGTAGGGCAGTTTGTCCTTGATATAACAGGCAAAGGCTCTGGCTGTCATTTCCACATTGCTGTCCCAATAACCGCCGTCTTTTTCACATTCTTTTCCCATGCGTACCGAATTACGGTAAAAATCAGTTTCCGTCCGTCCAATCTGCGGAGCTTCCTGCGCCTGCATCCCGGAAAGCATACGCTCAAAAATTTCCAGCCGTTCCCGTTCACTTTTGGGAATAACCCGTCCGGTAACATTCTTCTTAAATGCGCTGATCTGTTCCACAGAGCCAGGTTCGCCGGACAAAAATGCTTCCCGCAAGACTGCGTAGGTTTCCATCTGTTCCTCATTGCCATACCGTTTCAGGGAGGCAAGAACCGAGGAATCCAGCCAGCTTGCCGCATTTTTCCGGGTGCGTTCTGTTTGTGCTTCCGTGCGCTTTGCTGCCTGTTCCGGTGTTTCCTGTTTATACTTCATGGTGTCAATGAGTTTTCGGAACGGCGCATAGAGGCGGGGCTGTTCTGACAGCATCCCTTTTGCGCCCATCTTTGTACCAAGATAATCGTCAAGTCCATGCCACCATTCATGTGCCAGCGAACCGGCCCCGTGCATTTTCGTAAGATTGATGACTGTACGCAAAGGTTCATAATGAGCCGCAGCATTGCCGCTGCCTCTTGCACCAAAAGCAATCGCAAGCGTTCCCTGATAAGCAATATCTTTATCGCTGATCTTAAGGGCTGACGCCAGATCCTTTAGTGCTTCAAATCCCATGTTAAGGGAGGTCTGACGGTCGTTCTGGTTCATCCAGTTTCCAAACTCGCCGCCGCGGAACCCAAATGTATCAAGATAATGCTGTCCGGTGATCTCCACACCATTCCGGTAATCTGGGCCGGTACGTTTGACATGGGCGAGCTGGTGAGGGACAAACCGGATCTTTCCGTTTTTGTTCCTGCCTTTGGCAAGTTCCTGCACCCATTTCAGGGCAGCTTCTTTGGTCTCAAAATTGGTCCGCAGGATCGAATAGCCTTTTGTCACATAGTAGGTACCGGGTTTCCAGTCCTCATTTTTAGAATAGGTATGTTTCCCGTCGTTGAAGTGGATCGCATAACCTTTCGGTATTTTCTGCTCTTTGGAAACACAAAACTGTTCCTTTTTTGCTTTCTGAGTAAAGTTGCGCTCAAAATATTCAGCCGAGCGGATCAGTATGGTATTGGACAATTTGTTTGTAATCACGGGATTGTCCTGTCCCTTTTTCGTTGCCCGGTAATGGATTCCGCTTCCCCAGCCCTGTACCTTTTCTAAATATCCATTGACAACGAAAAAGCGGTCATAAGCTCTCACAGCATCCTCCACAGTACGGACATCTGAAAGCACTGTCTGCAATTCCCGGACTGTTTTTATATATTCCTTTTGCCTCGCGGTCCGTTTTTCCGGGGTGTCATCCGTGCGGTAATACTGAGGGGAAACGTTTAAGCCGTCCCTTGCTTTTTTAATAAAATAAACCACGCCAAGAGGAATCCCTTCCTCCAGCATGGCTGCATAGTCCGGCTTTTTCCAGACATTATCCTTTTTCACAAATTTTTCGGCTTCGCGCTCATTCATGGCTTCCAGATCATCTGCATACAGCCCACGGTCTTTCCACAGGTCTTTTTTCGCACCACCGATCTTTTCGCCGAAATCTTCATGCACTCCTGCCAATCTTCATCACCTCCAGTCAGTGTAAAATTCTTATCGCTCCGGGGCGGGGCGGCGTTCTTCGTTTTTGTGAAGTTGTGGGAGGTTTCCTGTGAGCCGGTCAGTTTCCCTGCGGATCAGTTTGTCCAGAGCGCCTAAATCCTCCGGTGCAATGGCAAACTCCCGGTAATTTTCATACCACAGGCCCGTAGAGATTGCCACGATGGGCGCAATTTTCTCCGAACCGGATGGAAGAAGGCGATACACAGGGGCTTCGTCATAAAGAAGCATCTGCTTTGCCGTTCCCTGTGGTATGCGGTACTTATCCATATCCGGGTTCTGGGCTGCCTCCATATATTGCATATTCAGGCGTTCTTCTAAATCCTGGGGCATATAACGAAATGCCTGATCCATCCACTGTCTGAACATCGTGGAATAGTGGTACTGCCATTCCGTAACTTGATTTGGGGCATAAGAAAATCCCCAACTTTTCAGAGCATCTTTTTCGTAAAGCTCCATTTCAGTCCATTCTTTCAGGCTGACCGTAGCCGCTGAACCATCTTTGTGTTCGATATTGACGCCGCAAGGATAGAGGATATTTCTTTTTATATCCTGTCGCAGCGTGTCTAAATCCATCATCAGGACATCTCCGTACAAGTGACCGTCCTCTCTGCGTTCCGTATGAAACAGGAAAGCCCTCGCTCCGATAAACTCCGTTGTTGAGATCATTTGATGAAGGTCTGCCGTAGAACAATAAGCAAACAAAGCGTCGGAAAGCCACATGTGATTTTTCCCCATGATGGCAATGGAATCAGCCCCGGTATTTGTCGCCAGAGAACGCATATTAAATTCGCATTCCCTAAGAAAATCTCCGGCAAAAATATGTATCTCATACGCAAAGACGGATAAGTCTGTATCACGGATCAAATGAATCTGCGGTAGTGGTTCCTGATTCAATCAAATTCCTCCTTTCATGTGAACCTGACAATTACCGGCTTTCCTTATCATGGGAAGGTGCCGGCGGCTTTTTTGCCGGTTCCGTTTTTGCTGCCTGTTCCCGCATTGCTTCCAAAACAGAAGGGCGCCTTTCCGCAGTCTGTTCCAACCGGGCAAGGGTATTAAGTGCCCACTCCGCATTACGGTTAATGGAGGATATAAGGGCGCCCTCCACTTTGAAAGCACCTTTGAACACCCTGGCAACCTTTCCGTTTTCTTTTGCGTCTGTCTCCGCAGGTTTTCCTTGAATAGCACGGCCCATATTTTTGAGATGCCGCCCCATTTCGTGATATTCCGTACTGAAAGCATCAATTCTGGCAACAGCCCTGTTGCTGACCTGCATACTTTTTTCTGCCGCACTTTGAATGGACTCCAACACCGGTCTGACATGTAAAAACTGTGTGATCCCATTCAAAGCGACAGCACCGCGTTCCCTGAAATCGGTAAGGATATTCCTGCATCCGTTTATGATCTGGCTTTTGAGTTCGGAAAGACGGTGACGCATAACGGAAATATTCGCCTCCATAGCTGTATAGCTCTTTTGGAGAGCATCTTTCAGAGAATGGTTCTGTAATCCCTGCATTTCCTGACGTACTGCCTTTAATTCCTCGGTTGCCTCCAAAAGACGCTGCTCCATCCCGGTCACATGCTCGATCAGCTTGGAAAATTCTTCATATCCCGGTGTGTTGTTGTCTTTTAGGAGAGCAAGCAGTTCTTTGACCTGCTCATTTTCCGCAATCGGCTGGCTATCTGTCTCCGTCATTCATCAATCCCTCCCATCTGCCGGTAGCGGCCCTCCGGCAATCTTGCCGACAATCTCCGGACCAGTTTCATAAATCTGCATGAGGCGTTTTGCTGTGCCGCAGGGCTGTGCAGCTCCGCTGGTCCAAAGACGCACTGTGGATGGGGCAACATTCATCAAAAGCGCAAAGCCCTTTTCGTTCATGTCCAGCTTTTTCATCAGCGATTTAACCATATCGGGGCCGTAGTCTGGACACCGGGAAGCCTCGGCAATCATCTGCAAAGCGGTATTTTCATTTTTTTTCATTTTCAAATCCTCCTGTTATTTGTTTACCAGCCTTATGCCGGGGCGAAGCTGATCTGGTTGTGTTTCATCCTTTTGGCAAAGTCCGGCAGCGAATAATTTACCCCGTCAATTTCTGCATGGGTGTCATCCAGACGATGGCAAACAGCAAAGTGCCTGTCCCCGTTTCCATAGAACAGGCAGAGTAAACCATTGTCAGGAATGGAAAACAGCGCTTTTCCGGCGCAGTCTGTAAAGCAGATCTGTTGAGATCCATTCATGTTGAAATCCTCCCTAAATTGAAACAGCCGCCTCTTTTGGGCGGCGTTGGTGCTGGCTGGTTTGCAGTTGTTCCCGAACCTGCAGCAATTTCTCATTGTAATCTTTTCCCATCCGGGGAGGGTTGACACTTACCCGGATATGACGGAAACGTTTATCCTCGTGGAGCATGGTCTTGATTTTCCGGGCATTGACAAATCCGGCAAGGTCGTGGTCCATATAAAGGGTAACACGCCGGATCTCCGGGTGGCGTTCCAGGAAAGAAGTCAGCGCCACATGGGAAGTACCTCCCAAAGACAAGCGATAACCATTCCATTTCCATCCCTCCAGCTCTTGAAGTGTTGCATGGGAAAGCACATCAATAGGAGCTTCAAAGACTGCCACATGCCGGCTGCCCGGACTTTGCGGGGGATAACAAAAGTTATATCCTTTGTCGCTGCCATAGACATCCTTTTTGAGATTGCCGCCGATACTGCGCATACAGGCGAACTTCGCTTTCCCGGAATCATCTTTCCCTACAAACACACAAACCGGTTCTCCATGATACCGGGCTTCGTAAAAAATCCCGGCTTGTAAACACTGGCGAATGACTTCTGAGCTGATCCCCCGTTTCTGCAAATAGGAGACCGCGGCGGTCGCGCAACGTCTGGCCCAGGGGAGAGAGAATGCTTTCTTTTCCGGTTCTTTTGATACCTGTATTTCTGCCGTACTTCGGTAAGCCGGTGTATGTCGGATTTCTCCACCTACCAGAGCATGAACCGCATCCACAAGACCATATCCCCGAATCTGGATCAGGTAGTCCAGCGCATTGATACTCCGTCCACGGCTGTTCCAGTACCAGTACCTTTTCCCTGTCACATATACTAGACTGTCATGTTCCTTATGCCGGAAATTAGGTCCATCCCGTTTCAGCACACCAGGTTCATGGAACTGCAGGTAAGTAAACAGATCAGCTTCCCGCGCTGCCTGAATCTGTTCTTTGGTTACGCCGGGCATTGTACCGGCACAGTGATTCTTTTCATCGTGCTTTGCCTCCTTCCTGTGATGGAACGAAAAAAGACACCCAAAGGTGCCTAACAGCCGTACAGATCGTGATTGACCTCGGCACGGTAATAGCTGTCCATTGTAGCCGGGGCATTATACAGCGCCGCCAGCAGATATGCTTTGATATTTCCGACCTTCGTCGTGTTCTTGTCGATACAGTCAAAGACATACTCTAAGTGGCCGGAATTGATCTTCAGGAACCGGCTCTTGACGATCTCCCTCGGAAAATCATCTCCGGCAATGCGAATGTAAGGGCGTTTCGACAAAATCACTTCAAGCATAAGTTCAAGCGCTTCGTCCAGACGTTCCCTGCCATACCGTAAGACCAGTAAGTCATATTCGATATTTTCTTTGATGATTTCACGATAGGCTTCTATCAGCTCTATCCGATCCATCCCATCCGTGCGGCTTGCCGCTTCCGGCTCTGCCGGATAGATTGATGGATAAGTTATTGATTTATCTTTTTTTGATTTTTTTGTTCTTAATGGATTAGTATTTAATTGTGCCGGATTTTCCTGTTCAGGTTCCGCCTGTTTAGGTTTTGCCTGTTCAGGTTTTACCTGTCTTGGATTTTCCCGTTTAGGTGAAAGCCCTGTGTTTTCGGTACTTACAGGCTGCTCATGGATCGTATATTCAATGTCTCCCAACTGCCCGTTATCATAGCGGAGGCGCTGTCTGGTGAGATAACCATGCCGCTCCAGTTCCTTCAGGGCAGTAGTGATAGAATCCACACCGTCCTTGCAGATATGGGCGAGTCCCTTCGTGGTATAATCCCAATCTTCCGGCAGCGACAACATAAGTGATAAAAGCCCCTTTGCCTTTAAGGACAACTCCGTATTGCGCAGATGGTGATTGCTCATTATCGTAAAGTCCTTTGTTTTCTCTACACGGAATACTGCCATTGTATCGCCTCCTTTCTTCGACTATTCCGTTACAAAGCATGATCCCTGTGGTCATAATGGAGATGACCGCCAGAGACCTTCGCATGGTTTTTCAGTTTCACTTCGCCCCGTTCCTGGCTCTCTAAAAATTTCTGATAGCCGGCATCTGTAAGGAACAAGCGCATCTTATCGCCTTTGTCGCCAACAGGGGAATCGTAAGACAATACATCAAAAACGATCATGTGCCTTACCTCCGGGTCAAAGCGTTCAAGTGCCATGATGTCATGCCCCTTCAATTTTTCTGCACCTGATTGCTGTCTGGCCTCGGCGATCTTTTCTCCAATCGTCCGGGCTGGATAGGGCAGACGGTAATTCTTCTGAATATCTTTTACCAAGTCCATGCACTCTGCATTTGACAGAACACGAAGTTTTGCCATAAGACCTTCTGCCGCCTCCCGCTGTTCGGAATTATTTGAATACCTCACGGTCATATAAAGTTCATTCAGGATCTTTGTCTGATAATCGCCCTCCACCTGAAAGAGCAGCTTTTTTTCCATTTCGTTTAATTCCATGGGGATCTCCTTTCTCTTGAAAATAGGTATGAAAAAAGGGCGCCCACCTTAAAAGTGAAACGCCCACGGCAATCAGCGGTCAGACATAAAGCCGGACCGCTGGCACTATTAAATTTTGTCGTTAATAAAACAGCCTCCTTTTTTCTTTATAGTTTTCGTCAATTTTCAACTTGGAAAAGGAATTGAATAAAAGACGACAAACGCTCAAACCCCTTGAAAATAAAGGCTTTTTCTGTTTGTCGTTATTATACCGTAACGGCATACGTTTGCAACAAGGTGTATTGAGAATGGAGCAGATTATAAAATAGTGAGTGAACTTTTAGGGCATGCTTCGGTAAACCTGACGTTGAATTTATATGTACATCCAAATCTGGAAGATAAGCGGCGATGTGTTGATTTGATTTGTTGAAGCAGAAAACATTTTATGTTATGATAGATATGTTTGACAAGTAGTGTCAGTATGCAATGGATTGTTTTCCCATTTATACGCTGACGCTGCAGAAAGTGGAAAGGTAAAAGTACACGAGGAGGAACGAATGCAGAAAATGTGGGAATATAAACGAATCGGAAAAAGCATGGTATGTCTGTTGGCAGCAGGTGCGTTGACATTTTCAAATATCAATATTGTTATGGCGGCGGATCCGCAGGCTGTGGCGGAAAAGACAGAAGATGAAAAAGCGCCGAAAGGAATTTTTGGAAATGGAACAAATGGGATTTCCATTGATATTCATGGAGTGGTTTATAAGAATTACGCCAAGAAGTCTTATGGAAGCTATGCGTATGGACCGGAGGGATGTGCCTGGTTTGCATCAGCCCGGGCTAGTGAGCTGACGGGGAACGATACACCGATCTTTGACGGGATGAATTGGTATCATACATGGTATGACAATTATGGGTATACGCGTGGTCAGAAACCGCATGCGAAAGCATTGGCATGTTATACGGGGCATGTAGCTGTTGTGGAACAGGTTGACGGAGACGAGATCACCATAAGCGAAGGCGGATGGGGACCGGCAGGAAAAGAGCATGGATATACGATCATCCAGACAATGACACAGAAAGAATTGGAGTCGGATCGTGGAGGTACCGGAGCATTTATCGGATATGTTTATTTAGACGGAGCACAGCTTGGTGGAGAGGACAATCCATCAAATCCGGGAGACGGAAATTCCGAAAACAGTGATCAAAATAATAATTCGGGCAATCACTCCGGAAATGAAAATGCCGGAGAAGGCGGCAATATTGCAGATGGATGGCATAACGACGGTGTGGCATGGCAATATTTTCAGAATGGACGTGCTCTGACTTCGCAATGGGTATCAGACAGCGGAAAATGGTATTATGTGGGAGCGGATACATATATGGAGAGTCTGACTTGGCTGCAGTTGGGGGGAAAGTGGTATTATCTTACAACGGACGGAAGCATGGCGGCAGGCTGGTTGGAACTGAATGATACATGGTATTATCTGTATGGAGACGGAAGCATGGCAACCGGCTGGGTACAGCTTGGAAGTGAGTGGTATTATCTGAATGCGGACGGAAGTATGGCGATTGGCTGGCTGAGACTTGGAGATACATGGTATTATCTGTATGGAGACGGAAGCATGGCAACCGGCTGGGTACAGCTTGGAAGTGAGTGGTATTATCTGAATGCGGACGGAAGTATGGCGACCGGCTGGATACAGCTTGGAAATGACTGGTATTACCTGAATGCGAACGGTGCGATGGCAGCGGATACATGGGTGGATGGTTTTTATCTGGAAAGTGACGGAAAATGGCAGATTCCCGGTACATGGTATCTGAATGAAAACGGTTGGTGGTATTCTTATCCTGCGGGCGGTTATCCGGCAGCATGCTGGGAAATGATCGGAAATGACTGGTATCATTTTGATGCGCAGGGATATATGGAAACCGGCTGGATCTGGGATGGTGCAGTTTGGTACTATCTGCAGGAAAATGGGGCGATGCTGAAAAATTGCTGGATCTCCAATTATTATGTCGGCGACAACGGAGCAATGTATACGGACAGATGGACTCCGGATGGATACTATGTCGGCGGAGACGGACTCTGGATTCCGGAAAAATAAAAGTATAAAAAATAAGAAACATGGAGTGTAGGAAAGAATATGAGAGGAAAAAGTTTAAAGTTTGCAGGCGGTGCGGTGATCGGTATGGCAGCAGCTTGCCTGTTTTCCGGTATGGATGCAGCAGTGGCACAGGCGGCTTACGGCGTTACTTATAATGAGGGCGGAAATCATCTGGAAGATCTGTGGGGAACCGGATATAATGAAGTGCTTGGATGGCTGGGACAGCATACCAATGACAATTATTATCTTGGAACGATCCACAGTGTTGCGGCGCCGAACGACGGGGATAATCGAAATCCGGCAGGGGATTGTCAGGGAGCGAACGGACAGACAGATATACCGGGAAGCGCTGTGATGAACTGTACAGGATTCGTCTGGCATGTGATGTACAAAGCGAGTGGGATGGATCATGATACTGCGTATGCAACAATCCCGTCGCTTGGCGGTATGGGAGCCGGAGCATGGGGCAGTTATCTTCAGAATAATCAGGTTGAATATCGGACATATTACGGAGATAACAATACGGCGGCGGAGTTCGATCAGTTTGTGATGGATGTTGTAAATGACGGGTATATTGAGCCGGGGGATGTGATCTGGTTATGGGACAACAGTGCAGGTATGACCGGCACCGGAATCGCAGCGGGAAGCAGCCCGAATCATCATATCGGAATTTATATCGGCACATATTTTGACGGACAGCCGCATGCTTATCCGTGGGTGGACGAAGCGTCTCCCAACCGTTGGTGGCATTCCTTTGGATCCAATGCATATACGGGAGAATCGTGGATGTGTAATCTGACAAGTAAAGTGTCGCCGGGAGCATTTTGTGATGCGATCACAGTGATCAAGCTTGGAAAAGGCGGTCAGTGGCTCCAGGACGCTTCCGGCTGGTGGTGGATGAGAAGCGACGGCTCATATCCGGCAGGAACATGGGAGATGATCAAAGGGAAATGGTATTTATTTGATGAACGCGGTTATATGCGGACCGGATGGGTAAATCAAAATGGAACATGGTATTATCTGCAGCCAAACGGAGCGATGCAGACCGGCTGGGGATGGATCAACGGACAGTGGTACTATTTTTCGCAGAGCGGAGCGATGCAGATAGGTTGGGTTTTGGATAATCATAGTTGGTATTTTATGCAGAATGACGGATCTATGTATAAAGGCTGGCTGGATCAAGACGGAACCTGGTATTATATGAACGGCAGCGGTGTTATGCAGACCGGCTGGCTGTACCAGAATCACGCGTGGTATTATCTGCTTGGAAATGGTGCAATGTATACCGGATGGCTTTGGGATCGTGACCAATGGTATTTCATGTATTCGGATGGCTCTATGGCGACCGGAATGATCACGGTAGGCAATGCAGATTATTATCAGGCTCCGTCCGGAGAAACTTTGTACGGCTGGATTTGGAAAGGCGATGCCTGGTGTTATGCAGACGCTGACGGAGTGATCCAAAAAAATATGTGGAAATGGATCGACGGAGAATGTTATTATTTTGATTCCACAGGGAATATGGCTGTTGATACATGGATTGACGGATGTTATGTAAATTCCAGCGGTGCCTGGGTATATTAAAGATCAAAAAGGCAGGGCGGGAGTGCCTTGCCTTTTCTCTTTTCAAGAAAAGTGGGAAAAGAAACGGATACGATTTTAAAGAAAGGTGGCAGATGCGTTGGCAATAAAAAATCAAAAGAGACGGCGGAAATATAAATTTTTCCAATGGTTTTTTCTAACAGGATCATTTTGCTTTTTCGTTTGGAATAGCGCCGCACAAACGGTACAGGCGGCAGGGGGAAATGCTAAAATTCATTTTTTGACATTGCCGGAGAATACGACAGCGATACTTCTCGAATGCAACGGAAGATTTGGAATGGTGGATTCCGGCGAAGACAGTGATTATCCGGACGGAAGCGATCCAAATTATCCGCAGAACCCGGGGATTTCAATGATAGAGGGGTGGGAGGACGATGTGATTTCGTATTTATACTCAGTCGGGGTAAATACAGAAAATTTTGAGTTTTATATCGGAACACATGCACACAGCGATCATATCGGGACAGCAGACGAAGTGATCCGCGAATTCCAGCCGGAAAGGGTTTATCTTCAGGAATATAGCGACCAATATATTTCGAGTCCGATCCAATATATGGATAATCAATATATTTATGACAGAGCAGTGGCAGCTGCCAGGGAAGTCGGCGCGGAATTGATCCAGGATTTTTCCACAGAAGATCTTTCCGGCATTCATTCCCCTGTGTTTACACTGGGAAATGATATGACGGTGGAAATCATGAATTATGGTTTCAGTCATATGATAATCTCCAATGCGAATGATATGAGTCTGGGAGTAAAAGTCAGCGCAAATGGAAAGACGGCATTTCTTGCCGGAGATATTAACAATACACTAGGCGCTGAAAATACACTGGCAGGGCAGTTAGGTCATGTGGATTTATTGTGTCTGGGACATCATGGATATTATGGCTCCAATACACCGGGATATATGGATGCATTGAGCCCGGATCTTCTGATACTTCCCGGCAACGTTCAGGCGGTTTCTGCTGTCGGGACAAGAAGTACCTATACGATTTTGAAAGATTTAAGCCAAAATGGTGTTCCGATGTATGCGACGGCGCTTTATGAGCCTTATATGGACGCAATCGTCATTTCTATGGATGAAGCACTTTCGGATAATGTTCCGGCAGATGTAAATATTCCGGCATGGTTTCAGGAAAAGCGGGAAATTATCAATTACCGGAAAGGATTTCCGGAAAAAATAACGGGATGGTCGGAGAGGTATGATAAAAAGAAAGCTTATTTTTCCGATTCTTTCTGCGCAGTTCGATCGGAATGGATCACGGTAAATGATAAGAAATATTATGCGGATGAGAACGGTTGGATCCAAATGGAGGGATGGTTTTTACAAGACGGACATTGGTATTATGCCGACCGGAAGAGCGGAGAGATTTTAACCGGCTGGATCTATGTGAATGACAGTTGGTTTTATATGGAAAAAGACGGCGCGATGCTTCCTGGTGGATGGCATCAGATCGATGGAAACTATTATTATATGTATTTTCACGGAGCGCTTGCCACCGATGCATGGATCGGAGAGTTTTATGTGGATGAATCGGGCGTTTGGAGACCGGAATATGCACCGAAACATTGGGTAAATGATAACGGAAGATGGTGGTATCGTCACGATGACGGAAGCTACCCTGCTTCGGAATGGGAGCTGATCGACGGAAGTTGGTATTATTTTGATGCGGCGGGCTGGATGCAGACCGGATGGCTGAGTCAAAATAACAGTTGGTATTACTTAAGCGAAAGCGGAGCAATGCTCTCGAACGGCTGGTATTGGATCGATGGAAGCTGTTACTATATGTATAAATCTGGTCAGATGGCCGCAGGTACATGGATTGAGAAATCCTATGTAAATGCATCGGGAATATGGATCCCCAATTACAGTATCGGACAGTGGATGCAGTCAGGAAGTTTATGGTGGTATCTGTACGATGCCGGTGGATTTCCGAAAGCACAGTGGGAAATTATATGCGGAGACTGGTATTATTTTGATGAATCCGGCTGGATGCAGACCGGATGGAAATTTATCGGAGATGCATGGTACTATTTGAATGAAAGCGGAGCAATGCTTTCAAAGGGCTGGCATTGGATTGATGGAAGCTGCTATTATATGGATGCATCCGGAAAGATGATGACGGATACATGGATTGACGGAAGTTATGTGAACAGTTCAGGTGTTTGGATTCCTTAACAAAATTGTAGGAAAATTGTAATAAAATTCCGGTGAAGAATTGAATTTCGAAATTTGGTGTGATACGATAAATGTAGTATTGGAGTACAAGGAGGAGGCAGAATATGAAGAAGTTAAAAGTACTGGTGCTGCTGGGGGTCGTAGCATTGAGTCTCGTAGCATGTAAAAAAGAAGAGCCTGCAAACGAACCGGAGACGAAGAAAGAAGTAGTAAAAGAAACGAAAGAGGAGCCGAAACAGGACGAGCCGGTTTCGACGGAAGAGATTCCGGCGAATCAGAACCTTTTGACAGGAATCCCGGATTTGTCAGATGCGGCGATCGGAAAACGACCGGTAGCCGTTATGGTGAATAATGTAATGCCGGCAATGCCACAGTATGGTGTGGAGGAAGCGGATCTGATCTTTGAAATCCCGGTGGAGGGAGATGTAACACGATTTATGGCGTTGTATGCCGACTATACTGCTGTGCCGAAAGTGTGTGCGGTTCGGAGCTGCCGCTATTATTTTCCGGTATTTTCGGAGGGATTTGATGCATTTTATGTAAACTGGGGAATTGATGACAGTATCGGAGATTATTTGAAAACGCTGGATCTGGATCAATTCGATGGAATGTCTGACGGAAACGGAATGTTCGGAAGAGATCAGACTCGTTTGGATGCGGGATATGATCTGGAGCACACAGCATACTTTGACGGCACGATGTTTGCAGATGTTGTACAGAAAAACGGAATCCGAACAGATCTTGAAGAAGATAAGCGAGATACTGCATTCAAATTCCATGGTTTGGATGAACAGGTAAAACCGGATGGCGAAGCATGTGATCAGGTAGATATTAATTTTGGCGCACAGACCGCAACGCTTACATATGATCCGGAAAGAAATGTATATCTGAAGCAGATCAATGGAAATGCGCAGGTCGATGGCAATACACAGAATCAACTTGCATTTACAAATGTATTTGTTTTAGAAACAGAAATTTCCGTAAGGGATGAAATCGGGCATAAAAAAATTGAAGTGATGGGCGGAAAAGATTCCACAGGTTATTATATTTCAAATGGCGCCGTACAGAAAATCAGTTGGGAAAAAGACGGAGGAAAAGAATCTTCCCGTTTGAAATTCTACGATGAGAGCGGAGAGGAATTAACGATCAACCGTGGTAAAAGTTATATTGCAGTGAATTATGCGGATAAGACTACATTTCAGTAGAATGTAGTGAAAAGTTAAAAAAACAAAGAAAGCCATTTCGCAGAAGTGGGACAGAAAACAGGGCAGCAGACCGATAGTCGGTCGGCTGCCCTGTTTTCGGGTATGGGAGGTGATTTTGAGAACAAGATTATTTTATACAAATATTACAAGGATCTGTTTTTCCTGCAGCAAATGCCTCATCGAATGAACCAGAATCAATGTTTTTGGAGCGGGAAAGTGTCGGACAATCACTGCTTGCATGGTAGGATTTTCCGTTTTTTGTCCAAAAGTAGGTTGCGCTGACATTATCTTCCGGACCAGGTGTTGTGGGGGTTCCGTCAGCCTGGTTAGGGATCCATGCACCGTCGCTTCCGACCCAATATCCGTCCGGTGTTGTAGTGTTTACCAACATTGCACCGCTGCTGCCAAGATAATAGTTGCCGACCCACTGGTTTGCATACATTGCGCCTGAAAGATCAAAATAATACCATGCACCGTTGATCGACTGCCAGCCGGTCACGATATAACCGGCTGAGTTAAAATAGTACCATGTTCCGTGTATATTTTCCCAGTTGCTGGAAGTGTAGCTTCCGTCAGCATGGCGATACCACCAACCGTTGGAATCCAGAATCCATTGACTTTGACTGTATCCGGGGATCCATGCACCATCGGAACCAACATAATAATTTCCAATCCATGTATTTACAGCCATTGCACCAGAAGCATTCAGATAATAATTGCCGATCCATTCGTCAGAAGCCATTGCGCCCGATGGTTTCAGGTAGTACCAGGTTCCTTGATCGAAAATCCATCCAGTCTGCATGTAGCCGGCTTCATTGAAATGATACCATGTGCCATTCTGATTCATCCAGGAATTGACAGGATAATTACCATTCTCATGTTGATACCACCAGCCGTTAAAATCTTGTTTCCAGTTTCCTGCGAATGCAAGAGTGGGGACAGTCAGTGCAAGTGTGCATGACAAAAGCAGAGATTTGAACAGTTTCTTTTTCATTTTGGTGTTCCTCCTTTGTGCTTGTAGATAAAACGTCACATTATTATAATACCATATAGATTTTTCTATTCAATCCCATTTTTATTTGATCGCTCGATTCTGTTTATTCTTGAGAAATCAAATTCCGTTGACAGATTTTCATCGATCCTGTTGCCCTTACATTCTGGCGCTGCTTTTAGTGGAACACTTTCTCAATATTTTCCATAATATAAGTAGTGTAAACAATACCGAAAGGAGTTTTTATCGAATGGCAAATTGTCAGAATCCTATGCGATATGGACGCCAGACTCCGATGTATACACAGAGGAGTACCTGTAATACGTGTGGTTCCGTACGTCAGAATCCGCGTCCGGTTCAGCAGGAATGCCCAAGACCGCAAGAATCTCAGGTGACACGTCCTTTCTCTGATTGCAGAGAACGTATCGATCGTGTGGAACATCTTCCCGAAAATTGTAAGGTACATGTTCATAAAGAACATCACTGCCACTGCTCCAAAGATCCATTATGGGAAATGCCTCTTGCTATGGCATATGTTCCTTGGCAGAGATGGCAGGAAATCTACGATGTATGCGACGGATTTCAACGAGGAACTATTTTCCGTGAACTGGATAAACCGTTCCATGGGAAAGGAGGATGCAATCGATGAGTGAATGCCCTTGCAGAAAAGAATTGTTAAATCAGATTAACGAAGCCAGTTTCGCCGTTGATGATGTAAAACTATATCTCAACACTCATCCCTGGGATGATGAAGCATTGGTTTATTTTCAGGAATACAGCCGTATTCGTAACGAAGCTTTAAAAGAATATGCAAAGCATTATGGACCATTGACAATCGATACCGCCTCCCTGTCCTGTGAAGAACAATGGGATTGGATTGACGCACCATGGCCGTGGCAGGAAGGAGGATGTTGATTTATGTGGAATTATGAAAAACGCTTACAGTATCCCGTTAAAATCACACAGACAAATCCAAAGATCGCGCAGATCATCATCACGCAATTCGGCGGACCTGACGGCGAACTTGCCGCCTCTATGCGTTATCTGGCTCAAAGATATACAATGCCATATAACGAAGTCACCGGAACACTTACCGATATCGGCACGGAAGAATTAGCCCACCTCGAAATGATATGTGCGATCGTTCATCAATTAACACGCAATCTGACACCGGAAGAAATCGAAAAATACGGTTTTGATAAATATTATGTTGACCATACGCTTGCCCTCTGGCCACAGGCTGCCAGCGGTGCACCTTGGACGGCAACCTATTTTCAATCCAAAGGAGATCCGATTACAGATCTTCATGAAGATATGGCTGCGGAACAAAAGGCCCGGACCACTTATGATAATATCCTGCGGCTTGTGAAAGATCCTGAAATATGTGATCCGATCCGCTTCCTTAGAAAACGTGAGATCGTGCATTATCAGCGTTTTGGTGAAAGTCTGAGAATCGTACAGGAGCATCTCGACAGCAAAAACTTCTATGCGATCAACCCGGAATTTGACATTCGCCAAACCTGTAACTGCCCGCAGCATAAATAGTAAAAATCCGATAGAATATAGCAAAAGGCATGCCAAATTCCTATGAGGCATGCCTTTTCTTTAGGATAAAAAGATATTCTAGCGTCGGTGTACAAGGAGGCGTGTTTCCCCTTGCACATCGACGCTATCCTTAGTTTCCGAAAATCGGGGTGACAGGATTCGAACCTGCGACCTCACGGCCCCCAGCCGTGCGCTCTAACCAAACTGAGCCACACCCCGACAACGAATTCATTATAACTGACATTTCAGAAAAAGTAAAGTTCCCGATTGAAAATCACCTGTAAACCTGAATTTCGAGCAATTTCCTGATGTCCTCTTTTCTTTTTTTGTTTTATCAACTATAATAAAATAAATTATATCGGTAGTGTACGAGAAAAAAGGAGTCGGACAAAATATGAATAAAGAAAGTAAAAAGGAAACATTTGCAGCGGATACATCGGGAAGAAGTGCGGCTGACTGGATCAGGGCGCTTCTTGCTTTGTTGTTTGGACTGGCAGTGGCGCATTTGGGAGTGACTTTATTTTTATTGTCCGATCTTGGAACCGATACATTTACCGTTTTTATACAGGGGCTTTCCAGAACGGTGCATTTAAGTGTCGGGACCGTCCATGCGATCGTTCTCTGTATTTTGATGGTAGTCATGTTGATGACGACCAAGGGATATGTAAAGCCGGGAACCGTTGTGTGTGCGTTTTTAGGCGGACCGATCATCGATCTGTTTACATGGATGCTGGGAGCGTGGATCAATGCGGATGCGGGAATGCCGATCCGGATCGGCAGTATGCTGGTCGGCTGTGTGGTTTTGGCGCTCGGGATGTCCATCGTGATCAACAGTAATGCAGGTACCGGTCCCAATGATCTGATCGCAATCATTTTATCGGATAAAATCCCGGCGGTGGAATTCCGTTGGGTACGTGTCGGATGTGACCTGTTTTTTGTTCTTCTCGGCTGTTTCCTCGGCGGAACTGTCGGGGCTGGGACGATCGTGGCAGTATTTTTGACGGGACCTCTTGTACAGTTCTGGCTTCCGAAAACCAAACGATTCATGCCAAAATAGTCTGCAGATAAACGGACGAAATAAAACAGACGTATTTAAAATACATCGAAACCGTTGTTTTTAATCAGGAAAACAGATATAATATAGGACAGGTTTTATTTCCCGGAGAATGTTATGGGAAGAGAACCTGCCTTTTTATATGAACAAAACGGAAAAGGAGTTTTTTATGTGTGGATTTGCAGGATTTGTCGGCGAAGTTGAAAACAGGGATCAGGTGCTGACAGATATGATGAATACGATCGTGCATCGTGGACCTGACAGTGAGGGCAGATACGTGGATGAAGATGCAGCGTTGGGATTTCGGCGTCTGAGTATTATCGATCTTTCGGAAGTCGGCGATCAGCCATTATATAATGAAGATAAAACGTTGGTTCTTGTGTTCAACGGTGAGATTTATAACTATCAGGAACTTCGGAAAGAGCTTGTGGAAGCGGGACATGTATTTGCGTCCAATACGGATTCCGAGACGCTTGTGCACGGATTTGAAGAGTGGGGCGAAAAACTCGTGGATCGTTTGCGTGGGATGTATGCATTTGTGATCTGGGATATAAAAAAGAAAAAATTATTTGCAGCCCGGGACATTTTCGGGATCAAACCGCTTTATTTTGCGCAGATGAACCAGACGCTTCTGTTTGGTTCAGAGATTAAATCTTTTCTGGAGCATCCGAAATTTGATAAGATTTTTAATGAGGATGCGCTGGGGAATTATCTTTCGTTTCAATTTGTGCCGTCTGATGAGACATTTTTTAAGGGAGTGTTCTGCCTGCAGCCGGGACATTATTTTACCTATGAAAACGGGGAAATGGAGATCACGCGATATTTCGAGCCTGAGTTTACCGGGGACAGTACAAAAAGTTTCGAGGAAGTTGTGGACGAGATCGAAAAGGTGATGAAAGAATCGGTTGAGATGCACAAGATCAGCGATGTGGAAGTTGCGTCTTATCTTTCAAGCGGTGTGGATTCCAGTTATCTGACATATTTAGGACAGGTCGATCATACGTTTACTGTGGGATTTGAAGAGGGAAAATATAGCGAGATACAGGATGCGAAAGAATTTGCGGAGAGTATCCGGATGCAGAATGATGCGAAAGTGATCACACCGGAAGAATATTGGGCAAGTCTGTCGGATGTACAGTATTATATGGATGAACCAGTGGCGGATCCGGCGGCGGTCGCACTTTATTTTTTGAGCAGGGAAGCGGCGAAGAAAGTAAAAGTCGTGCTGTCGGGAGAGGGTTCGGATGAATTGTTCGGCGGCTATAATATTTACTGTGAACCGCTCCAGCATACCGGATTTGATAAGATCCCGATGGGGATCCGGAGAATGCTTGGGAAGTTTGCGGAATACTGTCTGCCGAGAGGGATGAAAGGCAGAGGTTTCCTGATGCGTCACGGTAAGACATTGGAAGAACGATATTTTGCAAATGCAACGAATATTTTTACGGAACGTGAGGCAAACCGGATTCTGAAAAGAGGATGTGAGCCGGGAATCCAAAAACTGACAAAGCCGTTGTACGATCGGGTAAAAGGGAAAGATCCGGTGACAAAGATGCAGTATGTGGATATGCATCTCTGGCTGGTGCATGATATCCTGATGAAAGGCGACAAGATGGGAATGGCCAATTCGCTGGAAGTGCGCGTGCCGTTCCTGGATAAAAAAGTACTGGAATTGGCGGAAACACTGCCGCTGGACTATAAAGTACGCGCGCCGAAGACGAAGGTGGCGCTTCGGGGAGCTGCGGAGCGCGTGATCCGAAGTAAAACGGCGGAAAAGAAAAAGCTGGGATTTCCGATTCCGATCCGTGTATGGCTTCGGGAGGAAAAGTATTATCAGATCGTGAAAAAAATGTTCACATCGGAGGCGGCGAAGCAATACTTTAATACGGAGCTGCTTGTGAAAATGCTTGATGACCATAAAAACGGGAAGAATTCCAATGAGAAAACAGACAACAGCCGGAAGATCTGGGCAGTCTATATCTTCCTTGTATGGTATGACCGGTTTTTCGGGCATGGAAAGCCGGTACATCCGAATGCGGCTGTGAAGTAGGCGAACGGACAGGGGAGATTCTATGAGAAGCAGAACAGTGCAGCCGATTCAGCGGCGTGCAAATAAAAGAGACGGCAGGGAGGAAAAGAAGCGGAGAAAGAAAAGATCGGGACTGGACAAAATATTTATCAGAGGAAATACACAATATTTTGATTTTGACCTGCTGCTCGTGATCATCTTTTTGATGTGTTTTGGTCTTGTCATGCTGTACAGTACAAGTGCTTACAGCGCACAGGCAGATTTTAACAATGACATGTTTTATTTTTCAAAACAGGCGTTTATCGGAGTGGTGAGTTTCGGCGTGATGCTTCTGGTGTCGCGGATCGATTATCACTTTTACGGAGCATTTTCCTTTGAAATTTTTGTGTTTGCAATGATCATGATGGGGTTGGTGCAGACGCCTTTGGGAGTGACGATCTATGGGGCGAGACGGTGGATCCAGCTTCCGTTTAACATGACACTGCAGCCGTCGGAGATCACAAAGATCGCGGTGATCCTGTTTATCTCCTATGAATTATGCCGTATGGGAAATAAAGTACAGACGAAAGACGGTACGATACGTATTTTTATGTTTGGCATCATGGCGGCGCTCGGTGTTTTTGTGCTGACAGATAATTTAAGTACGGCGGTGATCGTTATGGCGATCACCTGTGTGCTGTATTTTGTTGTTCATCCGAAGCTGAAACCTTTTTTGGCGATCATTGCGGCGGGAGCGGTTTTGGTTGTGATCGGCGTACAGATTTTGGCGATGACGGCGCTCAACAGTGATGACTTCCGAATCCGGCGTATCGTTACATGGCTGGATCCGGAAAATCATTCGGACACAGGCGGATTTCAGGTAATGCAGGGGCTGTATGCGATCGGATCCGGCGGTTTTTTCGGAAAGGGTCTGGGAAACAGTACCCAGAAGCTGGGGGTGATCCCCGAAGTGCAAAATGATATGATCCTCTCGATCGTCTGTGAAGAATTAGGCGTGTTCGGAGCGATCGTGATCCTTTTGCTTTTTGGTCTTTTGCTTTATCGTCTGATGTTTATTGCAAGAAATGCTCCGGATCTGTATGGATCGCTTTTGGCAACCGGAATATTTGCCCATATTGCACTTCAAGTCGTATTGAATATCTCGGTTGTGACAAACCTGATCCCAACGACGGGAGTGACACTTCCGTTTATCAGTTATGGGGGTACTTCCATTTTGTTTCTGATGTCGGAGATGGGAATTGCATTGGGTGTATCGAGGAAGATCAAACTCCAGGGCATGGAAAAAAACTCTTTTCAGAAATAAAAAAGTATGGTATATTTGTATGTGGTATTAAAAACTACATGAAATAGAAGTGTACTATATTATATATGGTTTTTGGAGGTAAGGATATGGAATATAAAATCGTTTTGGACAGCTGCGGAGAATTGACACCGGAGATGAAAGCGACAGGCATATTTGAATCTGTTGCACTCAGCATGCAGGTGGGAGAGGAAACGATCGTGGATGACGCCGGATTTGATCAGGCAGATTTTTTGAAAAAAGTAGCGGCATGCAGTGAATGTCCGAAATCTTCCTGTCCGTCGCCGGAACGGTATATGGAGAGTTATTCCGGAGATGCGAAGCGGGTTTACGTCGTTACACTTTCCGCGGAATTAAGCGGATCTTATAACAGTGCGGAGCTTGGGAAGAATTTGTATGCGGAAGAGTATGGAGATAAGGACATATATATCTTTAATTCCAGATCCGCATCCGTGGGGGAAACCTTGATCGCATTGAAGATCCGGGAATGTGAAGAGGCGGGAATGTCGTTTGAGAAAGTCATTGAAACCGTGGAGGAATATATCGAAACACAGAATACGTATTTTGTGTTGGAAGATCTGGATACGTTGCGGAAGAATGGAAGACTTACCGGCATCAAATCACTGGTGGCGGGGGCTCTGAACATCAAACCTGTCATGGGAGCGACTCCGGAGGGGACGATCCGGCAGATCGGACAGGCGAGAGGCATGAAGCGCGCACTGGCAAGGATGGTAGAACAGGTGGCGGCAGATGCCGAGAATACAAAGACCAAGATTCTTGCCATCGCACATTGTAACTGCAGGGAGCGGGCATTGGATATCGAGCGGCAGCTTCTTGCGAAGATGGAAGTGAAATCCAGCTTTATTGTGGATACGGCGGGAATCAGTACGATGTACGCCAATGACGGCGGCATCATCGTTGTGATCTAGGAGGAAAAGAAGATGAGTCAGGAAAAGGTAGAACGTTATAAAAAAGAAAAAGCAAATCGGAAACAGGCGATGAAAAAGCAGCGTATCATGAATGTGATGCGGAAATGTGTCCTCTCGTTTGCGGCGCTTGCGCTTGTTGGATGGCTTGGATATTCGGCGTATGATACTTATACTGCAAACCAGGAGCGGGAAGTAGTGGCTGTAAACTATGACGCGCTGAATACTTATCTGGGCGGATTGGCAGAATAGAAGATGTTAATGTCAGTGGAAAAAGGATCTGAGTGCTTTGTCCACAGAGACCATTATAACAAATAGAAGAAATAAAAACGATACGTACCGGTGGGAAATGCTCCTGCCGGGAACGTATCGTTTTTTCGTGTATAGGGAAATCATTGCGTTTACAAAAGAAAGTGAATACTTTTCTGTGAAAATTCTGAAAACAGAGAAAAAGTGCTTGAAAAAGGGAAAAAGGTGGGGTACAATGGTTTCAAGTGGTAGGAAGTGGTGAATTGTGGAATAAAGTGGGGAGAAAGTGGGACCCACTTGTTACAAAGGAGTTCTGAATGTTACTAGGGGAGTTTAATCACAGCATTGATGAAAAAGGCCGTTTGATTATTCCAGCCAAGTTACGGGACGATCTGGGAGACAGTTTCGTGATCTGTAACGGACTGGAGGGCTGTTTGTTTGTGTATTCCCAGGAAGAATGGAGCAAATTTGTCGCAGAACTGGAAACCTTGCCACGCATGAATAAAGACGCCAGAATATTCAAACGTTATTTCTTTGGAAGCGCTTCAGAAGGAACATTTGATAAACAGGGGAGAGTAAATGTTCCGGCATCACTTCGGAAAGCGGCACATCTTGAAAAGGACGTTGTCCTTGTGGGAGTTCAGGATCGTGTGGAAATCTGGGATAAAGAGCTTTGGGAAGAAAAGAGCATGGTCAGCGAAGAAGATCTGGATGCAATTGCAGAACGTATGGAAGCGATCGGTATTCGCATCTGATCCGGCAGCAAAAGAGATTTCCGGAATTTTTTGCAGAACATGAACGGAGGAACATATGGCATTTCAGCACACATCAGTATTACTGGAAGAGACGATTGACGGTCTGGCAGTGAAGCCGGACGGGATTTATGTTGATGCAACACTTGGCGGAGGCGGACACGCTTTCGAAGTGTGCAGCCGTTTAAACGGCAACGGGAGATTTATAGGGATAGACCAGGATGCTGCGGCGATCGAAGCTGCGGGAGAACGGTTGAAAGACTTCGGGGAGAAAGTTACGATAATCCGGAGCAATTATCGTGAACTGAAGTCAGTACTTCGCTCCATAGGGGTTGAGAAAGTCGATGGGATCGTGCTTGATCTGGGCGTATCATCTTATCAGTTGGATACGGCAGAGCGGGGATTCTCCTATCGCGCAGATGCATCCTTGGATATGCGGATGGATCAGAGACAGCAGACAACGGCAAAAGATATTGTCAACACATACAGTGAAACAGAGCTGTACCGGGTGATCCGGGATTATGGGGAAGACAAGTTTGCGAAAAACATTGCGAAGCATATTGTGATGGAACGTGAAAAGAATCCCATTGAGACTACGGGACAGCTGAATGAAGTGATCAGGAGAGCGATTCCGATGAAGTTCCAGAAGAACGGAGGACATCCGTCGAAGAGGACGTTTCAGGCAATTCGGATTGAATTGAATCGGGAGCTGGAAGTTTTGAGGGAATCGTTGGATGAGATGATCGATATGCTGAATCCGGGAGGAAGGATCTGCATCATCACATTTCACTCTCTGGAGGACAGGATCGTGAAGAGCGCATTTCGGAAAAATGAAGATCCGTGTACCTGTCCGAGTCATTTCCCGGTCTGCGTCTGTGGAAATGTTTCAAAAGGAAAAGTAATCACAAGAAAACCAATTCTTCCAGGGGAGGAAGAACTGGAAAACAACAGCCGTTCCAAGAGCGCGAAACTTCGGATTTTCGAGCGGTGCGGGGACGGAAAAGGGAGTCAGAAATAGATCTGTCAGGAAGGGGAGAGCCTGACAGAACAGAAAGGGGCAGATGAATCATGGCAGGAAGACGCACGGCATCATATAGAACAGATCACGGAAGATATACAGGCAGAGATTCTCAGACGCGAGCCGGCAGAAATATGGCGGGCAGTTCGTTTTATGTGTATGGAAGTGCGGTTCCGAAACAGGAGGCACTGCCGGAAAGAAGAAAAGAAGAAAGACCGGTATGGAAACAGACAAGCAGTCAGGTGAAAAAGAACCGGAACCGGGCGCTTGGGATCAATATGGCTTACGCGGTGTTTCTGAGTGCAGCAGCGGTTTTAGCTGTTTTTATTTGTGTTTTTTATTTACGGCTTCAGTCGGATATCGTAAACAGTGCGGAGACAGTCACGGCACTTCAGGAAGAACTGAATGTACTAACGGAAGAGAATGATACGGCATACCAGGCGGCAGAAGATTCCGTCGATCTGGAAGAAGTACGCCGCAGAGCAGTCAATGATCTTGGCATGGTATATGCGGCACAGGGGAGCGTAGTGGAGTATGAAAGTCCGGCAGAAGACTATGTGAAGCAGTACAATGAAATACCGGAGAGCGGCATTTTGGCGAAATCCGGTGATGCAGATCAGTAAGGATTGAATCATGGCAGGCAGAAGAAAGAAAAGAAACAGATTTGATTTTTTAACGAAAAAATTTCCAAAACGAATGCAGAAAAAGCTGGTAATGCTATTTATGGCAGTTATACTGGCTTTTGTTGTTCTTATCGGAAGAATCACATATATCAACGCATCAAAAGGAAGCGGATATACAAAAATTGTTCTGGATCAACAGGCATATGACAGCCGCGTGATCCCTTATAAGCGGGGAGATATCGTGGACCGCAATGGGACAAAGATGGCGACGAGTGAACGAGTCTACAATGTGATCTTGGATGTATATGTGATGCTTTCGGATGAAAAATATGAAGATCCGACAATGGAAGTGCTGGAAGATTGTTTTGGGATTTCGGAGGAGGAAGTTGAGAAAGTTATTGAGGAACGTCCGGAAAGCAGATATGAGATCCTGAAAACAAATGTACCTTATGAAACGAAAAAGAAATTTGACGAGATCGAGCAGGACGAAAAGAACTATGCAAATGTGCAGGGAATCTGGTTGGAAGAGGACTACAAGCGAACCTATCCGTATGATTCACTGGCAAGCGATGTGATCGGATTTTCGGCAGACGGAAATGTAGGTGCGATCGGAATTGAAAGTGCCTACAATGAGATCCTGAACGGTACGGATGGGAGAGAATACGGATATTTCGCGGAAGATGCGTCTCTGGAGCGGACGGTCAAGGAGGCGAAGAACGGAAATACGGTTGTCTCGACGATTGACGTTACCTTGCAGAGCATCGTGGAGCAGTGTATTTTAGAATTTAATCAGGCTCATACCGGAGAAGTGCGGGAGGGAGAACCCGGCAGTAAAAATACGGCAGTGATCATTATGGATCCGAATAGCGGAGAAATTTTGGCGGAGGCATCCTATCCAAATTTTAACTTGAACGATCCGAGGGATTTGTCCTCGCTGTATACAGAAGAAAAATGGAAAGCGATGTCGGAAGAAGAGCAGCTGGAAGCGATGAACACGCTGTGGAGAAATTTCTGCGTGAGCGATGCCTTTGAACCGGGATCTACGGCGAAGCCTTTTACGGTGGCAGCCGGTCTGGAAACAGGAGCGCTTACGGGAAATGAAACGTATGTGTGCGGAGGATACAAACATGTAGGCGATTATGATATTTATTGTCATCTCCGTACCGGACATGGGCAGGAGACGATCAAAGATGCAATCGCATATTCCTGCAATGTGGCTTTGATGGATATGGCGGAGACGATCGGGATCGAGAATTTTACACGTTATCAGCATATTTTCGGTTTCGGGGAATATACCGGGATCGATCTGCCGGGAGAGGCATCTACGGCTCCGCTTCTTTATACCGCGGAAACAATGCAGGAGACGGATCTTGCAACCAATTCATTCGGACAGAACTTCAATGTGACGATGACGCAGATGGTGGCGGCGTTTGCCTCTCTGATTAACGGCGGTTATTACTACGAGCCTCATGTAGTAAAACAGATCCAGGATGAGAACGGCAGTGTCATCGAGACGAAAGACCCGACGCTTCTTCGGAAGACGATCTCAGCGGAAACGTCGGCGATGGTCAAGGAATATATGCGTGCCACGATGGAATATGGTACGGGAACCCCGGCGAACATACCCGGGTATGAGATCGGAGCGAAGACAGGTACGGCGGAAAAACTTCCCCGGGGAAATGGAAATTATCTGCTATCCTATATCGGATATGCACCACAGGGAAATCCGGAGGTGATCGTCTATGTCGTAGTCGATGAGCCGAATGTTGCCGACCAGTCAACCAGCCGTTATGTGCTGGAACTGGCACAGAAGATCATGGCGCAGGCGTTCCCGTATCTGAATATCAGTACGGTGGACGGTTATGTTCCGACGGAGACAATGCCGGTTCCGGCGGATGAAGAAGCCGGGGCGGCAGCTCAGGCAGCTGGGCAGCCGGCAGAATATGTCGATTATGATGAGGCATATGAAGAAACATACGACAATCCGGATGGTGCGTACATCGATGAAACATATGCGCCGGATCTGGATGACTGGGCAACAGGAACACCGACCGAATAACGCAGTGATTGCCGATGGGGAGAACGATCGGAGAAATAGCTGGAATAACCTTACAGAAGATATAATATGTTATAAAAATATCTTCTGTAAGGTTTTTATATGAAGAATAAAACATATAATAAGAAAAAGATTCTCGTTGTTTTTTCGGCGGCGTGTATTCTGATCATGGGGCTGGCGGCGCGTCTTGTTTATCTGATGGTGTTTGACGCCGAGTATTATCAGAAAAAAGCGGAGGCGCTCCACGAAAGGGAGAGGGAGATCAAAGCGGCAAGAGGCGAGATCGTGGACAGAAATGGGACAGTCCTTGCGACAAATAAAACAGTCTGTACGATTTCTGTGATCCACAGCCAGGTAAAAGATCCGGAGAAAGTGATCGAGATACTTGCCCGGGAGTTGGAACTGGAAGAGGGCGAAGTGAGAAAACGGGTGGAAAAAGTTTCCTCGATGGAAAAAGTGAAAACAAATGTGGAAAAATCTGTCGGAGACCGGATCCGCGCCTATGATCTCGCAGGCGTTAAAGTAGATGAAGATTACAGGAGATATTATCCTTATGATGAGATCGCATCGAAAGTGCTCGGTTTTACCGGAGGGGATAATCAGGGGATCATCGGTCTCGAAGTAAAGTATGAGGATGTTTTGAAAGGGACAAACGGAACGATCCTAACGATGACGGACGCCCGGGGGATCGAACTGGAGGGGAAGGCGGAAGATCGGATCGAACCGGTGGCGGGGAACACGCTGAAGATCACGATGGATTATAACATCCAGTCTTTTTGCGAGCAGGCGGCATGGAAAGTTATGGAAGAAAAGCAGGCGGATGCGGTTTCGGTGATGTTGATGAATCCGCAGAATGGAGAAATCTTAGCGATGGTCAATGTACCGGAGTTTCACTTAAATGATCCGTTTACCCTGCCGGAAGAGGTGAATGCTGCAAATGAAGAGGAAAAGCAGGATCTTCTCAATCAAATGTGGAGAAACGGATGTATCAATGATACCTATGAGCCGGGATCGACTTTTAAGATCATCACCTCGGCAGCCTGTCTGGAAGAGGGGGTTGTCACACTGAACGATACATTTTCCTGTCCGGGATATAAAATCGTCGAGGATCGGAAAATCCGCTGTCATAAGGTGGGCGGACATGGAACGGAAACATTTGTGCAGGGAATCCAGAATTCCTGCAATCCGGTATTTATGGAGATAGGACTGAGACTTGGAGCAGATCGGTTTTACGACTATTTTTCACAATTCGGGCTTCTGGGGATGACCAATGTGGATCTTCCGGGGGAAGCAGGGACCATCATGCATAAAAGGGAAGATATCGGAACCGTGGAACTGGCGACGATGACATTTGGACAATCGTTTCAGATCACGCCGATCCAGATGCTCACAACAGTCAGCTCGATGATCAACGGTGGACGCAGGGTGACGCCGCATTTCGGAATGGAAGTGCTGAACGGAGATGGCGAGGTGTTGGAGCGGCTTTCATGGGAAGAAAAATCCGGCATCGTGTCGGAAGAGACGTCAGCGACCATGCGAGGTCTTTTGGAGAGTGTTGTGGCAGAGGGGTCGGGAAGCAACGCTTATATAAAGGGGTATAGGATCGGCGGAAAGACGGCGACATCCCAGACGTTGCCGAGAAGTGCGAACAGATATATCGCATCGTTTATCGGATTTGCGCCGGCAGACGATCCGCAGGTGATCGGGATGGTTGTGATCCATGATCCGCAGGGAATCTATTACGGCGGGACGATCGCGGCGCCGGTTTTGCGCAGCATTTATGACAATGTGCTGCCGTATCTTGGGATCGAGCGTGAATTGGACGCACCACAACTTGAAAAAGAGTAAGGTATGCGGTATACTGTATTAGTTGACAAAAGAAATGAAGAGGTGTAAATATGGCGAATCAAGTAGTAATTCCGGTGTTGATTTCATTTGTACTCAGTCTGGTGCTGGGACCAGTTGTGATTCCGTTTTTGAGAAAATTGAAGATGGGACAGACGGAGCGTGTGGAGGGAGTACAGTCCCATTTGAAGAAAGCAGGCACACCGACAATGGGCGGGGTGATCATTCTGGCAAGCGTGATCATTACTTCCTTGTTTTATGTAAAAGACAATCCGAAGATCATACCGGTTCTGTTTTTGACGGTCGGATTCGGTCTGATCGGATTTTTGGATGATTATCTGAAAGTGGTGATGAAACGTTCGGACGGTCTGTATCCGAAACAGAAAATGGGGCTGCAGATCGTGGTAACCGCCATATTCGCATATTATATTGTAAAGGTTGCAAAAATCCCGCTGACACTTTTGATCCCGTTCTCGGATGAGAAATATCTGGATCTTGGGATTTTTGCGGTTCCGTTGCTGTTTGTTGCCGTGATCGGAACAGTCAACGGTACGAATTTTACCGATGGTCTGGACGGTCTTGCATCCAGCGTTACCGTGCTGGTCGCTACATTTTTTACCGTGGTCGCAGTGGGAACAAAGAGCGGGATCGAACCGATCACATGTGCGGTTGTCGGTGCATTGATGGGATTTCTTCTGTTTAATGTGTATCCGGCAAGTGTATTTATGGGAGATACCGGATCACTCGCACTTGGAGGATTTGTGATCGGCGCCGCATATATGATGCAGATGCCGTTGTTTGTGATCATCGTCGGGCTGATCTATGTGGTGGAAGTCCTCTCCGTTATGATTCAGGTGACTTATTTTAAAGTGACAGGTGGAAAGCGGTTCTTTAAGATGGCTCCGATCCATCATCATTTTGAACTTTGCGGCTGGTCAGAGACACGAGTTGTGGCTGTATTTTCGATCGCTACTGCGATCTTGTGTCTGATCGCACTGATGGGGGTATAAAAGATGGATATAAAAGGAAAACACGTATTGGTATTCGGTTCCGGGATCAGTGGGATCGCGGCAGCACGTCTGCTTTTGCAGGAGGGTGCCCGGGTGATCCTGTATGACGGGAACACGAAACTGGACAAAGAACAGCTCCTGCAGGATATTACGGGGGGCAGACATGCGGAAAACGTACAGGTACTTCTCGGGGAACTACCGGATGAAGTATTGGATACGCTGACTCTTGTCGTGATCAGTCCGGGAGTTCCTACGGATCTCCCGATCGTGGAAGCGATGCGGGCGAAACATCTTCCGATCTGGGGTGAGATTGAACTTGCTTATACATATGGAAAAGGGGAAGTTCTTGCGATTACCGGAACAAATGGAAAGACGACGACAACGGCGCTGCTCGGCAAGATCATTGGTGACTGGCATCCGCATACATTTGTAGTCGGAAATATCGGAAATCCATATACAAGCGTAGTGGAAGAGATGCCGGAAGATTCAGTCACAGTTGCGGAAATGAGCAGTTTTCAGCTGGAGACGATCCGTACATTTCGTCCGAAAGTAAGCGCGCTTCTCAATATTACACCGGATCATCTGAACCGGCATCATACGATGGACGCTTATATTGCGGCGAAGAAAAATATAGCGGTCAATCAGACAGAAGAAGATACCTGCGTATTGAATTATGAAGATGAAGTGACGCGTGCATTTGGAGAAGAAACGAAAGCTCAGGTTCTATTTTTCAGCAGCAAGCGTAAACTGGATAGAGGGATTTATCTGGAAGACGGAAGTATCATTTATCATGTGGGAGAGCCGGTGGAAGTCTGCAAAGTAGACGAATTGCAGATTTTGGGAACACACAATTATGAAAATGTGATGGCGGCGGTTGCGATGGCAGCAGCGTTCGGTGTTCCGATGGAGAGTATCCGCAGGAGTGTGAAAGCATTCGGCGGCGTGGAACACCGGATCGAATTTGTGGCGGAGAAACGGGGCGTCGCATATTACAACGACTCCAAAGGAACGAATCCGGACGCGGCGATCCGGGGGATTCAGGCGATGAACCGACCGACGTATCTGATCGGCGGCGGATATGATAAAGATTCCACATATGAGGAATGGATCGAGGCGTTTGACGGAAAAGTGAAGAAACTTGTTCTGATCGGAGCGACCCGGGAGAAGATCGCAGAGTGTGCGCACCGATTAGGCTTTTACGATACGGTACTCGCCGATTCTTTTGAGGAGGCGGTGCAGATCTGTGTGGAGGAAGCGGTTCCGGGAGATGCGGTACTTCTTTCTCCGGCTTGTGCGAGCTGGGGAATGTTTAAAAATTATGAAGAACGCGGAGATAAATTCAAAGAACTTGTAAACCGGTTATAAGGAGTGGATTTGAATTGAAGCGTTCCGCAAAGAAACCGCGGTATGATTACACAATGCTGACTGTTATTTTCCTTTTGGTTACGATCGGACTGATCCTTTTATACAGCACCAGTGCGTATAATGGAATGGTAAAATTTCAGGATCCCTATTATTATTTGAAAAAGCAGGGATTTGCGACGGCGCTGGGACTTGTCGGAATGTTCGTGGTAGCCGGGATCGATTATCATACATGGGTCCCGCTTGCAAATGTCGGTTATCTGACAGCTGTGGCATTGTCGGTTGCGGTCATGCTGGTGGGAGATGAGTACAACGGGTCTAAAAGATGGCTGTCTTTGGGCCCGGTTTCTTTTCAGCCGTCTGAATTTGCGAAAGTTGCGTTGATCTTATTTCTGGCATGCCTTGTGACGAAAAATGTAAAGGCAATGGGGAAAGTGTCCACGCTTGTAAAAGTGATGATCCCGGTGCTGCCGATCGTTGCGCTTGTAGGCGCAAGTAATCTGAGTACGGCGATCATCATTTTGGGGATTGCCGCAGTCCTGATCTTTGTTGCGAGTCCGAAGTATGCACAATTTATCTGGATGGGCGTGGCGGCAGTCGGATTTATGGCGATCTTTCTGGCGTTGGAGAGTTACCGTCTGGAGCGGCTGGCAATCTGGCGGAATCCGGAGAAATACGAGAAAGGCTATCAGACGCTTCAAGGGCTTTATGCAATCGGTTCGGGCGGGCTGTTCGGAAGAGGACTCGGCGAAAGCGTTCAGAAGCTGGGGTTTTTGCCGGAAGCCCAGAATGATATGATTTTTTCAATCGTATGTGAGGAATTGGGGCTTGTCGGAGCTGGATTGATCATCCTGTTGTTTCTGATCCTGATCTGGCGCTTTTTTGTGATCGCTGTCCACGCGAAAGACCTGCTCGGCGCGTTGATCGCTTCCGGGGCGATGGCGCATATGATGATCCAGGTGATCTTAAACATTGCGGTCGTGACAAATTCGATCCCAAATACAGGAATCACTTTGCCGTTTATCAGCTACGGAGGAACATCCGTCTTGTTTTTGCTTCTGGAAATGGGACTTGTGCTCAGTGTATCAAATCTGGTAAAATGAAAGAAAGTTACGCGCGTGTTGGGCGCGTAACTTTCTGCTACGGCTTGACCGGTTGAGGTCAAGGCGGTACCACGGACGCGCGTGTTGGGCGCGTAACTTTCTGCTCCGGCTTGACCGGTTGAAGTCAAGGCGGTACCACGGACGCGCGTGTCAGGCGCGTGGTTTTTCCGGAAGAAGTGAAGAAATACGAGGAGGAACTTGAATGGCACCGAAGAAACGTTCTGCCCAAACAGGTTATCATACATATGAACGCGATCGTCAGCAAAAGCAGACGGCGCGGTCCCGGGCGGCAGCACGTTCGCGCGCAGCGGAAGCAAATGCGCGCAGCCGCCCGGATCAAGGACGGCAGCCTCAGAAAACTCCGCGTCTGGGAGAGGGCGTTTATTTGCGTCAGGTTACGCTGCCGGAACAGAGACAGACAAACGGCGTCGAGGAAAGTCGACAGCGGAACAGAAATTCCCACATGACCACTCAAAGAGAACAATCCAAAAGAGAATCGGTCAGGCGGAAAACAGGAAGACAAACAAGACCGCAGGAGACGGTAAGGCGGCAGGAATCGGTAAGACAAAGACAGGAAAATATCAAATATAAAAAGAAGCGGTCCGGACCGAAAAAGAAAAAGCGTAAGATTCCGGTAAAATGGATATTGGGAATGATCGGAGTGATCTTGGCGGCCGCTTTGCTGGGATATCTGATCCTCTTGCTGTTTGAGGTGAAGAAAATAGAAGTCAAAGGCACGGTGTATACTTCCGAGCAGGAAGTCCTGGATTGGGTGCAGGAAGACAAATATTCGTCCAATTCCCTTTATATTCTCTGGAAATATGGAAGCAAAGAAACAAAACAGCTTCCTCCGATCGAAAGGACAACTGTCAGTTTGAAATCTCCATGGGAAGTCGTTGTCACAGTGAAAGAGAAGACATTTGAGGGATGTATGGATTATGACGGCGGTTACCTGTATTTTGACGAAAGCGGAACGGCATGTCTGAAAAGTACGGAATACATCGAAGGTGTGCCATATATTGAGGGAATCGAACTTGAGAAAGAAAAAGTAAAGATCGGAAAAAGCATTCCGGTAAAAGAGAAGAAAATTTTCGAGGAAATCAGTGAGATCACGCAGGTTTTGAATGAAAAAGAACTTACGCCGGACAAGATTGCATGTGAGGAAGAGAATCTGATCCTGTATTTTGGCAATGTCCGTATACAACTGGGAAGCGGAAATTTTGCGGACAAGCTTTCACAGGTTCCGCCGATCCTTGCAAAATTACAGGAGCAGTATGCCGATCAGCCGGGAGTGCTTCATCTGGAGAATTATACGTCGTCGGATGCTTCGGTGCGGTTCGTACCCGACAGTGCGGCGCCGCCGTCGGGGACGGAAAGTGGGGATCAGACGAACCAGCCGGAGGACACCGGGACAGCAGAACAGACAGCGCTGCCTGAGGAAGCCGGGGGCGTGGAGCAGACCATACCGACAGAAGTGAGCGGAACATAAGATTCCGGCAAAATAAAGAGTGATAATGGGAACTGTAAGTGTAAAAAAACAGGAAAATATAGAAAAATCTATTGATTATTTTATTGAAAAACCTTATTATATATTCATTGGAGTGTATCATTCAATGTTAAAGGGATGTATAAAAAATTAATAGGATGACAAAGGAGGAAATACTCTTGTTAGAAATTAAAACCAACGAATCAGAAGCAGCTGCAAGGATCATAGTCATTGGAGTCGGCGGCGGCGGTAATAATGCTGTGAACCGGATGATCGACGAGCAGATTGCAGGTGTAGAATTTATTGCGATTAATACAGATAAACAAGCACTGCAGTTATGTAAGGCACCGACATTGATGCAGATCGGAGAAAAGCTGACCAAGGGACTGGGTGCGGGAGCGCAGCCTGAGGTAGGGGAGAAAGCAGCAGAAGAGAGCGCGGAGGAGATTTCCGCAGCACTGAAAGGTGCGGACATGGTATTTGTTACCTGTGGAATGGGTGGCGGTACAGGAACCGGTGCGACACCGGTCGTAGCACGGATCGCAAAGGAACAGGGCGCACTGACAGTCGGCGTTGTTACGAAGCCGTTCCGTTTTGAATCCAGAACCCGTATGGCGAACGCTCTTGCGGGAATCGACAAATTAAAAGAGAATGTGGACACATTGATCGTAATTCCGAATGATAAACTTCTGGAAGTAGTAGACAGAAGGACAACGATGCCGGAAGCTTTGAAGAAAGCTGACGAAGTGCTCCAGCAAGGTATCCAGGGTATTACAGACCTGATCAATGTACCGTCTTTGATCAACCTCGACTTTGCGGATGTACAGACTGTTATGAAAGACAAGGGTATCGCTCATATCGGTATCGGAGCCGGACGCGGAGACGACAAGGCGCTTGAGGCAGTCAAACAGGCAGTTGCCAGTCCGCTTCTGGAAACAACGATCCAGGGCGCTTCCCATGTTATCATCAATGTATCCGGAGACATCACACTTATGGATGCTTCCGATGCGGCAGAATATGTACAGGAACTTGCCGGAGAGAATGCGAATATTATTTTCGGTGCTACGTACGATGATACGAAATCAGACGAAGCTACGATCACTGTTATCGCAACCGGTCTGCATAATGTGGGCGGAAGCTCATCGAAGCTGAAAGCAAGACTGGAGGGACAGCAGAAAGTCGGATCGATTCTTCCATCCGGAGATATGACGGGAAGAACATCTATGGCTTCCGACCGTGTGGCTCCGAGAAGTACGATGACAAGAGAAGCAGGCGGCACGATTCCGTCATTGCAGCAGGCTCGTACACCATCCGGCACTGTAAAAGAACAGTCCATTAAGATTCCGGATTTCTTCCGTAAATAAAAGAATGATAAGCAGAGCACCAGTCACAATATGTCGTCTGGTGCTTTTTTTGTCGAAACTTATTTGTGACGTCTCGTCAACTTCTGACAAACTTTCCACAGGTTATTTTCTATAATAGATTTTGGCTGGAAAAGCCGGGTACATTTTTAGCTGCTAAAAGAGGTGAAATATGTACTACGAATTATACATAGATGTTTTTTGGATGACAAATTTTATGATGGATTCTCTGCTTTTGTTTGCAGTCAGGCAAATGCTGAAATGTCCGGTCGGAAAAGGGCGGATTTTTATGGGTGGCATCGTGGGGAGCACGATGACCTGCCTGATCGTCTTACTCCCGTTATCCGGGCTTTTACGGTTTTTTGCAGGAGGGATTTTGACAGCGCTTGTGATGATCCGTGTGGGTTTTGGAAAGCAGCCGGTCAGAATGTACAGAAAGGCATTTGTTTTCTTGTATATTTCTGCATTTCTGATGAGTGGAATCCTGCAGCTGTTCCGCCCGTATATGGATACGATGAGTCTGTTTTTTGTAATTGCGTCAGCCGCATATGCGGTGCTGAAAGGAATACAAAGCCTGTGGGAAAACATTCAGGGAGAACAGAAGCGGATCTGCGAGGTACTTCTGATACAGAATGAAAAAAAATGCAGGGTGCGGGCATTGCTGGATACGGGCAATCTGCTTACGGATCCGGTTACAAAAGAACCGGTTTGTGTGGCGGATGCACAGATGATCACAGCATTTCTCGGGGAAAATATAGACAAAGACAGTCTGAAACTGCATTATCTTCCGTTCCGGTCAGTCGGAGGAAACGGCGTGATGCCTGTGATCAGGATCCGGCAGATGCAGATCACAGAAAAGCGGACGATACAAGTGGAAAATCCACTGCTCGCGATCAGCAGAGGGAAACTTTCGGAAGAGGAGGATTATCAGATGATTTTAAATCCGGACATAGTGGGAGGAAAGAAAGATGGTTGTAAAAGTAGCAATGCCAGAACAGTTTAAATTGAAGATCGTACCGGATATTCGGAATTTTTTCTTTTCAAGTCAAAGAGAAATCCATTATATCGGCGGATCGGAAGTGCTTCCGGCTCCGTTGGAAGCAGATCAGGAAGCGGACGTGATCCGGCAGCTAGGTACAGAATATGATCAGGAAGCAAAAAAGATTTTGATCGAACATAATCTCCGGCTGGTTGTATACATAGCGAAAAAATTTGACAATACCGGCGTCGGGGTGGAAGATCTGATCTCCATCGGAACGATCGGTCTGATCAAGGCGATCAATACGTTTAATCCGACCAAAAAGATCAAACTGGCAACGTATGCGTCACGTTGTATTGAAAATGAAATTCTGATGTATCTGCGGCGGAATAATAAGACAAAATTGGAAGTGTCGATCGATGAACCGCTGAATGTGGACTGGGATGGAAATGAATTGCTGCTTTCCGATATTTTAGGAACTGAGGAAGACACCATTTATAAAGATCTGGAAAACGAAGCGGAACGCCGACTGTTGAACCGGGCGATCAATCAGCTTTCCAGCAGAGAAAAACTGATCGTGAAAATGCGGTTTGGGCTGGATCATCCGGACGGAGAAGAGAAAACGCAAAAGGAAGTCGCGGATTATCTCGGGATCTCACAGTCTTATATTTCGCGCCTTGAGAAGAAGATCATGCAGCGTCTGAAACGGGAGATGGTGCGTTATGAATAGCAAGGCGGTAAGTGGTCTGTAAGAGGAAACATTTTGCTTTACGGAAAAGTGAAGCAATGCTATAATAAAGAAGAAAGATTCTGTGTAGTGCAGAGTATGCCGAAAGGTTGGTGAAGAGTATGAAATTGACATTTGTTGGGGCTGCGCACGAAGTGACAGGAAGCTGCCATCTTCTCCAGGCTGCAGGGAAAAACATCCTGATCGATTGCGGGATGGAGCAGGGACCGGATCTGTATGAGAATTTTGGACTCCCGATCCCGGAAAATGAAGTAGATTATGTACTTTTGACACATGCACATATCGATCACTCCGGTATGCTTCCGAAGTTGGTGAAGAACGGATTTAAAGGAGAGATCGTAACCACATTTGCGACGGCGGATCTGTGTAATATCATGCTTCGCGACAGTGCGCACATTCAGGAGTTTGAGGCGGAATGGCGCAACAGGAAAGGCAGGCGTGCCGGACAGCCGGAATTTGAACCGGTGTATGTGATGCAGGACGCTCTTGATGCGATCGAATTATTTGCGCCTTGTGATTACGGGGTGAGGATTCAGCTCTGTGAGGGAATCGACATCCGTTTTACAGATATCGGTCATCTGCTTGGATCTGCCAGCATTGAAGTATGGATCACAGAAGATGGGATCAGTAAGAAGATCGTCTTTTCCGGCGATGTGGGAAATATACAGCAGCCGATCATCAAAGACCCGAAGACAACGGAGTCTGCGGATTATGTTGTGATCGAGTCTACATACGGAAACCGTTACCATGATATGGAACAGCGACCGGATTACGTCGGCGAATTTACACGGATTCTGAGAGAGACCTTTGATAAAGGCGGAAATGTAGTGATTCCGTCATTTGCGGTGGGACGTACCCAGGAATTGTTATACTTTATCCGGGAGATCAAGGAAAAAGGACTTTTAAAAGAGTATCAGGATTTTGAAGTATATCTGGACAGCCCGCTTGCAATTGAAGCGACACGGGTCTTTACAAAAAATATGCAGGGATGCTTTGACGAGGAAGCGCTTCAGCTTGTCAATTCCGGGGTGAATCCGCTGATCTTTCCGGGATTGAAAATATCGACTACAAGCGACGACTCGAAGATGATCAATTTTATCGAGAAACCAAAAGTCATCATCTCAGCTTCCGGGATGTGTGATGCAGGACGGATCCGGCATCATTTGAAACACAATCTCTGGAGAGCGGAATGTACGGTTCTCTTTGTCGGATATCAGGCAGTGGGAACATTGGGACGGAGACTTTTGGAGGGCGAGAAGAACGTCAGACTGTTCGGTGAGCCAATCGAAGTACATGCCAGGATCGAGAGTCTTCACGGTATCAGCGGACATGCGGACAAGAACGGACTTTTAAATTGGCTGAAAGGTTTCCGGACGCCGCTCTCCCATGTGTTTGTCGTGCATGGTGAAGACACGGTGACGGAAGAATTTGCAGCATCGGTGGAAGCGGAGATCGGATGTCCGGCATTTGCACCATTCCCGGGCGGATGTGTGGATCTGGCGGCAAATGAGATCATATCCGAGGGAACGCGTATACCGATCAAGGAGAAGAAACCTGCACAGAAGAAAGCAGATGCTGCATTTGAGCGCCTGCTGGCGGCAGGAAAACGTCTGTTGGATGTTATTTACAGAAATCAGGGACTTGCGAATAAGGATAAGGCAAAATTTGAATCTCAGGTGAACAATCTTGCGGATCGATGGGATCGATTTGACGGATGACAGATCAGTTCTCATCGCCATAAGGAAAGAGGACGGGTTCAGACAGAGTGTTTTCGGCTCTGTCTGAACCCGTCTGGATTGCCGGCACTTGTAGCGGAACATCATTGGCGGACGCCTGCTGGAAAGACAAAAGAATAAGAGAAAAGTGAGGAATACGAATGGATGGAACGACATGGGGGATCTTTGCGATCATCATCATTTATCTGTTGGGGATGGTCGCAGTAGGTCTCTATTATATGAAAAAAAACAGCTCAACGGGGGATTATTATCTTGGAGGACGTAAGCTGGGACCGATCGTAACGGCGATGAGTGCGGAGGCGTCGGATATGAGCAGCTGGCTTTTGATGGGACTTCCGGGAGTTGCATATTTAACCGGAGTAGCAGACGCGGCATGGACGGCGATCGGTCTGGCGATCGGAACTTACTTAAACTGGCTGATCGTGGCAAAAAGACTGCGTCGGTATACTGTGGTAGCAGGAAATTCGATCACGATACCGGAGTTTTTTTCCAACCGTTATCGCGATAAGAGCCGGATCCTGGTTGCGGTTTCGGCGATTTTTATCGTGATCTTCTTTATCCCGTATACGGCGTCCGGATTCGCGGCCTGCGGAAAACTCTTCTCCACATTGTTTGGCGTCTCTTACGTTCCGGCGATGATCGTCAGTGCGATCGTGATCGTGGCTTATACGGCGCTGGGCGGATTTTCCGCGGCGAGCACGACAGATCTGATCCAGAGTATCGTGATGTCGTTTGCTTTGATCTGTGTGGTGCTTTTCGGTGTAAAAACGGCGGGCGGAACCGATGTGATCCTCTCTCAGGCTGGGGAACTTCCGGGGTATCTGTCGATGACGCAGACCTATATGAACGGCGAAGCGACAGAGTATGGCGCGATCAAGATTGCGTCTATGCTTGCATGGGGGCTTGGTTATTTTGGAATGCCGCATATTTTGCTTCGGTTTATGGCGATCGAAGATGAGAAGAAGATCAAGATTTCCAGACGGATCGCGACAGTATGGGTTGTGATCTCTATGAGTGTGGCGATCTTCATCGGAATTGTCGGAAATAATTTGTCTCGAAACGGTGCGCTTCAGGTATTGGAGGGATCCGATTCTGAAAAGTTGATCATTACGCTCGGAACATTGATGAGTAAAAGCGGATTCCTTGGAATTTTAGTTGCGGGACTGATCATGTCCGGAATACTGGCGTGCACGATGTCAACGGCAGATTCCCAGCTTCTGGCTGCATCCTCCAGTATTTCCGAGGATTTGCTAAAGAAAGTATTTCATTTGGAGATCAAAGAAAAGACTTCTTTGCTGGCGGCAAGAGCGACGGTGCTTGTGATTTCGATCCTCGGTGTATTTATGGCGATGGATCCGGAAAGCTCGGTGTTTGGGATCGTATCCTTTGCATGGGCAGGATTCGGCGCAGTATTCGGACCGGTTATGCTTCTGGCGCTGTTCTGGAAACGTTCCAATCGAAATGGGGCGATCGTGAGCATGATCTCCGGAGGTGTGATGATCTTTGTGTGGAAATATCTTGTACGTCCGATGGGAGGCGCCTGGGATATTTATGAACTGCTTCCTGCATTTTTAGTGGCGATCGTGCTGAATGTAGTCGTAAGTCTTTTGACGGCTCCGCCGCAGCAGGAAATTTTGGACGAGTTTGAAAAAGCTGCCCGCGGATAATGCGGACAGATAAAATCGGTGTCAAGGAGTAAAACTTTTTTTATTTTGGCACGGACAGAATAACAGAATGTGATAGTGAGAAGAATTCTACTAGATGGAAATTCATCTGGCAGGAGGATTTGAGCTATGGCATTGAACAAAGTAGAAATATGTGGGGTAAATACGGCAAAGCTTCCGCTCTTGAAAGAAGAAGAGAAGGAAGCTTTGTTTGCGCGTATCAAAGAGGGAAGCGAGGAAGCGCGGGAGGAATATATCAAAGGGAATCTGCGGCTTGTGCTAAGCGTGATCAAGCGATTTTCCGGGGGAAATGAAAATGCCGACGATCTGTTCCAGATCGGTTGTGTGGGTCTTATGAAAGCTGTGGATAATTTTGATCCGGGAAGAGAGGTAAAATTCTCTACTTATGCGGTGCCGATGATCATCGGTGAGATCCGCCGATATTTAAGGGATAATAATTCGATCCGGGTCAGCCGTTCTCTTCGGGATACCGCCTATAAAGCGATTTATGCGAAAGAGGGGTATATGAAGAAACATATGAAAGAACCTACGGTGCAGGAGATCGCGGAGGAGATCGGCATCTCGAAAGAAGATATCGTCTATGCGCTGGATGCGATCCAGGCGCCGGTCAGTCTTTATGAACCGGTGTACAGCGACGGCGGCGACACGCTGTATGTGATGGATCAGGTCAGCGATAAGAAAAGCAGGGAGGAGAACTGGATCGAAGAACTTTCTCTGGAAGCTGCAATGGAACGGCTGAATGAGCGGGAAAGGTATATTATCCGTCTTCGTTTCTTTGAGGGAAAGACACAGATGGAAGTGGCGAGGGAAATCCGGATCTCACAGGCGCAGGTCAGCAGACTGGAAAAAAATGCGCTCAAAACAATGCGCCGCTATCTGCTTGGAAAATAATAACGTTTTTATATTGAAATTTCCATAAGGTCATACTATTATAGATTACAGGCGGGGCATGGAGCGGCAGGATCGGTTTTACGACAGTATGGTTTTGGGGCTTTTTGACTCTGACATCTTTTATTTTACAGGGAGGTAAAGGGAAGCGATGTATAAAGCTTGTATATTTGATCTGGATGGGACATTGACAGATACGCTGGATTCTCTGACCTTTTCGGTAAATGAATCACTTTGTGAGATGAAGCTTCCGAAGATCACAGAAGAACAGTGCAGGATGTTTGTCGGGAACGGCGCCCGGGTGCTGATGGAAAAAGCATTGACGGCAGCGGGAGCCGATCCCAAAGAACGGATCGAAGAGGCGATGGAAGTATACGGACGTATATTTGATGCCAACTGCACATATCATGTAATACCTTACGAGGGCATCCGGGAGATGCTCGATACATTGAAAGACGCCGGGGTGGAACTGGCAGTGCTTTCCAATAAACCGCATAAGCAGGCGGTTCATGTGGTGGAGACGATTTTTGGAAGCGGATATTTTCGGCAGATCCGGGGACAGCAGGAGGGGATACCGAGAAAACCGGATCCGACGGTGGTTCTTCAGATCGCGGAAATCCTGCATGCGAAGCCGGAGGAAGTTCTGTATGTGGGAGATTCGGAAGTGGATGTCGCTACGGGCAATGCGGCAAATATGAAGACGGTCGGCGTGACCTGGGGATTTCGAAGTCGGGAAGCGCTGAGGGCTGCAGGAGCAGAACGGATTGCCGACAGACCGGAAGAGATCGCTGCAATGGCATGTGATCCGAGATGATTTTCGCATTGATGAACAAGGAACATTGTCCTTTACATTGACGCTGAAAAAAGACAAAGAATAAGGAGGTTAAGAAACATGAATGAGTACAGTGAAGAGTGTCTGTTGACTTTCTTAGAGAAACAGTCACAGTTATTTGACGAGCCGGTTGCGGAGACGCAGGAAGAGGCGGAAGCATTTTTGGAAGATTGTATGGCGGTTGTTGTCGATTCGCTTGGAGAGGTAAGAGAATATTTTGAAGAGAACGGCATCGATGTGGATTCCATGAGCGAGGAAGAACTGGAAGATGCTTCGGAAGTATTTGCGCTGCCGAACGGACAGTATCTGATCGTAGAGGGATAACGTATATCCGGCAGATAATTCCGGACAGTCATATTGCAGTACGGAAGTTCTTCGGAACGTTTCGTATCGGTGTACAAAGGGCGATTATCCCTCGTACGCGGATGTGAGAGCGAGCAATAAGAAAAGCCGCGGCCTATTGAGCTGCGGCTTTTTCTACGGCTTCGGTGACAGCGTTTAAGATCACCTGAGAAGTATAAGGTGTTTCATCCGAGAGCGCAATATGATCAAGGGATTGCGAGTCATAGATCTGATCCGCGATCTCTTCTAAAGCGGGCTGGACGAGCGGAAACATCGTTGTAACTGTTTCATCCAGATTGGAGAAGCGGATGGAATTGATGCGGGATTCGTCCACGGTGACTTCTACTTCCAGATTGGTGTTGTTGAGAGTCATTGTAGAAGTGTAGATGCCGGGTGTGTATTTTTCCCCGTCTGCGGATTTTGCATCTCCGCGCCCCGGACGGAACATAAAAAGAAGCAAAAGGATCAACAGGATGCCGAGCGCGGCGAAAATCGTAGTATATATGATTTCTTTCATGTGCAGAACGACAATTTTTGTTTTGGAACCCATAAAGAGACCTCCCGATGTGTTTTTTATCATTCTATGATGCAGAACCGGAAAATATACCGGAAGAAGATTTTCGTGACAAAACAAAGGGATTCCTGTACAATGGAAACATATTGCTATATGAAAATGATCAGAAAAACTGTCATGAAAACGACAGATCAAATGAGGTGAAGAAATTGTTTATTATTGTTGGATTGGGCAATCCGGGAAAGGAATATGAGGGTACACGTCATAATGTTGGATTTGAAGTGATAGACCGGATCGCTGAAAAATATAATATTGCTGTGGATGGGAAAAAACACCGCGCTCTGATCGGAAAAGGGATGATCGGCGGTCAGAAAGTGATCCTTGCAAAACCGCAGACGTACATGAATCTGAGCGGGGAGAGTGTGCGAAGTCTTTTGGATTATTATAAGGTGGACGAGATGGAAGAATTGCTTGTGATCTATGACGACATCAGTCTGGAAAACGGGCAGATCCGGATCCGTGCAAAAGGAAGCGCAGGCGGACATAACGGGATCAAAAATATCATTGCGCATCTGAACGGACAGGTTTTTCCGCGGATCAAAGTCGGCGTAGGGGAAAAGCCGCCGCGTTATGACCTGGCGGATTATGTGCTCGGACATTTTTCAAAAGCGGAGCAGGAATTGATGGAAGAGGGATATGACCATGCGCTCCACGCCGCAGAACAGATCATAGACGGTGAGATCACAGCGGCGATGAACGAATATAACCGGAAAAAGAAAGAAGTATAAAAAGAAAGAGAACAGACAAAAAGGAAGTAGGAAGATCGTGAAAGCATTGACAGTACCGCTTACCGAACTGGCGGATTATCAGGAAATGATTCGGATAAGAACAAAAGAATATGGGGTATTGCAGATCACGGGATGTGTGAATTCGCAGAAAACACATCTGATGTATGCGCTTGGTCAGGGAATCCGCTTTCGGCTGGGAATCTATTCTTCCGATGAGAAAGCAAAGCAGGCGTATGAGGAGCATCGTTTTCTGGAGGAAAACACTTATTACTATCCGGCGAAAGATCTGCTGTTTTATCATGCGGACATCAAAGGCAAATATCTGCTCAGCCAGCGGATGGAGGTTGTGCGCGCGCTGATGGAGCTGGAAGAGGGACGGGAGATCACCGTTCTGACAACTGCGGATGCACTGCTGGACGGACTTCCGCCGATGAAAAAACTGGCAAAGTACAAAGTGCAGATCGCTGTCGGCGATACACTGGATTTTACAGAGCTGCAGGAAGAGCTTGTGTCTATGGGGTACGAGCGGGAAGCGGAAATTGCGGGACCCGGGCAGTTTGCCGTGCGGGGCGGGATTCTCGATCTTTATCCGCTGACGGAGGAATTTCCGATCCGGGTGGAACTCTGGGGAGATGAGGTAGATTCGATCCGCAGTTTCGATGTGGAGAGCCAGAGGTCTATTGAGAATCTGCAGTCCGCCGTGATCTATCCGGCGGCGGAACTGGAATTGGAACAGGGAGAACATGCATCGTTTCTCGATTATTTTCCGAAAGAAGAAACACTGGTGTTTCTGGATGAGCCGATCCGAATTTTAGAGCGGATGGATGAGGCGGAAGAAGAGTACCGGGAAAGCCTGAAGAACCGTGAAGCGATGGAGATGGAGGCGGAGACCGCGGCGCTTTCGCAGGTGTTTTCCGTGGAAGAAGTGACGGCGAAGATCAATCAGAGGTATGGAATCGCATTTACGATGCTGGAATCCAAATGCGGGAACTTTCATCTGCGGAAAACGTATTCGATCCAGACGAAAAGCGTCAACCCGTATAATAACAGCTTCGAAATGCTTACGAGAGATCTGAAGCGTCTGAAACGAAGCGGCTACCGGGTCGTGCTGCTCTCCGGATCGAGGACACGCTCGAAGCGTCTTGCAGAAGATCTGCGGGACTATGATCTGAGCAGTTTTTACAGTGAAGATGCCGACCGGGAAGTTCAGGAGGGGGAAATTCTCGTCAGCTATGGGCATGTAACAGAGGGGTACGAATATCCGATGCTGAAATTCATGGTCATTTCGGAGACGGATATTTTCGGTCGGAAAAAAAGAAAGAAAAAGCGGCATAAAACATACAGCGGACAGAAAATACAGGATTTCAGCGAATTAAAAGTCGGAGATTATGTAGTCCATGAAAATCATGGTCTCGGTATTTATGAGGGTATCGAAAAGATCCAGGTCGACAAAGTGACAAAAGACTATATGAAGATCAGCTATGCCGGAGGCGGCGCGCTTTACATTCTGGCGACACAGCTGGATCTGATCCAGAAATATGCGGGAAGCGATGCGAAAAAGCCAAAACTCAACAAGCTTGGCACGAGCCAGTGGACGAAGACGAAAAGTCAGGTGAAACATGCGGTCAAGCTGGTCGCAAAAGATCTTGTGGAACTGTATGCGGCAAGGCAGGAAGCAGACGGATATATGTATGAGCCGGATACGGTCTGGCAGAAGGAATTTGAAGAAATGTTTCCGTTTGAGGAGACGGAGGATCAATTACAGGCGATCGAAGATACAAAGCGTGATATGGAAAGCCATAAGATCATGGACCGGCTGGTGTGCGGAGACGTCGGATACGGAAAGACAGAGATCGCGATCCGCGCGGCGTTTAAGGCGGTGCAGGAGGGAAAACAAGTTGTCTACCTTGTACCGACGACGATTTTGGCACAGCAGCATTACAATACGTTTGTGCAGCGGATGAAAGATTTTCCGGTTCGGGTCGATCTGCTGTGCCGGTTCAAGACGTCGGCAGAGCAGAAAAAGACAGTGGAAGATCTGAAAAAGGGGCTGGTCGATGTTGTGATCGGAACCCATCGCGTGTTGTCCAAAGATGTGGAATATAAAGATCTGGGACTTCTGATCATAGATGAAGAACAGCGTTTCGGTGTCGCTCATAAAGAAAAGATCAAAAAACTCAAAGAGAATGTAGATGTGCTGACCCTTACTGCGACACCGATCCCGCGGACCCTGCATATGAGCCTGATCGGGATCCGGGATATGAGTGTATTGGAGGAAGCGCCGATCGACCGTATGCCGATCCAGACGTATGTGATGGAATACAATGAGGAAATGGTGCGTGAGGCGATCGAGCGTGAACTTTCCAGAGACGGTCAGGTGTATTATGTATACAACCGGGTCAGCGACATTGCGGATGTGGCAGGCAGGGTACAGCAGCTTGTGCCGGATGCGGTCGTCTCCTATGCGCATGGGCAGATGAACGAGCGTCAGCTGGAAAATATCATGTGCGATTTTATCAACGGAGATATCGACGTACTGGTATCGACGACGATCATAGAGACGGGACTTGATATTTCCAATGCCAATACGATGATCATCCACGATGCGGACCGGATGGGACTTTCCCAGTTGTATCAGCTTCGCGGGCGGGTAGGGCGTTCCAATCGGATGGCGTACGCGTTTTTATTGTACCGCAAAGATAAGCTGTTAAAAGAAGTTGCGGAAAAACGGCTGGCAGCGATCCGGGAATTTACCGATCTCGGTTCCGGAATCAAGATCGCAATGCGGGATCTGGAGATACGCGGCGCGGGAAATCTGCTTGGCGCGGAACAGCACGGTCATATGGAGGCTGTCGGATATGATCTGTACTGTAAGATGCTCGGGGAAGCGGTGCGTCAGGAAAAAGGCGAACTGGATGAGGATATTTTCACGACGACAATGGATCTGAATCTGGATGCGTATATCCCGGACAGTTATATTCCGAATGAATATCAGAAACTGGATATTTACAAGCGGATCGCCGGAATTGAGAATGAAGAAGAGATGGATGATATGTTGGAAGAGCTGATCGACCGTTTCGGAGACATTCCGCGGAAAGTACAGCAGCTTTTGAATATTGCGGGATTAAAAGCGCTGGCGCATTCTGCATATGTGACGTCGGTGGAACAGAAAGAGAATACGTTCCGGATCCAGATGTATGAGAAAGCCAAGGTGAAGCCGGAGAAGATTCCGGGGCTGATCGAGGTATATCGCGGTTCCCTGGTCTTTAAGATGGAAAATCCGCCATATTTCCTTTATGAGAAAAAATACCGGAATAAAAAAGAAAAGGATGAGGATATTCTGGAACTTGTGAAAAAGCTGTTAAATGATATAAAAAGCTTGTTAGAATAAGTGAAACGTCTTATAATGTTAAATTAACAAGGCGCTGATTTTTTTGATACAGCGGGAAAAGAAAGGAGAGACGAAGCGGGGGAGGAAAACGCTTCGTACAAAAGAGTTATGAAACAGTCGGTAAAACGGATGGCAGTTTTGACAGTGGCAGGAGCATTGGCGCTGACTTCGCTGACAGGCTGTACATCTTTTGATAATGATGATGCAGTTGCAACAGTCGGAAAGGAAGAGATCCCGGCAGGGGTTGCCAACTTTTATGCGAGAATGCAGCAGGCGCAGTATGAGACTTATTACGCGCCGATGATGGGCACAACGGGAGAGGCGCTCTGGCAGCAGGAGATGGAAGAGGGAAAGACGTATGAAGAAAGCACAAAGGAAACACTTCTTCTGAATCTGGAAAATCTGTATCTGATCAGACAGCATGCGGAGGAATACGAAGTTGCCTTGACGGAAGAGGATACAAAAGCGATCGAGGAAGCGGCGAAGAAATTCGACGAAGATAATGCCTTGGAAGAGAAAGAAGCCGTGTCCGGATATAAGAAATACATCGAAGAATATCTGGAACTTGTTACGATCCAGAGCCGGATGGATCCAAAGATGAAAGAGGGCGTGAACGAGGAAGTGTCGGATGAAGAATCCGCACAGAAAAGTATGAAATATGTCTATTTCCCGTACAGCACGACAGATGCGGACGGAAATACAAAAGATCTGACAGAAGATGAGAAAAAGGAATTAAAAAAGACGGCGCAGACATTTGCGGATACATTGAAAGTAAGTGAGACGAAAGATATTGACGCGCTGGCTCAGAAGGGCGGATACGAAGTAAAGACAACGACGTTTGACAGCGAATCCACTGCTCCGAACGCAGACCTTGTCAAAGCATTGGATGCACTGACAACGGAGGGCGACGTGACCGATGTGATCGAGTCTGATTACGGAATCTATGTCGGAAAACTGACTAGTCTTCTGGATCGGGAAGCAACGGATACGGAGAAAACGAATATCGTTGCGCAGAGAAAACAGGAACAGTATGATTCGCTTCTTGCAGATTGGAGAAAAGAGACGGAGATCACGGAAAACAAGAAAGTATGGAATAAGATCGATTTTGAGAAACAGGGCGTAACGGCGAAGCAGAGTGACGATCAGTATGACGATGCCGCGGATGCAGAGTAAAAAATCAGAATAGCGTCGATGTACAAGGGGAAACACGCCTCAAACCGCGTAATTTCGGTGATTTTCAGCGTTATCCTCAATCAGCGTACGTCTAGTACGCTTCAATCGTCTGCCTTGAAAATCACCGAATTATCTGCGGTTGAGGTCGGTGAGTCGAGAAGAGACAAATCTAAGCCTCTTTTAGGCACTTGAACGACGCGTACAGAGACGTACGCGGAGTGAAAGTAACAACAAAGAGGCTTAGATTTGCTCTTCATCGACCGTTTTGCCCCTTGTACACCGACGCTATGGATAGAACAAGTACAGAACGAGTGTTTGCAAGCTCGTTCTGTACTTTTATTTTGGGTTCTGCTATAATGGCAGAGAGAATGGCGGAGACTATATCAGAGGCTGTAACAGAGATTATGGCGGCAGAGAGAAAACGTGCAGTAGGATGTAAAAATGCGGCAGTATACAAATGTGCAGGAGGAATGAAAATGAGTTATGATTACGGAAAGATATGGGTGGCGGGAGCAAACGGCCGTGTGGGACGTATGATCCGGAATATGTTGGATATGCGGGATGTGGAACTGTTTGAGACAGATAAAGAAGATCTGGATATTACGTCGGCGGAGGAGGTGACGTTGTTCGGACTTCGTAACCGTCCGAATACGATCATCAACTGTGCCGGACTGACGGATACAGAACTCTGTGAACGGAACGTGGAAGAAGCTTATAAGGTTAATGCGCTTGGTGCAAGAAATCTGAGCGCCGTAGCGAGGAAATTGGATGCGAGGATCATCCAGTTATCGACGGATGATGTGTTCAGTTCTTCCGAAGACCGGAAATTTCATGAATTTGACACGCCAAAACCGGTGACAGTATATGGAAAGTCAAAATTAGCCGGTGAGAATTTTGTGAAAGAACTGGCGCCGAAGCATTTGATCATTCGCAGTTCATGGGTATATGGAAAAGGCGGAGCAAATTTTGTCAATATGATCATAGAGAAAGCGAAAAAAGGGGAACAGATCCAAGTGCCGGATGATGAGTTTGCGCTTCCGACAAGTGCGGCGGAACTTTCCAAAGTGATCATCCGTCTGATCCAAAAAGAGCAGGAGGGAATTTACCATGCAGTCTGCGGCGGAGTACGGTGCAGCCGCTATGAACTCGCAAAAGAGATCGTACGTTTGCTTGGAAAGGACGAATCACTTTTGATTCCGGCGGCTTTGCGGGAACTGGATTCGAAATTACAGGGATCGGATTATACGGTTTTGGACAATATGATGCTTCGGATGTGTGAAATAGAAGAGCCGAAAGACTGGAAAGAAGCGCTTGCGGATTATATAAAAGATCAGGAACGGTAAAGAGAAAAAAGAAAGGAAATGAGATGGAGAAAAAACAGGAGAAAAAGAAACTTGGATTGACAACGTTGATTTTTATCAGTCTTCTTCTGGGAGCCGGATTCGGAATCATTTTGCATTACTGGATCCCGGAGGGATATGTGCGTGATACGGTGATCATCAACGGCGTATTTTATGTGGTAGGAAACGGATTTTTGCGTGCGATGCAGATGCTTGTCGTACCGCTTGTATTTTGTTCGATCGTCTGCGGAAGTATGTCAATCGGAGATACAAAAACACTCGGAAAAGTGGGTGTGAAAGCGATGGGATTTTATCTGGTGACGACAGCGCTTGCGATTACGCTTGCTTTAAGCGTGGCAAATCTGATCGATCCGGGTGTGGGAATGGATGTCAGCAGTTTAGAGACGGCGGAGGCAGCAGCGGCGGCGGAGAATATCAGTTTTGCGGATACATTACTGAATATTATCCCGAAAAACCCGATTCAGGGACTGGCAGAGGGAAATATGCTGCAGATCATCTTTTTCGCGATCTTCGTCGGGATATTGCTTGCAAAGCGCGGAGAGAGAAGTGCGGCGGTCGCTCAGTTTTTCTCACAGTTTAACGATCTGATGATGGATATGACGATGGCTGTGATGAAAGCGGCTCCGATCGGAGTATTCTGCCTGATCGCGAAGACATTTGCAGGGATTGGTTTCGATGCATTTCTTCCGATGCTGAAATATATGGCGGCAGTTTTCTTAGCATTGATGCTTCAGGGATTTGGAGTATACCAGATTTTACTGAAGTTGCTGACGGGACTGAATCCGATCAAATTTATCAAGAAATTCTTCCCGGTCATGGCATTTGCATTTTCTACGGCGACCTCAAATGCGACGATCCCGTTGTCGATCGAGACGCTGGACAAAAAGATGGGAGTGTCAAAGCGGATCTCTTCCTTTACAATTCCGCTTGGTGCTACGATCAATATGGATGGAACTGCGATCATGCAGGGCGTAGCGGTTGTATTTGTATCCCAGGCATTCGGGATTCCTCTGACATTGACAGATTATCTGACCGTCATCGCAACGGCAACGATCGCTTCGATCGGAACCGCGGGCGTGCCGAGTGTCGGTCTGATCACATTGTCTATGGTATTTACTTCGGTGGGACTTCCGGTGGAGGGAATCGCGCTGATCATGGGTATCGACAGAATTTTGGATATGACGAGGACGGCGGTGAATATTACAGGCGATGCGGTATGTACGACAATTATTGCACATCAGAATAAAGAACTTCGCCGGGAAGTTTATGAGAGGATGGAGCAGAAAGGAGAGTAAAAGATGCTGCTGTTATTGAAAGATGCGCCTGTATTGCAGATCCGGGATAACGGAGAATGCAGGATTTTGGATTTAGACAGGCTTCCTTTTGCGCTGCGTAGAGAAAATGTGACGTTTGTTGAGTTTATGGAATGGGCTTCCAACCGCACGTTATCGATCGGGCGAAGCTATGCAAAGGAGATTTTAAACACAATGCGTCTTCCCCAGAGTAATCGTTATGCGGTCTGTAAAGCCTGTCGGGGATTGAACTTGGAGGATGCGTATTGGATCTGTGAAGAGGGCGATGAAAAGAATTGGTCGGAGGTTAATTTGTTTCAAAATCCACTGTCATTGTTTGTGACAGAAATTTCTTTATCGGGACGGACTATTTATCACCAGAACGTAGCAAGAGAACAGGGGAATATCCATACACCGGAGCTTACGACGCTGGGAACGAGTGCGAAAGGCTGGATCAGAAAAGAGGGGAGGATGTTTCTCCATAAAGTCGGAAAATATGAGATTCCGGCATCGGAGATCCTGTCGGCGCTTCAGATCAGTCATATTTCTTATGAAATATCAAGAAAGGAAGATATTTCATTGTATTTATCAAAAGAACGGAGTGAATGGATCGAAAGTGTCGGGGAGAAAATGGTCTGTTCAGAGCTTTTCACATCAGAAGAGACTTCGCTTGTTACATTCGAGGAATTTAAGATCTTTTGTGAGTTTTATGGATTGAATGCATATCAGGAAGCAAAAAAGATAGACAGGGAGTTCTATTTGAAGATGCAGATTGCAGACTATATTCTGAATAATAATGACAGGCATGAGCAGAATTGGGGATTTTTCATGGAAAATTCCAGTGGAAAGATCATAGGATATTGTCCGTTGTTCGACCATGATCATACATTTGGATCATATCAGAATGTGATGTCCCAGACAACGGAGGACTATCTTTCTTTATATGAAGCGGCAGTTATGGCACAGAGAGAACTTCACATGGACTTGTCCGTGTTAGAGAAAATGAAGAAACCTGAATTATTGAGTGACGGACAGTGGGCGGATGTGCTGAGACGAAAAGAGTGGCTGGAGTCCAGAGGATAAGGAAATCATACAAAAAGGGGATTGCAATGATCAGCAATCCCCTTTGGCTCTTTAATAGAAATTAAAATTTAATCTTCATCATCTGTCTCGACGGTATATGTCTGGCGCTTTCTTGCCATCTCATCACTCTCGAGGTATTCGTCGTAAGTGGTGATCTTGTCGATCAGTTTGCCGCCCGGTACGATCTCCATAATACGGTTGGCAGTTGTCTGTACGATCTGGTGGTCACGGGAAGTAAACAGCAGTACACCCGGGAATTTGATCATTCCGTTGTTCAGCGCCGTGATCGATTCCATATCCAGGTGGTTGGTCGGCTCGTCAAAGAGCAGGACATTGGCGCCGGAGATCATCATCTTGGAGAGAAGACAACGTACTTTTTCTCCACCGGAAAGTACGGTCAGACGTTTCACTCCGTCTTCGCCGCCGAAGAGCATCCGACCGAGGAAACCGCGCACATAAGTGGCGTCTTTATTTTCGGAATACTGGGTCAGCCATTCGGTGATCGTATAGTCGTTGTCAAATTCTCCGCCGAAATCTTTCGGAAAATATGCCTGAGAAGTAGTGATGCCCCATTTGTAAGTTCCCTCGTCCGGTTCCATCTCACCGATCAGGATCTTGAACAGCACAGTTTTGGCAAGTTCGTTTCCGCCGACAAAAGCAACTTTATCATCATGGTTCAATGTAAAAGTGATGTTGTCGAGGATCTTTTCGCCGTCGATCGTCTTGGAAAGCCCCTCTACGGAAAGGACTTCGTTTCCGATCTCACGGTTCGGGCGGAAATCAATATATGGGTACTTCCGGCTGGACGGTTTGATCTCATCGAGCTGGATCTTTTCCAGCGCACGTTTTCTGGAAGTCGCCTGTTTGGACTTGGAAGCATTTGCGCTGAACCGGGAAATAAATTCCTGCAGCTCTTTGATCTTTTCTTCTTTCTTTTTGTTGGCTTCTTTCATCTGACGGATCAGAAGCTGACTGGATTCGTACCAGAAGTCGTAGTTTCCGGCATAGAGCTGGATCTTGCCATAGTCGATGTCTGCGATCTGCGTGCAGACTTTGTTCAGGAAGTAACGGTCATGGGATACAACGATGACCGTATTCTCAAAGTTGATCAAGAATTCTTCCAGCCATGCGATCGCGTCCAGATCCAAATGGTTGGTCGGCTCGTCTAAAAGCAGAATATCCGGATTACCGAACAATGCCTGTGCGAGCAGGACTTTGACCTTTTCCGCACCGGTCAAATCTTTTAAGTATTTGTAATGAAGATCGGTCGCGATACCAAGACCGTTCAACAGGTTGGCGGCATCGGATTCTGCGTTCCAGCCGTCCATAGCGGCAAATTCTGCTTCCAGTTCACTGGCGCGGATCCCGTCTTCATCGGTGAAATCTTCTTTTGCGTAAATAACTTCTTTTTCTTTCATGATCTCATAGAGACGGGCATTTCCCATGATGACAGTGTCCAGAACAAGGAACTCGTCATATTTGAAATGATCCTGCTGCAGGAAAGAAAGCCGTTCGCCCGGAGTGATGACGACTTCGCCGTTGGTTGGTTCTAACTGACCGGATAAGATTTTTAAAAATGTAGATTTTCCGGCGCCGTTGGCACCGATCAGACCGTAGCAGTTTCCTTCGGTAAACTTAATATTGACATCTTCAAACAGCGCCTTTTTTCCGACGCGTAGCGTGATGTTGTTTGCACTAATCATAGTCATTCTCCTTGTATTTTGTATTCAATCAAATCCATTTTGACTCTAACGATTATCTTACCATGAGTAGAGGGAAAATAGCAAGGAGTTGTTAAGTATTCGTAAAAATCTTGTTTTGGAGGTTTATGTATTGGGAAAAACAGTATATAATAGGACGAAGAAAGGTGGGACGAATAATGCAGAACGTAACAATGATATTAGAGGGCGGGGCTACAAGAGGAGTATTTACTTCCGGTGTTCTGGACTTTCTTATGGAAAAAGAATGGTATCCATCCCATGTGATCGGTGTCTCGGCAGGATCCTGCAATGCAGTGGATTATGTGTCGAAGCAGCCGGGACGTACGAGAGACTGTATGATCCCAACGGATAAGAATGGAAAATATATATACGGATTTCGGAAATTTGTAAAAGAAAAGAGCCTGATGAATATGGATCTGATCTTTGATGAATACCCAAATCGTATTTATCCGTTTGATTTTGATACATTTTTTGAATCCGAGATTACATGTGAAATTGTAACGACGAACTGTCAGAACGGGCAGGCGGAGTATATGCAGGAGCACAGAGACAGGGAACGTTTGATGCGGCTTTGCAGAGCTTCGAGCAGTATGCCGCTGATCACACCGATCGTCAATATTGACGGAGTACCGTATCTGGACGGCGGTCTGGCGGATTCGGTTCCGATCGAACATGCTCTTGAGATCGATAATGAGAAGATCGTTGTGATATTGACACGCAACAAAGGATACCGGAAAAAGACGATGAGCCGCGGCATGGCGGAGGTGTACAGAAAGACATACCGATCTTATCCAAGACTGGTTCAGGCGATCCTGACGCGGAGTTTTCAGTACAACCGGACGATGAACAAGATCGAACGGATGGAAAGGGAGGGGAAGATCTTCGTACTACGTCCGAAAGTAAAACCGGTGGCAAGACTGGAGCGGGATGCGGAGACACTGCAGAGATTTTATCAGCATGGATATGACTTGATGGAGCAGGATTTTGAACGTCTGCAGGCATATCTTGAAAAGTAGAAGAGGAGATTCCGGACAGATGAAAGAGAGAGACAATATAAAAAAAGAAGCGCTTCGCTATACACAGAACAGGGAGTTGTCCTGGCTTCGTTTTGATCAGAGAGTGCTGGAAGAAGCGCAGGATCCGAGTGTGCCGCTTTTGGAGCGGATGAAATTTGTATCTATTTTTACAAGCAATCTGGATGAGTTCTTTATGATCCGCGTGGGAAGTCTGTACGATATGGCTGCGGTGGACAATAAGCAGACTGACAGCCGTTCCGGGATGACGCCGCGGGAGCAGCTGGATGCGATCTATGACGCGGTGGCGCCGCTTTATAAAGAACGGGATAAGACTTATGCGGAGATCAAGAAGCATCTGGCACAGTACGGAATCTGCGGAACGAGTTTTAAAGAACTGGAGACGCAGGAGAAAAAATATGTAAAAAAATATTTCAAAGAACAGATTTTTCCGCTGCTTTCTCCGCAGATCGTCGATGCGAACCATCCGTTTCCGCATCTATTGAATAAGGAAATCTATGTGATCGCCACATTGAAGCAGGAGAACAGTACGGGAACTACGATCGGAATCGTTCCGGTACCGCAGTTTATCTCTGATATCGTGTATCTTCCGGGGCAGGACGTGCGCTATATCAGAATGGAAAAAGTGATCATGGAGTTTCTGGAACTGATTTTCAGTCAATATGAGGTATCTGACAAAAATTATATCTGCGTCACAAGGAACGCAGATGTTTCGCCGGAAGATGAAGCTTACGCGGATGAAGAGGATTTTCGTTTCATTATGCGCGAGACGCTGCATAAGAGACGGCGGTTGGCAGCAGTGCGTCTGGAAGTGGCAAATCCGCTGACAAAGGAGATGGAAAAATATCTCTGTGAGAAGCTGGGCATCGGTCAGAAATGTATTTTCCGCACAAAAATGCCGATGAAGCTGGATTTTATCTTTTCAGTGATCGATAAGATCCCGGCATCGATGAAGCGTCCGCTGATGGATGAACCGTTTACCCCGCAGCCGTCAGCTTCGGTGGCGGATGGCAGTGTGATGGCACAGGTGAAAAAACGTGATATTTTACTTTCGTATCCATATGAGAGTATGGAACCGTTTTTACAGTTGATCAAAGAGGCGTCGAAAGATCCGGATGTGATGACGATCAAGATCACGATCTACCGTCTGGCAAAAAAGAGCCGTCTTGTGGAATATCTCTGTGCCGCGGCGGAGAACGGAAAAGAAGTTACGGTGCTGATCGAACTGAGAGCGCGGTTTGATGAGCAGAACAATATCGACTGGTCCGAGCGGATGGAAGAAGCGGGATGTCGGGTGATCTATGGAATCGAGGGATATAAGGTTCACTCAAAAATCTGTCTGATTACATACCGCAGCAGAAATGAGATCCGTTACATTACGCAGATCGGGACCGGAAATTACAATGAAAAGACGGCGAAGATGTACACCGATTACTCATTGATGACCGGAGATCAGGGAATCGGAGAAGATGCGGTTATATTTTTCAAAAATATGGCGATCGGCAATCTGAACGGCGTTTATCAGAATCTGATCGTGTCTCCGACCAGCCTGAAGCAGAAAGTGTTAAAGCTGATGGACGAAGAGATCCGAAAAGGCAGTGCGGGCAGGATCATTATGAAAATGAATTCCGTGACCGATATGGATTTCATCCGGAAAGCGGCGGAGGCGTCGAGAGCCGGTGTGAAAGTAGACTTGATCGTCCGGGGAATCTGCTGCATCCTGCCGGGGATTCCGGGGGAGACCGAGAATCTGAAAGTTACAAGTATTGTGGGACGCTATCTGGAACATCCGCGCGTATTCGTTTTCGGAACGGGAGACGAACAGAAAGTGTATCTCGGATCTGCGGATATGATGACGAGAAATACGGAAAAACGTGTGGAAGTAGCGTGTCCGATTTATGATGCGGCGATCAAAAAACGGCTCGTCCGCTATTTGAATATCATGCTTGCAGACAATGTGAAAGCACGGAAGATGTTGCCGGACGGAACGTATCAGAAAAAGACGGGCGGGGAGCGCACGATCTGTGCCCAGGAATATTTTATGAAAGAGGCATTGGATGCAGAGCGTCCGGTGAGAACAAAGGAAAAGAAGAATCTGTTGTCCAGGGTACGGAGATGGTTCCGATAATCCAATGACAGATTAACAGCAGAGCGGACAGTTTGGGATCATGATCAGAAAACAGGAGGGAAAGACAATGAAAGCATTACAGATCCGTGACTTCGGCACGGTTAAAAACGAAGAGATGGGCAGATTGTTTATCATGGAAAATGAAGCCGGTACAAAGGCAGCCGTGACGGATTTCGGAGCGGCGCTCGTGAATCTTTTGGTAAAGGATAAAGACGGAATACTGACCGACGTGGTGCTTGGCTATGATGAGGCGGCAGACTATGAAGCCGGAACACAGTCGCTTGGAGCTACAGTCGGAAGAAATGCCAATCGGATCGGAGGAGCCGCGTTTGAGATCAACGGAACCCGGTATGAGTTAGATAAAAATGATAATGAAAAGAATAACCTGCACAGCGGAATGGATTTTTACAATCACCGTATGTGGGAAGCCGAAGAACAGGAGGACGGAAAAATCACATTTCTTCTGGAGAGTCCGGATGGGGATCAGGGGTATCCGGGGAATGTGGCTGTCCGTGTGACGTATGAACTGACGGAAGACAATGAACTGCGGATCACTTATGACGGAACGCCGGATCAGGATACGATCTTGAATCTGACGAACCACAGTTATTTCAACCTCAACGGACATGACAGCGGGGATGTGCTAGGACATACGGTTGTGTTGGATGCAGATTTTTATACGCGCGCGGATGCAGAGTCGATCCCAACCGGGGAATTGGTCGATGTGACAGGTACGCCGATGGATTTCCGTGCGGGAAAAACGATCGGGGCAGAGATCGGAGAAGACTATGAAGCGCTCCGGCTCGGAAACGGATACGATCATAACTGGGTCTTGAAAAATAACGGAAAGTTTGCTAAAGTAGCACAGGCAGCGGGGGAGAAGAGCGGGATCGTGATGGAAGTATGGACCGACCTCCCGGGAATGCAGATGTATACGGCGAATTTCCTTGATAAGGAAGCCGGAAAAGACGGCGCGGTTTACGGATGCCGTTCTGCGGTATGTTTTGAAACACAGTATTTCCCGGACGCTGTACATCATGCGAATTTTGAAAGTCCGATCTGTAAAGCGGATACCTGTTATCACACAGTAACCTCTTATCGCTTCCGGACGGCTTAAGTGAAAGAGAACGGATCAGAAATATTTATGGGAAAATCAGTATATATAGCGGAGAAGCCGAGCGTAGCTCAGGAATTTGCCAAAGCATTAAAATTGAAGACAAGAAGAGGAGACGGATTTCTGGAATCGGAGGAAGCGATCGTGACCTGGTGCGTCGGGCATTTGGTCACGATGAGTTATCCCGAAGAATACGATCCGGCATTGAAAAGATGGAGTCTGAATACGCTGCCTTTCATCCCTGAGGAGTTCAAATACGAGGTGATCCCGGCGGTGGCGAAACAGTTCCGGATCGTCAGCGATATTTTGAACCGGGAGGATGTGGAACGGATCTATGTGTGCACCGACTCCGGGCGGGAGGGAGAATATATTTACCGTCTCGTTGAACAGCAGGCACATGTGACCGGAAAAGAACGTCGGAGAGTGTGGATCGATTCTCAGACGGAGGAAGAGATTCTTCGGGGGATCCGCGAGGCGAAAGATCTTTCGGAGTACGACAATTTAAGCGCATCGGCTTATCTGCGTGCAAAAGAAGATTATCTGATGGGAATTAATTTTTCCCGTCTTTTAACTTTAAAATATGGAAACAGTATTTCAAATTTTTTACATACAAAATATGCCGTGATTTCGGTTGGCAGGGTGATGACCTGCGTGCTCGGCATGGTCGTGCGCCGGGAGCGGGAAATCCGGGAGTTCGTAAAGACGCCGTTTTACCGGGTGCTTGCAGGGATCGATGCAGGCGGAAAGACATTCGAGGGAGAGTGGCGGGCGGTTAAAGGCTCCAGATGGTTTGAATCTTTTGATCTTTATAAAGAAAACGGATTTAAAGAACGGAAAAAAGCGGAAGAACTGATTGCATATCTGAAAGAGGAAACACCGTTAATCTGCCAGATCACTGCGATCGAAAAAAAGAAAGAAAAGAAGAATCCTCCGCTTTTATACAATCTTGCGGAATTACAGAATGACTGTTCCAAGCGGTTTAAGATCAGTCCGGATGAGACGCTTCGGATCGTGCAGGAATTGTATGAGAAGAAACTGGTGACGTACCCGAGAACAGATGCCCGTGTTTTGTCTACGGCAGTGGCAAAGGAGATCAGCAAAAATCTGAACGGTCTGTCGAAATATCCGATGGCGGCGCCGTATCTGCAGGATATTCTGCAGTTTGGAAGCTATAAAGGGCTGGCAAAGACACGGTATGTCAATGACAAGCAGATTACCGACCATTATGCGATCATACCGACCGGGCAGGGATTACCGGCGCTGAATTCAGTTTCAGCGACGGCAAAGCATGTCTATGACTGTATCGTGCGACGGTTTTTGAGTATCTTTTATCCTCCGGCAGTCTACCAGAAAGTTGCGCTGACAACACAGATCCGGGGGGAGAGCTTCTTTTCCGGTTTCAAAGTTTTGGCGGAAGAGGGATATTTGAAAGTCGTCGGGATTCCCTCGAATAAAAAAGCGGCGCAGAATGCCGGAAACGGGGAGAGTACAGAGCGCGCCGATCGTTCAGGAAATGCAGACAATGCGGACAGTACAGATAATACAGACAATGATCAGGATCTGGACACCGGATTCTTTCAGGTGATCCAAGGCTTGAAAAAGGGGATGACTCTTCCGGTCAAGACGCTGGAGATCAAAGAGGGCGAGACGTCTCCGCCAAAACGGTATAATTCGGGATCGATGATCCTGGCGATGGAAAATGCAGGACAACTGATCGAAGATGAAGAACTGCGCGCGCAGATCAAAGGAAGCGGGATCGGAACGAGTGCGACGAGAGCAGAAATTTTAAAGAAGCTGATCCATATCAAATATCTGGCGCTGAATAAAAAGACGCAGATCATTACCCCGACGTTGCAGGGGGAGATGGTATTTGACGTGGTGGAAAACTCGATCAAGTCATTGCTGAACCCGGAATTGACGGCAAGCTGGGAAAAAGGACTGACCTATGTGGCCGAGGGCGACATCACACCGGAAGAATATATGCGGAAGCTGGATCATTTTATCATCAGCCGGACAAACGGAGTCAAGGGACTGAACAATCAATACCAGCTGCGGGCATGTTACGAGCGTGCAGCCGGATTTTATAAAAGCGGAACAAGCGGAGCAAAACGAGGCAAGAGCGACAAAAAGAAGTAAAAGGAGAGCTGGATCATGAAAGGACTTACAGTAAAGGAACTTTATACATTGGACGAGACGATCGCGAAAGATATTTTTGACGGAGTCACTTATCCGTGGGAAGTGTTGCCGAAGATCGGGAGCTTTATCATGGAATTGGGCAAGACGTTAAGTGAAGACGAATACGAAAAACGCGGAGAGAATATCTGGATCGCGAAGTCGGCATCTGTTGCGCCGACTGCTTACATCAACGGACCTGCGATCATCGGAAAAAATGCCGAAGTGCGTCATTGTGCATTTATCCGCGGCAATGCGATCGTCGGCGAGGGAGCAGTAGTCGGAAATTCTACGGAATTAAAGAATGTCATTTTGTTTAACAAAGTACAGGTTCCGCATTACAATTATGTGGGGGATTCTGTTCTTGGATTTAAGTCCCACATGGGAGCAGGCTCGATCACTTCCAACGTAAAATCCGATAAAAAGCTTGTCGTAGTGAAAACACCGGAGGGGATGATCGAAACAGGAATGAAGAAATTCGGAGCGATGCTTGGAGATGAAGTGGAAGTCGGATGCGGAAGCGTTCTGAATCCGGGAACAGTGGTGGGAAGCCACAGCAATATTTATCCGCTTTCTTCTGTGCGCGGTTATATTCCGGGAGGAAGCATTTATAAGAAACAAGGCGAAGTTGTGGAAAAAAGAGAAGAAACAGTATAAAGAAAAGCCCGATCAAGAGTGCAAAACACCGCCGAGGGTGTAAGGCTCTTGATCGGGCTTTTTTCTTTTTGTATAGGGTGTGTTCAGCGAAGCTGGACCACACTTTCCGGTGCAAGTCCGGGCTTGCCGAGACCTTGGCGACTGCTTACAATCCCAGAATGTGCCTTTTGATACTTCCGGTGATTAGAGGTTGGGGGGATTCAAAGGATAAAAAGGGATCGCCACTCCCGATTCCGTAATTGTTATTTCGTCTTTCAATATTTGCAGGAATTTTTCTGCAGCCTTAGAAAATACTTGATTCTTTTTCCAGACAATATCCAGATGAGATTCTAATTTTGGAGCAAGGGGTTTAAAGCATAGGGTGCTGCTTTCGGAAGTGTTTACTAATTTATCAAGACATAGTGCATATCCAAAGCCTTCGTCAACCATGAGGGAAGCATTATATACCAGATTGTAAGTAGCGACAATATTCAGTTTGTCAAAATCAAGCCCACTCCAGCCAGATATTTCGTTACGGACTAATACCTGTTGAGAAGTAATAAGCGGGATAGTTTTTATATCGTTTGGAGATATTTTTTCTTTTTTTGCAAGTGGACTGTCTTTTCGCATAAGAAGTCCCCATTGGTCTGTTACAGGCAATTTGATATAATTATATTTTTCGATATTGGCAGGCTCGATCAAAATTCCGAAATCAAGCAGTCCCTTATCCAGTTTTTCAGTTACATCATAGGCATTTCCACTAAAAAGATGATAGCGGATGTTGGGATGATCGGCTTGCAGCTTTTGAGCGGTTCTTGCAATGAAACGCATCGCATCTGTTTCACCGCCGCCGATATACACATTACCGCTGATCACTTCATCATGTATTGTAAATTCTGCTTTGGTCTTATCAACTAAAGTAATGATTTCTTCTGCTCGATTGCGAAGCAATATTCCCTCATTGGTCAGAGTGATTTTGTGATTTCTCTTTCCACGGTTCAATAATTTTCTTCCCAACTGCTTTTCTAATTCCATGATCTGCCTTGAAAGTGTAGGTTGTGTGATGTGTAAATATTCAGCAGCATTAGATATACTTTCTTCTCTTGCCACAGCAAGAAAGTATCGTAAAACACGAATTTCCATAGATATGTTCCCCTTTATTATCTTTGTCAGTAAAAATAATATGCCCAAACTATATGCCTGTCAAGCATATAAATCTATTTTGTATAGGTATTTGATACTCCTATGAATAAACGATATACTGGAAATGGATCAAGAGAAGTAAGGAGAGAAGTGTAAATGGAACTAAACGATTTTTTAGCACATTTAAACAGTGGACAAGCAGTGACGGGCGGTTCGGAACTACATCAGTTCATGCACAAGGTCAGTAATGAAGCTATGAGGATAACCGCCATATTAAACGAGGGGTACCATACACCGGAAGAGATCAGAGATTTATTTTCAGAATTGATTGGAAAACCGGTTGACGATTCTTTTGGATTATTTCCGCCGTTCTACTCGGATTGTGGCAAAAACATTACGGTTGGTAAAAATGTTTTTATCAATTCCGGGTGTCACTTTCAGGATCAAGGCGGCATTACGATCGGTGATGACGCATTGATCGGACATAATGTTGTTCTGGCTACATTGAATCATGATTTTGCACCCCAAAAGCGAAGTACATTGCATCCCGCGCCTATTGTGATCGGGGAAAAGGTCTGGATTGGAGCAAATGCCACCATTGTTCCGGGGGTAACTGTTGGGAATGGAGCGATTATTGCCGCGGGTGCGGTCGTTACAAAAGATGTGCCGGAAAATGTAATTGTAGGCGGCGTACCGGCTAAGATCATAAAAAAAATAAATGATTGAATAAAAAAACTCCTCAGAATTTCAATTCTGGGGAGTTTTTTCGCTTAAATATATTCCAGACGTTCAAAATATTGCATCAGGATATTTGCGCAGTTGTCAACGCCCAGTTCGGAGGTGTCGAGGATCATGTGATAGTCGTTCACATCGCCCCAGGTTTTCCCGGTGTTCTCATAATAATATGCGGCACGCTCTTTGTCGGTATCTTCGACCTTTTTCTGCGCTGCCTCGCGGTCGAGTGATTCCAGTTCCATGATACGTTTGATCCGGTCTTCTTTGTCGGCACATACAAAAATATTCAGGACGTTCATGCGGTCTTTTAAAATGTCGGAAGCACACCGCCCGAGGATGATGCAGGGAGATTCAGCAAGTTTGTGGATCGCTTCCGCTTCGTTTTCGTAAGCGTTTTCTCCGAGCTTCTGTTCAATATATGCTTTGTCATATACCGGAATATCCAGTCGTTTTGAAAGTTCATTTGCAATGACGCTGGCTCCGGTTCCAAAACGACGGCTCATTGTGATTACTAATTTCATCTTCAAACCCTCCTATCTTTTGTGGGACGCCGACCGGACGATCACGCTGCGGTAAAAGCAGCCGGACCGTCCGGCTTGTGATAGCATCAAAAATTAATCGGCAAGTGTTTCTGTGATCTTAGCGCAAAGTTCGTCCAGATCCTCAAGCTGATCGTCCTGCAGCGCTGATTTGACGGCAAAGTTTTCTGTGAGAAGTGTCATGCCTTTCATCTCTGCAAGACGGGCCTCCATCAGTTTGGCGGATGTCGGAGCCCAAGTACCGTTTCCGAGAACTGCAACAGTGCGGTTCTTGATACCGAGGGCGTTCATATCTTCCAGAAGATTTGACATTGCCGGGTAGACACCGCCGTTGTAAGTCGGGGAAGCCAGTACGATATGACTGTATTTGAAGCTGTCCGCGATCAGTTCGGAAACATCGGATCTGGAAACATCGTGAACCGTCAGGTTTGTGATACCGGCATCAGCAAGCTTACAAGCGAGAACATTGGCAAGATTCTCGGTGTTGCCGTACATGGATGCGTAGGCGATCATCACGCCTTTGACCTCCGGGCGGTAAGAACTCCAGATGTCATATTTCTCCAGCAGATAAGCAAGATTGTTTCTCCAGATCGGTCCGTGGAGCGGGCAGATAAACCGGATATCCAACGCAGAAGCTTTTTTGAGGACGTTCTGCACCTGCATGCCGTATTTGCCGACGATGTTTGTGTAATAACGGCGGGCGTCATCCAGCCAGTCGCGGTCAAAATCTATTTCGTCATTGAAGATCGCGCCGTTTAAAGCTCCGAATGTTCCGAAAGCATCAGCGGAGAAGAGGACTTTGTCCGTCTCATCATAGGTCAGCATCACTTCCGGCCAGTGTACCATCGGAGCCATGAGGAACCGAAAAGTATGTGTGCCGGAAGAGAATGTATCCCCCTCCTTGACTGCGATCGTCTTGCTATCCAGATCAAGGGCATAAAACTGGCGGATCATCGGAAATGTCTTGGCGTTGCCGATGATCTGCATATCGGGATAGCGGAGCATAAGGTCGGCGATCATGGAACAGTGATCCGGTTCCATATGGTTGACAACAAGGTAATCCAGTGCCCGTCCGTTTAAAAGTGCGGTAATATTGTCGAGAAACTGTCTTCCGATGGAATTATCCACCGTGTCAAACAGGACAGTTTTTTCATCCAGCAGAAGATAGGAATTATAAGAAACACCGCGCGGGATCGGGAACAGGTTCTCAAACAGTTCCAGACGGCGGTCGCTGCCTCCTACCCAGTAAAGGTCATTTGTTACTTTTCTAAAGCAATGCATCGTTGAAATCCTTCCTTTCATGATAACCGCTTTTTTGATATTTGTGTAAAAAAACAAAAAACGGCTAGAAATTTCAAGTATGATGCTATTTTAACACAAAAGCGGTAAAGTGAAAAGCAAGTATCGATTTTTGTACAAGATTTTGTTATGATGGAAGCGCCGGGAATATTTCAGGTACTAAATAATAGAAGAAAGAATAGAAGAAAGAATAGAAGAAAGAGAGGAATGGATCATGTTATTTGTATGTTATCCAAAATGTACGACTTGCCAGAAAGCAAAGAAATGGCTGACAGAAAAAGGAATTTTATTTGAGGAGCGTGATATTAAAACGGAAAGTCCGACGAAAGAGGAGCTTGAGGCATGGTATAAAAAAAGCGGGCTGCCGCTGAAACGTTTCTTTAATACGAGCGGCATTTTATATAAAGAGATGAAATTGAAAGACCGCCTGCCTGAGATGACGGAAGACGAACAGCTTACGCTTCTTTCAACAGACGGCATGCTTGTGAAGAGACCGATTTTGATTTCAGATGAGCAGGTACTTGTCGGATTCAAAGAAAAAGAGTGGGAAACATTAAAAGACTGAACGAAAAATAGGCAAATAAGGTGTGAATGTCTGAAATTTGGGTAAACACATCGTGTTTGTCTATTTTTTTGTCTCCGGTTCACAGCTACAATGAAGACAAGCTAGCGAAAAGACTTTAAGGAGGAGAAAGATATGGAAGTAGCAGCAAGCATAAAAAAATTGGGATTGGAGAAAGCATTTCAATATTTATATAAAGATCCGGAGAAAAATCTTTTGAAGATCATGGATTGGGCGGATCGGTTTGCCGGAGATGAATTTGAATCGCAGAGAAAGCTGATCCGGGAGATCGTTACAGATTCAAAGCATCCGTACCATCCTTTTGTGGAGCGGGTGATCCAGGAGGTAGATCCTCATGTCATGCAGACGACAGCCGTAAATTTCTTTCTCAATGCGGCACTTGTCGGGTGGCCGAAGCAAGAGGAATGCCGAAAGAAATATGGCTGTAATATTCCGTGGGCGATCTTACTGGATCCGACAAGCGCCTGTAATCTGCACTGTACCGGATGCTGGGCGGCGGAATACGGAAACAAGCTGAATCTTTCGTATGAGGAAATCGATGATATTATCCGTCAGGGAAAAGCACTGGGGGTTTATCTTTACATTTATACCGGCGGAGAACCGCTTGTGCGTAAAAAAGATCTGATCCGGCTTTGTGAAGAACATTCGGATTGTGTATTTTTGTGCTTTACAAACGGAACGTTGATTGATGAAACTTTTGCAGACGATCTGCTTCGGGTTGGGAATTTTGTTCCGGCTATTTCACTGGAAGGTTTTGAGGAGGCAACAGATTTCCGGCGCGGCGAAGGTGTATTTAAGAAAGCGACGGCGGCGATGGAACTATTGCGGAAGAAAAAACTTTTGTACGGAATTTCAGCATGTTATACGAGCGCAAATTTTGCATCGATCACATCGGAAGAATTTTTCGATAGTCTGATTGAAATGGGAGCGTATTTTATTTGGTATTTTCATTATATGCCGGTAGGAAATGATGCGTTGCCGGAATTGATGCCGACACCGGAGCAGCGGGTGGAGACATACCACAGAATCCGGCATTACCGGGCAGCAAAACCATTGTTTGCAATGGATTTTCAAAATGATGCGGAATATGTGGGCGGATGCATTGCCGGGGGAAGACGTTATTTCCATATTAATGCGAACGGAGATATTGATCCTTGTGTATTTATTCATTATTCTGATTCGAATATACGGGAAAAGACGATTCTGGAGGCGCTACGTTCTCCGATGATGAGGGCGTATCATGATGGACAGCCGTTCAATGAAAATATGCTGCGACCATGTCCGATGTTGGAAAATCCGGAAAAATTACGAGAGATGGTAGGGAAGACACAGGCGCATTCAACCGATCTTCAGTCACCGGAAACAGTGGAACATCTCTGTGCAAAATGCGACCGTTATGCCGAAAATTGGAAACCGGCAGCAGAACAGCTTTGGAATGGAAAAGAATCATAAAAAGAAATCCTGACAGATATGACAACAAGATCTGTCAGGATATTTAGGAGAAGAGCGAGAACGGATAGAGCTTATGATTTCGATAAAGCTCGAAAATCTGATCCGCTCTTTTTAAAAGGTCATAATTCATGTCAGATTCCAGCCAGTCCAATAAGACACCGACTAAGAGGCATTTTCCAAAACGAATCAGGAGTATACACTCATCGTCGGAGAGTGGCTCGCCGATGACTGCGGTAATGGTATGAACATATTCCGAGACTGTGTGTAGTGCAACTCGTTCCAGATGAGCCAGAAAAACTTCCCGCTGGATAGAACGGTAAATATGAAAAACAGCCTGTTTATGGATCAAAAGCTGTTCCACAATCGGTTCCAGGCAATCGTTTGGAGAGCCATAAGGGGCATAAGTCCGTATGATCTGATCCGTCACGCTCTTGACGGTCTCTTCCAGCAATTCCGGGATGTCGTGGAAATGGTAATAAAAGGTATTGCGGTTTATCTGGCAGCGGTTTACAATGTCTTTTACAGTAATTTTGTTATATGCCTTTTCTTCCAGAAGCTGCCAGAAAGCCTCGATGATGGCATCTTTCGTACGATTCATGTTATCAACTCACAATTTCTAATGATTTTATAAAACAGAAAGAAATGAGGCTGCCACACAGCCGGATCTTAGCCATTAGTATATCATAGAAACTCACAGAAAGACAAGAAAGGATAGCCGCAGATATGTTCATAAAAAAAGAAAAAGAAAAACAGGAAGCGGAAGAAACGAAACGTCGAATTCCGACAACACGGTATGAACCGGATTATAAAGAGGGATTGACGAGCCGGCAGGTACAGGAACATCGGATGCATGGATGGACAAACCGGTCGGTCGACCCACCGTCTAAAACGACGAAAGAAATTATCCATGAAAATATTTTTACATATTTCAATCTGATTTTTGCAGTGCTGGCACTGGTACTATGTCTGGTTGGTGCGTTTCGGGATTTGACGTTTCTACCGGTGATTATTGCCAATACATTGATCGGGATCATTCAGGAAGTACGGGCAAAACAGATTTTGGACAAACTGACAATGCTTCATGCACCGCATGCGGCGGTGATTCGGGATGGAAAGCGGACGATGATTGACGCAGAAGAACTGGTATTGGATGACATTGCTGTGTTTCAGGCCGGAAATCAAGTCTGTGCGGATGCCATTGTCTGTGAGGGAGAGGTGCAGGTCAATGAATCGCTTCTGACCGGAGAAGCGGATGAGATCACAAAGCGAAAAGGAGATCTTCTGATGTCCGGTAGTTTTATTGTATCCGGGCAATGTCATGCCAGACTGGATCAGGTAGGCGAGGATTCTTACATTTCAAAATTGACGATTCAGGCAAAGGAAGCCCAAGTCGGAGAGCAGTCCGAGATGATTCGATCGTTGGACAAACTGGTAAAATGGGTTGGGATTGCGATCATACCGATGGGGTTGATATTGTTTGCACAGGCATATTTTCTTCAGCACGACGGATTTCGGGAAAGTATCACATCAATGGTGGCGGCTGTGATCGGTATGATCCCGGAAGGGCTTTATCTTTTGGCAAGTGTGGCGCTTGCGGTCAGTTCGATCCGGCTGGTACAGAAAAAAGTATTGCTTCATGATATGAAATGCATTGAGACGCTGGCAAGAGTGGATGTCTTATGTGTGGATAAGACAGGAACAATCACGGAAAATGAGATGGAAGTCCAGGATGTGATCGAGACGGATGCGTATGATGCGGAAACGATGGAACCTCTTTCGGTGTTGATCGGTGATTTTGCGGCGGCAATGGATGAAGATAATATTACAATGCGGGCGGTCAAAATGCATTTTAAGACGGGATCAGGAAAGAAACCACTTTCTAAATGTGGATTTTCTTCTACGGTAAAATACAGCAGCGTCACATTTGAAGATGGGGAATATGTGCTTGGAGCGCCTGAGATGGTACTAAAAGAACGATACGAAACGTATGAAGCTCAGTTTAAGGAATTGACGGAAAACGGAGCACGGGTGCTCGCATTTGGGATTTATGACGGAGAATGCGGTGGAAAACCATTGGAACAGGGGATCGTGCCCCTCGGTTTTCTTCGTATTGTCAATCCGATCCGGGAATCGGCGAAAGAGACATTTTCTTATTTTGCCGAGCAGGGGGTGGATGTGAAAGTCATTTCGGGAGATAACCCTCTGACGGTATCGAGGGTGGCAGCGCAGGCGGGAATCTGTAATGCGGATCGATATACCGATGCGTCCACACTTCGGGATGAAGATGCTGTGAAAAAAGCGCTGCTTGAAAATACGGTATTTGGACGTGTGACGCCGGAGCAAAAACGTCAGTTCGTGCGTTTGTTGAAAGAAGCGGGGCATACCGTAGCGATGACCGGGGACGGTGTGAACGATGTACTGGCATTAAAAGATGCGGACTGCAGTATCGCAATGGCGTCGGGAAGCGATGCGGCGGCACAGGCTTCTCAACTGGTTCTTCTGGAGTCTGATTTTTCCTGTATGCCGCAGGTAGTATTGGAAGGGCGGCGCGTGGTTAACAACATCCAGCGGTCTGCCAGCTTGTTCCTTGTGAAAAATATTTTTTCATTTTTATTAAGTGTGATTTCGCTTGTATTTTTGTTTACCTATCCGTTGGAACCTTCTCAGATTTCACTGATCAGTATGTTTACGATCGGAATACCGGCTTTTTTTCTGGCGTTGGAATCAAATCGAAATATCATTCGCGGACATTTTCTGACGAGCGTATTTTTGAAAGCGTTACCGGCTGCCCTGACAGATGCAGTGGCGGTAGGGGCGTTGGTGATTTTCGGACGTACTTTTGGAGTGAAAGCGACGGATATTTCTACTGCAGCAACGATGCTGCTTGCGATTGTGGGATTTATGATCCTATATACGATCAGCGCGCCGTTAAATAAGCTGCGTGGCATGATCTTTGCAAGCTGTGTCGCAGGACTCTTATTCTGCGCCGTATTTTTGAACGATCTTTTTGCAATCACGGGAATGACAACCGAATGTGTGATGCTGTTTGTCGTATTTGCGATCGCAACAGAACCGGTGCTGCGCTATCTGACGGTGCTGGTGGAAAAACTCCGGTTTTATTATCTGAGACTGCGCGGCAGAGATCCGGAAAACGGATAAAAAAATAATATGGATACATGTATACAATCGAAAAACAAAAACTTGGATTCCCCATTGCAAGACGCTATGGAAAGATGTTATAATCTCTTATATCATGTCCATCATCTGTACCGGGTATTGTGCGCTGTACGAAAACGATGGATCAGACACAGGATTGATTTGGAGTAGGTGACGAAGTTGAAAAATAAGATTAAGCGTCTGTCAAAAGGAGATTTTCATATTCCACAGCCGGAGATCATATTTCCGGAAACACATATTACAATGCGCGTAGGGGAAGGCGAGAAATACGAGGGTAGCTTTTCACTGCAGAATCAGGGGGAGGGAACCATCCGTGGACTGGTGTACCCTTCTTCTTTTCGTGTGCACTGCGAGGAACAGGGATTTGACGGAAACCCTGTCAATATCTATTATACATATGACGGAACCGGATTAGTACCGGGACATGTGGAACACGGTAAATTTACGATCGTCTGCAACGGCGGAGAGTATGACATTGCATTTACCGCGATCATCGAGAAGCCATATGTGATGACACGGTACGGCAAGATCCAGAGTCTGGAAGATTTCAAAAAACTGGCGTTTCGTGATCCGGCGGAGGCGGAGAAGTTATTCCGGTCACGGGATTTTTATGAAATCCTGAAGTATGAGGACAAGCGGATCCAGGCGCTTTACGACAATATGAGAAAGTGGGAACTGGATCAGCAGGCATTGGAAGAATTTCTTGTGGGATGCAAGCAGAAAGAAAAAATCTTCCTGACACTTGAGGAGGAAAGCCGGGCGTTCACATCTCTGACGGAGCCGCGGAAAGAGATTTTTACGATCAAGAAGAATACCTGGGGATATCTTGCGATCGACGTACATACCGAGGGGGAGTTCTTAAACGTAGAGCATACGAAGATCATCACCGAAGAGTTTATCGGCAATTCCTACCGATTGGAATATTTTATCGATACGGAGAAACTGCATCGGGGAAGCAATTTCGGGCAGATCATTCTGGAAACGCCGTATGAGACGATGCGCTATGAGATCATCGTGGAGAAAGACATTTGCCGGGACGAAGACCGGAGAGCGGAGGATCTGGAATTTGCAAGCATCCTGAAAGGATATCTGCAGTATGAAGCAGGGAAAAAAGATCTTACGACCTGGACGGGCGAGGCGCTCAAACGGATCGAACATCTCCGGAAAGTTGACGAGCGCAATGAGATGTATCTGCTTGTGCATGCCCATATCTGTCTGATCGGAGGGCAGACGGACGAGGCGAAGACGCTTCTGGAGTCCTATAACTATAATCGTTTTGCAATTGGAAAAAATGTGGAACTGAGTTCTTATTATCTGTATCTGACCACACTTTTGAGCAACGATTCGATCGGACAGCGCAGGGTGGCGGAAGAATTGTCCAAGTCTTACATGAAGCATCCGGAGAGTTGGAAGATTCTCTGCATGCTGATCAATGTGGATTCGGAATACAAGATCTTAAGCGAACGGCTCCGCGTGCTGGAGAAGCTGTTCGATGAGGAAAAAGTACACAGCCTGATCTTTTATCTGGAAGCATTTAAGTGCTACAGGGAGAAGAGCTCTTCGCTGAAAAAGCTTGGGATGTTTGAAGTGCGCGTACTTTCTTTTGCTGCGAAATATAAACTGATGACAAAAGAACTGGCGCTTTACACGGCGAACCTGGCAAGCCAGCTGAAACATTATGACCAGCATTTGTACGATACACTTGTGCTGGCATATGAGATGTATCCGGAGTCCATGATCCTGACTGCGATCTGCACGCTTCTGATCAAGGGGAATGTGATCGACAGCAGCTGCTTTGCATGGTATGAAAAGGCAGTGGAGTCGGAACTGAAGATCGCGCAGCTTTACGAATATTATATGGCGGCTCTGGATGTGACAAAATTCCACAAAGCATTGCCGCGTTCGGTGTATCTGTATTTTATGCACGGAAATAATCTGGAATATAGGAAATGTTCGTTCCTGTATTCCAACCTGATCTTGTATGTGGATGAAAGCAGCGAGATCTATGCACATTACCGGGACGAGATGGAGGCGTTTGCATGGAATCAGCTTGACCGCAGACATATCGATGAATATCTGCGTGTGATTTACAAGCGGTTTTTATCTGAAGAACAGCTGAATCCGGAACGGGTGAAAGCGTTGTATGATATTTGTCACGCGTATGACATAACGACGAAAGTTCCGGGAATGAAATATATCCATGTGATCGAAGACGACGGGACGATCTCACAGAAAGTTCCGTGTACCGATAACCGCGCACTGGTATTTTTATATTCCAAGACTGCGCGGCTTGTATGGGAGGGAAAGGATGGACGTCATTACACGGATTCTATCCCATATGAGAGCAAGCGTCTGTTTTATGAACTGCGGTATATGGATATATGCCGGAAATATCTGAACAGCCTGCGCCTGAACCGGCAGGAAGACGAGGATGTGGAACTGACGTTGGAAGTCGTGCAGGAAACCGGACTGGAAAAATATAACGAAAGCGAGATGCTGGCGCTTTGCAGCAAGACGATCCGCGAAAATAATTATGAGAATGATGATTTCCTGACGTATGTCTGCTTTGAATTGTTTAAGAAAAAACAGTACGATAAAGTGATCCTTACATATCTTGCCAAATATTACTGCGGTGCGACGACCGACATGAAACAGCTCTGGAGAGAGGCAAAAGAGTATGAGGTGCACACCCATAAATTAGGGGAGCGGATTCTGACACAGATGCTGTTTGCGGAGGAAGTGTTTGCCGAGGCGGCAATTTTTGAAGATTATTATGCGGAGGGAGCTTATTTCCGTCTGCAGCAGGCATATCTGGCATATATGTCCAGAGAGTATGTGACCGAGAACCGGAAGATCAGTAAAAGTGTGATCGACATCATCTGTAGGGAGTTTGAAAAAGGTGAGGAAGTGATCGACATCTGTAAGATCGCGGTGCTCAAATATTATTCGACGAGACCGTACAACACGACGCTTCGGAAGACTTTGAAGCAGTTTTTGCAGAATCTCTGCGGACGGCAGATCTACTTCCCATTTTTCTTATCGTACGAGAAAGACTGGCTGATCGAACTGCAGTTGTGGGACAAGACGATCATTTCTTATAAAGGGCAGAAAGGAAGCCGTGTGATGCTCTACTATCAGCTTCAAAAAGGAAGCACCGAGAGCGTGGACTACTCAACGGAAGTGCTGACGCCGATGTATGAGAATATTTATGTGAAGAAATTTGTTTTGTTTGCGAATGAAAAACTGAAATATTACTTTAAAGAGACGATCGACGGAAACTCTTACCGGAGCGACAAGCAAAGCTGTATCAAAGAGGTACAGAAAGGCGAGGACGGACGTTACGGTCGGCTGAACGATATTTTGCTTTCTTCGGATATGGAGAAAGAGACGCGAATGAAAGCGTATGCGCAGGAAGATATGATCGCTGCGCATATGTTTGAACAGTAACAAGGAGAAAAAGGAGGCTGGCTGCGATGGGACAGGGCAATATAATAGGATATGAGATCAACGAGAAGACATGCCAGATTAGCTTTTATAATGAACAGCAGCTGGAACCGGAGACGCTGGAAGTCGATGCGGACAATTACCAGATCCCGCTGATCATCGGGAAACTCAGGGATACCTGGGCGTATGGAAAAGAAGCGAAACGTCTGGCGACGATCAAAGAGGGATTTGCCGTGACCAGACTTCTCGAGAGGAGTCTGAACGGGGAAAAGATCGAATTTGGGGAGGAGACATATGATGCAGTCTGGCTTCTTTCCAAGTTTGTGCAGATGTCGCTGCTCTCGTTTCCGCAGATCGACGGGATCGTGTTCACTGTGCCGGAGCTGACGGAAGAACTGGCACAGCTTCTGCGCGGGATCGCCGTGCGGATGAATATCGACAAACAGCATATTTTTATTCAGGATTACAAGGAAAGTTTCTGCAACTACTTGTTTTACCAGCCGAAAGAATTGTGGCAGTATGACGCGGCGTTATTTTGCTGTGACCGAAATGAGATCAAGGCGTATATGCTCCGACGGCTGAAACCGGGGCTTGGCGGCGGCAGGACGACGTTTGTGACGGTGGATGAAGTGGCGAGCGCGCATATGAAAGAGCTGACGGCGGTATATCCGGTCCTGAATGAAGACAAGGCGAAAGATGCGGACACGCGTTTCTGTAAGTTTATCGAGGGCGTGTTCGATAAGCGGATCGTCTCTTCGGTCTTTCTGACCGGAGAGGGATTTGAGAATAACTGGTATCCGAAGTCGCTGCGCGTGCTTTGCAACGGGCGGAGAGCGTTTATCGGAAACAATCTGTACAGCAAGGGCGCATGTTATACGGCATACCGGAAGATGTTTATGCACATTGAGGATCCGGTCTATTTATCGGAAAGTAAACTGACCGATCAGATCACGGTCAATATGCGGGTCGGCGGACAGGAGATGTGGTATCCGATCGTGTCATGGGGGGCGCAGTGGTATGAGTCGAACAATCAGTGGGAAGTTCTTCTGGAGGATGTGCAGGATATTGAATTGCATGTGGAATCGCTGATCCAGGGGACACTTCGCACCGAAGTGATCTCACTGGATAAATTTCCGCGGCGCGGCGAATATTCGATGCGTCTGCAGATCGAGACATTATTCTTGGATGAGAAGACCTGTAAGATAACCGTGCGGGATGTGGGATTCGGAGAGTTTTTCCTTGCAACGGATTTTCAGGAGGAGAAGATTATACATTTAGGAGGCAACGATGGGAAGTTTGGTTCTTTGTCATGACAAACATGCGGCGCATCCCTACGAGATCACAAGGATCCACTGCAAGATCTTTACAATAGAAGAATTATGTTATTATCTGTGTAACAATCTCTATCTGATCGATTATACGATCATGAATGAGCAGCTCTGCGCATGGCTCGATGAAGAGCTGGGGATGAACGATCTGGCGGGAATGCTCCGGGATGTGATCCGGATGCACGGAACAGTGGAGAAATTCGTTCTGACGATCTTAAAATATTCGAAGATCTATCGTGATCCGGAGATGATCCGGATCCAGAACGTATTGGAACGTCTGAAAAACCAGAAAGACATTGAGCGGCAGAAATATAAGGCGGACAATCTTCTTGAGAGCGGCGAGATCGAGGAAGCGATCCTCGTCTATCAGGCGATCTTAAATCAGGAAAAAGACGAGACGGTGGATGCAAAATTTTACGGACGGATCTATGCCGGGCTCGGCGCTGCATACGGCAAGCAGTTCTTGTATCAGGAATCGGCAAAAATGTATGACCGGGCGTATCAGATCTGCGAGGACCGCGCGCTGTTAAAGCCGTATCTCTATGCTTCCTATAAATATATGTCGTTGGAGGAATATCATATCCTGTTGACGAAACATGACGAGTATGTGGAGATCAATGCACAGATGCGTCAGGAAATGGAAGACATCAAAGAGAATCTGCAGCTGGAATTGAATGATGTGATGCTGGAGAAATGGAAACGTCAGTACCGCCGAAGCCATATTTAGCAGGCGGTGGACGTTTTATCGGTGAAGAAGTGCGAGATTATTATCTGCGAGTTGACATCAGCCATAATGTGTGTTATTATATCCAAGTAATTTAGCGTGGTAAAGTGGTCAATTAGTAAAAGAATGACGTGCCACGGCAGGGAGGAGAATGACGATGAAAAAGAAAATGGCATTGCTGCTTGCGGCGGCACTTACGATGACAACAATTTTGACCGGATGCGGCGGAGGAAACGAGGAGAACGCAGATAAGCAATCCGATGTGACTGCGGAAGATGCGAAAGAGGAAAACGCATCGGGGGATTCGGTTTCCGAGGGCGGAACCGTCTTTACCGTTGGATTTGATGCGGAATATCCGCCATACGGTTATATGGATGAAAACGGAGAATATACCGGATTTGACTTGGAGCTTGCACAGGCAGTCTGTGATCTGGAGGGCTGGGAACTGGTGAAAAAACCGATTAACTGGGATTCTAAGGATATGGAACTGAATTCCGGATCTATCGACTGTATCTGGAATGGATTTACGATGAACGGGCGCGAAGATGATTATACATTTTCCGATTCCTATGTGGATAACAGCCAGGTGATCGTCGTTGCGGAAGACTCCGGAATCGATACGCTGGATGCACTGGCAGGAAAGGTTGTCGGCGTACAGGCGGCGTCGGCGGCGCTGGAACTTTTGCAGAGTGAAGAGGAGGGCGGTCAGAAAGCGTTGGCGGATACATTCGGATCTCTGAATGAATTTGCTGATTACAATACCGCATTTACCGAGCTGCAGGCAGGAGCGCTGGATGCGCTTGCGATCGACATCGGCGTGGCAAAATACCAGATCAAATCCAGAGGAGACGGATACAAGATCGTGGATGAGACACTCAATACGGAACAATATGCAGTCGCATTTAAAAAGGGAAATCAGGAACTTTGCGATAAGATCAATGCGGATCTGCAGAAACTGACAGATGACGGTACGGTTGCCGAATTGGCAGAGAAATATGAGATTGCCGATATGGTCACACTGAAACCGGCAGAATAAACACAAGAGACAAGAACAAGTACCCCTCGGAAACAGATTTCGGGGGGCACGCTTGTGTATGGAGGGAGCAGGATAAATGAGTTTTGAAGTAATGCTGAGACAACTGACAGTCGGATTCGGACAGACTTGTCTGATTTTCTTTCTGACGTTGATTTTTTCGTTGCCTTTGGGGATGGTCGTATACTTCGGCAGGGTGTGCCGGATCAAGCCGGTCAGCTGGCTTGTGAAAATCTACATATCGATCATGCGCGGAACGCCGCTGATGCTGCAGCTCCTCGTATGGTATTTCGGTCCGTATTATTTGTGGGGGATGAATATCGGCGGATATAAACTGACTGCGATCCTTCTGGGATGTTCGTTAAACTATGCGGCATATTTTGCGGAAATCTACCGCTCCGGAATCGAATCCATTCCGAAAGGGCAGTACGAGGCGGCGGCGCTTCTGGGCTATTCAAAAGGTCAGACTTTCTTTAAGATCGTCCTGCCGCAGGTTGTGAAGATCGTGCTTCCATCCGTGACAAATGAGGTGATCACGCTCGTAAAAGATACGTCGCTTGTATATTCTCTTTCTTACATTGAAATGTTTGCGGTGGCGAAACAGATCGCGGCGTCCCAGACGACGGTCGTTCCGTTTTTCATCGCCGGCGTATTTTACTACATTTTCAATTATGCAGTGGCATGGGGAATGGAGCTGTTGGAAAAGAAACTGGATTATTATCGATAGGAGGCGGATGGGATGAGTCTGTTGGAAATGAATCATATCAGAAAATCGTTTGACGGGGTGGAAGTGATCAAAGACATTTCTCTTTCCGTGGAAAAAGGAGAGATCCTGGCGATCATCGGTCCGTCCGGTTCCGGGAAATCGACGCTGCTTCGGTGCGCGACGATGCTTGAGACGATCGGAGGAGGCGAGATCCGGTATCTCGGGAAAAGGGCGGCGTGGATGGAAGACGGGAAGCCGGTCTTTCCGAAAAAGCAGGAACTGCGGGAGATCCAGTCCTGTTTCGGGCTTGTATTCCAGAACTTCAATCTGTTCCCACATTTTTCGGTGATGAAAAATATTACGGATGCGCCGATCAAAGTGCAGAAGAGAAAGAAAGAAGAAGTGTATGCGGAGGCGAAAGTGCTGCTTGAAAAAATGGGACTTTCCGACCGTGCGGACGCTTATCCGTATCAGCTCTCCGGCGGGCAGCAGCAGAGAGTGTCGATCGCCCGTGCGCTTGCGATGAAACCGCAGATGCTCTTTTTTGACGAGCCGACGTCCGCATTGGATCCGGAACTGACCGGTGAGATTTTAAAAGTGATCAAAAATCTGGCGGCGGAGCATATGACGATGGTGATCGTGACGCATGAGATGAATTTTGCGAAAAATGTAGCGGATAAGATCATTTTCATGGATAAAGGCGTGATCGCGGAACAGGGAACGCCAAAGGAAGTGTTCTCTTCGGGAAATGCCCGGATGAAAGAGTTCCTCGGTAAGCTGGAAAATGATTAAAATAATAAATAAGTATAGAATTATAAGAGATACTAATACATATGCGTCGAAATAAATAATGAGTGACAGTGCATACAAGGCAGTTGGCAATATTGATTTTCCAACTGCCTTGTATTATAATCATCGTGCGGATATTCTTTGAACAGCGTCGGCGCACAGTGGTGTGATCGTTTCTGATGCATTGACGCGAAAAGATCCTCTTGTCCGGCAAAGGACAGAAGTAAAAAAGAAATCGGAAAAGAAAAAGAAAAGGACAGGTGTAAACGTATGAAAAAATTGGAACAGCTTTACGAAGGAAAAGCGAAAAAGGTTTTTGCAACGGAAGACCCGGATATCGTGATTGTAGATTATAAAGATGATGCGACAGCATTTAACGGAGAGAAGAAAGGAACGATCGTAGGAAAAGGTGTGATCAATAACCGCATGACTAACTATGTGTTTCAGGTATTGGAAAAAGAGGGCGTTCCGACTCATTTCGTAGAAGAACTGAGCGATCGTGAAACCGCGGTAAAGAAAGTGGAGATCGTACCGCTGGAAGTGATCGTGCGTAATGTGGCAGCAGGAAGTTTTTCTAAAAGACTCGGGATCGAAGAGGGAAGAAAGCTTCTGGCTCCGACTCTGGAATTCAGCTACAAAGACGACGATCTCGGAGATCCGATGATCAACGACTATTTTGCGATCGCGATCGGAGCGGCTACAAGAGAAGAGATCGACAAGATTACGGAATACACCTTTAAAGTAAATGATGTGTTGAAGAAATTTTTTGACGAGGCGGGAATCGACCTGATCGACTTCAAGATCGAGTTCGGACGTTACCATGGAGAAATCATCCTTGCAGATGAGATTTCACCGGATACCTGCCGCCTGTGGGATAAAGAGACACATGAGAAATTGGATAAAGACCGCTTCCGCCGGGATATGGGCAATGTGGAAGACGCTTATCAGGAAGTGTTTAAACGAATCGGGATCCGATAGGAAATCCGGAAAAAATCCAGGAAGAAAAGAAAAACAGGAGAAACAATTTTATGAGTACAGACCGTTATGTAAGTCCACTCTCAGAGCGTTATGCGAGCAAGGAAATGCAGTATATTTTCTCGCCGGATAAGAAATTTAAGACATGGAGAAAGCTGTGGATCGCGCTGGCAGAGACCGAGAAAGAGTTGGGACTCAATATTACAGACGAGCAGATCGAAGAGTTAAAGGCACATGCGGAGGATATCAACTACGATGTGGCGAAAGAACGTGAAAAAGTCGTGCGCCATGACGTTATGTCCCATGTATATGCTTATGGCGTACAGTGTCCGAAAGCAAAAGGGATCATCCATCTCGGAGCGACGTCCTGTTATGTGGGGGACAATACCGATGTGATCGTGATGGCAGAAGCATTGAAATTGGTTCGCAAGAAACTGATCAATGTGATCGCGGAACTGGCAAAATTTGCCGATACCTATAAAGAACAGCCGACATTGGCATTTACGCATTTTCAGCCGGCACAGCCGACGACTGTCGGAAAACGTGCCACACTGTGGATGCAGGAATTTGAGATGGATCTGGAAGATCTGGAATATGTGCTTGGAAGCCTGAAACTGCTTGGATCCAAAGGAACAACAGGAACACAGGCAAGTTTTCTGGAATTATTCGACGGAGATCAGGAGACGATCGATAAGATCGATCCGATGATCGCAGAAAAGATGGGATTCAAAGCATGTTATCCGGTGTCCGGACAGACGTATTCGAGAAAGGTAGATACCCGTGTGCTGAACGTACTTGCCGGGATCGCGGCGAGCGCGCATAAGTTCTCCAATGACATCCGTCTGCTGCAGCATTTAAAAGAGATCGAGGAGCCGTTTGAGAAGAGTCAGATCGGATCTTCTGCGATGGCATATAAGAGAAATCCGATGCGGAGCGAGCGGATCGCTTCCCTGTCCCGTTATGTGATGATCGATGCGCTGAATCCGGCGATCACGTCGGCAACACAGTGGTTCGAGCGTACATTGGATGATTCCGCCAACAAGCGTTTGAGCGTTCCGGAGGGATTCCTTGCGATCGACGGTATTTTAGACCTCTGTCTGAACGTAGTGGACGGTCTGGTCGTATATCCGAAAGTCATCGAAAAACGTCTGATGTCCGAACTGCCGTTTATGGCGACGGAGAATATTATGATGGATGCCGTGAAAGCCGGCGGAGACCGTCAGGAACTGCATGAGCGGATCCGGGAACTCTCTATGGAAGCAGGAAGAAATGTAAAAGAGAAAGGTCTCGACAACAATCTTCTGGAACTGATCGCGGAAGATCCGGCATTCAACCTGACTTTGGAAGATCTGAAAAAGACAATGGATCCGTCCCGCTATGTAGGGCGTGCGGCAGTGCAGGTAGACGCATATCTGAACAATGTGATCCGTCCGCTACTTGAAAAGAATAAAGAATTACTTGGTGTGAAAGCGGAAATCAACGTCTGATCTCCATGCTTTTATCCGGGAAATGCAAAGGAATGTTGCATCTGATTGCGGCGTTCCTTTTTCTTTTGTACAATCCTAGCTGAATTATACAAAAGAGAAGACCCGGAGGATGAAGAGGGATGGAAGAATGTGTGAAACTGGAGTACGCCGAGACTGCGGTGCCGGTGAAAAGAAGAAAAATAAAAGGGATATTGCCGTTGCTGTTTGCGGGAAGTCTGGTGATCGTGGCGACGGATCAGGGGATGAACGCTTTGAGAAAGCCGGATTTGTTTCAAAGAGAGCATACGGTAGCCGAAGAGAAAGTGAAAGCGAATAGAACATCAAAACGTCTGTTCGGTATGGAAGAGCCGGTCGGGAAGTGTGTGAGCCTGTCAGAAACATCAACGGTAAAAATACCAACGGAAGTTTCGGAAGATTCCGAAGCCGCATTTTTGTTGGAGACAAGTATCGATTGGGATTCTTTCCCGACAGGAGAGACAGGTGGGATGTCCGGTCCGGACGAGACCGGAGAAGATACAAAGACGGAGGAGGTCATTGTCGTTCCGGATCCGCCGATACCGGACAAAATTCCGACGGGAACAGAGAATCTGCCGACAACGGATACTCCGTTGACTGATCATCCGACCGTGGATCCGCCGCTGACCGACAATCCGGCAGTGGACCGTCCGACGACAGATGATCCGGCAGCGGATCGCCCGACAGCAGACGAAAATGACGGTTCCATATCCGGGGACACAGAGGAAGATACGGATCTGGGAGAAGGTGGAAGTTCCGATTCCGGTGTTCAAGATGGAAATACAGACGGAGATGCTTCGGAAACACCGGGCGACGGAACAGCGGATGGAGATACAGCGGATGGCGGTGCAGAGAATCCTGCTGTTCCCGCGTCGCCATGGGTCGTGGATGAAAGCGGTATGTTATGCAAGATCACTCCGGAATTGCTGGAAATCGACGATGGCGTTTTATATCTTCCGGAGGGGATTTTTACAGGAATACGGAAAAATGCGTTTTCCGGTCTTTCCGGAGGTGTTTACGAGATCGTGCTCCCGTCCGCATTGACCGTGATCGAGAAAGGCGCATTGGCAAAACTGACAGATCTGGAATGGATCGAGGCAGGAGGAAGTCTGGTATTTGCAAGTGAAGACGGCGTGTTGTTTGACGCGGAAATGAAAGAAATCCTTGCATTTCCAAGTGGGAAGACCGGCGCATATATTGTGCCGCCTACGGTGCAGCGCATTGCCGCAGGCGCGTTTGAGAACAGCAGATTGGAACGGCTGGATCTTTGGGAGTGCAAAATGGTGGAGATGGATTCGGGAATGTTCGGGGCAGGGGACGGAAACGGAATGACGATCGCGGTTCCGGGAGGCAGCCTGGCACATTATGAACCGATTTTTGCCGGATGCGGCGTCCAGCTGATCTAAGCCGACCGGTCGGAACTGCAAAGACTGTAAAGCTGACCAAATCAAGAAGGATCGGGTTCTGGCTGTAATTGTTTGTTGAACATTTTTACGAGTTGGTCTATAATAAAAGGGCATTTGAAAGAATGAGAAGAAATAGAATTGGAGACGAATAAGATGAAAAAGATCAGAACAAGATTTGCGCCAAGTCCGACTGGACGGATGCATGTGGGAAATCTGCGGACAGCGCTTTATGCATATTTGATTGCGAAGCATGAGGGCGGAGACTTTATCCTCCGTGTAGAAGATACCGATCAGGAGCGGTTTGTAGAGGGTGCGCTGGATATCATTTACCGGACGATGGAGAAAACCGGTCTGATCCACGATGAGGGACCGGATAAAGACAAAGGATACGGACCGTATGTACAGAGCGAGCGGAATGCGCAGGGACTGTATCTGAAGTATGCAAAGCAGCTTGTAGAGCAGGGAGATGCGTATTACTGTTTCTGTGACAAAGAGCGACTGGATTCTCTTCGGACATCCGTGTCGGAAGACGGAACCGATATTGTGGTATACGACAAGCATTGTCTGGGACTGAGCAAAGAAGAGGTGGAAGCAAACTTAGCGGCAGGCAAACCGTGGGTGATCCGCCTGAATATCCCGAGAGAGGGAACGACCACATTCCATGACGAGATTTACGGAGATATCACAGTTCCGAATAATGAGCTGGACGATATGATCCTGATCAAGTCGGATGGATTCCCGACCTATAACTTTGCCAATGTGATCGACGATCATCTGATGGAGATCACACATGTTGTGCGCGGGAATGAATACCTTGCATCCGCGCCGAAGTACAATCGTCTGTATGAGGCATTTGGCTGGGAAATCCCGGTTTATGTACATTGTCCGCTGATCACAGATGAGAATCATAAGAAATTGAGCAAGCGGTGCGGGCATGCTTCCTATGAAGATCTGATCGAGCAGGGATTTGTGTCGGAAGCGGTAGTCAACTATGTGGCGCTGCTTGGATGGTGTCCGACTGACAATCGCGAGATCTTCTCGTTGGAAGAACTGGTAGAAGCCTTTGATTATACACATATGAGCAAATCTCCGGCTGTATTTGATACGGTGAAACTGAAATGGATGAACGGGGAATACTTGAAAGCGATGGATTTTGACCGTTTTTATGAGATGGCAAGACCGTACATTGAAGAGGTTGTAACCCGTGACTGTGATACAAAGAAGATTGCAGCTCTGGTGAAGACGAGGATCGAGATCCTGCCGGATATCCGCGAGCAGATCGATTTCTTTGAGGCGGTACCGGAATATGATGTTGCGATGTATACGCACAAGAAGATGAAGACAGATCCGCAGAAAGCGCTGGAAGTGTTGAAAGAGTTGCTTCCGATTCTGGAAAATCAGGGGGATTTCAGCAACGATGCATTGTTTGAGACGCTGAAAGCATTTGCCGGAGAAAAAGGTTATAAGATCGGATATGTGATGTGGCCGATCCGTACTGCGGTTTCCGGAAAGCAGAATACACCGGGAGGAGCAACAGAGATCATGGAAGTTCTCGGAAAAGAGGAATCTTTGAAGCGGATCCGCGCCGGTGTGGAAAAGTTAAGCGAACAGGCATAAGAAAGAGGAAGGTATGGGGTTTAACCAGGCACAAAAGCGTGCTGTTTTGCACAGAGAGGGTCCGTGTCTAGTGCTGGCGGGACCTGGGTCAGGAAAGACACTGACCATTGTAAATCGAATCAGGCACCTCATCGAGGAATGTAAAGTAAGACCAGAAGAGATTCTGGTCATTACTTTTACTAAATATGCGGCGGCGGAGATGAAAGCGAGGCTGCTCAAGTTATGCGGCGGGAAAAAGCTTCCGGTGACGATGGGGACGTTTCACGGCATTTATTATGGCATCTTGAAATGGGCATATCGGTTCGGACCGGAAAATCTGCTCTCGGAAGAAGAGAAATATCGTCTGATCCGCCATATCGCGAGCCATGAGGAACTGGAGATTTTTGACGTGGAAGAATTTTTGCAGGATCTGACGGCGGAGATCGGACTGGTGAAGAATAACGGACTGGATATTCAGACGTATCAGAGTAAAAAATGCGCGCCGGATGCGTTTCGGCGGATCTACTGTGAATACGAACGGATGCGGAAGCAGGCGAGAAAGATCGACTTTGACGATATGCTCGTATTGTGCCGGGATCTGTTTTTGAAACGTCCGGATGTTTTGAAAATGTGGCAGCAGAAATTCCGATATATTTTGATCGATGAGTTTCAGGACATCAATCAGGTACAGTATGATGTGATCCGGATGCTGGCGGCTCCGGAAGACAACCTGTTTGCGGTCGGGGATGACGATCAGGCGATCTACGGATTCCGTGGAGCGGATTCTAAGTTAATGTTCCGCTTCAAGGAGGATTATCCGCAGGCAGATCAGATACTTCTGGATGTGAATTACCGGTCCACATCCAACATCGTGAGAAATGCACTGCGTGTGATCGGTCACAATGAGATCCGTTTTGAAAAAGAGATCAAAGCCAATCGCTCGGCGGGGGCAAGTCTTCATGTACAGGAACTGAAAGATTCTCAGGAAGAGGGGCAGTATGTGGCGGATGAGATCGAAAAACGGATCCGTGAGGGCGTAAAAGCGGAGGACATTGCCGTTTTGTACCGGATCCATACCGACGCCAGAAGTGTCGTGGAGGGATTGCTGGAGAAGAAGATCCCGTTTCAGATGCGGGAACATATGGCGAATCTCTATGATCATTTTATCGCAAAAGATTTACAGGCATATTTCCGGATGGCGGACGGTGAATTTTCAAGGAGTGATTTTCTCCAGATCATGAACCGGCCGAAACGGTATATCAGCCGGGAAAGTGTATCGGGAAGCCGGAAGATTTCGTTTGAACAGATCCGGATTTTTTATGAAGAGAAAGAATGGATGCAGGATCGGATCGATCAGTTCGAGTGGGATATCCGTATGCTGAAAAAGATGGCGCCGTATGCGGCGATCCAGTATGTGAGAAGAAAGATCGGTTATGATGAATTTTTAAGAGAATATGCAGCCGGAAAACGGATGCCTGCAAGCGATTTGTTCGAGGTACTTTCGGAGATCGAGGAAGCCGCAAAACCATTTCAGACATTTGCGGAATGGTTTGCGCATATCGAGGAATATACGAACGCATTGAAAATGCGGCAGCAAAAACGGGAAATGGATGCTCCGGGAGTACGGCTGATGACGATGCACGCGGCAAAAGGGCTGGAATTTGATACGGTTTTTATCGTACAGGCGAACGAGGGGCGGATCCCTTACAAGAAATCATTGAAAGAAATGGGCGAAGAGGAAGAGCGCCGATTGTTTTATGTGGCGATGACCCGTGCGAAAGACGTGTTGAAGATCACATATGTAAAAATAAAAAACGGAAAGGACGCAAAGCCTTCCCGTTTTGTCGATGAATTATTCGAGGGAGTCTAATCCGAGTGCGTCAAGATCCAGCGCCTCGTATTCCTGCGCGTCGAGCCATTCATCATAGGCGTCGGCAACAATCTCGAATTCTTCGTCATCGTCGATATTTTCCAACTGAGGTTCTTCTCCCTCTGTCTCAAGATAGCGGTAGAGGAATACACGGCTTTCTTCGTCGGTGTCACCCTCATCGTCGAGAGGAAGCAGTGCGATGTAATCTTTTCCCTGAACAGGGAGGATGCACAGGATCGCGCATTCCACAGATTCATCGTTGTCAAGAAGAAGTGTTACAGTGTCCATTGCTTGTTCGTTCATGGCGTCTCCTTTCCAGAATCATAAATTCTTGTATACTAACGCTATCAAATTTAGAGAAAAAAAGCAAGTAAAAAAGGTAATGAAAAAGCGAAAAAGCAATTTAGAATGGCACTATTGACATTCTGAGACGGAAAACGATAGAATGAATGAAAAGAACAAAACAGGAGAAAGCAGAAGATGAAAAAAAGGATATTAAGTATCCTGCTTACAGCGGCATTGGCATGCACGGTGCTGGCAGGATGTAAGAAAAATGTAGGAACGCCGGAAGACAACGCGGTGGTTGAGACGGAAGAGGGCGCCGAAGAAGAGGAAGAGAGCGGATATTTGTTTGGATACAGCGGGATCGACATGGACAACCCTTATTTTGAAACACTGGAACTTTCGATCAAAACGACGTTGGAGGAAAAAGGGCATCGGATCATGACAATGAATCCGGGGGCAGATGCGGCGCTCCAAAACGAGCAGATCCGGGAACTGATCGAGGCGGATGTGGACGCTGTTTTCTTAAGTCCGGTGGATCAGGAGGAGATCACTCCGGCGCTGGAAGAACTTCAGAAGGCGGGAATCCCGGTAGTGAATGTGGATACCAGAGTGAAAGCGGTAGATCTGGTGGATGCGTTTGTGGGATCGGATAACAAAAATGCAGGATATGTGTGTGGAAAAGATTTAAAAGAGCGCTGTCCGGAGGGAGGAAAAGTTGTGATCCTTGAGAGTCCGGCGACGAATTCTGTCAATGAGCGGATCACTGGGTTTGAGGAAGCGATCGCAAACAGTGGATTTGAAGTGCTGGAACGAGTGGATGTGGAGGCGGATTCGGAGAAAGCAAAAATCTCGATGCAGGCTTTTTTGCAGGAACATCCGGAAATCGATGCGGTGATGTGCGGAAATGATCCGATCGCTCTGGGTGCGCTTCAGGCGATCCGGGAGGCGGATCGGACCGATATCCTTGTTTACGGCGTGGACGGTTCGCCGGCGGCAAAAGCCGAGATCGCAAAAGCAGGAAGTCAGTTTGTCGGAACCGGAGCACAGTCTCCGATCAATATCGGAAAGACCGCTGTTAAGACTGCGATCGCGATCCTGGAAGATAAAAAATATAAAGAAGAGACTTTGGAAGAAACATTTTTGATCACAAGTGAAAATGTAGAGTTGTATGGAACTGACGGCTGGCATTAGGAGGTTGACTGGGAGTATGAAGAAAACAAAGGGATGTCCGCAGCCGCTGGGGGCGGTGAGAATGGGAGAGCGGACGAATTTTGCGGTCGCTGTGCCGGCGGGGAAGAGCTGTGAGCTTTTGCTCTACCGGACAGGCGCGGCAAAACCGGAGGCAGTCTTCGAGATGCCGGAGGAAGAGGGTCTTGGGGAAGTCCGTTTTCTGGCGGTCGAGGGGATGACTGGGGAAAACTATGAGTATAATTACCGGATCGACGGGCGGATCTGTGTGGATCCGTATGTGAAAGAATTGTCCCGTACCCGGAAGTTTGGAGAGAAACCAAAGCCGGAAAAAGACGAAGTGCGGGGGCGTTTTTCGGAGGAGGACTATGATTGGGAGGACGATACATTTCCGAAGATCCCGTATCATGAGGTGATCGCATATAGTCTTCATGTACGCGGGTTTACAAAACATAGTTCATCCAAGGTAAAACATAAAGGCACATTTGCCGGAGTGGTTGAAAAAATCCCCTATCTTCAGGAACTTGGGATCAATCAGATCCAGTGTATGCCGGTCTATGAATTTGAGGAAAAGATCGGCGCGAAAGTAAATTACTGGGGATATGGAAAAGGATATTATTTTGCGCCGAAAGCCGCTTACAGCGTGAGCGGACACGCCCGGCGGGAATTGAAAGATATGGTGAAAGCCTGTCATAAAGCGGGGATCGAGGTCGTTCTGCGAATGCCGTTCGTGCCGGAACTGAAACCACAGATTTCGATCGAATGTCTGCGGTATTATATGCTGGAATACCATGTGGACGGATTTATCGTAAATCCATATAACGTTCCGATGGAAATGCTGATGCAGGATCCGCTTTTGAAAGGCGTCAAGCTGATGCAGACAGACGACCGTTTTCAGAATACGATGCGCCGTTTCTTAAAGGGAGATGAGGGCATGGTGGGCGATGTGATGTGGGCGATGCAGCATCATTCCCAAGAAGACGGAAAATGCAATTATATTACGGATCATACCGGATTTACGCTGAATGACCTCGTATCTTACGATGGGAAGCACAATGAAGAGAATGGGGAACAGAATCATGACGGTCCGGATTATAATTACAGCTGGAACTGCGGTGCGGAGGGGGCGACACGGAAAAAGGCGGTGCTGGAACTGCGGCGGCGTCAGATAAAAAATGCGTTCTTCCTGCTGATGTTTTCACAGGGGACTCCGTGCATCCTTGCGGGAGATGAGTTCGGCAACACACAGAATGGAAATAACAATGTGTATTGTCAGGACAATGAGACTGCATGGCTGAACTGGAATTATGGGAAAAACGGCGGCAGACTGCTTCAATTTGTACGTCAGCTGATCGCTTTTCGCAAAAAGCATCCGGCGCTTCATAAGGCGGCAGCGTTGTTGGGACAGGATAAGGCTGGGTGCGGAATGCCGGATGTATCGTTTCATGGCGAATATGCATGGCAGGCGCAGGCAGAAGTATGGAGCAGACAGCTCGGTGTGCTGTACAGCGGGGCGGAAGTCGATGACGATGCCTGCTTTGTGGCATGCAATATGCACTGGCTGAAGCATGTGTATGCACTACCGACGCTTCCGAAGAACGGAATCTGGTATCTTGTGACCGATACCGGTCAGGAAGACGGATTTGCCGAGATCGAGATTGAAAACCAGAGACAGATCGAATTGGATGAGAGAAGCATCGCGTTTCTGATCGGCAGGATACCGTCAGTTTCGGAAGAGAAGCAAACGACGGAAAACGGCAAGGTGGAAAACGGCAAGGCGGAAAACGGCAGAAAGAAACAGGTTGCAAAGATATGAAAGCGATAGGACATTTTTGCACGATCACGCGGCATAAACTGCTCGTAATGAAACATTGTTTCCGCGTGGGACTTTATAAGCAAGGGCTTCTGCATGATCTTTCCAAATACAGCTGGACGGAATTCAAAGTCGGCTGTAAGTATTATCAGGGAGATCGAAGTCCGAATAATGCAGAACGTGAGACGACAGGCGTTTCCCTTGCATGGCTGCACCACAAAGGGAGAAATAAGCACCATTATGAATACTGGATCGATTATGGTCTGGATGGAACGAACCGGATGATCGGGATGAAGATGCCGGTACGGTATGTGGTGGAGATGTTCCTTGACCGGATGGCGGCAAGCAAAATATACCGGGGCAAGGCTTATACGGACAGTGATCCGCTTCAATATTTCTTAAAAGGCGGCAGGGAAAATTATGTGATGCACCCGGAGACAAAGGCGCTTTTGGAACAGCTTCTTGTGATGCTGGAGGAAGAGGGCGAAGAGAAGACATATGATTATATCCGGGCGTATGTTTTAAAGGAAAAATAAGCAGCGGTCAGAATTCCGAAATACTGACGGAGGTCAGAGAAAAGGGATTCTGGCTGCTGTTTTTGTCTGTTGTTTAGTCCGGATAATAGAGCTGATGGTCCTGTGTGTCGGTGAGCACTTCTTTTATGAACTTTTTGGCGATATAGTTCGCCATCGGCAGGTTCATATCCAGATAGTTGCCGCAGTCGCGCGCGCTTGCACCGGGAATATCTCCGGTATATCCGGCGATAAATGTGAACATTTCTTTGATCAGCGGGAGGATCTCGCGGGAAGAATGATCGCCGGTCAGAAGAAGATAGAAACCGGTGCGGCATCCCATCGGTCCGAAATACAGGACATTCTGTTTGTAATCGTCATGATTTCTTAAAAAGGTAGCGCCCAAATGTTCGATGGTGTGGATCTCGGCGGTATTCATGACCGGTTCCTCATTCGGATTGGTGATACGGATGTCAAAGGTGGTGACGACGGTATCTCCGGCATTGTCTTTTCGGGAAACATAGATTCCCGGAACAAGTTTGTTGTGGTCAATGGTGAAACTTGTGATCTTTTCCATAAAAATCGTCCTTTCCTGTCGTAGAATGTCTCTTATTATAGCGGAAATCGGGTCAAATGGCAAGCGGAGAGAAAGCAAAGATCCTGGGGAGGAGAAGTGTTGACGACGACAGAGAGAATGCTTATACTGGATATACGAAAGAACGAATTTTTGTTTGGAATAGAAACGGGAGGAGAGAACAGATGAAATTATATATCGTACGGCATGGGGAGACTGACTGGAATAAATCAAGGCGGGTGCAGGGATTTTCCGATATTCCGCTGAATGACTACGGCATCTATCTGGCCGGGGAAACTGCAAAAGGGCTTCGGGACGTTGCGTTTGACCTCGCTTATACAAGTCCGTTGATCCGGGCGAAAAAGACGGCGGAAGTGATCCTGGGCAGCAGGGAAACGCCGCTTATAGAAGACGCCGCGATCAAAGAGATGGGATTTGGCGTTTATGAGGGAATGTGTATCAGTGGGGAAGCGAAAGCGCGGGAGAGCGCAGAATTTAATAAATTTTTTACCGACACTGCACATTTTATACCTGCCAGAGGCGGAGAGAGCGTGGAGGGACTTCTGGCGCGTACAGGCGCATTTTTACAGGAATTGTGCGCCTCCGAAGAGAATAAGGAGAAGACGATCCTGCTGTCCACACACGGCGCTGCGATGACGGCTCTGGTCAACCATGTCAAAGGGAATCTGGAGACGGCAGATTTCTGGAAAGAGGGCGTGCCGCCGAACTGCGCGGTGACACTGGTGGAAGTGGAGAATAAAAAGCCGGAGATCGTATTTGAGAACCGGGTGTATTATAAAGAAGCGGTCCGCGCATGGACGGTGGATTAAATAAAAAATCAGTTGACAAACAGATGCCCCTCTTATATTATTGTACTAAAAGAATGGTACAGTAATGGAGGGGCATTTATGTTAGAGATAAGAAATCTGAGAAAATCATATGGCAGGAATCTGGCAGTGGATGAAGTCAGTTTTTTTGTGCCTGACGGACAGATCGGAATCCTGTTGGGACCGAACGGAGCCGGGAAGTCGACGATCATCAAGAGTATTGCAGGACTGCTCCGTTATCAGGGGCAGATCGGGATCCAGGGGATTCCGGCAAGACAGTTGGAGGCAAAGCGGATTTTCGGATATGTGCCGGAGATTCCGGCGATGTTTGAAGCACTGACGGTGCGGGAACATATCGAGTATATCCGGAAAGCATATGCCAGTTCGATCACAGACGAGGAAGTGGAAGCGCTTCTGGAACGTTTTGAACTTAAAGACAAGCAGGACAAGCTCGGAAATGAACTTTCCAAAGGAATGATGCAGAAAGTCAGTATCTGCTGCGCGCTGGCGATCCGACCGAAAGTGATTCTGCTGGATGAACCGATGGTCGGTCTGGATCCGCGTGCGATCAAGGAATTAAAAGAGACCGTGCGCGAATTGCGGGATCAGGGAGTGACTGTGCTGATCAGTACCCATATGCTGGAGATGGTGGAAGATCTGTGGGATGTGATGTTTGTGATGGAAAAGGGGAAGATCATCGGTTCCTACCGCAAATCAGAAGCAGGCGAGAAAGATCTCGATGATCTGTTCTTTGAGATGACAGGCGGTGATGAGAAATGAAAGCATTGTTGTATGTGACAAAACGAAGTCTGATGAATAACCTGAAGCGTGCGGTGAGAAAACCGGCAACATTATTTCTGATCCTGTTTTGTATCGGATATGCGATTTTTCTGATCCAGATCGGAATCACGGCGGCGAGAAAACTGCGGTTTGATTCAGCAAAAGGATTGGTTGTTCTTGTGACGATCTGGGCTCTTTATGTATTTTTTGCCGATTTTTTAAGTTATGCATCGAAAAAAGGGGTTTTGTTTAAAAAAGGACAGACACATTTTGTCTTCCCGGCTCCGATCAGTCCGAAACTGGTTCTCGTGTACAGTGCCTGGATGAACTATATTTTTTCCGTTGGAGTGAACTTGCTGTTTGCGATCGCGGGCGCGACGGTATTTGGTGTGGCATGGTGGAAAATGGTACTGTTTTTCTTTCTGGGGTGCGGACTTGAGATCGTTCTGGAATGCAGTACGATGGTGATCCTTTACACAAACGAACAGATTCCGGCGAAAGTATTAAAGGGAATCTGTATAGGGATCAAAGTGTTTTTGATCGGGATCACTCTGCTGATCGTATATTATTTTTGGAAAAATGGGATCACTCTGGAGACGGTGTTTGCATTTTTTGACTGGAAGATTCTTCAGATCATTCCGGTCGTTGGATGGAATATCGCATTGTACCGACTGCTTCTTTTAGGACCGACTATGCTGAATGCGATCTGCTCCGTGCTTTATATCGGATGCGCGGTAATTTTATTCGCGGCGGCATTCCGTATGAAATGCGGCGGCGGTTATTATGAGGAAGCGGCGAAATTTGCCGATGATTATGCCGAGATGCGCAAGCGCAGCAAAAACGGCGAAATGGTCATGGGAATTGGAAAGAAAAAACGTAAATTCCGAAAAGTAGAGGGTGAATTTTCGGCTCATGGGGCAAGAGCCGTATTTTACCGCCAGCTTTTGGAATATAAAAAAGAAAAATATTTTATTTTTTCAAAGATGACGCTGACCAGTTTATTTCTGGCGGCGATCATGTCTTTTGTAATGCGGAGCGCTGCACAAAGGACCGGGCATCCGGAATTGTTTTTGCTTGGAATACTTGCTTATGTGACATTGTGTATGACCGGATATCTCGGAAAATGGGAGACGGAACTGAAAAATCCATATCTTTTCCTGATCCCGGACAGCCCGTTTAAGAAAATCTGGTATGCGACGTTGATGGAACATGTGAAAGCGCTGGCGGATGGGATCCTGATCTGTGTACCGGTGGGATTCGTGTGGGGGATCCGGCCGGTCTATGTCGTGCAGTGTATTCTGATCTATACGGTGCTTCAGGCGAACAAACTGTATCTGAAAGTGATCGCACAGTGGATGGTTGGCGAACTGCTCGGGAAAACCGGACAGGAACTGATCCGCGGTCTGATGCAGATGGTGATCCTTGGTCTGGGAGCGGGAATCGCGGTGCTTGTCGGACTTTTGATCGATTCGGATCTGGTCTTTCCGATTCTTCTTATATATAGTCTGATCGTGACAACTCTGGTCGGGCTTCTTGCGGCAATCCGATTTGACTCGATGGAACAGATGGTGTAAAATATATTTCACCAGAGACAATCCGAGGAGGTAGAAGACAATGCTGAATGAAGATTATGTAACCGTTGAAATAGGAAAAGCAAAACATATTGCACTGGTAGCACATGACGGGAAGAAAAAAGAACTGGTAGAGTGGTGTGACCGGAATAAAGAGATACTGAAAAGTCACTTCCTCTGCGGAACAGGAACGACAGCGCGGTTGATCTCAGAGAAGACCGGACTTCCGGTCAAAGGATACTGCAGCGGTCCGCTTGGCGGAGATCAGCAGATTGGTGCGAAGATCGTGGAGGGACAGATTGATTTTATGATCTTTTTGTGGGATCCGTTGGAAGCGCAGCCGCACGACCCCGATGTAAAAGCACTGCTTCGGATCGCAGTTGTTTATGACATTCCGATCGCAAATAATCTTGCAACTGCAGATTTTATGCTGAATTCAAGATTTATGTCCGAGGAATACAGCAGACGGATCCAGAATTTTAACAAGACGGTGAACGACCGTGTGGAACAGATGAAATAGCAGACAGGGAAACAGCATCGCAGAAGATCGATCTGGAATGATTTTGATCGGTTCTGTGATGCTTTTTTCTTGCGGAGCCGGAGGAGGTTATGATATGATATACATAACCCGCAAGGATCCGGCGGGGTCGGCATGGCGGTTCCGCCAGCATAACAAGTCAAAGTTTCTTAAGATTCCTGTTTGTCCGGGTTCCGGAACATTCCAGAATGAAAGAAAATAAGGTTGACATTTGCAGTGAAGTATAATACTATTACATTCAGGAAACGAACAACTGTTCGTGTAAAAGGAGAGCAATTATGGCGAATACAAGTGAAGAAAAGAAGAAAACGCTGGGTGTAGCGAATACAAGTGAAGAGAAGAAGAAAGCGCTGGATGCAGCGATCGCAAAATTAGAGAAAGACTTCGGAAAGGGAGCCGTGATGAAGCTCGGGGAGTCGGGAGCACATGTGAATGTGGAGACTGTGCCGACCGGATGTCTGAGTCTGGATCTTGCGCTGGGACTGGGCGGTGTTCCGAAAGGACGTGTGATCGAAGTATACGGACCGGAATCCAGTGGTAAGACGACGATCGCCCTGCATATGATCGCGGAGGTACAGAAGCGCGGCGGTATTGCGGGATTTGTGGATGCAGAGCATGCGTTGGATCCTGTATATGCGAAGAATATCGGTGTGGATATCGACGAACTTTATATCTCACAGCCGGACAGTGGGGATCAGGCGCTTGAGATTGCAGAGACGATGGTGCGCTCCGGCGCGATCGATATCATCGTGATCGACTCCGTTGCAGCGCTTGTGCCAAAGCAGGAGATCGAGGGGGATATGGGAGACAGCCATGTGGGTCTGCAGGCAAGACTGATGTCGCAGGCGCTCCGTAAACTGACGCCGGTCATCAGCAAGTCTAATTGTATTGTGATCTTTATCAACCAGCTTCGGGAGAAAGTCGGCGTAATGTTCGGAAGTCCGGAGACGACGACCGGAGGACGCGCGCTGAAGTTCTACGCTTCCGTGCGTATGGATGTGCGCAGGATCGAGACATTGAAACAGAGTGGCGAGATGGTTGGAAACCGTACAAGGATCAAGATCGTAAAGAACAAGATCGCGCCGCCGTTTAAAGAGGCGGAATTTGATATCATGTTCGGAAAAGGCGTTTCAAAATCCGGAGATATCCTGGATCTTGCATCAGGGATCGATGTAGTAAAGAAGAGCGGTTCCTGGTACGCATATGAGGGAGAAAAGATCGGACAAGGACGGGAGAATGCAAAGAGCTACCTCGAATCCCATCCGGAGATGATGGATGAGATCGAGCAGAAAGTTCGCGCACATTATCATCTCGGAGAAGAGTACCGGGAAAAAGAAAGTGCAGATGAACTGAAACTGACAGCAAAAGCAGATGCGAAATCAGCCGACAAATCATCGGATAAGGCAGACGCACAGAATGGAAAAACGGCAGATAAGACGGAGCAGGCATAAGATGCTTGTGACAAAAGTGGAGCCAGTGACAAAGACAAAGTACCGCGTGGAACTGGATCAGCAGTTTGCATTCGTTCTCTATAAAGGGGAATTGGCGAAATTTAGCATTCGGGAAATGGAAGAAATACCGGAAGAACAGTACGAGAAGATCCGGACTGAAGTGATCCTGAAACGTGCCAAGCTTCGTGCAATGCACCTTTTGACTGATATGGCGCGGACAGAGCGGGGACTGCGCGAAAAGCTGAAGCAGGGGATGTATCCGGATGATCTGATCGATGCGGCGATCGACTATGTGAAGTCATTTGGATATCTGGATGACAACCGTTATGCGGAACAGTTTGTCGAGTCAAGAAAAGGAACCAAAAGTAAAAAAGAGATCCGTGCGCTTCTGCTTCAAAAAGGCATTTGCGCAGAGAAAATCGATCAGGCACTGGAAAAATGCTGGCAGGAAGAGGATTCGACAGAGGCGATCCGTGCACTGATCCGTAAAAAAAGAGTGGATCTTTCACAGGCGTCAGACCTGGAAATACAGCGTTTATACGGCTTTTTCGGGCGCAAAGGATTCCGTTTTGAGGACGTCCGTCAAGTAATACAAAATTATAATGAGAATGCTTGACATCGTTGTGAAAACAGTATAAAATTTAACTGTTGTATTTATGTAAGAATGTACAATGAAAATTGAATAAGGAGGTGCTCCTGTGCCGATAATGTACATCGTTATTGCTGTGGCCCTCGCGTTGATCGTTGGTGTTGTTACTCGCTTTGTTACGATTTCCAATTTGAAGAAGAATGCGGAATCAAAGATCGGAAATGCGGAAACAAAGGCAAGAGAGATTATTGATGATGCCGTAAAGACTGCTGAGACGACGAAAAAGGAAGCTCTGCTGGAAGTGAAAGAAGAGTCGATCAAGACGAAGAATGAACTTGAGCGGGAATCCAGAGAACGTCGTTCGGAATTGCAGCGCTATGAAAAAAGAGTGCTGGCGAAAGAAGAGACTGTTGATAAACGGTCTGAGGCGATCGAGCAGCGTGAAGCTAAGTTCACAGCAAAGGAAGAGCAACTGAGACATCGCGAAGAAAAAGTGGAAGAGCTCAGTCAAAAAAGGTTACAGGAACTGGAACGAATCTCAGGTCTTACCTCCGAACAGGCAAAAGAATATCTGTTGAAAACTGTTGAAGATGATGTGAAGCATGACACAGCCAAGATGGTAAGAGAACTGGAAGCACAGGCAAAGGAAGAAGCGGACAAAAAAGCGAAAGAATACGTCGTGAACGCAATCCAGAGATGTGCTGCCGACCATGTGGCAGAGACTACGATTTCCGTAGTACAGCTTCCGAGCGACGAGATGAAAGGAAGAATCATCGGAAGAGAGGGACGGAATATCCGGACCCTGGAGACACTGACAGGTGTAGAGTTGATCATTGACGATACGCCGGAAGCAGTTGTACTTTCCGGATTTGATCCGATCCGCAGGGAAGTTGCTAGGATTGCCCTCGAGCGTCTGATCGTAGATGGAAGAATCCATCCGGCCAGAATCGAGGAGATGGTTGAGAAAGCGCAGAAAGAAGTCGAGACGATGATCCGGGAAGAGGGAGAAGCGGCAGCACTTGAAGTTGGTGTTCCGGGAATCCATCCGGAGTTGATCCGTCTGCTTGGACGTATGAAATTCAGAACAAGCTATGGGCAGAATGCATTGAAGCATTCTGTGGAAGTGGCGCAGCTTTCCGGTTTGCTTGCCGGAGAGATCGGGCTGGATGTCCGTATGGCGAAACGTGCGGGACTTCTCCATGATATTGGAAAATCCATCGATCATGATGTAGAGGGATCCCATATTCAGATCGGATCGGATCTTTGCAGAAAATACAAAGAATCCCCGATCGTGATCAATGCAGTAGAGTCGCATCACGGCGACGTGGAGCCGGAGACATTGATCGCCTGTGTTGTACAGGCAGCTGACACGATTTCGGCAGCGCGTCCGGGTGCGAGAAGAGAGACCATCGAAATATATACAAACAGATTAAAACAGTTAGAAGAGATCAGCAACCAGTTTAAGGGCGTTGATAAGTCTTTTGCTATTCAGGCAGGTAGAGAGATTCGAGTAATGGTAGTTCCGGAACAGGTATCTGATGATGATATGGTACTTATGGCGAGAAATATTGCAAAGCAGATCGAATTTGAGTTGGAATATCCAGGACAGATCAAAGTCAATGTGATTCGTGAATCACGAGTTTCAGATTATGCCAAGTAAGTAGATCAGACCGGTTTTTAAATGTATGACCCTTGTCCGTTTCGGACAAGGGTTTTTCTGTGGAAAAATGAGAAAAAGGAGAAGAGACATGAGTGAAAATATAAAGCGGATCAACCGTGAGCTGAAATTTAAAGGCTCTATTTTGGAATTTTATCAGGATACGATGGAAATCAACGGGGATCACACCGCAGTATGGGATTTTATCCATCACAAGGGGGCTGCAGCGGTAGTTCCGGTACTGGAAGACGGGCGGATCCTGATGGTGCGTCAGTACCGCAATGCACTGGAGCGCGAGACGTTAGAAATACCGGCCGGAGCGCTGGATGCGGCGGACGAGCCGGGGATTGTCTGTGCGATGCGGGAGCTGGAAGAGGAAACGGGATACCGTGACGACACATTGGAACATCTGATCACTTTGCGTACGACGGTGGCGTTCTGCGACGAGCGGATCGAAGTGTTTGTGGCGAGAAATCTGACACCGTCCAAACAGCATCTGGATGAAGATGAGTTTATTGAGCTGAAAGCATATACGATGGAGGAATTAAAACAGAAAATTTTCTCAAAGGAAATCGAGGATTCCAAGACTGTTGCGGCATTGATGGCATATGCCGTGAAATACGGCTGCTGATTCCGTATAAATAGGAGTAAGCCGGCATATATTGAACTATCAGAGGGGAGGAATGCCGGTGAAGACATTTCGAACGAGAAAGCAGATGTTTGCTCTTTTTATGCCGGGCTTTCTGTGTGGGATCTTATATGTGAATTTTGCATTAAAACAATATATGACCGATATGGGAATCTTTAACCTGCAATTTCTGGAACAGTATACAGGGACAGAGTTTGCGGCAAAAGAATATTTACTATATCTGACGGGAATCCGGCTGCTTCCATTTGGAATACTGACCGGACTGGTGCTGACGCGTATGCGCAGGATCATCTCGTTTGTATTTCTTGCATGGACGGGCTTTTCTTTAGGGACTCTGCTGACGATGGCAGTATTCTATATGGGGTTGAAAGGGATTGTTTTTTGTATAGCTGGGATCTTTCCGCAGTTTTTGTTTTATATTCCGGCATATGTGGTCGTGCTGTGGTACGGGATGACTTATCCCCAGAGTCGGTGGAATCACCAGAAAACGATATTTGTGATCGGAATGATGTTGACGGGACTGATTTTGGAAGCATACGTGAACCCGGTGTTTGTAAAGATGATTTTTTCATAAAGAGATACTCTCTATAGTTGAATGTTTATTGTATTACTATTGTGTTTTGGGAACGGAAAAGAAAGGAATATACTGGGGTTATTTCTAAAGACTCAGAAAAATCACTGGACGGAAGAAAAAGATTATTGTACAAGGAGAAAACGAACTTGATTGATGTATATTATGCGGAAGATGATGAAATGATTGCACAGTCTGTCAGAGAATACCTTGAACAGCAAAATTGTAAAGTGAAAATTTTTAGAACGATACATGATATTAGAATAGCGTTAAGGGAACATCTGCCCTCTATTCTTTTATTAGACTGGAATATGCCGGACGGACAGGGGGATGAATTATGCCGTTGGATTCGTGGAAAATGGATTGATCTACCAATTATTTTTTTGACTGTCCGTGGAGATTCACATGATATTATTTCTGGTTTTCAGAGTGGCACAGACGATTATGTTGTCAAACCATTTGAACTTACGATTCTCTATTCTCGTATGCTTGCACTTTTGCGTAGGGCAGGAAAGACAAAAGAAACAAAGCTGTTTTGTGATAATTTGACGTTGGATAAAGAAAAAATGGCTGTTTACAATGAACAGAAAGTAATAACAATAAGTCAGTCAGAATATCAGTTACTGTTGCTGTTAATGGAAAATAAAGGGAAGACCGTGACAAGGCAACAGCTATTAGAACAGATTTGGGACAGAAATGGAAATTATGTGAATGACAATACTTTGACAGTCACCATGAAACGGTTAAGAGAAAAGCTACATAATCCACCTTGTTTGAAAACAATCCGTAGTTTCGGTTATCGTATGGAGGAAAGTGTATGAACGAAAGAAAAAGGGAAAAAAGAATGTTTGCATTTTTGATAGCTTTTATTTTCCTTTGTGCTGTCTGTATGTCGACGTTTTGGATTCATTCCTGCCAACATATTGCGTTTGAACACATTTCAGCATTTTGTGAAATTTTCATTGAAGCCGACCCTAAAGCGGAGCGGCAGGTACTTTCAGCATTAAAGGAGTATCATTTTCTTACAGAACGAGAGGTGGACGGGAACAATTTCATTTCACAGTATGGATACAGTGTAGGTGGGTTTTGTAAAGGACTTCAATTTGATATTCCGGTCTTTTCGTTTGGTCTTTTTTTCGTATTATTCTGTATTTTTTTCTTTTTAGCAAGGGGGACAGACAATCGGAAACGTAAACGGATTGCAGAATTGACAAATTACCTGGAACAAGTCAATCTGGGAGTTAGTGGAACAGTTGTACAGACGCAAGAGGATGATTTTTCTCATTTACAGGACGAAATATATAAGACAGTCACAATGCTCTATCAAACAAAAGAAACAGCGATAACCGCACGAAAACGGTTTGCTGAAAATCTGGAAAATATCGCCCACCAACTCAAAACACCTATTACAGCGGCTTTTCTTTCCTTGCAGCTTATGAAAAAGACCGCCTCCGGTAATTATACGGAACAAATTGAAAAACAGTTGAAGAGGTTAAACCATCTGGAAGAATCTCTGCTAACGCTTTCTAAAATTGATGCAGGAACTTTGTCACTGAACAACACGAGGGTAGATATTTACACAGCGCTAAGTCTGGCGGCAGATAATTTGACTGATTTGCTACGAAAAGAAAATATCTCTGTTGAGATTCCGGACAAAGGTTGCGTTGAATTTTCAGGTGATCTGGAATGGACAATGGAAGCCATTATCAATCTTTTGAAAAACTGCATGGAACATTCGCGACCCGGTGGGAGTATTTATTGTGATTATAGAGAGAATCCCTTATATGCAGAAATCTTAATATGGGACGAGGGGACAGGTTTTGCCCCAGAGGACATACCACATCTTTTTGAACGATTTTATCGCGGAAAGTGTGCTACAGGTAACGGAATTGGAATCGGACTTGCACTGGCTAGGTCTATTTTTGAATTGCAAAATGGGACAATTATAGCTCGTAATCTGAAAACTGGCGGTGCTTGTTTTGAAATAAAAGTGTACAGTCATTGAGATGTCACTTTTCTTTGCTATAGTATATATGGGTCTGATAACACCGGTCCATGAAAGGAGAAAGTGACATGGAAATATTAAGATGCGAGGACGTTAAAAAAATCTATGGGTCTGGAGATAGTCAGGTGGTGGCATTAGACCATATTGATCTATCCGTGGAAAAAGGAGAATTTGTAGCGATTGTAGGAGCATCCGGTTCGGGAAAATCTACGCTTCTGCATATTTTGGGCAGTGTGGATAAACCCACAGAGGGGAAAGTTGTGATAGAGGAAACCGACATATCTAAGATGAACCAGACACAGACTGCTATTTTTAGACGCAGGAAAGTGGGATTGGTCTATCAGTTCTATAATCTTATTCCAACGCTTACTGTCCGAAAAAATATACTTATGCCGCTTATGTTGGATAAGAGAAAGCCAAATCAGGACTACTTTGAACAGATTGTAAGCTCTTTAGGGATTGCCCCAAAATTAGATGTTCTTCCCAGCCAATTGTCTGGTGGACAGCAACAGCGAGTAGCGATTGCCCGGTCGTTGATTTATCGCCCGGCGCTCTTGCTTGCTGATGAACCCACGGGAAACCTTGACCGAAAAAACGGAGAAGAAATTATAAATATGCTGAAACTTTCAAACCGTAATCTGAAGCAAACCATTCTTTTAATTACCCATGATGAAAAAATCGCATTGGAAGCAGACCGCATTATCACGTTAGAAGATGGGCGCATTATCAGCGATCAGAAGCGGAGGTAAGAAAAATGTGGAAAGATTATTCGGTTGGATTTATCAAAAAGAATAAGACTGCCAGCTTATCTGTTGTTGCAGCTGCGAGTATATCTGCACTGTTTCTATCCTTGTTTTGCTGCCTGTTTTTCAATTTGTGGTCTTATGAGACTGAGCAGATTGCTATAGAAGAGGGGGATTGGCAAGGACGTATTACAGGAACATTTGACGGAAATGATGTCTCACTTATTCAGAACTTTGCAAATGTAGAAAAAGCTAAAATTAATAAGGATTTGTCTGACAATCAGAATATTGTGGTTGACATTTATTTTCAGAACATAAGGACGATATACCAAGATATGCCATTGATTGCAGAAAAACTAGGTGCACCGGATCATGCGGTATCTTATCACGAACTGCTTTTATCAAGATATTTGATACATGACCCACAAGATGCAGAACCGCCATTGTTGGTAGCATTTTATTTGGTAATTCTTATATTGATATCAATTTCTCTGATTTTGATTATACATAATTCTTTTGCGGTATCTATGGATGCTCGCGTTCATCAGTTTGGTATTTTTTCAAGCATAGGAGCAACACCGGGGCAGATTCGTACTTGTTTGTTACAGGAAGCGGCAGCTCTCTGTATTGTACCGATTTTAGCGGGAAGTTTTATTGGTATTGTGCTTAGTTTTGGAATAATACAGCTGATAAATATGTTTGCAACTGGAATATCCGGGCGGCATAAAGCAATTTTTACATATCACCCATTCATTTTTTGTATTACAATTCTGGTTGCTTTTTTGACAGTGTTTATTTCTGCATGGCTACCTGCAAGAAAATTGAGTAAATTAACACCGCTTGCGGCAATACAAAACAGTGGGGAATTGCAGCTTAGAAAGAAAAAAGACTCATACATTTTATCTATTCTATTTGGGATGGAGGGGGAATTGGCTGGAAATGCGTTAAAGGCACAGAAAAAAGCTCTACGGACGTCTACTCTTTCATTGACGTTTTCTTTTTTAGGATTTACGTTGATGTTATGCTTTTTTACTCTTTCTGGTATCAGTACGAATCATACCTATTTTGAGAGGTATCAGGATGCATGGGACATCATGGTAACAGTAAAAGATACCGGCATAGAAAGTGTTACATTGGGAGAAGAAATCTCAAGCGAAAATACAAGCGATATCATTTATCAAAAGGCAGACGCACTTTGCGTTGTCCCTGAAATAAATATTAGTGATGAAGTAAACAGCTTAGGCGGTCTGGAAATGATAGCGGGAAGTTCTGTCCAAAAGGCAGAGGGATTGTATTATATTAAAAGTCCTGTTGTCATTATGGACGATTATAGTTTTATGAAATATTGCGAACAGATAGGTATAGAACCAGATACAACGGGAGGGATTGTACTGAATCAGATTTGGGATAGCATAAACAGTGATTTCAGGGACAAAGAATATATTCCGTATCTCTTAGAGGAACAAAGTACAATCACTTTGCAAAATATAAACCAACCAGAGAATGTTTCCACAATTCCTGTGCTCTGCTTTGCCCAGGAAGCCCCTCTTTTAAGAGAGGAATATGATAATTATGCGCTGGTTCAGTTTATTCCTCTATCTGTTTGGAAACAGATAGCCGACGGGATAGGAAATACCGAAACAGACACTTATATTCGTGTACTGGCAAAAGAAAACCGAACACTTTCTGAATTGAATATATTAGAAAGAGAAATTTCAGAAATCGTTGGTAAAAGATATACTTTCGAGATTGAAAACCGTATTCAGGAAAAAATAGATAATGATAATATATTGAAAGGATATATGTTGATTATCGGAAGCTTATGTGTGCTACTAGCTATAATCGGATTGGCAAATGTATTCTCCAACACATTGGGATTTATCAGGCAAAGAAAGCGGGAATTCGCAAGATATATGTCTATTGGAATGACACCGAAGGGGATGAGAAAAATGTTTTTCATTGAATCACTTGTAATTGCGGGACGACCTATTCTGATTACTTTGCCGATTACAGTGTTATCTGTAAGTTTTATGATAACCGCAAGCCATTTGAACCCAATGGAATTTCTGACAGAAGCTCCGATTGTCCCAATCGCGATATTCTGTTTAGCGATTTTTGGCTTTGTGGCGCTTGCTTATTATATTGGCGGCAAAAAAATAATGGAGAGCAATTTAGTTGAAGCATTACGAAGCGATTATATAATATAACAAAAGAATCATCGCAGAGAATGGCACGAAAGCAGTAAGTCTTGGAAAAGATTTGCTGCTTTTGTGCGTTCATTTTTTGCTTTTTCTGTATCGGAAAACACAAAAGTTTTAAATATTGCCGCTTGTCTTGCAATGTGAAACGGAAGTGGATATGACGAACACGGCAAACAGAGTGACGGTAAACTGGCTGAGAAGCAGACCCCATAAATAGCCGCGGATACCGAATCGCGGGATCCCATAAAAAACACTTCCGATCCGTAGCGCGAGACCGGCGGCGTTGATCAGGAATGTGGAGCCGGTCTTTCCGAGACCGTTGATCACGCTGAGCAGAGCGCTGTTGGTGTACAAAAACGGGCACATCCATGCTAAAGTTACGATGAACTTTCCGGCTGTCCGGCTGTTGAAAAGCGTCATGCCGATAAAAGAACCCGTAAGCAGGAAAAACAGGCAGCACGAGAGACCGAGGATAAAACAGGCGGCAGTGACTTTTTTGATCAGGTCTGAGAGTTCTTTTTTTGTTTTTGACGTCTGTATTTCAGCGATGGTCGGCATAAGCATGACGGAGACGGAATTGGTGATGGCGGATGGAAATAAAATACAGGGAAGCGCCATTCCGTTTAAAACGCCGTAAAGACTCAAAGCTTCGGAGGTGCTGAGATGATATTGCCGGAGCTTTCCGGGGATCGAGATCGCTTCGATACTTTGCAGGAGATTGAGGAGCACCCGGTTTGCGGTTAAAGGCAGGGAAAGCGGCAGCAGTTCTTTGAGGCCGGAGAAGAGTCCGGAGAGTGAAAAGCGTGAGCATGTAGTCCTGTTTTGGGGAGGACGGGAAAAAGGTCGGAAAAATGTATGCAGTGTGTAGAGGGCGGAAACCATTTCGCCGAGTACGAGTCCGCCGACCGCAACGGCGATAGAGGCAGTACCGCCTTGTTTTTGGATCATGAAACAGAAGAAAAATACCGATGTGATCCGGGTGGTCTGCTCGATCAATTGTGAGAGCGCCGGGATTTTCGTCTGCTTCTTTCCGAAACTGTATCCGCAGATGCAGCTGTGGACTGCGGAGAACGGCATGGTGTATGAGAGGATTACAAGAAGCTGCTGACAACGTGCATCTCCCAATAATTGATTGGCAATATATGCCGCATGGTCTTGGAGAAAGATCGTGCTGATACAGGAAAGAAAAAACGAAAGGAGAAGACCTGTATAGAGAACGTGATGAGCTTCCTGTTCTTTTCCAAGTGAAACTTTGCAGGCTACTGTCCGTGAAATGGCAGTTTCAATGCCGGCCGTTGTGAGAGAATAACAAAGTGCATAGACAGGGAATATAAGCTGATACAGCCCGACACCCTCTTCACCGAAAGAATGACTCATAAAAATACGATAAAAAAATCCCATAAACCGGCTTAAAAAACCGGTCATGGTAAGGATCAGCGTACCGCGGATGATGAAAGATTTTTTTGCCATAGACTGCTCCTGAAAGAAAGGATTTTTATAACATATTCTGAAAATAGACTTGACAGAACACGGATAAGAATGCTATTCTACAAACGGATAAATCCTAGTAAAATAATAGGGATTAAGAAGGTGATAATTTGAAACTATCGACAAAAGGCAGATATGGTCTGCGTGCTTTGATCGATCTGGCACAGAATAGTACAGAAGAGCCGGTTTCGATCACGAGTATTGCAGAACGGCAGGAAATTTCCGAACGGTATTTGGAACAACTGATGTCCAAATTGAAAAAGAACGGGATTGTGAAGAGTATCAGGGGAGCTGCCGGCGGCTATATTCTTGCCAGACCGATGGAAGAAATTTCAGTGGGAGATATACTGCGGGCGTTGGAGGGTAGTCTGGATCCGGTGGATTGTCCGGGGCTTTTAGAAGAGGGATGCAAATCGGCGGACAGTTGTGTGACGAAATATGTCTGGAAACGGATCAATGACAGTATCAACAGGACCGTAGATGAGATCAGGCTGGATCAGCTTGTTAAAGGAGGATTAGAAGATGGAAAAACTGATATATCTTGACAATGCGGCTACGACAAAGACCGCACCGGAAGTGGTGGAGGCGATGCTTCCATATTTTACGGAGCATTTTGGAAATCCATCCAGTGTGTATGGATTTGCAGCGGCAAATAAGGAAGTGATCACAAGACAGAGAGAGATCATTGCAGATACGCTTGGCGCGAAAAGCAATGAGATTTATTTTACGGCAGGAGGAAGTGAGTCGGATAACTGGGCGCTGATCGCGACGGCGGAAGCATATGCATCCAAGGGGAAACATCTGATCACAAGTAAGATCGAGCACCATGCGATCCTGCATACATGCGAATATCTGGAAAAGAAAGGTTTTGAGGTCACTTATCTGGATGTGGATGAACATGGGATCGTTGATCTGGAACAGCTGAAATCTGCGATCCGGGAGGATACGATCTTAATTTCCATTATGTATGCGAACAATGAGATCGGGACGATCCAGCCGATCCGGGAAATTGGAGCGATCGCACATGAACACGGTATTTTATTCCATACCGATGCGGTGCAGGCGTTTGGACAAGTTCCGATCAACGTAGACGAGGATCAGATCGATATGCTCAGTGCAAGCGGACATAAGCTGAACGGACCGAAAGGGATCGGATTCCTCTATATCCGCAAAGGTGTGAAAATCCGTTCGTTTATCCACGGAGGAGCGCAGGAGAGAAGAAGACGGGCGGGTACGGAAAATGTACCGGGGATCGTCGGATTCGGAAAAGCTGTGGAACGTGCGGTTTCCACTATGGAAGCACGCACAAAGAAAGAATGTGAGCTGCGGGATTATCTGATCGAACGGATCGAAAAAGAAATCCCATACTGCAGATTAAACGGCGATCGGACAAAACGTCTTCCGAACAATGTGAATTTCAGTTTCCGCTTTATCGAGGGAGAATCGTTGCTGATCATGCTGGACATGAAAGGGATCTGCGCGTCAAGCGGATCGGCCTGTACGTCAGGTTCTCTGGATCCGTCCCATGTGCTGCTGGCGATCGGACTGCCGCATGAGATCGCACATGGATCTCTGCGGATGACATTGAGCGAAGAGACGACAAAAGAAGATCTGGATTATGTAGTAGAGAATTTAAAAGAAATCGTGGGCAATCTGCGGAGTATGTCGCCGTTGTATGAGGATTTTGTAAAAAAACAGAAATAAAAAATACGGAAATGTAAAAAGAGTTGAGGAGGTTACAGTTATGTATACAGAGAAAGTTATGGATCATTTTCAGCATCCGAGAAACGTAGGAGAAATCGAGAACGCCAGCGGAGTCGGCACAGTGGGAAACGCGAAGTGCGGCGACATCATGAGGATTTATCTGGATATCGATGAAAATGAGATCATCCGGGATGTGAAATTTAAGACATTTGGATGCGGAGCGGCAGTTGCTACAAGCAGCATGGCGACCGAGCTTGTGAAAGGAAAAAATATCCGGGAAGCGATGCAGGTGACCAATAAAGCGGTAATGGAAGCGCTGGACGGACTTCCGCCGGTAAAGGTACATTGCTCCCTGCTTGCAGAAGAGGCGATCCATGCGGCTCTTTGGGATTATGCGGAGAAGCATGGAATTACGATCGAGGGTCTGGAGAAACCGAAATCAGATATTCATGAGGATGAAGAAGAGGAAGAAGAGGAATATTGATGAAGAAAGTAGTGGTCGGAATGTCCGGCGGCGTGGATTCTTCGGTTGCGGCATATCTTCTGAAAGAGCAGGGATATGAAGTGATCGGAGTCACCATGCAGATCTGGCAGGATGAAGAGCAGGCGGTACAGGAAGAAAACGGCGGATGCTGCGGGTTAAGCGCAGTGGATGACGCGCGTCGCGTTGCGGCACAGCTTGAGATCCCTTATTATGTTATGAATTTTAAAGAGGAATTTAAACATCATGTGATCGACTATTTTGTGGAAGAGTACCGTCAGGGAAGAACACCGAATCCATGTATTGCATGCAACAGATATGTAAAATGGGAATCTCTTTTGAACCGGAGCCTGGCGATCGGAGCGGATTATATCGCGACCGGACATTATGCAAGGATCGTCTGTCTGGAAAATGGGCGTTATACATTGCAGCGCTCTGCAAATCTTGCAAAAGACCAGACGTATGCACTTTACAATCTGACACAGGAACAACTGAAGAGAACGTTGATGCCGGTAGGGGCGTATTCCAAAGAAGAAATTCGTGGGATCGCAGAAAAGATCGAGCTTATGGTGGCGTCGAAGCCGGACAGTCAGGATATCTGTTTTGTACCGGACGGGGATTATGCTTCTTATATAGAAGAAACGGCGGGAGTGCATATGCCTGAGGGAAATTTTGTTCTGACAGACGGGACCGTGATCGGAAGACATAAAGGAATCACGCATTATACAGTCGGACAGAGAAAAGGACTGGGACTGGCGCTTGGCTATCCTGCATTTGTGCTGGAGATCCGACCGGATACAAATGAGGTTGTGATCGGAACACATGCCGAATCTATGGCGGATTCCCTGCGTGCAAACCATCTGAACTTTATGTCGGTGGAAGATCTGACGGAGCCGAAACGGGTATTCACGAAGATCAGATATAACCATAAAGGTGTCTGGGCGACTGTTGAAAAAGTGGGAGAAGACGAGGTGCTTTGTACGTTTGAGGAACCACAGCGTGCGGTGACGCCGGGACAGGCAGTTGTATTCTATGACGGCGATTATGTAGTGGGGGGCGGAACGATCTTATGATCAGGGCAGATTTTCATACACATACTTGTTTTTCCACAGACAGCGAAATTCCGGTGCGGGAGATGATCGAACAGGCAGCAGAATGTGGTTTGAAGACTCTTTGCATTACGGATCACTGGGATGAAGATTATCCGAACGGACTGGAAAAAACTCCGGAGATACCGTTTCGGTTTGAATTGGATGCGTATGGAAAGACATTGGAAAAGCTCCGGGATGAATACCGGGATAAACTGGATCTCAGGATCGGAGTGGAAATCGGACTCCAGCCGCATCTCGGAACATTTTACAAAGAGTTCGTAAAACGGTATCCGTTTGATTTTGTGATCGGATCCGTGCATCTTGTAAATGGAATCGATCCTTATTTTGGAGAATTGTTCCGAGAACTTGGTGACGAAGAGGGATACAGGGAGACTTGGAGACAGACCGTTCAGAATGTCCGGCAGATCGGGGATTTTGATGTGCTGGGACATCTGGATTATGTTGTACGCTATGGGATAGAGCAGGAAAAGGAATATTCTTACCGGAAATTTGCGGATGAGATCGATGAGATCCTAAAGATTCTGATCGAAAGGGGAAAAGGTCTGGAAGTCAATACGGCCGGCTTAAAATACGGACTGCCGTTTGCACATCCGCATCCGGATATACTGAAGCGTTACCGGGAACTGGGCGGGGAGATCATTACGGTTGGATCTGACGCGCATCGTCCGGAACATATTGCTTATGAATTTGCAAAAATAGCGGAGATCCTGCAGGAATGCGGATTCCGATATTATGCAGAATACCGGAATCGTCATCCTGAATTTTATCCGATCCTGTAAAATAGACAGTTTTTGCCAAAAATGCGTCGGGAAGACGGAAAAAATGTATTTAGTACTTGAATTTTTGTTCTTGATTTAGTACAATAATTTCTAGTTGATGAATCTTTAACAAACCATGTGTTTTGTGGGAAATTCACCATGTAAACTGCACAGCAGTTTCACAATTAAACTTTTAGGAGGAATTAATCATGGCAGTAAAAGTAGCGATTAATGGATTTGGACGTATTGGACGTCTTGCATTCAGACAGATGTTCGGAGCAGAGGGATTTGAGATCGTAGCGATCAACGACCTTACATCTCCGAAGATGCTGGCTCACCTGCTGAAGTATGACTCTTCACAGGGAAAATATGAACTGGCTGATAAAGTAGAAGCTGGAGAGGATTCCATTATTGTAGACGGAAAGGAAATCAAAATTTACGCAAAGGCGAATGCAGCTGAGCTTCCATGGGGAGAGATCGGTGTAGACGTAGTTCTGGAGTGTACAGGATTCTACACATCCAAAGAAAAAGCACAGGCTCATATCGATGCAGGCGCTAAATACGTTGTTATTTCCGCACCGGCTGGAAACGATCTGCCGACAATCGTATACAATGTAAACCACGAGAAACTGACAAAAGATGATCATATCATCTCCGCAGCTTCCTGTACAACAAACTGTCTGGCACCGATGGCTAAGGCGCTGAACGACCTGGCACCGATCAAGACAGGTATCATGTGCACGATCCACGCTTACACAGGAGATCAGATGACTCTGGACGGACCGCAGAGAAAAGGCGACCTGAGAAGATCTCGTGCAGCAGCAGTTAATATCGTACCGAACAGCACAGGTGCAGCAAAAGCGATCGGTCTTGTTATTCCGGAACTGAACGGAAAACTGATCGGAGCTGCTCAGCGTGTTCCTACCCCGACTGGATCTACAACAATCCTGACAGCAGTTGTTGAAGGAAACGTAACAGTTGATCAGATCAACGAAGCTATGAAAGCTGCTTCCAACGAGTCCTTCGGATACAACACAGACGAGATCGTATCCAGCGATATCGTAGGAATGAGATTCGGTTCTCTGTTCGATGCAACACAGACAATGGTTCTTCCGCTTGATAACGGAACAACACAGGTACAGGTTGTATCTTGGTATGACAATGAGAATTCTTACACAAGCCAGATGGTAAGAACGATCAAATACTTCGGAACATTACTGTAAATCGAAGTCTTAGACAGACAATTACATTCTGAAATAGACTCAGGAAAGGGTCCGGTCTTATGTGGACCGGGCTCTTTTTTCATCTTGTCCCACTGAAAATATTATATTTTAAGCGGGGTATATAAAAAGGAGATAAGTAGATATGCTGAATAAAAAATCTGTTGATGATATTAATGTAAAAGGAAAACGCGTACTTGTAAGATGTGATTTCAACGTTCCGTTGATCGATGGAAAGATCACAGACGAGAACCGTCTTGTTGCAGCGCTTCCGACGATTAAAAAACTGGTAGCTGACGGAGGAAAGATCATTCTTTGTTCTCACCTTGGCAAACCGAAGGGAGAGCCGAAACCGGAACTGTCTTTGGCACCGGTAGCAGTAAGACTTTCCGAACTGCTCGGACAGGAAGTGAAATTTGCAGCAGATCCGGAAGTAGTAGGACCAAACGCAAAGGCAGCTGTTGAGGCAATGAATGACGGTGAGATCATCTTACTTGAGAACACACGTTACAGAGCAGAAGAGACAAAGAACGGCGAGGCATTCAGCAAAGACCTTGCATCTCTCTGCGACGTATTTGTAAACGACGCATTTGGTACAGCACATAGAGCACACTGCTCCAACGTAGGAGTAACACAGTTTGTTGATACTGCAGTTGTAGGATACCTGATGCAGAAAGAAATCGATTTCCTCGGAAACGCAGTAAACAATCCGGAGAGACCGTTCGTGGCAATCCTCGGAGGAGCAAAAGTATCCAGTAAGATTTCTGTAATCGAGAACCTGCTTGACAAAGTAGACACACTGATCATCGGTGGTGGAATGTCCTACACATTCAGCAAAGCGTTGGGTGGAAGTGTTGGTGTTTCTCTTCTGGAAGAAGATTACTGCCAGTACGCGCTGGATATGCTTAAGAAAGCGGAAGAGAAGGGTGTGAAACTGCTTCTTCCGGTAGATAACGTAATTGCAGATGATTTCTCTAACGATGCAAATACAAAGGTTGTAAAACGTGGAGAGATTCCGGATGGCTGGGAAGGTCTGGATATCGGACCGGAAACAGCAGAGATTTTCTCAAAAGCTGTAAAAGAAGCGAAAACAGTTGTATGGAACGGACCGATGGGTGCATTCGAGATGCCGAAGTTCGCAGCAGGTACAGAGGCAGTTGCAAAAGCACTGGCTGAGACAGATGCTGTTACGATCATCGGAGGCGGAGATTCCGCAGCAGCAGTAAACCAGCTTGGATACGGTGATAAGATGACGCATATTTCCACAGGCGGCGGAGCTTCTCTGGAATTTCTGGAGGGAAAAGAACTGCCGGGTGTTGCAGCGGCAAACGATAAGTAAAAAGCTTGGCGAGGTATTGTCGAGTCTAGCGAGATTGAACATACACGAAGCTTGACGAGACGGTATTGAACTGAATATGCACAGAGACAAATAGGGTAAAGGGAGAACAAAATCATGGCAAGAAAGAAAATTATCGCAGGTAACTGGAAAATGAACAAAACTCCGAGCGAGGCAGTAGCTCTTGTGGAAGAACTGAAACCGCTCGTGGCAAATGAAGAAGTAGACGTGGTATTCTGTGTTCCTGCAATCGACATCGTGCCGGTAGTAGAAGCAGTCAAAGGAAGCAATATCCAGGTTGGCGCTGAGAATATGTATTTTGAAGAGAGCGGAGCATACACAGGAGAGATCGCTCCGAACATGCTTGTTGATGCAGGCGTAAAATATGTTGTTCTCGGACATTCTGAGAGAAGAGATTACTTTGGCGAGACAAATGAAGACGTAAATAAAAAAGTACTGAAAGCATTTGAGCACGGGATCACACCGATCATGTGCTGCGGAGAAACTCTGGAGCAGAGAGAACAGGGCGTGACAATGGACTTTATCCGTCAGCAGGTAAAAGTCGGATTCCAGAACGTAACGGCAGATCAGGCAAAAACAGCAGTGATCGCTTATGAGCCGATCTGGGCGATCGGAACCGGAAAGACAGCTACCACAGAACAGGCAGAAGAAGTTTGTGCGGGAATCCGCGCATGCATCGCTGAAGTATACGATGAAGCAACAGCGGAAGCAATCCGCATTCAGTACGGCGGATCTGTCAATGCGGGAAATGCAGCAGAATTGTTTGCACAGCCGGACATTGACGGAGGACTCGTAGGAGGCGCATCTCTGAAAGCTGATTTCGGAAAGATCGTAAACTACAAATAATCCGACGGGATCATGAAGCAGATAAAGGGGAATCCGGAATTTTCCGGATTCCTTTTGTATATTAAGAAAATTATGCAATGACCTGCCGTGGCATTTCGGACTTTTGGAAATTTTTATTGGAGTATCCGGGGGAATTTTAAGGGGACTTTCCAATGGAATCTTGCAAAATCCCATCAAAACGAGTACAATAGGAACGGATATGATTCATGCAGGATGACATGAAAAAAGCAAAATAAAAGGAGAAAAAAGATGAGCAAAAAACCAACCGTTTTAATGATTTTAGATGGATATGGATTGAATGATCATAAAGAGGGCAACGCCGTTTTAGAGGGAAAAACTCCGGTTATGGACAAGCTGATGGCTGAGTGTCCGTTTGTAAAAGGAAACGCGAGCGGAATGGCGGTCGGTCTTCCGGACGGACAGATGGGAAATTCCGAAGTCGGACATTTGAATATGGGCGCCGGAAGAATTGTATATCAGGATCTGACAAAGATCACGAAAGCGATCCAAGACGGAGACTTTTTTGAGAATAAAGCACTTCTTGCAGCATGCGAGAACGCAAAAGCGAATGATTCCGCACTTCATATGTTCGGACTTGTTTCCGACGGCGGTGTGCACAGCCATATCGAACATATTTTCGGACTTCTGGAACTAGCAAAAAAACAGGGACTGACAAAAGTATATGTACACTGCTTCCTGGACGGACGTGATACGCCTCCGGCATCCGGAAAAGAATATGTGGAGAAACTGGAAGCGAAGATGAAAGAACTTGGCGTCGGCGAAGTAGCAAGCGTGATGGGACGTTATTATGCGATGGATCGTGACAATCGTTGGGATCGTGTGGAAAAAGCGTATCAGGCGCTTGTAAACGGTGTGGGTGAAACGGCAGAATCCGGATCGGCAGGCATTCAGGCTTCCTACGATGCAGATACGACAGACGAGTTTGTACTTCCGACAGTTGTAGTGAAAGACGGCGCTCCGGTTGCAACCATCAAAGATAACGATTCTGTAATCTTCTTTAATTTCCGTCCGGACCGTGCAAGAGAAATCACAAGAACATTTTGTGATGATGCATTTGAAGGATTTGAAAGAGGTGCGCGCGTAAAAACAACATTTGTATGCTTTACGGAATATGATGTGACGATTCCGAACAAACAGGTTGCATTTGTAAAAGAAGAAATCACCAACACATTCGGCGAATTTTTAGCGGCGCACGGATTGAAACAGGCTCGTATCGCTGAGACGGAAAAATACGCGCATGTAACATTTTTCTTCAACGGCGGCGTAGAAGAGCCGAACGAGGGAGAAGACCGAATTCTCGTTAAATCCCCGAAAGTAGCGACCTACGATTTGAAACCTGAAATGAGTGCATATGAAGTGTGCGATAAACTGACGGATGCGATCCGTTCCGGTAAATATGATGTGATCATCATTAACTTTGCAAATCCGGATATGGTCGGACATACCGGTGTGGAAGCTGCAGCAATCAAGGCTATCGAAGCAGTGGATGAATGTGTCGGAAAGACTGTGGAAGCAATCAAAGAAGTGGACGGACAGATGTTCATCTGTGCAGATCATGGAAATGCAGAGCAGCTGATTGACGAGGTGACAGGAGATGCTTTCACAGCTCATACAACGAATCCGGTACCGTTTATTCTGGTCAATGCAGATCCGGCATATAAGTTGAGAGAAGGCGGATGCCTTGCGGATATTGCACCGACTTTGATCGAATTGATGGGAATGGAACAGCCGAAAGAGATGACGGGAAGTTCCCTGCTTGTAAAATAAAGCGCTTATTCGGATACGATTAGCAATAATTCTGAAAAAAAGAGATAAAAGGTCCTTGAGTAGAAATTTCTATTCAGGGGCTTTTTAAACGTATTCTTATAAATATTGTGAGAAAATATCATAAGCATAGCAGAGAAAAGAGTTGACAAAGTAAAAGTAGATTGTTACTATCATAATATGGTAATACTTTTAGAAAGGTATAGTTATTGTTCATGAGTATGGAGATTTATCCGATGTCTAAAGTGAACCTTAGCAGTTCCGTAAAGAATTATCTTTATCAATATATCCGCAGTCTTGAACAGAGTGGAAATATGAAGCTTCCACCGGAAAGTGAACTTTCTGCAAAGCTGGGAGTGAGCAGGGTTACGGTGCGGCGTGCATTAGACGAGTTGGAAAACGAAGGAATTATATTGCGTATTCAGGGAAGAGGAACTTTTGCAAATCCGGAGGCGCTGGATATCCAAGTGAATCTGATGCCCGGAGAAGAGTTTACTCGATTGATTGAGAATTGCGGATATCGTGCATCCATGGAGATTAAGGATGTTCGGAGGAAGGAAGCGGATTCAAAGACGCAAAAACTTTTGGAACTGGAACAGGGAGAAGAAATATACGAGGTCGAGAAGTTATATTTTGCAGACGGGCATCCTGCGATTATTAGTGTAGATTGTTTTGCGTGTAGTCTGATCGGAATTGATCTTACATGCGAGTTTATGGCAGGGAGATCGATTTTTGAAGTACTTCATCAGTATGGTGGTTGTTTTATAGCAAGAGACAAGATCAGTATGGAGACGATGAATCGTTCCGAGATGGAAAAAAGCGTTGTGTCCGGAAAAGAGATGGAATGTGACAGCGTTTTGGTTTTTCGGGGGAAGAATTATAATCAGGATAACAGACTGGTAATGTTAGACAGAGAGTTTTATGATACACGTTATGTGAAGTTCAGCCTTTTGCGTGTGAAAAACGTTTGATTGAATGGAATATGAAAAAGGGCTGCTGTGTAAAATGAAAAGAAAATGATTAAAATTCATTTTATACAGCATTTTCTTTTTTATAAATAAAAGGTAATACCATATTATCATTATACGAAATGAAGAGGTGTGAAAATGGGAAGCAAATTGAATCAAATTTTTCGCTTAAAAGAGAGAGGGAGTAACGTAAAGACGGAAATTCTTGCGGGTATAACTACATTTTTGACATGTGTATATATCGTAGCTGTAAATCCGGGAATTTTGTCGGCGGCAGGGATGGATACAAAAGCTGTGTTCTGGGCGACAGCACTTTCGGCAGTGATTGCTTGTATCTGGATCGGTGTATGGGCAAATCTTCCGTTTGCTCTTGCACCTGCAATGGGGTTGAACGCTTATTTTGCATTTTATGTCTGTAATACTTTAGGGCTGCCTTGGCAGAACGCATTGGCCTGTGTAGCTATTTCCGGTGTATTATTTATGTTTTTAAGTATATTTAAAGTACAACAGAAAATTGTAGATGCGATGCCGGATTGTATTAAACATTCAGTAGGTGCAGGAATAGGTTTTTTTATTGCTTTTACAGGTTTGACACAAGCGGGAATTATTCAGGATTCACCGGATACATTGATCACGCTGGGGGATTTATCAAATCCGGGAGCATTGTTGGCTTTGTTTGGTATTTTCTTTACAGCAGTCCTTGTTATTAGAAGAGTGCGTGGTGCAATGCTGATCGGGATTCTCGTTGTAACCGCAATCGGAATCTTTGTGAAAAATCCGGAAACAGGAATGGCATATACTGTGATTCCGGAAAGTTTTTTCTTGTTTGAAAATCCGGTGTCAGCTTTGGCGCCTACATTTGGACAGTTGTCGTTGAAAGGAATGTTTTCCGGTTCACCGAAAATGGTCTTGGGGGTTATCTTTGCGATTGTCAGCTTTTTATTTGTAGATTTGTTTGATAGTATCGGGGTGCTATTAGGAGTGGCTTCGAAAGCCGGATTAGTAGATGAAAAAGGAAATATTCCATATGCAGGAAAAGCACTGTTTGTTTCAGCCGGCGGTGCGGCGGTGGGAGCTGTACTTGGTACGAATACAGTGACAATTTATGGTGCGGAGAGTGCAACAGGAATTAACGAGGGCGGAAGAACAGGATTAACTGACTGTGTAACAGGCATATTATTTTTGCTTACATTGTGTTTGTCACCATTGTTTTTAATGATACCGTCTATTGCCACGGCTCCGGCATTAGTGATGGTAGGAATTTTTATGATTGAACCGCTTCGTAAAATGGAATTGGACGATGTATCTATTGCGCTTCCGGTTTTCTTAACGGTTGCATTGATGCCGTTTACCAATAACATTGCATACGGTATTTTGTTTGGTCTGATCGGATATACCATTGGACAGATTGCAGCAGGAAGGACAAAGCAGATTACAAAGACGGTATGGGTATTGACGGCGGTATTTCTGATTTATTTGGTTTTAGATATTATTTTTGTAGGAGGTACGAAATGAGAACATTTGAAGAGATTAAAAATACAATTGAAACTGGTCTTGGAATGCATAGCTGTGACTTAAAAATTGAAAATGTAAAGTTGGTAAATGTATTTTCCGGAGAAGTATATCCGACGAATATCTATGTGAAAAATAAGAGAATTGTGTCTATCGATCCTACTGTGGAACTTGAGGCAAAAGAAATTCTGGATGGAAAAGGACAGTATGCTCTTCCGGGGGTGATTGATGCACATATGCATTTTGAATCTACAATGCTTTCTCCGGAAGCACTCGCTTCTGTTGTAGTACCGCAAGGCACAACGACGATGTGCGCAGATTTGATGGAGATTGCAAATGTGGCGGGCGAAGAAGGGCTATGGGCAATGCTTCGATCAATGACCCAGCTTCCTTATCGTATGCTGATTGAAGTATCATCACGAGTTCCGACTGCTCCGGGCTTGGAAACAACGGGAGCGGTTCTTGGAGCAGAAGAAGTGGCAAATATTATGGAGTGGGAAGAAAGTGTCAGTCTTGGAGAATTGGATCCGTCTAAGATTCTTTTTGTGAAAGAGGAATATATTGAGAAAGTAGCAGATACACTTGCGAAAAGAAAGCTGGTAAACGGACATGCAATCGGACGATTGGCGTGAGGTGAAACCGACGACTGTTATTTTTGAAGGAAAGATTGTTGCAGAAAAAGGACAGTTGCTTGAAGAGTGCAAAGTAGAAGAATATCCGGAATGGTTGAAACATACTGTGATCTTGAAGCATCCGATTACGACAGACTCTTTTAAGGTGTTTTCCAAAAAGAAAGAAGGAATTACCAAAGTTCATTTGATCGATATGATTCCACGTCAGATTATTAACCATCATGTGATAGAAGAGCTGAAGGTAAAAGACGGGGAAATACAAGTGGACATCGAAAAGGATGTTTTGAAACTGGCAGTTGTGGAGCGATATGGAAAAAATGGAAATGTGGGCGTAGGATTTGTTCGTGGATTTGAATTAAAAAAAGGCGCGCTTGCGTATTCCATGTCACATGATCATCATAATATTGTTGTTGTAGGGACGAACGATGAAGATATGGCTTTGGCAGTGAATGAAGTGGTACGTTTAAACGGAGGGCTGTCGGTTGCTTGTGAAGGAAAGATTTTAAATAGTATGGAATTGTCGATCGGTGGGCTGATGAGTGAAAAAACAGCAGAAGAAGTGATGGCAGAATTAGATGTTTTAAATGCGGATGCAAAAAATCTTGGATGCGGAATGGATGCGCCGTTTATGTCATTGAGTTTTATTTCGCTGCCGACAGTTCCGGATCTTGGACTTACAGATCTCGGGCTTGTGGATGTGTTGTCACATCAATTGATTTCGTTGAAAGTAGAAGAATAGATCAAATATAAAAGAAGGCTTTGAATATTTTATTGTTTATGTCAGAGGGTATGATGAAGCAGGAAATCTAAAAAAAGGATTTCCTACTTTTTTGGTTAAAAACAAATTTAGAGATCAGAAGTAGTTATTTCGCAAATACCAGGTACTTTATTTTCCGGGGGATTTTTTTTCAGAGGTGAAAAATTCTTTTATTCTTTAGTAGACTGAAGTATAATGTAAGCAATAAATGAAATGGAGAAGACTAGAATGGCAAAAGTTAGTTTGTTTATAGCGATGAGCCTTGACGGATATATTGCGGACAGCAAAGGCGGCGTGAACTGGTTGACCGGGCAAGGAGAAGAGGAAGATAATATTGATACATATTCTGAATTTGTGAAAGATATTGATACTGTGATAATGGGATGGAATACATATCATCAAATTATTACGGAACTTTCACCGGACGAGTGGGTTTATAGTGATTTCATGACTTATGTTGTAACACACCATCCAAAACCATCTTCTGATAAAATCTATTTTACTGATGAATGTCCCGTTGAAATGGTGAAAAAATTACGAGGAGGAAGCGGAAAAGGTATTTGGATATGTGGTGGGGCAAATCTTATCCAGCAGTTCGTGAAAGCGGATGTCATCGATTGTTATTATATTACTGTGATTCCGACTATTTTAGGGGCGGGGGTTCGGCTTTTTGAAAAGGCTGACCATGAAATTAAATTAAAGTTGCTTAAAGTGCAGTCATATAATGGCATGACGGATTTAGTATATATAAAAAGATAAACGGAAATCTGAGGAGGAAATCTTTTGAGAACATATAAAGACAAAAAAGAGTTAAAAGAGGAAATAAATAAAAGTTTTGAAAAATATATTTCTGAATTTGATCATATTCCTGAAGCTTTAAAAGACAAGAGAATAATCGAGGTTGATAGAACGCCGGCAGAAAATCTTGCTTATCAAGTTGGATGGACGACATTAGTTTTGAAATGGGAAGAAGATGAGAAACAGGGAATCGAAGTGAAAACCCCTTCCGATAGGTTTAAGTGGAATCAGCTCGGGGATCTATACCAATGGTTTACAGATACCTATTCACAGCTGTCATTAGCAGAATTGAAAGATAGATTAAAAGAAAATATTGCGGCGCTCCATACAATGATTGACTCGATGAGTGAGGAAGAACTGTTTCAACCACATATGAGAAAGTGGGCGGATGATGCTACAAAATCGGCAGTATGGGAAGTTTACAAATTCATTCATGTTAATACGGTTGCGCCTTTCGGAACATTTAGAACTAAGATTAGAAAATGGAAAAAGATAGTATTGTAAACATACGGAAATTGTAATTGCGGATAGTCAGTAACAGTAACAGGAGAAAAAACAAAGGGAAGTGTAAAATTCGTAGTAGAAAGTGCCGAGTGATTTGTCGGAATAAATTAAGGAGATAAAGTGTATGCCATTATTAAATCAGATAACCATTCTTCTATGAAAGTAGCGGAAAATATCGGTATGAAAAAAGAAGATGAATTTATCACACAATACTACAATGGCGATATGCTCCATTTTCTGTATGCCGTTCACAAATAAAATCCATTTGGAGAGTGAATAAGAGGTTTTATCCAATGGATTTGTTTCTTTTTTCCTCATAAGCATCTATATAGTTATTCTATTGTTCATAAGCGGAAATATTTTTAATGAATAGCTAAAAGTTTATATTGAAAAATGCTGCGGATTCATTTTAGGATTGACTTTTTCCGCAGAAAATATTATAGTAGTTCTGCAAAGAACTACTATTGGAATTAGAAAAAGAGCCGTATAGGAAAGGCGCGAAAAATATGGAGAATGAGACGTTTGCAGCGTATTTGCAGCATTTTGGATTGAGCAGACAAGAAGCGCTTGTGTACCGGAATCTCTTAGTGTATGGAAAGCAGACAGGGTATGAGATTGCAAAAGAGACGGGGATTTCCCGCTCTAATGTATACGGTACCTTGTCGATTCTCGCAGAAAAAGGCGCGGCTTATGTGCTGGAGGAAGGTGCGAAGAAGTACATACCGGTAAAGCTGGAGGAATTTTGTGGAAACTGGCTTCGGAGATTAGAGGAAGAAGAGCGGTGGATGCGAGAGAATCTGCCGGATACACGAGAGGTGGAGGAAGGGTATATCACAATCGAGGGAGACGCAAATATTCGGGATAAACTGCATAATCTGATCAAGAATGCGGCAGAACGTATTTATATTTCGGGAACAGGCGCTTATATCCGCGAATTTTCGGAAGACTTGGAACAGTTGTTGAAAAAAGGACGGAAGGTCGTGATCCTTACGGATGAAGACGTGACATTTCCGGGAGCGAGTGTATATTTAACGGAGAATAAGGGGAGACAGATCGGTGTGATTGCAGATTCCAGATATGCATTATCAGGGGAATACGGTGGAGAGAACATGAATACTTGTCTCTATTCCGGACAAAAAAATTTTGTGGAATTATTTAAAAATGCGCTTGCCAATGAGATTCAACTGATCCGGATCGGGCAGCAGAGTGCATCCGGAACAAAAAAAGAACAGGCATAATAAAAGAAAAAGACAGCGAGAAGCAAAAACTTGACAAGAGAAGGAGAACAGGACGATGAACAAAGTACCTTTTGTGACAAAAGAGCAGGTAGAAGAGATTGTAAAGAGTTATCCGACCCCATTTCATTTATATGATGAACGGGGAATTCGGGAAAATGTGAAAGCCTTAAAAGAAGCGTTTTCATGGAATCCGGGATTTAAAGAATATTTTGCGGTGAAAGCGACGCCGAATCCGTTTTTGATGCAGATTCTTCAGGAATATGGCTGCGGCTGTGACTGTTCGTCCTATACGGAATTAATGCTTTCGGAGGCGATCGGTGCGAAAGGCGCAGATATTATGTTTTCTTCGAATGATACGCCGGCGGAAGATTTCGCTTATGCGGACAGATTGGGAGCGATCATTAATCTGGATGATATTACTCATATTGATTTTCTGGAGAAGACGATCGGACATATTCCGGAAACGATCAGTTGCCGTTATAATCCCGGGGGACTGTTTAAAATCAGCAATGATATCATGGATAATCCGGGAGATTCCAAATATGGCATGACAACGGAACAGATCAAAGAGGCATTTCAGATCCTGAAAGAAAAAGGGGCGAAAGAATTTGGAATCCATGCATTTTTGGCGAGCAATACTGTGACCAATGATTACTATCCGATGCTTGCAAAGGTACTGTTTGAACAGGCGGTAAGACTTCAGAAAGAGACGGGAGTACATATCAAATTTATTAATCTTTCCGGTGGAATCGGCATTCCTTATACCCCGGATCAAGAACCGAACAATATCCGTGCGATCGGCGCTGGTGTACGCCGGGTATTTGAAGAGGTGCTTGTTCCGGCAGGAATGGGGGATGTAGAGATCTACACGGAACTCGGACGTTATATGATGGGACCGTATGGCTGTCTTGTAACAAAGGCGATCCATGAAAAACATACCCACAAAGAGTATATAGGGGTAGATGCCTGCGCGGTAAATTTAATGCGTCCGGCGATGTATGGCGCATATCATCACATTACTGTGCTTGGGAAGGAGACGCTTCCTTGTGATCATCAATATGATGTGACCGGATCGCTTTGTGAAAACAATGATAAATTTGCGATCGACCGGATGCTTCCTGTAATTGAGAAAGGAGATTATCTGGTGATTCATGATACCGGAGCACATGGATTTTCAATGGGGTATAACTATAATGGAAAATTAAAATCAGCCGAATTGCTTCTGAAAGAGGATGGAAGCGTACAGTTGATTCGACGGGCAGAGACACCGGCAGATTATTTTGCTACATTTGACTGCTTTGAAATCGGAAAAGCCTTGATATAGGAAAATATCAATCGGAGAAAAAATTTGAAATTGGGTTGAGTGAATAAGTAAATTCCATATGTAAAAGTAAATTCCATACAGAAGAGTAAATTCGATATTTTAATTAAATTTGGGATTTATTGTGGAATTAAGTCTTACAGAATAAGCAATGATTAGGTAA
>ENA-OQKY01000096-OQKY01000096.1-human-gut-metagenome-genome-assembly--contig:-NODE-96-length-118773-cov-7.881134_pt1 | contig 118773 bp, 99 predicted proteins | sample MGYA00242652_ERZ504805 | MGnify/ENA primary metagenome ERZ504805 (study PRJEB26092, sample SAMD00036400) | human gut metagenome | host: Homo sapiens | study: EMG produced TPA metagenomics assembly of...
CTAGTATAACATTTCTTTTTCGCACCATCAAGAGCAAGCCCCTTACGGGGGGGCTTGTATATGAAACCTCTGGCTCGGGAGCCTAAGAACAGTCATGCCATTGTAAGACTAAATTCAGTATGAATGTAGAATTTAATTTTTCATTCAAGAGGCGATTGAAAAAGCGAGCTTTTTTGCTTTCCATGCTCTGCCGAAGATGCTATAATATACCGTGCAAATATTCTGCCAGTCAGTGAATGCACGAACTGCGTATGGTTGAAAACTGACGGCTGGAAGAGAATAAGAAAAAGAGAGGAACAGCAATGAGTATTTTTGATCTGAATGCATATGAAGTTGTTTTGACGGAAGATCTGCCGGATCTGAAGTCAAAAGGCTATTTATTAAAACATAAAAAAAGCGGCGCCCGTGTCCTTTTGATGGAAAATGATGATGAGAATAAAGTCTTTACGATCGGATTTCGGACGCCGCCGTCAGACAGTACCGGAGTTCCGCATATTATGGAACATTCCGTGCTCTGCGGTTCGAGAGATTTCCCGGTTAAGGATCCGTTTGTGGAGCTTGTCAAAGGATCGTTGAACACTTTTTTAAATGCGATGACGTATCCGGACAAGACCGTATATCCGGTGGCGAGCTGTAATGACAAAGATTTCCAGAATCTGATGCATGTTTACATGGACGCGGTATTCTACCCGAATATTTATCAACATGATGAGATTTTCCGCCAGGAGGGATGGAGTTACAAACTGGATGAGCCGGACGGCAAATTGGAATATAACGGAGTCGTTTATAATGAGATGAAAGGAGCATTTTCGTCTCCGGAGGGCGTGCTGGACCGCGTGATCTTAAATTCCCTGTTCCCGGATACGTCCTATGCGTATGAGTCCGGCGGAGATCCGGAAGAAATTCCGAATCTGACATACGAACAATTTCTGGATTTCCATCGGAAATATTATCATCCGTCCAACAGTTACATTTACCTGTACGGCGATATGGATATGGAAGAAAAACTGAGATGGCTGGATGAAAATTATCTGTGTGCATTTGACGCGGCAGAAGTGGACTCTGAGATCCGTTTTCAGAAACCATTTGACAAGGTGATCGAAGTAGAAAAGACGTATTCCATCTCCAGTGAGGAGACGGAGGAAGAGAATACCTATCTTTCCTACAATAAAGTGATCGCAACCAGTCTGGATGAAAAGCTTTATCAGGCATTTCAGATTCTGGATTATGCCCTGCTGTCCGCGCCGGGAGCGCCGCTGAAAAAAGCATTGATGGATGCCGGTGTCGGAAAAGACATTATGGGATCTTATGACAATGGAATTTATCAGCCGATTTTTTCTGTGATCGCAAAAAATGCGGAACCGCAGCAGAAAGAACTGTTTGTGAAGACTATTGAAGATACGTTGCGTAAAATCGTGGAGGACGGAATTGATAAGAAAGCGCTGGAAGCGGGAATCAACTATTATGAATTTCGGTTCCGGGAAGCCGATTTCGGAAATTACCCGAAAGGTCTGATGTACGGACTGGATCTGTTTGACAGTTGGCTTTACGATGAAAAGAAACCGTTTATCCATATGCAGGCGATCCCTACCTTTGCATTTTTAAAAGAGCAGATCGGGACACGGTATTTTGAAGAATTGATCCGGAAGTGGATTCTGGATAATCCGCACGGCTCAATCGTAATTGTAAAACCGGAGCGGGGAAGAACCGCGCGGATGGATCGCGAACTGGATGAAAAACTGCAGAACTACAAGTTCGGATTGTCACCGGAAGCAGTGGAAAAGCTTGCGCAAGATACTGCCGAACTGATCGCATATCAAGAAAGCGAAGACCGGAAAGAAGATATGGAAAAAATTCCGGTATTGAACAGAGAAGATATTAGCCGAGAGATTGCACCGATCTGCAACGAAGAGTGGACGTGCGGCGGAATTCCTGTGGTTTATCACAATGTGGAGACAAACGGTATTGGATATGTGACGCTGTTGTTCGATCTGTCAGGAGTTCCGGAAGAGAAACTTCCGTATGTGGGAATGCTTCAGGCAGTACTTGGGATCATTGACACGACACATTATGAATATGGGGAATTGTTCAATGAGATCAACGTTCATACCGGAGGGATCGGCACATCGCTGGAGTTATATCCGGATGTGACAAAGGTAAAAGAAAAAGAATTCCGGGCGACGTTTGAGATGAAAGGAAAGGCATTATATCCGAAGATGGATGTATTGTTCAAAATGATGCGCGAGATTCTTACAGAGTCCAAGCTGGAAGATGAAAAGCGTTTAAAAGAGATTCTTTCGATGCTGAAATCCCGGCTGCAGATGAGCTTCCTTTCCTCCGGACATACGACGGCGGCATTGAGAGCATTGTCTTATTCGTCTCCGTTGTCCAAGTTCAAAGACGATACCGATGGAATCGGCTACTATGAAGCGGTAAAAGAGATCGAAGAACATTTTGAGGAGAAAAAGGAAGAACTGATCGCGAATCTGAAAGAACTTGCGGCACGGATTTTCCGGGCAGACAATCTGATGATCAGTTACACGGCGGCGCCGGAGGGGCTGGATGCGGTTGAAAAAGAAATTGAGACGTTCAAAAACGGACTGTTTGAGAGAACGGACGGCGATGAGCAGGAAAACCGCTGCATTTTACACTGCGTAAAGCGAAATGAGGGATTTAAGACGTCCTCGAAAGTACAGTATGTGGCGCGGACCGGTAATTTCATTGACGGAGGCGCAGCGTACAGCGGAGCGCTTCATATTTTGAAAGTGATCTTAAGTTATGATTACCTGTGGCAGAATATCCGTGTCAAAGGCGGCGCGTATGGATGCATGTGCAACTTTAACAGGATCGGAGAGGGGTATCTGATCTCCTACCGTGATCCGAATCTGGAGAAAACGATCGATGTATACGAAAAAGTAACTGAGTATCTGCGTAATTTCGAGGCGGATGACCGGGATATGAATAAATATATCATCGGAACGATCAGCAATATCGACCGACCGATGAATCCGTCGGCAAAGGGCACGCGTTCCATGAATCTCTATATGAATCATGTGACGGAAGAGATGATCAAAAAGGAACGGGAAGAGATCTTAAATGCCGGACAGGAAGAAATCCGTGCGCTTGCGGATGTTGTTGCGGCGATGCTTGCGGCGGATCAGCTCTGTGTGATCGGAAGTGAGGAAAAGATCGAGGAACAAAAAGCATTATTCGGCGAAGTCAGAACATTGTTTTAAGACAAAGGAGAAAACGGAATGAAAGAAAATCTTAAGTCCGGATTTGTGACATTGATCGGACGTCCGAACGTGGGAAAATCTACGCTCATGAATCAGCTGATCGGGCAGAAGATCGCGATCACGTCCAATAAACCGCAGACAACTAGAAACCGGATCCAGACGGTTCTGACAACAGAGGAAGGACAGATCGTTTTTGTGGATACGCCGGGCATCCATAAGGCAAAAAACAAACTCGGCGAATATATGGTCAATATCGCGGAACGTTCGCTGAACGAAGTGGATGTGGTGCTCTGGCTTGTGGAACCGACGAACTTTATCGGGGCAGGAGAGCGGCATATCATTGAACAGCTGAAAAAGGTGAAAACGCCGGTGATCCTTGTGATCAACAAGATCGATATGGTGAAACGGGAAGAAATTTTAACGTTTATCGACACATACCGCACGGAGTATGATTTTGCGGAGATCGTTCCGGTTTCTGCGAGAAGCGGAGAGAACAGCGATGAATTGGTGCGGGTGATCATGCAGTATCTGCCGTATGGACCGCAGTTCTATGACGAAGATACGATCACGGATCAGCCGGAACGTCAGATCGTGGCGGAACTGATCCGTGAAAAAGCGTTGCATTGTCTTCAGGAGGAGATTCCGCACGGGATCGCAGTTGCGATCGACCGGATGAAAATGCAGAATAAAGTGATGCATATTGACGCGACGATCATTTGCGAGCGGGATTCCCATAAAGGGATCATCATCGGAAAACAGGGCGGTATGCTGAAAAAAATCGGCAGTACGGCGCGCTATGAGATCGAGCGGCTTTTGGACTGCAAGGTAAATCTGAAACTTTGGGTAAAAGTACAGAAGAACTGGAGAGACAGTGATTTCCTTATGAAAAACTTTGGTTACCATGAGGATGAAATGTAACGACAACCGCATACTGGCAGAATTTGTGTAGTATAGCTGGAACCGAACCGGAAAACCTAATAGTAAAGAAAACAAGGCTTTGTCACGACAGCGGCAAAGCTTTGTCGATCTTATACAGAGGAAGAGGTGGACGGATGGAACAGCGATATTGGGAACAGTTTATGAAGAGCGGAAGCGTGGCAGATTATCTTGATTATAAAAGAGAGACGGGCAAGATATCTCCATGCGGGAAAAACAGACAGGACAGAGGGAAACGAGTTGAATCAGATCGTATTGACGGGGCTGGTGCTTCAGGCAGCACCGGTTGGAGAATATGACAGAAGAGTTGTGATATTGACGAAAGAACAGGGGAAGATCTCAGCGTTTGCAAGGGGGGCGAGAAGACCGAACAGTCCGCTTGTTGCAGCTGTGAACCCCTTTTCTTTTGGTGAGTTCACCGTGTATGCGGGGCGGTCTTCCTATACGGTCCAGTCGGCGAAGATATCCAACTATTTTTCGGAATTGCGGGAAGATATGGAGGGCGCCTGTTACGGATTTTATTTTCTGGAATTTACGTCTTATTATACGAAAGAGGCAAATGATGAGCGAGAGATGCTCAAACTGCTTTATCAGACACTGCGGGCGCTGACCAATCCGCATATTCCGAACCGGCTGATCCGGTACATATTTGAATTGCGCGCGCTCTGCATTAACGGGGAGGGACCGCAGGTATTTCAGTGCATTTCCTGTGGGAAAACAAAAGGTCAGCTTGTGTTCAGTGTGAAAAAGGGAGGACTTGTCTGTCCGGATTGTGGAAAAGATGTGATCGACGGCATTTGTCTGAACCAGTCCACGTTGTATAGTATGCAATATATAGAGAGCAGCCAGATCGAAAAACTGTATACGTTTGTAGTAAAAGAAAACGTGTTGGAAGAATTGGCGCGGGTGATGAAGCGGTATACGGACGTATATGTGGATAAACGGTTTAAATCGCTGGAAATACTGGAGACGCTGGTTGGTCTGGAATAAGTTTTTCGCCTTTACAAACGCCCCGGGAACGGCTATAATTAGGGAGAAATTGAGTTCAAGAAACAGGGAAAACCGAGTTCAAGAAAAAGAAATGTGAAAAGAAATGTGAGGAACAGAAACTATGGCTGAAAAGACGATGGAAAAGATTGTAGCTCTTGCAAAATCAAGAGGATTTGTGTATCCGGGATCTGAGATTTACGGAGGTCTTGCGAATACATGGGATTACGGCAATCTTGGCGTGGAATTAAAGAATAATGTAAAAAAAGCATGGTGGCAGAAGTTCGTGCAGGAGTCTCCGTACAATGTCGGTGTGGACTGTGCGATCCTGATGAATCCGCAGACATGGGTGGCTTCCGGACATCTGGGCGGATTTTCCGATCCGCTGATGGATTGTAAGGAATGTCATGAGCGTTTCCGTGCCGATAAGCTGATCGAAGATTATTGTGCGGAAAAAGGAATCGAGATCGAGGGTGCGGTGGATGCGTGGTCTCAGGAAGAGATGACTGCATTTATCGAAGAACATCAGATTCCATGCCCGTCTTGCGGCAAACATAATTTTACAGATATCCGTCAGTTCAACCTGATGTTCAAGACATTCCAAGGCGTTACGGAAGATGCGAAGAATACAGTATATCTTCGTCCGGAGACGGCACAGGGAATTTTTGTAAACTTTAAGAACGTACAGAGAACTTCGAGAAAGAAGATCCCGTTTGGCATCGCTCAGATCGGTAAATCATTCCGTAATGAGATCACACCGGGTAACTTTACGTTCCGTACAAGAGAGTTTGAACAGATGGAGCTGGAATTCTTCTGTGAGCCGGATACCGATCTGGAATGGTTTGCATACTGGAAACAGTTCTGTCTTGACTGGCTGCATGCGCTGGGAATGAAAGATGACGAGATCCGTTACCGTGACCACGATCAGGAAGAACTTTCGTTTTACAGTAAAGCGACGACAGACGTGGAGTTCCTGTTCCCGTTCGGATGGGGAGAACTCTGGGGAATCGCAGACCGTACCAATTACGATTTGTCACAGCATATGGAAGTATCCAAACAAGATCTGACCTATTTTGACGATGAGAAGAAAGAGAAATACATTCCATATGTAATTGAACCGTCACTGGGAGCGGATCGTATGGTACTTGCATTCCTTTGCAGTGCATACGATGAGGAGAATATCGGAACCGAAGAGAAACCGGATATGCGTACCGTGCTTCATTTCCATCCGGCGCTTGCCCCGGTAAAAGTAGGTATTCTTCCACTTTCTAAAAAGCTCAACGAAGGCGCGGAGAAGATTTATGCGGAACTGAGTAAATATTACAACTGTGAATTTGATGACCGCGGAAATATCGGAAAACGTTACCGCCGTCAGGATGAGATCGGAACGCCGTTCTGCGTAACTTACGACTTTGAGTCTGAGGAAGACGGTGCAGTAACAGTGCGCGACCGTGATACGATGCAGCAGGAAAGAATCAAGATCGAAGATCTGAAATCATATTTGGAAGAGAAGATGAGATTTTAAGATGGAAAAAGCAGAACAGAAAGAATGGAATCTGTGGGAAATCTATGATGATACCCAGTTACAGGAATTAGAGAAATTAAACGAAGCGTACAAAGCATTTCTGGATGCCGGAAAGACGGAGCGGGAGTGTGTGACGGAGATTGTGCGTCAGGCGGAAGCGGCAGGCTATCGTGATCTGTACAGTATGGATGCGGTGAAAGCCGGCGATAAAGTGTATGCGACCTGGATGGAGAAGTCTATCGCGTTGTTCCATGTGGGAAGCGAACCGTTGGAACAGGGAATGAACATCTTAGGCGCGCACATTGATTCCCCTCGTCTGGATCTGAAACAGAATCCGTTGTATGAGGAAAGTGGATTTGCATATTTTGATACCCATTATTACGGCGGGATCAAGAAATATCAGTGGGTGACGATCCCGCTTGGGATCCACGGTGTGATCGTGCGCAAAGACGGAACGAAAGAAGTCGTATCCATCGGGGAAAAGGAAGAGGATCCGGTATTTGCGGTGACAGATCTTCTTGTGCATTTATCCTCCAAACAGATGGAGAAGAAAGCTTCCGCAGTCGTGGAGGGGGAGAATCTGGATATCCTGATCGGAAGCAGACCGCTTGCAGGTGAGGAAAAAGAGGCGGTTGCAGCGCAGATCATGAAGCTTTTGGCAGATACATACCATATAGAAAGAGAAGATCTGATGTCTGCGGAACTGGAGGTTGTTCCGGCAGGAAAGGCAAGAGACTGTGGACTGGACCGCAGTATGGTGATGGCGTATGGGCAGGACGATCGTATCTGCGCGTATACGTCTCTTGCGGCGATGCTGGATGTAGAGACGGTGAGTCGGACCTCCTGCTGTATTCTGGTTGATAAAGAAGAGATCGGAAGTGTAGGCGCAACCGGAATGCATTCTCGTTTCTTTGAAAATGCGGTGGCAGATTTGTATGAAAAATTGGGCGGATTTTCAGAACTGAAACTTCGTCGGACGCTGGCTCACTCTACGATGATCTCTTCGGATGTCAGCGCGGCTTACGATCCGATGTATACAGAGGTTTATGATAAGAAATCCACAAGTTTCTTCGGAAAAGGTCCGGTTTTCTGTAAACATACCGGCTCCAGAGGAAAAAGCGGTTCCAATGACGCCAATGCGGAGTATATAGCAAAGCTGAGAAATGTATTTGATGCACATGAGGTACATTTCCAGATGGCAGAACTCGGAAAAGTAGATGCAGGCGGCGGCGGAACGATCGCATATATCCTGGCACAGTATGGTATGGAAGTGATCGACGGCGGCGTTGCGGTGCTCTGTATGCATGCGCCGTGGGAAATCTCCAGCAAGGCGGATGTCTATGAGGCGTATCGCGGTTACTGCGCATTTTTAAAAGACATGAAATAAAAGTCACGCATAGTTTATGTCCGGCAGAATCATAATAAGACTATCCGAATGATCGTGGATGTGAAAAGCAAAGGGAGGAACTTATTATGAAACGGAAACAGGCATGGACGTTGTATAAAAAAGAAGAGGAAACGGCGATTGAGGAACTTTGTTCCGGATATCGCCGTTTTTTGGATGCCGGGAAAACCGAGCGGGAATGTATCAAAGAGGCGGTGCGGCTGGCAAAGAAAAAAGGGTATCGGAAATTGTCGGAATGCGGGCGGATCAAACCGGGAGACAAAGTATATGCAGTGCACAGTTCCAAGACCGCGGTATTTTTTCAGATAGGAACGGATTTGCAGGGGGAAGTATCAGCGGATTTGGATACAGATGAGGGCGCAGGGGCGGCAGCGTTTCGGATCATTGGAGCGCATGTGGATTCGCCGCGGCTAGATGTCAAACAGGTTCCGCTTTATGAAGAATCCAATCAAGTGTATCTGGATACCCATTACTACGGAGGGATCAAGAAGTATCAGTGGCTTTCCCTCCCGCTGGCTCTGCACGGTGTGGTCGTACACAAAGACGGAACGAAAACATTGGTGCAGATCGGGGAAAAGGAGGAAGATCCGGTTTTTGTGATCACAGATCTGCTCCCACATCTCGGGAAAGATCTGCTTGAGAAAAAGGTGAGGGAATTTATCGACGCTGAGAAACTGGATCTTCTGATCGGGAATCGCGCGGAAAAGGGCGGGAGGGCAGTTGAATATATCCGGCAGCTTCTTATGCAGAAGTATCGGATCCGCGAAGAAGATTTTCTTTCTGCGGAACTGGAAGTCGTTCCGGCAGGAAGTGCGAGAGACTGCGGTTTGGACGGCAGCATGATCCTCGCGTACGGACAGGATGACAGAAGCTGCGCGTACGCGGCGCTTTTGGCGCTTCTGGAATCATCAGAGATGCAGTTAGAGCATACATGCTGCTGTATTCTGGCGGACAAAGAAGAAACAGGAAGCCGGGGAGCGACCGGAATGCACTCCAGGTTTTTTGAAAATACGGTGGCGGATCTTTTAGAGAAGCTTGAGATACAGCAGGACAAAGTGCAAAACGGAAACGCGGTACAAAAGAGGCAGACAGAGCGGAGACTGGGGCATATTCTGCAGAATTCGCAGATGCTTTCCGCGGATGTCAGCGCCGCATATGATCCGTTATATGAGACCTATTTTGAAAAGAAAAATGCCGCGTATCTTTCGGAGGGCGTTGTGTTCTGCAAATACAGCGGGAGCGGAGGAAAGGCAGGAGGAAACGACGCCAGCGCCGAATATATGGCGAAACTGCGCCGGATCATGGACGAAGCCGGTGTGGTGTATCAGACGGCGGAACTGGGGGCGGTAGACAGAGGAGGCGGCGGAACGATCGCATATATTCTTGCGGAATATGGGATGGATGTGATCGACTGCGGACCGGCGGTTTTGGGCATGCATGCGCCGTGGGAAGTGCTCAGCAAAGCCGATTTATATGAGACTGTGAAAGCGTACCGTGCGTTTTATCAGGAAGCATGATCGGGGCAGGGATGGAGGCGATGGCAAAATTTGTACAATTCTGGCAAATTTGGGGTTAAATCGCTTGACGGGAAACAGCAAAACCTTTAGAATAGATATGCACTTAGTCTAAATGTATTTGCAAAATAATATTTTAGGAGGGTCATTAGACATGGCAAAATGGGTTTATATGTTTACCGAAGGTAACGCAACCATGAGAAACCTGCTTGGTGGAAAAGGTGCGAACCTTGCAGAAATGACAAGCCTCGGACTTCCTGTACCACAGGGATTCACAGTAACAACTGAAGCTTGTACACAGTATTATGAGGACGGCAGAAAGATCAATGACGAGATCATGGCACAGATCATGGAGGCCATTGAGAAACTGGAAGGAATCACAGGAAAGAAATTCGGAGACAAAGAGAATCCGCTTCTCGTTTCCGTACGTTCCGGAGCAAGAGCTTCCATGCCTGGTATGATGGACACGATCCTGAACCTGGGACTGAACGAGGAAGTTGTTGAGACTCTGGCAGAAGCATCCGGAAATGCTCGTTGGGCATGGGATTGCTACAGAAGATTTATCCAGATGTATTCTGACGTAGTTATGGAAGTTGGTAAGAAGTATTTTGAAGAGCTTATCGACAAGATGAAAGAAGAAAAAGGTGTAACTCAGGACGTAGAGCTGACAGCAGAAGATCTGAAGACTCTGGCAGGACAGTTCAAAGCTGAGTATAAAGAGAAGATCGGCGAAGACTTCCCGGCTGACGCAAAAGAACAGCTGATGGGAGCTGTTAAGGCTGTATTCCGTTCATGGGACAACCCGAGAGCAAACGTTTATCGTCGTGACAATGATATCCCGTATTCATGGGGAACAGCTGTCAACGTGCAGATGATGGCATTTGGTAACATGGGAGATGACTGTGGAACAGGTGTTGCATTTACACGTGACCCGGCTACCGGAGAGAACGGTCTGTTCGGAGAATTCCTGACAAACGCTCAGGGAGAGGACGTTGTTGCCGGAGTTCGTACTCCGATGCACATTTCCGAGATGGAACAGAAATTCCCGGAAGCATTCGCACAGTTCAAAGAAGTTTGCCATACACTGGAAACACATTACAGAGATATGCAGGATATGGAGTTTACAGTAGAGCACGGTAAACTGTATATGCTTCAGACTCGTAACGGTAAGAGAACCGCTCAGGCTGCTCTGAAGATCGCATGCGACCTTGTTGACGAGGGAATGAGAACAGAAGAAGAAGCAGTAGCTATGATCGATCCGAGAAACCTGGATACACTGCTTCACCCACAGTTCGATGCTGCCGCACTGAAAGCTGCAACACCGATGGCAAAAGCACTTGGAGCATCTCCGGGAGCTGCTTGCGGTAAAGTTGTCTTCACAGCAGACGATGCAGTTGAGTGGGCTGCAAGAGGAGAGAAAGTGATCCTTGTTCGTCTTGAGACATCTCCGGAAGATATCACAGGAATGAAGTCCGCACAGGGTATCCTGACAGTTCGCGGTGGTATGACATCTCACGCAGCCGTAGTTGCTCGTGGAATGGGAACATGCTGCGTATCCGGATGCGGAGATATCGTGATGGACGAAGCAAATAAGAAATTTACATTAGCCGGAAAAGAGTTCCACGAGGGAGACTGCATTTCTCTTGACGGATCCACAGGAGCTATTTACGATGGAATCATCCCGACAGTAGACGCTACAATCGCTGGTGAGTTCGGAAGAATCATGGGATGGGCTGACAAATACAGAACAATGAAAGTTCGTACAAATGCAGATACTCCGGCTGACGCTAAGAAAGCACGCGAGCTGGGAGCAGAGGGTATCGGACTTTGCCGTACAGAGCATATGTTCTTCGAGGGCAACAGAATCGATGCGTTCCGTGAGATGATCTGTTCTGAGACAGTAGAAGAAAGAGAAGCTGCACTGGATAAGATCCTTCCGGAACAGCAGGGAGACTTTGAGGCACTGTACGAGGCGCTGGAAGGAAATCCGGTAACGATCCGTTTCCTTGATCCGCCGCTTCATGAGTTCGTTCCGACAGAGGAAGAAGATATTAAGAAACTGGCTGACGCTCAGGGCAAAACCGTTGAGCAGATCAAAGCGATCATCGACAGCCTGCACGAGTTCAACCCGATGATGGGACACCGCGGATGCCGTCTGGCAGTTACTTATCCGGAAATCGCTAAGATGCAGACAAAAGCTGTTATCCGTGCAGCAATCAACGTTCAGAAAGCACACGCTGACTGGACAGTAAAACCGGAGATCATGATTCCGCTCGTTGGAGACATCAAAGAGCTGAAATATGTGAAGAAATTCGTTGTTGAGACTGCAGATGCAGAGATCGCCGCTGCAGGAATCGATCTGAAATATGAAGTAGGAACAATGATCGAGATCCCGAGAGCTGCTCTGACAGCTGACGAGATCGCAAAAGAAGCTGACTTCTTCTGCTTCGGTACAAACGACTTGACACAGATGACATTCGGATTCTCCCGTGATGACGCCGGTAAATTCCTGGATGCTTACTATGACGCTAAGATCTTCGAGAACGATCCGTTCGCAAAACTGGATCAGACAGGTGTCGGCAAGCTGATGGATATGGCGATCACATTAGGAAAACCGGTTAATCCGAGCCTGCATGTAGGAATCTGTGGAGAGCACGGCGGAGATCCAAGCTCTGTTGAATTCTGCAGCAAACTTGGTCTGGATTATGTATCCTGCTCACCGTTCCGTGTGCCGATCGCAAGACTGGCAGCAGCACAGGCAGCTATTGCAGCAAAATAATCTGGCTGATATAAATGAATATGAAATAATGAGCAACGCTCTGTTCCTTTGGGACAGGGCGTTGTGTTATAATTAGGAAGATTTATAAAATGTAGAAACGGAAGTGAAAGTATTGTTCGGCAAGAACTTTGTACAGAAAATTATGATCGTGGAAGATGATGAACTGATCCGAAAGGAACTTACACGTTTTTTAAATCATGAGGGATACGAGGCGGTGTGCATCGAGAGGTTTGGGGAGGAATCCAAAACAGCGGAAAGTATTCTTCAGGAATCGCCGGATCTGGTGCTTTTGGATGTGTCGCTTCCGGAATGCGACGGGCTTCTTATCTGTGACGAACTGAGAAGCAGGTCGGATGTGCCGATCATATTTGTGACAGGAAATAACACGTCGTTGGATGAGTTGAACTGCATGATGCGCGGCGGGGATGATTTTATTGCAAAACCATATCAGCTTCCGGTACTGCTGGCGCATATCCGGGCAGTGCTTAGGCGAAGCGGAAAGGAAAAGCTGTCTTCGACGGTGCAGCATTATAAGGGCGTGACATTGGATCTGGCATCCGGGATGATTGAAAAAGGTGACAAGAAACAGATTTTGACGAGAAATGAACTGGTCATACTGTATGAATTATTTCAGGATCAGGGGAAAATCGTGTTCAGAACGAAACTGATCGATCGGTTGTGGGACAACGAGATTTTCATTGATGACAATACGCTGAGTGTGAATATTACGAGGATCCGGGCAAAACTCGATGAGATCGGCGCGGAAGATTTTATAGAGACGAGGCGCGGACTTGGTTATATGATCTGAAAAGCAGTCGGCGGGACAGGCAGTCGACGGGACGAGTAGTCTGTGGGACAGGCGATCTGCAAAAAAGAGAGAGGTCTGGTATGAGATTTGGAGCATATATAAAAGATAAAATGGGATTGATTCTGTTAAATGGCATGGGAATACTGCTTCTTTCTGCATTTCTTCTTGCAATGGGCAACAGCCTGCCATCCATCGCGTTGATCTTTTTAGCGTGGGGAGTGATTCTTGCAGGCGGTCTGATCGTTCAGTTTCAAAGCCGGAAAAAATATTTTGACTGTATGGAAAGTATGATAGAGGAGATGGATCAGTCGTTTTTATTTGCGGAATTGATGGAGCCGTCATGGAGACTGGAAGACCGGCTGTATCGGGAGTTGTTACAGCGTTCCAACAAGGCAGTTCTGGAAGAAATACGAAGAAAAGAAGACGAACAGCGGGAATATAAAGAATTTATAGAAAGCTGGGTGCATGAAGCAAAGAATCCGATCACGGCGATGGAACTGCTCTGTGAAAACATGGAACGTGAGCGGGAACAGCTGCAGATCCGCCGGATGCGTCTGGAATTGTCCAAGGTGGAGGGACAGGTGGATAAGGTATTATATTATGCCCGGATGGAACAGGTCTGGAAAGATTATCTGATCGCCCGGACGGATCTGCGTAAACTGGTATTGCGTGCGGTTCAGAAAAACCGGCTTGCATTTCAGGACAGGAAGATACAGGTGAAAATAGAAATGGAACCGTGTTTTGTCTCGACGGATGAAAAATGGGGATTGTTTATCCTGGATCAGATTTTCTCAAATTGTATCAAATACAGCAGGGATGAAAATGGCTGCGTCCGGATTTTTTCGGAAAGCGGAAAAAATGAAGTGAAATTGTGTGTGGAAGACAACGGGATTGGAATCCGACCGGAAGAATTGGGGCGTGTGTTTGAAAAAGGATTCTGCGGGACGAATGGACGGAGCGGCAGATATTCTACCGGGATCGGACTTTACCTTACGAAGAAACTTTGCGGCCGCCTCGGAATGGGAATCCGTATTGAATCGGAATACGGACAGTATACCCGGGTATGGCTGCAGTTTCCGGAAAGTGATTTTCAGAAGATCGGACAGGAGAAAACCTTTCAAAATTGAAAGATTACGGAAAGGAAATACGATACAAGCCCGGAATGTTTCTTGTTATACTTGGAACACAGCAAAAAGTTTCCTTTGAACATTTATGGTGGGCGGAGGAGGCAGAGAAGAAACGAAAGGATGGATAACATGAAACATTTGATCAAAATCTGTGACATTGAAAAATATTATGGGAGCGGAAATAATATAACAAAGGCGGTGAACCGTGTCAGTTTTCAGGTGGATGAGGGCGAATTTATCGGGATCATGGGCGCTTCCGGATCAGGAAAAACGACGCTTTTGAATATGATCTCCACGATCGACCGGGTGAGTGCCGGACATATTTATTATGGAGATACGGATATTACAATGCTGAAAGAAGAGGGGCTGGCAAAGTTCCGGAAAGAAAATCTTGGATTTGTCTTTCAGGAGTTTAACCTGTTGGACACGTTGACGATCCGGGAAAATATAGAACTTCCGATGACGCTGCAAAAGCAGAAAAAGACGGAAATCGTGAAACGCACCGGACAAGTCATGAAAGCGCTTGGAATCGAAAAGATCGCCGATAAGTTTCCGGTACAGGTATCCGGCGGACAGAAGCAGCGCTGTGCCTGCGCCAGAGCGGTTGTAACGAAGCCGCAGCTGATCTGCGCCGACGAGCCGACCGGAGCGCTGGATTCCAGATCCGCGCAGATGCTTTTGGACACATTTGAGACGATGAACCGAAAAATGGGAGCGACGATCCTGATGGTAACCCATGACGCATTTTCGGCAAGTTACTGCAGACGGATCCTTTTTTTGAAAGACGGACAGATTTTCCATGAACTGTACCGGGGACAGGAGACGCGCAGAGAGTTTCTGAATCAGATCCTGGATGTATTGGCGCTGACGGGAGGTGAGTGCAGTGATGCTGAATAAACTTGCATTTCGGAATGCCAGACGTTCTTCGAGAGATTATATTGTCTATGTATTGACGATGACGGTGATGGCGGCAATGATGTTTGCGTTTGATTCGATGGCGTTATCCCCGGACATTCTGACCATGTTCCGGGAAGCGGGGGTGATGGGGGCGATGATCGGTCTGGTCAGCGTGTTTATCGTGGGGATCCTTGCATGGCTGATCCGCTATATGACGCGGTTTATGCTGGAAAAAAGAAGCCGTGAATTCGGAACCTATCTGCTGCTTGGGATGAATAAAAAACAGATTTCCGGACTTTATATGAAAGAAAATATCCTGATGGGGGCAATTGCATTTGTGCTGGGGATCGGCGTCGGCATGTTTTTTCAGCAGATCCTGATGACGATATTTTACAGAGTGTTTGGAATGGATTATCCGCTTCATGTACAGTTAAACGGCTGGAGTATGCTGATGACCAGCGGAATTTACATACTGTGCTATTTTTTTGCGCTGATCCGGAACCGACGGCTGTTCAAAAAGATGACCATTGCGGAATTGATGCGGATGGAAAAGGAAAATGAAAAAATCCGTGAAAGTAAGAGTGGATTTGCGCGGATATGGTTTTTTGTGGCAGTCGGATTTTTTATCGTGTATACGATCCTCCTTTTTGGGGGAAGATATTCGGTTGCTGGAGTATGCTGTATTGCGGTCTGCTTTCTTGCGGCGGTCTATCTTTTTTATTATGGCTTTTCAGCAATCTTAACCAGCTATATCCACAAAAGAAAATCAGGACTCTATAAGCCGGGACGACTATTTTTGCTGCGTCAGTATACGGGGAAACTGGGAACGATGCGTTTTACGATGGGAACATTGACGCTGCTTTTGATGACGGCGATCCTTGGAGGAAGCGTTTCGATGATGTTTGCAAGGTTCCAGAATCAGGCGATTGAAAATTCAGTCCCATTTGATATTCTGGTACACAGTGAAAACCCCGACGACGTGTTTGAGGAAGAACTGGAAGCAATTCACGATCAGTGCGGGACAGAAGATGTGTGGAGTTATCAGATTTATCAGGATGGGAAACAGGTGATGAACGAGTATCTGTATACACACGGCGGAACTGTTTCTAAAAAATATCGGAATCCGGACGGCAGTCTGAACGAGAAAGCGGTGGAAGAAGACGGCTATGAATATTATACTTATGATACTTATATGAGAATCAGTGATTACAATCATTTAAGACAAATGCTCGGATATGAACCGGTAGCACTTGGAAAGGATAAATATGCGATCCAGATCAAAGAACGAATGATCCCGTTTTTGGACGAGCAGATCAAAGCGAGAATATTGGACACTTCTTTGGGAGAATTGACGCTGGATGAGATTTATACGATCCCGTTTTCCCAGAACGGAAATAATGGGGCGGATTATCTGATCATCGTGCCGGATGAGGCGGCGGCAGAGATGGACGGTTATTTTTCAGAACTGGCAGTGTCCACAGAGGGAAAAGCGCCGTCTGATCTGCAGCAAACGCTGGAGACGATCCGCCTGAATAAAAACGGGATCCCGACGCAGGAAGAATTTTACGAGATGCAGGAGCGCGGCGAGATACCGGAAGATGCCTATTGGGAATCAGAAACAATGGGAGGATTTGGCACCGACCAGATTATAAGCTGTGCCAGCGATGTTCTGGTGCGGGAGGGGATCGGGATGGATTTGAAGCTGGCGATGTTGTCTTTGGTATTTCCATTGGCGTATGTCGGTCTTGTATTTCTATGTGTGGCGCTTACGATCATGGCAGTCCAACAGCTCAGCGATTCGTCAAAATACCGGTTCCGTTATGATGTACTTTCAAAGCTGGGAATGAATGAGAAAGAGATCGACCGTCTGATCTTGAAACAACTGGCTTTCTACTATCTTGTTCCGGTTGTGATCGCTGTGATCTTAAGCGCGGCGACAGCTGTGTATGCGGGACATCAGTTTGTATTCTATACCGGAGCAACCGGAAGCGGAATGTATTATTTCGGAATTTCCCTGTTTATCTTTGCGGGAGTCTATCTGATTTATTTTGGAATGACGTATCTTGGATTTAAAAGAAATGTACATTATTCAGCTTAAATCCAGAAACAATCCGATCCGGGGCGGATAAAAGGTAAAGATGAAAAATAAAAGAGCCAGAAGCGCAGTCAACAGATAAATCCATTTTCGTCGGGGATCTGTCCGGGGCGTATCCTTTCCTTTCCATGCGAAACGAAAAGCGAAGAACAGTCCGAGCAGAAAGACGGCGATATCTGCGATAAGAACGTGGTGTCCCAAGATTCCGGAATAGGTGAAATAAAGTATGGGAATACTGAACGTTCCGATGAAATTTCCAAGCAGCAGAGAGTCACGGAGCGTATGAAATTCTTTTTCCGGCTGTCGGATATAAGACAGGAAAAACGCATATAGCAGTACCGGGAAAAAAGAAAGTTTCATATGCTCCCAGATGGATTCATTGACCGGGGCAAAGAGCGCGATGAACAGATTCTGCCCGGAACAGTCGTACAGAAAATGTGACAAGGTTCCGAAAACGGCGGTGAAGAGATAGCCTGCAATGATATAAAAACGCATATACGATAAGAACCTCCATGGAAACAGATGATAATATAGTATATGCAAAAAAAGAGAGATTATTGAATGGAATCTCGGATAGAGTGCCGGAACGTGTAAAACAACCCTTTTTTCATATTTTCATGCATGATCTTTTGTACTTCCTCGATAGAAACCGTGTCTTCATTTGTAAGCCACCAGCGGATCAGCGCCATCATGTTGGAAGAAAAGAGATGCGCATACAGTTCGCAATATGTACGTTTTTCCGATAATTCGGGAGATTCGGTAAGAAGTTTTTCCAGAATCTGCCGGTAAACCAGATCCGTCATTTCATTGTAAGGCTGACGCTCAATGGACGCTTTCCATAAAATCAGATATTCTGTTCGCTTGGAATATACGAATGCCGTGAAATTCCGGAAAGGAATCTGATAATACTCATCGTCGGTGATGCTCGGATTTGTGACAACAAAGTCAACGTTGACCTGTTGCTTGAATTCCAGCAGGACTTTGTTCAGATAACGATCCAGCAGGTCGTATTTATCCGTGTAATATTTGTAAAAGGTGGAGCGGTTGATCAGCGCCCGCTCACACAATAGCTGAACTGTGATTTTTTGGAACGACAGCTCATTTAGAAGCTCCAGAAGCGCCCGATCGATCTGTTGTAATGTCTTGATGATACGTAAATCTTTTGTAGTCATAATAACCTCTGCAAAGCAACAAAATATATGATAAGTGTTGCTTTTTCAACATATTGTCTTTGGATTGATGATAGTTTCCCCATTTGAAAACTGATAAAATAATAAGGAAATGCATATGTTCTGTTTTATTTCCTCTGCATAAAGAGGGTAGCATAAATATGCGGAAGAATCAATGGCAGTGTATTGAAATATGGATGAAAGAAGAGGGGAAGAAGAATGAGAGAGCAACAAAAAAATATTTCCAAACGGCGCTGGCTTGTGCTTCTGTTTGCATGTCTGACGAACTTATGTCTTGGTTCCGTCTATGCCTGGAGCGTGTTTGCCGCGCCGATGGCAGAGTATCTCGGAACGATAACAGGAACCGGGATCACAACGGCGGATCTGGCGATCGTCTATACCGTTGCCAACTCCGTAGGTCCGATCACGATGATCTCGGGAGGTTGGATCAATGACCGGTTCGGACCAAAAAAAGTGATCCTCACAGGCGGTGTGATGTTCGGATGCGGTATGATCCTGGCTGGGCTGTCAACGTCTGTCGGAATGTTGATGGTGACATATGGTCTGCTTGGCGGTCTGGGACTTGGGATGGCATATGGCTGCACGATCAGCTGTTGTGTCAAATTTTTTCCGGACAAACGTGGTCTGATCGGCGGACTGACAACGGCGGCTTATGGATTCAGTTCGGTTCTGCTTCCGCCGGTGATCAATTTACTGGTAGAAAAAGTACAGGTGAAAATGGCGTTTATCCTTGTCGGGATCACATTTCTTGTGATCATCTCGGTATCTTCTTTGTTTATGTTCTCCTGCCCGGATGGTTTCGTACCGGAGGGCTGGAAAGCGCCGGAAAAACAGGCGGGCGGACAAAAAGAAACAGATAAAGACTGGAAAGAGATGTTGAAAAGCCCGATTTTCTATCTGATGATCCTGCTTTTGATGAGCGGGGCTTTCAGCGGCATGATGATTATCTCTCAGGCTTCTGCAGTAGGAATGGAAATGATCGGTCTTTCGGTTGCGGCGGCAGGGATCGCAGTGTCCGTATTGGCGTTATTTAATTCGTTCGGACGGATTTTGGCAGGATTTCTTTCGGATAAGATCGGGCGTGTCCAGACGCTGACGCTTGCCTGTTTCTTGTCTGTCGGAGGGAATGTGCTTCTCTATCTCTGTGGGAAAGGAGATCTGATCCTGTTTTATATCGGGATCTCGATCGTAGGTATTTGCTTCGGCGCATTTATGGGCGTATTCCCCGGATTTACGGCAGATCAGTTTGGCGCGGCGCATAACAGTGTCAACTATGGTATCATGTTTATCGGATTTGCGATGGCAGGGTATTTCGGACCGACGATCATGAAAAATGTGTATTATAAAAACGGTTCTTACACACAGGCATTTTTAATCGCGGCAGGTTTAAGTGTGGCTGGAATCATACTGACGGTGTTGTATCGGATGTGTAAGAAGAGAGAAAAATAAGATCGCCGGGCATAAAAAAGAAAACCTCCCTGCAATTTATGAATGGTACTCATAAATTGCAGGGAGGTTTTGCATTGTTTAGAATGATTTATGGAGTAAGATCTTTACCACGCCGCCCTGCGGACGATTTTCCAGTGTGAGAGTTCCACCATGCGAGCGGATCACTTCGGCGGCAAACCAGAGACCGATCCCGTTATGCCCGTCTGCCTGACGCGCCGGATCATCTCTCCAAAGGCGTTCTGTGGCATGACGGAGCGCGGCAGGACTAAAGCCCATTCCCTCATCGCAGATCAGAAGCTCCCAGCCTGTATCGGACGTCCTGCCGATGAGAGAGACCTGTTTTCCGGTGGGAGTATGTTCCAGCGCATTTTGGACAATGTTGGAAAGAGCCCGGAAAAAATGGTCTTTCTGAAGCGGATAAAAGCCGGTAAGGTGATTGTCCATATGCAGTGAAATATGTTTCATCCCGGCAAACGGTTCCATGGATCGTACAAGATCAGGCAGCAGGGCAGAAAGATCAAAGGGGATCTTTGGTTCTTTGTTACCGGTGGAAGCATCCAAAAGACCGGAAAGATACCGGTGTGCCCGGGTGGTATTTTCCAGGATTGTGTGAAGCATATGGTTCTGGTTCTCCGGGAGATTTTCACACAGGAGAAGTTCCGCGTTTCCGCCGATCAAAGTCAGCGGCGTTTTTAAGTCGTGAGCAAGTGCGGATATTTCCAATTCCCGCTGCTGCTGGGTACGCCACTGTTCTGTGAGGGAATCGTACAATGCACGGCGCATTTCATCCATCGCGGCGAGCGCATCATCAAATTCTCGGATCCCTGCAGGAAAAATTGCAAAATCAAGTTCTTGAGAAGTGATTTTATTGCTTATATCATGAAAAAGTTTCAATTTTGACGTCAAACTTCGACGAAGTAGTAAGACGCTTAAGAGCAGGACAAAAATGAAAGCCAGAAATAACGTGATCCACCAGAGTACTTCAAAAGGTGGAAGATACTTCCGGAGTTGCGGATCGGTGAAATCTCTTTGATATACCCAGTGGATCAGTATTGCACTTTGATCGGCATAGGTGTACCGGATGATATGGGGATCATCCGAGTCTTTTGTTAAAAAAACGGAAAGGCGACCGGCTTCTTTTGAATCTGTATTTGTTTCCAAAAGACTTCCATCAGCGGCAAAAAGTGCGTAATCGGAAAGAAAATCTTCTCCCGGGGTTGTAAAGGTTTCCGGATGGTCAAGCAGCATCGCTTCTGCCTGCCGGTTCGGGAGAGAACCATGATAGATAAAGCCGGTCGTCTGGAGCAGCTGCATGATGGCAAGCCAGAGTAAGGCACAAAAAAGCATCAGCCCCAGCATGATACATGCAAAGCGGAGCAGAACGAAAGAAAGGCTTACAGATTGTTTTCTTTTTTCCATTTATAATCCAACCCCCCAGACTGTTTCGATCGGAGCGGCATCATGCTCCTTTAATTTTGCACGGATATTTTTGACGTGCATGGCGATGACGGAGGAATCACCCTCCGCATCGAAGCCGAAGACATTTTCATAAATCTGTTCTTTTGTAAAAATCTGTCCGCTGTGCAGGGTCAGATATTCGCAGATCGCATATTCGCCTTTGGTGAGTGGAACCGACCGTTCTTTGACGGTCACTATTTTTGCCTGGAGATCAAAATGAATGTCGCCGCGGATGAGAGCGTGTGTCGGCTGTCGTTTCTCACGCCGCAGATGCGCGTTGACACGGGCGCTCAGCTCGGCAAGGCTGAACGGTTTTTTTATGTAATCATCAGCGCCGAGCCCCAGTCCTTGTACAAGCGCGGCGTCTCCGGTCTTGGCTGTCAGAAACAGGATCGGACAGTCCACTTCCGTTCTGATGCGGCGGATCAGAGAAAATCCGTCTTCTTTCGGCATCATGATATCAAACAGCAGAAGATCATAAAAGCGGCAGCGCTTTGGTGTTACGGCAGTCGGATCTGCTTCCGTATCGACTTGATGTCCGTCTCTTTGAAGTGCAGCACAGATGAGTGCGAGCATATCCGGATCATCATCTACAACAAATATTTTAGCCATGGCAGTTTCCCTCCTGACAAAAGAAAATTGATTGACTGTTTTCCCTTTGTATATTGACGCTATTATATCATATTTAAAACGTGGTGTGGATCTTCTCGTTTGCATTTTTGGCACATCCACAGAAAGAAAAAGGTGAACATGCCACAGGAAATGAGGATCATCACACTGAGCAGACGGTTTTTCAAAGTGGCAGGATAGTAACCGGAAAACTGGAAAATCGCTGCAATAGGATAATAGGTTCGGTATGGATCGGAAATCGCGGCAAACAGTCCGCCGATGGAGTAGATTTCCGTCACTATAAGCGCTGCCCATTGTCCGTTTTTTCGGAAAGCGCAGAAAGCGATCAGCGGAGAAACTGCAAAAAACACTCCGATCCCATTTGACAGGTATTGCAGGAACATGCGGAGGATCAGTGGGAATGAGAGCGCAGTCCCGTGCAGAAAGAGTTCGGTCAAACAGGTGATGGTGAAGAGCAGGAGTGAAAGTACAAGGGCGAACAGGAACGTCAGCAGTAGTTTCACGGTGGTTAACCTTGCCGGATGTATGGGAATCAGCCGGAGTGATTTTAACGTATCGTCTTCCGTTTCCCGACAGATCAGATAACTTCCGAATAAAGCAGTGATGGATGGGAGGAGAAAAAAGATGCTCCAGGGCTGTACTTCATCCATATACCATCCGACATGCTCCGTATAGCGGTTCGGATCAGCAGCAAAGACAAACACAGCGGTCAGAATCACGGCGAAGACGGAAATCAAAAGTATTGTGGAACGGCGAAGTTTTTTCCATTCGATTTGAAGTAAAAGGAATTGGTTTTTCATAGTTGACCTCCTTTGGATCATAAAATTTGCAATTTAGGATTTCTTTTTCAGTGAGATCCCTGCAATGAGGACAGAGAAAAAATCCCAGAGCAGGATACAGTAGCATGCGGAAACGAGCAGGCTTGGCGGTGACATCGGTACGCCCGGTATTTCCCCGTCTCGGTTTAGGAGCACGGAGAATGCGGATAAAGGATGCAGGCAGGGGGACTGCGGCGCCAGCATAAATCCGGAAAAAATGTAAACGAGCGTAAGACATACCGGAAGAACATATCCGTTGATGAGCATGGCAGCGGCAAGGAGCGGAAGCATGATCAGCGGCAAAAGAATGCTGATCTCGATACATTTTCTGCTTAGATAGAAAATGGAAGAAATCTCCTGTGCAACACATCCGGATAGATCGGCAAACAGGACTGTCCATATAAATGTAAGCAATATGAAAATGAATGAATATATAAATAATATGAAAAACTTACTAAGAAAATATTTAAGTTTACCAACGGGAATGATCCAAAAATATGTATTTATGTGATTACTTGATTCCGTGTAGAAAAGTAATGACGAAAGGATTCCTAAAATAAACGGGAGGATCATCCAACAGGTGAAACCGAAAACGGACCATTTGTAGAATAAAACAGGTTCCACGTTTGGTTTCCCAATGTATTTGAAATATAACATGGACAAAAACGGCATGATCGGGGATGCGGCGAGCGTGAGAATAAGACATTTCCGACGGCGCAGTTTTAAAAGTTCGATATGAATAAATTTAAGCAATTCCTTTCCCTCCTGTGATCGTTTTGAAATAATTCTCCAGATTATCGTTTTTTTCTTTGAGTGTTTTTATACTGCATTCTTCGAGAAGTACACCGCGATCCAAAATCCCGATGTCATCGGCAAGAAGATCGATCTCGGACAGAATATGACTGGAAACAAGGAGCGTCTTTCCGTGATCTTTGCAGAGCGTTTTCAGGAAATCCCGGATTTCTGCGATTCCGATCGGATCCAGTCCGTTGGTCGGCTCGTCCAGGATCAAAAGCTGCGGATGATGAAGAAGCGCATTGGCGAGTCCGAGACGTTGTTTCATCCCGAGGGAATATTCCCGAAATAATTTTTTATCCCTAAATGGGAGTCCGACCGTTTCCAGAGCATTTTTGACTGTATGTGATGCATTCAGGTTTCGAAGCCGGGCAAAAATTTCGAGATTTTCTGTTCCTGTCAGATTGGGATAAAATCCGGGTGTTTCGATCAGGGCTCCAATCCGTGGATAAAGCTGTTTTTCATGTCCGGTAAGTGTCTGGTCAAACAGCGTGAAAGTTCCGGATGTTGGTGGTGTCAGTCCAAGAAGCATTTTCATCAGTGTTGTTTTTCCGGCGCCGTTGCGTCCGAGCAGTCCATAGATACTGCCTTTTTTAATATGAAGATTTACGTTGCTTACGGCAAGTTGACCTTTGTATTTTTTAGTCAGTTGTTTTGTTTCAATAATAAATGATTCCATAATCGGCTCCTTTACATGATCGTTTGAGTGTTTATCAAAACACTAACGTCTCTTTTTAAATTTTTTATAAATTTCCGGTCAGAAAAGGAAAAATCCTTAATTTAGATATGAAAACACGAATTTTTATATAGGTTCCAACGAAGTTCTATTCTATAATAAAGTACCAAAGTGAGAAAATGATGCACAGAGATGTATACAAGGGAGGTATTGCGATGCGATATGACACATTTCATCCGGGACAGGTATGGCTGGACACGGAGAAAACAGAGATGTATGAGAAATATTTAGATCCGACACTGTCTGCGGAAGAGCGGGCGGACGATCTGTTAGCGAAAATGAGTTTGGACGAAAAATTTGCGCAGACACAGTGTGGATTTGCGGAGCGGCTTTTGGAAGATGGAGCATATCCGTATGGGATGGGGCAGGTTTCCTGTCTGTTTGCGAGCATGCTGAAAACACTGGACGAGGGGGAAACTGTGATCGGGGAATTGCAGAAACGGATCATGGAGGCAAGCCCGCATCATATCCCGGCAATTTTCCATGTGGAGACGGCAACCGGATCTTTGCTTCCGGAAGCAACTAATTTCCCGATCGAGTTGGCACAGGCTTCCACATGGGATCCGGAACTGGAAAAGAGGATGGGAAAAGCAATCGGAAAACAAACCCGCGCAGCCGGAATCCATCAGGGATTGGCGCCGGTACTGGATCTTTGCAGAGATTCCCGGTTTGGGCGGCAGGGGGAGACGTTTGGTGAAGACGGAACTTTGGCGGCGGCGATGGGATCTGCTTATGTACAGGGGCTGCAGAATGACGGGAATGTCAAGGACGGAATTTTTGCGTGTGCAAAACATTTTCTTGGATTTATGAGCGGAATGGGAGGGATCCATGCGGCAAAAATGACAACGAATCCGCGGGAAATCCGGGAAGTGTATGCGAAACCATTTCAGGCGGCGGTTACGGAAGCGAAAATCGGAAGTGTGATGAATGCGTATTCCAGCTATGATGGGATGCCGGCAGGTGGAAGCCGGGGGCTTCTGACAGATCTTTTGCGTGGGGAAATGAAGTTTGACGGAACGGTGATCGCCGATTATTCTTCGATCAGCCAGCTTCATACAAATCACCGTGTGGCAGAATCTATGGAAGAAGCCGGAGAGATTGCCATGCGCGCCGGGATGGATGTAGAGCTGCCGCAGGTGGAGTCCTTTAATGAGGATTTGAAAGCCAGATTTGCAAAAGGCGAAGCGGACATGGCGATTTTGGATCAGGCAGTCAGAAGAATACTGATCCACAAATTCCGTCTTGGATTATTTGAAAATCCGTTTCCGATGGAAAAGGAAGAGCGGGATGCGGTCATACAAGAGAAAGAGGCGCAGGCGATCAGCAGAAATATGGCGAGAGAAGCAATGATCCTGCTGAAAAACGACGGAGTACTTCCATTGAAAAATGCAGCGGAACAGGACAGAAAGGAAAATTCCGGAAAGAAGAAAAAAGTAGCGGTGATCGGGTGGCACGGAGGAACAACCCGGGCAGTTATGGGATGCTACATGTACATTGCGAGAATTGAAAATTCTCTCGGTGGCGTTAACACAATGGCAGGAATCGAGGGAAGTGATAATGCCATGAAAGAAAAAGTTCCGACAGAAACCTATCCGGGAAGTAAGATATTGATGGAACATCCGCAGACAGACACACTGATCCGCAAATGTTATCCGGGAATCCACAGTCTCTATGAAGAACTAAAAGAGCGCTGTCCGGACTGGGATGTGCAGTATGCTTACGGATATCCGCAGGCTGGAAATGACACGTCGTATTTTGAGGAAGCATTGAAACTGGCGGCGGAATCCGACCTTGTGATCGTGACGTTAGGTGGAAAATACGGATGGAATACCGGATGCACGATTGGAGAGGGAATTGATTCGATGGATATCCGGATCCCGGAATGTCAGGAGCTGTTTTTGCGTGAACTTGCAAACTTGGGAAAACCGACAGTAGGGGTACATTTTGACGGACGTCCGGTGAGCAGTGATGCGGCGGATGAGACGCTAAATGCGCTGATCGAAGCATGGACGCCGGGGCGTTACGGCGCGGAAGCGGTTGCGGATGTACTGCTCGGCGCTTATAATCCGGCAGGAAGACTTCCGGTCAGTATTGCGCTGAATGCAGGGCAGATCCCGGTTTATTACAGTCATGAACGGGGCAGCAGTTATCACGCGGGCGAGAGCATCGGATTTCAGGATTATGCCGATGGATCTCATAAGCCGCGGTATTGCTTCGGATACGGACTTTCCTATACCGAGTTTGTATATGAAAGTATGGAGATTGTCAAAAAAGAAATCGATCCGTTCGAGTCATGGAAGATTGATGTGACTGTAAAAAATGCAGGAAATGTGGACGGAGAAGAGGTCGTTCAATTGTATATGAGCGATGAATATGCATCGATGACCCGTCCGGTGAAAGAACTGGTTGGCTTCAAACGAGTGAAGATCAAGGTCGGAGAATGTGCAAAAGTACGGTTTGAAGTTGCTCCGAGCCAGATGGCATTTCTGGATGCGGATATGTGGTGGAAGATTGAGAGAGGATCGTTTATCGTGCAGGCGGCGGCATCCAGTGAAGATGTGAAGATAGAAGACCGACTGTATGTGAAAGAAAATGCGTTTGTAGATGGGGCACAACGAAGTTTTTATGCAAAAGCAGAGGTAGAAAGAAATCCGTCGGATCTATAATTTTCTGATCTCCGGGATACCTAAAACGAACACTGTTTTAAAAGTGTTTGCTTTGGGTATACTAGTACAACGAATATATCAAAAATCTGGTATTCGTTATATTAGGGAAAAGGAGAATGCAGGAGATGTCTAAAATAGAAAATTGTCACAGACCGAAAAACATGCCGGGAAGAACAAATCCGGCGAAACTGACAGATCAGGAAAAGTCTGATAAAATGATCGAGATTCCGCTATCCACACAGACGGATGCGTCAAACGTGATTCCGGATGAAGTGCCGAGGCACGATGGACCGGGCGGGGAGTAAAAGAAAAATAGAACAATAAATGAGAACAGGAATCCGAAATCTGTGATAGCAGGTTTCGGATTTTTTCTTTAGAATCAGATTCAGGAAAACAAAAAAATATGCAGGAAAGAAAGGAAGAAAATCATGGGTAAAAAAGAAAAAAATCCAAATAAGATCGGTGTCCTGCCGATGATCTTATGGAATGGAAACGGTGTGTCTGCGGCAATCAATGTTGTACTTTTAAGTTTTCTGACATTGTATTGCACGAACGCATTGGGACTAAGTGCGGCGTTGGTCGGAACGATCTTGATGGTCAGCAAGATTTTTGATGGAATTACGGATATTTGTGCGGGGTACATCGTGGATAAGACCAATACGAAGATTGGCCGCGGACGTCCATACGATCTTTGTATTCTTGGATTGTGGCTGACGACATATCTGATGTTTTCCGTGCCGGAGAGTTTGAGTACGACAGTAAAATGTATCTGGATCTTTATCTGTTATGCATTGTGTCAGTCAGTATTTCGTACGTTTATGAATGCTGCCGGAGTTCCATATATGGTGCGTGCATTCAACAATGAACAAAAATAAGTTGAGTTCCTGGGGAGGATTGATCACAACTGCCGGAGTGATCGTGTTCAATGTGACATTTCCAATGTTTTATGCCCCGATTATTGTATCATGACAGTGACGGCACATGCGAGAAGAATATTGAGAAATAAGCTGGACTGGATCGCAGACGCACTGGAACCGGGATGCGATCATGATATCGTGAGCGGTCTGAATGAGGAAGAGAGGGAGGCATTTGAGGAAGTCTATAAGATGGGCGTACCGAAAGAAGTATGGATCGGAAATAAGCAGGCGGATGAGGGCGGGGGTGCTGTGATTGGTCCGATGGTCCGAATGATCGATCCACAGTACTACGAAGATTATTGGAAAAAGTCGGGATATCTTGGAACAGAGAAAAACAGTTTGGCAGTACGGGATCGGATTTGTTTTACAACGAAGATCAAAACAGTGTATATTCCGCAAGTCTCAGGGCAAGCGGAGGAACAAAATGACAAGGCGGTGGATGGACGAAACAGTGTGGATACGGCATGGCAGAAAATGATCATGAGCAGCGGAAATACAAAGCCTTATATTGAACCGGAAAACCTGCCGGAGCAGCCGTTTGACTATTTATTTGGATTGAAAGTACAGATCCTTTCAGGAAAAGTAAAAGTACAGGAATTGTCGATCTATGCGGTGAAAGACGGAAAATTGGTGATCGAGAAAGCCTTTGGGGAGGGCAGTCTGGAAGAATGTCTCGCACAGATAGATCCGGAGATGAGATATGTATTGACAATTCGGATTATATCGCAGTACAGACCTATCATCGGCACCAGGTTCCGGAAGCGGAATATAAGGCATGGGATCAGTTCCGAAATCCGGATGGAACACCGAAATACCCGCAGCGAAAAGATCTGCTCTGTTATGGATTTGCTTATCAGGGGGCAGGCGCGATCCAGTCCGGAGATATTCAGGGAAAAGTGATCAGGGTAAATTGTCTGGCAGACGGTGGAGCCTGTACATGGATGTCCGACTGGTATCGGAAAAAAGTGACGAAAAAATTCGATGGTGAAACCGATCGCCAATATCGTCTCTGGTGCATGGAACACTGCGGACATACGGATCAGGAGCATACAAATGATCCGTTTCATGTTCCCTCATATCTCGGGGGACTTTATCGGGCGCTGATCGATGTGGCAGCATGGGGGGAACGAGGTGTTGAACCGGCAAAAACAAGTGGTTATGTCATCGAAAACGGACAGCCTCAAATTCCGGAAACAGCAGAAGAACGAAAGGGAATCCAGCCGGTTGTGTCTGTATTGGCTAATGGAGAAAAGCGGGCATGTGTTTCTGGCGGAGAGAATGTGACGTTTACGGCAACCGTAGGACTTCCGGATGAGAAGAGCGAAATCCAGTCTGTTGAGTGGAGCTTTGAGGGAGAAGTGTATCAGAAAGGGGAAAAATCCATATATCATAGTTACCAGAAACCGGGGACGTATTTTGCGACTGTGCGTGTGATCTCAAACAGAGGAGCGGATCCATTTACGGGAGTTCAGAATATTGATAGGGTTCGCGTGATTGTGAAATAATATTTTGAGGAAAAACAGATGAAGTTAAGGTAGAAAATTGATCCGACGAAATTTTTGGAACATGTGAAACTGTGTAGTGGAGATGTACTGCTTTGTACATCGGAGGGGGATGTGATCAATCTGAAATCCACATTGTCACAGCTTGTATTTGCAGTTGCAGCTCAGGATGAAACAGTGCTTAACACCGCGCAGATCATTTGTAAGGAAGACTCGGACCGGTATTTTTAGATGATTATTCTCCGAAACTGATCGAAGCAGGGGTGGAAAGACTTCAACTTTCCGTGAAAATGCGCCATCAGTTATGGATATCATCCGTGAACTGCCGATCGTTTCATTGAACCGTCTGTATGAATATGGAAGCATGTTGCATTTTTGTCTCACAGGAGAAAAAATCGGGGCGTAGGATTTTGTTTATGCGGATACCGTGCGGGAAATCCCGGAAGAAATGCTGGAAGAAAAACATGGTTTCTATATGGCGGAAACGAATATTTTAAAATTGGTGGAAGAGGGGAATCTCGGATATAAAGAAGAGATGGAGAAGATCAAAGCCGGAAATGTCGGAAAATTTGCGGACGGAGATTATCTGCGGCAGGCAAAGAACAATGTGATCGTATTTTGCGGTTTGTGTGCAAGAGCAGCGGTCAAAGGCGGCATTGCACCGGAAATTTCGTATGTTCTGCGGGAGCAGTATATCCGAAGAACAGAAAGTGCGAATTGTCTTGCGGAAGTGACAAAGGTGAATGCAGATATGTTGGACGAGTATGTTCGCCGGGTACATCAGGCGAAAAACGTAAAAGACATTTCTCCGGCAATCCGGGAGTGCTGTGATTATATTACGCTACATTTAAAAGAAAAAACAGATATTCACACACTGGCAACGAAATTCGGGTATACAGATTATTATTTCAGCGATAAATTCAAGAAAGAAATGGGAATCAGTGTCCGGGAATATACGATGCAGAAAAAAATAGAGAAAGCAAAAGAATATTTGAAATACAGTAATTTGACGATCCAGGATATCAGTGATGAATTGGGATTTAATACAGCAAGTCATTTTGGCAGAGCGTTTAAAGAACAGACAGGGGTTAGCCCGGGAGAATATAGGGAGAGAAAATTATGAGATTAGCGATTATACCACAACCGAAAACAATTTATTATGGAGATGGAACTAATTATGAAATCAGAAAATAGAGGATCTGTGAAAAGCAGACAAGTAGAAATTCGTCCGTATCGTGAATCTGATCGGGAGATGGTACAAAAACATGTGTCTTGAGACCGCGTCAATGGAGGGAGCTTTTGAAGAACCGATCAAAAGTATGATGCTCACGGCATTTTGTAATTATTATATAGAAGAACGGGAGCAATGTTTTGTGGCTGCAGATGGCGCTCAGGTTGTGGGATATATTTTATGTGCGAAAGATTCAAAGAGATGGGCAGAGAGATTTTCGGTGAAATATATTCAAATCTGGAAAAAAATCCACTGAAAGGATTTTATCAAGGGATTATGGCGGCACCGATCCGATATGCAGACCGGTATCCGGCGCATCTGCATATTGATATATTGCCGGAGTATCAACGGCAGGGAATTGGCTTTCAATTGATGGATACATTGACGGTACATTTACGGGAACAGGGTGTTCCGGCAGTCATGCTTTCAGTGGCAGGTGATAATGAAAAGGGGAAAAATTTTTATCGAAAATATGGATTTCAGGTGTTGGAAGAGACACCGAATGAGATTGTGATGGGACGATTTACGTTCCATTCATGATCAGATCTTTTTCTGTTGTTAAGCAGACAACAATCGATTGAGTTCATTCAGTCTTGTTTTACATTACGATATTTGCAGGAACTAATGATATATTCATGTCTTTCTATTGGCGTACCGACGATATCAAGTTGGATTATAAATAAAGTCAAGTTTCTCTTAAATTATAGCAGGGCAACCGCATAAAAAATAATTAGTACAAAAATCATCACTTTTCTTGTATTTCTCTAAATGGATATTTTTTATGCGGTTGCCCTGAAGTTATAGAAGCAGCACTTGAAGTTTGTGAGGGAGAACTGGTATAATAGCTTCAAAAAGAAAAATTACGTTAATAAAAAAGCACGGGAGGGTTTTAAGATGAAGACCGCATTGGTTATTATGGCAGCAGGAATTGGATCACGATTCGGGGGAGGTATCAAGCAGCTTGAACCGGTTGGACCAAACGGTGAGATTATCATGGATTATTCGATTCATGATGCGGTAGAGGCTGGATTTGATAAGATCGTATTTATCATCCGTAAAGATATTGAGAAAGATTTCAGAGAAGCGATCGGAAATCGTATGGAAGAACTTTGCGCGGCGAAAGGTGTGGAGATCGGTTATGCATTTCAGGAAATGTCGGATATTCCACATGGATTTTCTGTTCCGAAAGGACGGAAAAAACCGTGGGGAACCGGTCAGGCAGTTCTTGCATGCAAAGATATTGTAAAAGAGCCGTTTGCAGTGATCAATGCAGATGACTATTATGGAAAAGAAGCATTTGTAAAAATCCATGAGTTCTTACAGGATTATACACCGGATCGTGCAAATGCATTTTGTATGGCAGGTTTTATCCTGAAAAATACATTGAGCGAAAATGGCGGTGTTACAAGAGGTGTATGCAAAGTAGATTCTGACGGATTCCTGACCGGAGTGGACGAGACTTCCAATATCGTAAAGACGGCAGATGGTGCAGCAGTAGAAGCAGACGGCAACTTATCTCCAATTGATGAATTGTCAAATGTTTCGATGAATATGTGGGGGTTGACGCCGGAGTTTATCTCGATGCTGGAAGAGGGATTTTCGGTATTCTTTGAGAATATGGAGGGTAATGAGGAGAAAGCAGAGTACCTTCTTCCGATTTACATTGACGAATTGCTTCAGGAAGATTTGGTAAGTGTCAAAGTGTTGGAAACTGCAGATCGTTGGTTTGGTGTTACATACAAAGAGGACAAGCCGGTTGTAGTCGATTCTTTCCGGAAATTGATCGAAGACGGTATTTATCAGGCTGATCTGTTTGCAGATTGGAAAAAGTAAGCGAATAATAAAAAAGTAAAAACGAAAGAAAAGCAATTTCCGGGTAGGATCTGATCGGAACAGATCCCATCCGGAGATTTATTTTAGAGGTGTGGAATATGATTAATCCGATTACAGTAATGAAAATGTTGAATGAGCGTCATCAGTTTATTCAGAATCATCCGGATTTTTATCCGTTCTTAAAGGAGAATTTCGGTGATGGGATCGAGCCGGGGACATTGATCGAAGTAACCGTAAAGCATCCGGGAGAGGAGCAGGAACGGAAAGTGACGATGGAAGTGCAGGAGACAGAACGGGCATTTTTTAAGGCTGCACAGGAGATATTGGGATAAGAAAGTGATATTTTTGGAATATGTGAAAGCGGATTTAGAAGAAAGTCAGAAAGATTTTCATGATTCTTATGTCCGCAGACTTCAGGATTCAGTTCAAAGAGTAAAAGCAAACCGGGAAATGGAGGAGCGTTTTATGCTTTTGGAAGAAAAATTGAAGGAAGAACGTGCCGAAGGTGAAAAGATAGGACGGGAAATAGGACAAAGAATCGGACAAACACAAGGCGCGTGTGACATGTTATTAAAAATGTTGGAAATTTTAGGGGAGATTCCGGAACCGATCAGAGAGAGGATTACTTCTGTATCGGAGCAGGAAACATTGACGGATTGGGCAAAAATAGCAATTCAATCGGCATCTATGGAAGAGTTCGTAAAGAAAATTTCTGAATAAGTTCAATCTCATTTTATGATGAGTCTGTAAGTCCCGGATGATCGAAAAGGATGATCCGGGATTCGTGTCAAAAAGTCAATGCCGTTTCAGGCAAAGTTCAGAACATACAGAGGAATTCTATCAAAGGAAAATGTAGAGTATTCGTGAGTCTGCCAGACCGCTTTCAAAACAAATTGTATAAAGACACTATGAAAGAAGAAATCTGCCAGGGAAACAAAGCGGAATCGCCGAGTGAAGATAGCAGAAAATATAGCAAATCAGTCGGGGCTGTGATAAAATACAGGCATAGTATTTTATCACAGCCCCGCTTTATGATGAATGAAAAATCTTCGGGCGGCAGGGCAAAAGGAGGCGGAAGATGGGCGGTGAAAAGAAAGAACCACTTCACAAAAGTTTCGGATATGCCTGGGAGGGGATCACCGCGGTCATAAAAAAAGAGAGGAACATGAAGATCCATTGCTGTGTGATGATCCTTGTCATTTTGGCGGGGGCGATCTTTCGGATTGCCGCATGGAAGTGGTGTATCTGCTTTTGTTTGTTCGGTCTGGTTATGTCGCTGGAAATCGTAAATACTGCAGTGGAAGCCGTTGTGGATCTTGTGACCGAAGAGCGGAAACCGCTTGCGAAACTGGCGAAAGATGCGGCGGCAGGCGCAGTTCTTCTTGCGGCGATAATGGCAGTGATCGCAGGGCTGATCCTGTTTGTCCCGGAGGGACTGGAATTTTTGTGTATGGTCCTTAAGTAGAGCGAAGTCCGGACAAAAAAGAGGAGGAAGCCGATAGCAGAGTAAAGTTCGGACAGAAAAGGCAAATCAGAAAATATGAATCAGAAAATATGAATCAGAAAATACGGAGGAGAAAAAATTATGGATGGAATCGGAGAAAATATTAAAAAAATATTATTAGCAGGAATCGGAGCGGTTGCGACAACGACAGAGAAATCCAAAGAGCTTCTGGATGAGATGGTGAAAAAGGGTGAATTGACCGTCGAACAGGGGAAGGTTCTGAATGAGGAGCTGAAACACAATATTAAGAAGACGATGAAAGAGAAAGTCAATGTTTCCGTGAAAGTGTCGGATCCGGAGGAACTGGACGAGCTGCTGGAGAAGATGACACCCGAACAGATTGCCCGATTGAAAGAGCGGCTGAGCAAGTTTGATCAGCAGGATGAAGAACCGGAAGCTGAAAATCAGGATACTTCCGAGACGGAAAACGTACTGTCGGATGAAAAAGGCGCGGAGAATGTAAAGGAAGCGAGTGCGGATGAGTAAGCAGGAAGCTCCGGAATACAAGGGACGATTGCGGGAGATAACCGCTGTACTGCGAAAACATGGCATTACTCGGGGAGTTACGCCGGAAAAGCTGCGGCTGATCTTGGAAGATCTGGGACCGACGTACATTAAACTGGGACAGATCATGTCGATGCATTCGGATATTCTTCCGAAGCGGTACTGCGAAGAACTGATGCGCCTGCGGTCAGAGGTGGCGCCGATGCCGTTTGCGGAAGTGGCGCGGGTTCTGGAAGACGCTTATGGGGTTTCATGGGAGGTGATCTTTCAAAAGATCGAGGAGAAACCTCTCGGAGCTGCTTCGATCGCACAGGTACACCGCGCGGTACTTCAGGACGGCAGTCAGGTTGTGATCAAGGTGCAACGCCGGGGGATCTATGAGACGATGGCGAGAGATATCGCGCTGTTGAAAAAGGCAGTCCGTCTCCTGCCGCCGGTCAGTTTAAAAGGTATGGTCGATCTGGACATGGTTCTGGACGAATTATGGAGTGTCACGCGGGAAGAGATGAATTTCCTGACGGAAGCTGCCAATATGGAAGAATTCCGAAAACAGAATGAAGAAGTTGTATTCGTTGGCGTTCCGAAACTGTATCAGGAATATACGACGACGCATGTGCTTGTTATGGAATACATTGACGGCATCGGGATTGACGACAAGGAAACGTTGCGTACGAACGGCTATGATCTCAGTGAGATCGGGAGCAAACTGGCAGATAACTTTATCAAGCAAGTGATCGAGGACGGTTTTTTTCATGCGGATCCGCATCCGGGAAATCTTCGTGTACGGGACGGCAAGATCATCTGGATCGATATGGGGATGATGGGACGTCTGACGGAACGGGACAGGCAGCAGCTTGAAATGGCAGTCCGCGGCGTGGCGGCAAAAGATATCAGCATGATCCAGGAAGCGGTGATGGCGCTTGGAGAATTTAAAGAACAGCCGGATCCGAGTATTTTATATGAAAGTATCAGCGCGATGTTTGTCAAATACGGCACGATGGATATGGGGCAGATCGATGTGGCGGAAATTCTTATGGACATGATGGATGTGATGAAAGAAAATAAGATCGTCATGCCGCATGGGCTCACGATGCTGGCGCGCGGACTGACGCATATGGAGGGCGTACTGGCAGACATTTCTCCGGAGATCAATATGGTGGAGATTGCGGCGGCAAGGATGAAAGAGAGGATTTTTCGGACGGAAGACTGGAAAAAGACAATGAAAGGCGTCGGAAAGAGTCTGTACAGATCCATGTATAAGTCGATTGAACTTCCGTCGCTTCTGGCGGAATTGATGCAGGGACATCTGAAAGGGCGGACAAAAGTAAATCTGGATCTGCATGCATCGGATGAACTGGAGCGTCTTTTGCGCAGGCTGGTCCGCAATATCGTGATGGGATTATGGGTCATGGCGCTTCTGATCAGTTCCAGTATTATCTGTACGACGGATATGCGCCCGAAGATCTGGGGGATTCCGGCGCTGGGAGCATTTGGATATCTGATCGCTTTCGGAATTGTTGTGTATGTTTTTTTGAAACATATTTTTTCCAAAAAATAACAGCCGGATGTGGAAAAGAGCAGGAGAAAATAAGGCAAGACAGTTTATAAGGCAAGACAGTTTATAAGACAAGAAGGAGAGGGCAATGTCAAAAGAAGATTACATCAAAGCGCAGCGAATGGGGAAGCGCGATTATCAGTTACGGATGATGAAAGGACTTCCTCCGACTTTGGAAGTTCTGGATGACATATTGCCGCCGAAAGGAAGTTATTCGGAAGTGCCGCTTGGATTGGTGCAGATTCCGATGGACTTGATCGTGGGAACGAAAACCGGCGGGCGAAGCAGTGCATTTGCGGGTAATTTTATGCCGATCTTAAAAGATAATACAGAATTTGCAATCAAATGGGCTCTGTTAAGCACAGCACATGTGACCGAGGGAATCCGTGAACCGGTCAAAGCTTATGAATACATGAATAAATTCTATATTCTGGAGGGAAATAAGCGGGTCAGCGTTATGAAGTATTATGATGCCGTGTCGATTCCGGGAGAGGTGATCCGGATCATTCCTCCGAGGACAAAAGAAAAAGAAAACCGGATTTATTTTGAGTTTCTGGATTTTTATGAAGTTTCAAAAGTGAATTATATCTGGTTCAGCAATACGGGAAGTTTTGGGAAGCTCTTGACTGTGATGAAAAAAAAGCCGGATGAAGTATGGACGGAAGAAGAGCGATTGCTGTTCAGTTCCGTATATTCCCGTTTTCTGGGAGAATATACGGCGCGCGGCGGAAAAGAGCTGTCCATTACGCCGGGAGATGCATTTTTATCGTTCGTGACACTGTATGGGTATCAGGCGGTCTGTGATAAGACGATGAGTGAACTGAAAAATCTGGTGGCAAAAAGCTGGGAAGAATTTACCCTGCTGCAGAGTGGGAAAGAAATCGATCTGAAACTGGCTCCGACAGAGGAAAAAAAGACACTTTTAAGCAGAATCCTGCCGATGAGTTCCACGAAATTAAAAGCTGCGTTCATCTACGCCAAAACACCGGGAACTTCTGCGTGGACGTATGCGCATGAACTGGGACGTCTGCATCTGGAACAGACATTTCCGGATGAAGTCAGCACCGTTGTTTATGAAAATGTAACGCTTACTAATATAGAAGTCTGCATGGAATCGGCGATCAAGTCGGGATGCAATCTTGTATTTACGACTTCTCCCGCATTTGCACAAGCGAGTCTGAAAGCGGCGATCGCATATCCGGATGTCCGGATATTGAATTGTTCATTGAATACTTCCCACCGTTATATCAGGACTTATTATGCGCGGATGCATGAGGCGAAATTCCTGATGGGTGCGATCGCGGGGGCGATGGCGGAAAATAACAGGCTGTTGTATCTGGAGGATTATCCGATTTACGGTTCGGTTGCCAATATCAACGCATTTGCACTCGGTGCAAAAATGATCAATCCGAGGGCGAAGGTATATTTGGAATGGACGTCCAGAAAAAGATTTGATCTGTATGAACTGATCCGAAATCTGAAGCCGGATTGCATTTCCGGAAAAGATATGGTGATCCCGGAAGAGGCGACGAGGTCTTTCGGGATTTACAGACAGGAGGGAGATTACACGCAAAGTTTGGCAATGCCGCTCTGGCACTGGGGTAGATTCTATGAGCTTTTAATCCGCACGATCATGGACGGAACGTGGAAGAGCGATGATAAAGCGCCGGGTAAGAAAGCGATCAATTACTGGTGGGGAATGTCGGCAGGAGTGATCGATGTCATTTGCTCAAAGAATATCCCGAATGAAACAAAACGTCTGGTCGACCTGCTCAAACAGTCGATCATATCCGGGCAGTTTGACGTATTTTCCGGCGTGCTTTCTTCGCAGGACGGGATTGTGCAGGACGATCCGGAACAAAGTCTGACGCCGGATGAGATTATAAAGATGGACTGGCTTGCCGAGAATGTGATCGGAAGTATTCCGAAGACAGAGGAACTGAAAGAGCAGGCGAAGCCGGTAACGTTTCAGCAGGGAGTCAAAAAAGAGAAAGGGCAGATCTGAAGTATGAAAATCATGGTGATAGCAGATGAAGAATCGAAATATCTGTGGAATCATTTTGACAAAAGTAAGCTGGATGGAGCGGATCTGATCATTTCCTGCGGAGATCTGGATCCGCGATACTTGTCGTTTCTCGTGACGCTCTCGGCGGTTCCGGTACTTTATGTGCATGGAAATCATGATGGAAAATACGAACAGATCCAGCCGGAGGGGTGTATCTGTATCGAAGATGAGATTTATGAATACGAGGGGATCCGGATTCTTGGTCTCGGCGGATCGATGCGTTATACCGGCGGGGCGCATCAATATACGGAAAAAGAGATGCAGAAGCGGGTGAGGAAGCTTTGGTGGAAACTATGGAGAAAGAAAGGATTTGATATTCTGGTCACGCATGCGCCGGCATATCAGCTGAACGACGGACGGGACTTGCCGCATCAGGGATTCAAAGTGTTTCGGGATCTGATGGAAAAATACAGACCGCGGTTTTTTCTTCACGGTCATGTCCACATGAATTACGGGCGAAATCAGAAACGGTATGACAGATATCAAGATACCCATGTGATCAATGGATTTGAACGTTATGTGTTTGAAATTGAGCAGAAAACAAACGGAAAAAGGAGAAAAAAGTAATATGTATGCCGCAGATGAAAAAAGATATGAAAAAATGAATTATCGCTCTAGTGGAAAGAGTGGTCTGAAGCTGCCGGAAGTTGTCTTGGGACTTTGGCATAATTTCGGAGATACGGCTTCTTTTGAGCGAATGAAAGAACTTTGTTTTACGGCATTCGATCATGGGATCACACATTTTGATCTTGCAAATAATTATGGTCCGAAACCGGGAAGCGCAGAGAAAAATTTCGGGCGGATCTTAAAAGAAGACCTGATGCCGTATCGGGACGAACTGATCATCAGCACAAAAGCGGGATATGATATGTGGCCGGGACCATACGGCAACTGGGGAAGCAGAAAATATCTGCTGGCGAGTCTGGATCAGAGCCTGAAACGGATGGGGCTGGATTATGTGGATATTTTCTATCATCACCGGATGGATCCGGAGACGCCTCTGGAGGAGACTATGGGGGCGCTCGATCAGGCGGTAAAAAGCGGAAAGGCGCTGTACGCAGGGCTTTCCAATTATGATGGCGCGACGATGAAAAAAGCATGCGCAATCTTAAGAGAACTTCATTGTCCCTTTGTGATCAACCAGAACCGTTATTCTATTTTTGACCGCACGATCGAAAAGAACGGACTGAAAGTTGCCGCAAAAGAAGAGGGTGTCGGAATTATCTCATTCAGTCCTTTGGAACAGGGAATACTGACGGATCGTTATCTGAACGGGATTCCGGAGGACAGCAGAGTGAGGACGGATGGAAGATTCTTAAATAAGGAACGGCTGACCTCCGATAAGATTGAAAAGGCGCGCGCACTGAATGAACTGGCAAAAGCGCGTGGCGAGAGTCTTGCGAGAATGGCGCTGAAATGGGTCAGAAAAGACGATGCGGTGACAAGCGTTCTGATCGGGGCGTCCAGACCGGAACAGATACTGGATAATATCAAAATGATAAACAGTCCGGATTTTACGGAAGAAGAGCTTCAAAAAATCGACGAGATCGTGTTATAATGGGATGGATTTTGAACAGATAACGCATGGAGGATGACACATTATGGATTTTTTGACGCAGCTGGATCATAATTTTATTGACGTCAATGTACTTCTCTTTATTCAGGAATATCTTCGGTTTGAATGGATGACGCCGATCTGGAAATTTATCACTTGGCTTGGCGATGCGGGATGGTTTTGGATCGCATTGTCTGTGATCCTGCTGATTCCGAAAAGAACGAGAAAAATCGGTGCGGCGGCGCTGTTTTCCCTTTTGATCGGTGCGCTGATCACCAATGTGGCGCTGAAAAATCTGGTTGCCCGTACCAGGCCGTATGAGGTGATCGACGGATTGATCTTACTGGTAGATCCTCAGCATGATTTTTCATTTCCATCCGGACATTCCTGCGCATCGTTTGCGGCGGCGATGGTATACTACAAAATGTTTCCGAAGAAATATGGTATACCCGCCGTGATCATGGCAACGCTCATTGCGCTGTCGAGATTATATGTGGGAGTCCACTATCCGTCGGATGTAGTCGCAGGAATCTTGATTGGTATTCTTGCAGCATGGATCGCATGCCGGATCGTGGGAGAGAAAAAAGATGTGAAAAAGAAGTCTGAAGAAAGTTGAAAGAGAGGGCATCCGTCCTGTGATTGAAACAAATCACAGGACGGATGCCCTCGGCTTGTAGTGGGGTAATAAATTTAAAGGATTTCCATCGCGGCTGTCCATCCCTCTCGTATGGCATCGCCGATCTGTCTTGCTTTTACACAGTCTCCGATTTCCCAGAATGGAACGGAGATTGCTTTTTTCAGATCAGAGGTATCGTTTGCTTTTCGCCCCATTGCATTTACGACACTGTCCGCACGCAGGGTAATTTCCTGCCCGTTCTGAACGGCGGTGACAAAATCTTTTCCGACTTTGGACACTGTTGCATTGACCTCATACTTTCCACCGTTTTTGTCAATAAAATCATGAACCGCAGTTCTGTAAAGCCCGGTTGTTTCCGGCATCAGACATTCCTGCATTTCTATGATGGTTGTATGGATCCCGTGGGCGATATAATCGGCTGCAGCTTCACATCCGACCAGTCCGCCACCAAGAACGATGGTGCTTTTGCCCAGATGTTCAAAGTCATTTTTATAAACATCCATGGCAGTGAAAGCCTGATCGATCCCCTCGATCGGCAGGATCAGATCGTCAGAACCTGTGGCAAGGATCACTGCTTCCGGTTGAATCGTTTGGATCAGTTCCGCGCGAACCTCACAGTCCAGACGGATTTCGATGGGGCGTTTGCTTACTTCACGAATCAACAGATCTTTGAAGTTTCGGATATCAATTTTATGATCTGTGTGATCGGTAAAATTGAGAAGACCGCCTAAGGTATGTGATTTTTCACAGAGAATGACCTGATGACCTCTGTCAGACGCTGTAATAGCTGCCTGCATACCGCCGCATCCTCCTCCTATGATCAGAACTTTGCGGCTTGCGTTTGGCTGCGGCATGAGTTCCGGTAAAATTTTATGGTGAGATGCAGGCCATACGTCATATGGGTTGATGGTGCAGGAGTCGAGCGGAGGGAACTTCACCGTCCATTTTTCGGTTTCGTGTTCGCCCGATGGACCCGGATAACAGCGTCCGCATCTTAAACAACGCCGGATTTCGTCGGCACGTCCTTCCATCGCCTTGTTTGGGAATTCCGGATCGGCAAAAAACTGCCGTCCCATGGAGACCATATCGACTTTGCCGGAGGCAATCGCCTGTTCTGCCATTTCAGGAGAATTAATACCTCCCACGACAGCGACCGGAACGGAGACATTCTGTTTGATAACGGCAGCGTTATCAATGTTTGCACCATGAGGAGCGTAAGTGGTCGTAAATTCCCAGCTTCTCGAGGAACTGAGATAATGACCGCAGGATACGTGGATCAAGTCGATATAAGGCTCGCATAATTGACAATATTTTACTGCGTCGTCAAGATTCAGTCCTCCAGGCAGATGTTCATCACTGCTGACACGGATTTCGATCAGGAAATCAGGTCCCATGGCTTTTCGGATCACTTGAAGCAGTTCGACGGTAAAACGGGCGCGGTTTTCAAAGGACCCGCCATAGGAATCCGTACGCTTATTATACATCGGAGAGAGAAATTGTGCGGGAAGCCATCCGTGTCCGCAATGGATCATGATCCCTTCCCATCCGGCATCTTTAAACCACTGGCAGGCAGTAATATGTTCTTGTATATGCTCCCGGATTTCTTTCTCAGTGAAAGCATCTACATGTGTGATTCCATCGTCAAGATCTTTTTCGGAGGGACCTTTCGGATTGATCCCGTCACCGATATATGTTTTGATCTCACCGGTTGAAAGCAGTTCTCCGATCGGAAGAGCGCCATAACTTTTGATCATTTCGGCAGTTTGCTTAGTGATATTAAATATTTCATCCTCCCGTGATGTGAAATCAATATCGGGTTCAAATGGAAAGCGTTTGCAGTAAGTGTGATTTGGACTTAATTCACCAAGGACTACGCTGCCGGCGCCGCCGCGGGCTTTTGCTTCAAGCATATAATAAGCTCGTTTGGGCATTGGTGGATAATATCCGAAAGCGTCTGCTTCGATATAGTGTTCAAATGCAAATAGGGCGGGAGCCGCCTCAATGCGGTTTTTGATCGTTTTGCTTCCGACTTTGATTGGAGAGAATAAATGTGGAAAATATGGATTTTGCTCTGACATGGAAGATCTCCTTTCTTTAAAGACTATTGTCTAAATCATAATGACTGTTGTATGATGGGAGTATAGCAAAAAAACAAAGAAGAAACATCAGATAAAGGATGGAATAAAGAGAAAAAGCAGTAGAACTATTTAGACTTTAGTCTGAAAGGAAAGCGGAATTATGGAGAAGAATCTTGAATTGCAGGAGATGACCGTTGAGGAAATGAAAACGTTCATCAAATTGGGAAAGAAAAAAGAAGAAATGTTTCAGGCATTGCAGAAAGGGAACGGGATGAAAGGAATTTTAAATGTGGCATATGAATTGCTCGAAAATCCGATCACCGTTTGCGATACAAGTTTTTCGATTATTGAAAATTATCCGCTTCACTCAAATGACAAGGATTTTGAAATCAGAAACGGTAAGCAGTATATGAAAACGGAAGCGGTGCAGTCTATGCATCGGGAACGTCTTGTTGAACGGATTTTCTCGGAGACAGCGCCGTTCACATTTTACAGGGATGCATTGGGGGTAAATATGATGTACTGCAGGATTTCGATCAAAAGAAGTGTGGTAGGTTATATTTGTGTGCTGGCAAGGAAGCGTTCGTTTGAAACGACCGATTTTGAGATCGTGCGCACACTTTCCCAGATGCTGTCGGTAGAAATGCAGAAAAATAGTTTTTTTACAGAGCGAACAGGGTTCAAATACGAATATTTTCTTACAGATTTATTGGATGGAAATATGGTTGGGAAAGAGTTTATCGAACAACGGATCCGGCAGTTGGGGCGAAAACCGATGCGTCACTATTGGATCATGACAGGTATGTTTGAAAAAGAACAGGACATCTATATGAATCAGCGGTATTATATAGAACAAATGGTGACGATCATCAAAAACAGCATTGCACTGTTTTATAAAGGACATATCGTTCTGCTGACATCAGCAGAGGCGAGGATTCCGTTTGATGTTGCGGAGGAGGTAAAAATAAAAGATTTTTTAACTTTAAATCGTATGAAATTGGCAATCAGTCATCAATTTGATAATCCGTCAGATGCGCAGCTGTATTATCAGCAAACGATAAGACTTTTATCTGTCTGCGGATCATTGGAGACTTCGGCATGCGTCCTGCGTTATGGAGAATATATGATAGAAAGTTTGATCGATCCTAAAATGAAAAGGATACAGAGGAAAGCGGCGATCCATCCGGATATCAAATATTTGATAGCATACGACCGGGAAAACAGGACAGAATATTTTCACACATTGCGCGTGTATATTTCCTGCGGGAGAAATGCGTTGAGAAGTGCGGAAACGCTCCATATCCACAAAAGCACATTTTTTTATCGGATGAATAAAATTGCGGAATTACTCGGAGGACCGATCGAAGAACGGTTATTTCAGTACGAAATATCTCTGCGGCTTTTGAAATTGTCGGGAGATAAAAGCGGGAACAGTAATACGACAGGCAAATAAAACAGAAGCAGAACTAAAAAACGGGTACATCGTGCTGTTATCAAAACAGACGGTGTACCCGTATAAAATTGCATTAATAATATCCGTGTCCGCTTTCGTAGACAGATTCGCATGTCAGCTGCACGCCAAGCTTCTGGAATGTCTTGATATCCACGTCAGAAAGCATCACAGAAGTATGTGCCTGACAGCCATGCAGTTTAGGAAGCTGTTCGAGAGCAAGTCTGGCGTCTTCATTTGCCGCGGCGCTTGTGGAGAGTGCGATCAGCACTTCGTCCGTATGCAGTCTCGGGTTGCGGCTCTTCAGATAATCTACTTTCAGCTTCTGGATCGGTTCGATCGCCTCAGGGGAGATGATGTGCAGTTCATGTCCCAGACCGGCAAGCTCTTTTAACACGTTCAGAAGAAGTGCTGCGGAAGCACCGAGCAGATTGGAGGTCTTTCCGGTGATGATGCGTCCGTCCGGAAGTTCCAGAGCAGCAGCAGGGGACTGGGTTTCCTGTGCTCTGTTCAGAGCAGCGGCAACTACTTTGCGGTCCTGTATCGTAACGCCGGCCTGATTCATCAAAAGCTCGATCTTCTGAGCAGGTTCTTCCGAGCATGTCCCTTTTAAAAGATCGTTCAGGGCAGCGTAGTAACGGCGGATGATCTCCTGACCGGAAGCTTCGCGGCAGACTTCATCGTCACAGATACAGTTGCCGGCCATATTGACGCCCATGTCTGTCGGAGATTTGTACGGGCTTTTTCCGTAAATCTTTTCAAAAATCGTGTTCAGAACAGGGAAGACTTCCACATCACGGTTGTAGTTGACGGTTGTCTCGCCGTAGGCTTCCAGATGGAACGGGTCGATCATATTGACGTCGTTCAGATCTGCGGTTGCTGCCTCGTATGCAAGGTTGACCGGATGTTTCAGCGGAAGATTCCAGATCGGAAATGTCTCGAATTTGGCATATCCCGCATGGATTCCGCGTTTATGTTCATGATATAACTGAGAGAGACAGGTTGCCATTTTTCCGCTTCCCGGTCCGGGAGCGGTTACGATAACGAGCGGACGGGTTGTCTCGATATATTCATTCTTTCCGTAACCCTCGTCGCTGACGATCAGCGGAATGTTGGACGGATATCCGGCGATATTATAATGAATATAAACTTTAATGTTCAGATTTTCCAGCCGGTTTTTGAAAAGAAGAGCGCTTTCCTGACCGGAATACTGTGTGATGACAACACTGCCGACATAGAGACCATTCTGTTGGAATGAGTCCATCAGGCGGAGCACGTCGGTATCGTAGGTAATGCCGAGATCTCCGCGGACTTTGTTCTTTTCAATGTCCTTGGCGCTGATGACGATGATGATCTCTGCCTGATCGCTTAAATGCATCAGCATACGGAGTTTGCTGTCCGGTTCAAATCCCGGAAGAACCCGGGATGCATGATAGTCGTCAAAAAGCTTTCCGCCAAATTCCAGATAGAGTTTGTGATCAAACTGTTCGATCCTCTGTCGGATGTGTTCAGACTGCATTCGTAAATACTTTTCGTTGTCAAAACCTGTTCTCATAAAATACTATCTCCATTCGATGTCATGATTCGTTATAATTTTCAGATACGCATATCAGTATACTACAAAATGATTTCATTTTACAAGATTTTCATTCATTCAGTTTACAATATTTTCATAATCTTCTTGTTGATTTCTATCTGGTGCATATTTATAATAAGATTAGTTGAGTTTAGGAGGAGCATAATGGACAATAAAAATAATAATCGTAAGGGTCCCGGCGGCAACCGGCAGGGATGGGGGATTATCATGTTTACCACCTTGCTGGCTCTTTTTGTTGTTATGGGACTGTATTCGCTGATGCAGGATAAGAATCCGGAAGAGATCAGCTATGATAAATTTATCGAGATGGTCGATAAAGGCGAGGTAGACACGGTTGCGTTGGATGCAACCAAGATTTACATTACATTGACAGACGAGGCGAGAAAAAAAGAACTGGGTAAGGACGGGGAGAACGGTGCGCTTGCCACGAACAACCTGATCAGCCAGATGGAGGAACTCGTCAGTCAGCAGGAAGGCGGAGAAGAAGAGGACGTCGAAAAGATGCCGGATTATTTTGCCGGACGTGTAGACGACGAGACGCTGCCGCAGAGACTTCTGGATGCGAAAGTGAAATTCAGTCAGGAGATTCCGGATACGGCGTCGTCCCTGATCTTTGAATTGCTTGTGACGCTCGTCTTCCCGCTTCTGATGTTCGGCATCCTGATTAATTTCGTGATGCGTCGGATGTCAAAAGGAAGCGGCATGATGGGCATTGGAAAGAGCAATGCAAAAGTATATGTAGAGAAAGAGACCGGGGTGACATTCCAGGATGTTGCCGGTCAGGATGAAGCAAAAGAGTCGCTTCAGGAAGTCGTGGACTTCCTGCACAATCCGGGCAAATATACCGGGATCGGAGCAAAGCTTCCGAAAGGGGCACTGCTTGTGGGACCTCCGGGAACCGGAAAGACACTTCTTGCAAAAGCGGTGGCAGGAGAAGCGAAAGTGCCGTTCTTCTCATTGTCCGGTTCTGCATTTGTGGAGATGTATGTCGGTGTCGGAGCGTCCCGTGTGCGTGACCTGTTCAAACAGGCACAGCAGATGGCGCCGTGTATCGTATTTATCGATGAGATCGATGCGATCGGAAAAAGCCGTGATACCGCAATGGGCGGCGGCAATGATGAACGCGAACAGACATTGAACCAGCTTTTGGCTGAGATGGATGGATTTGACACGAACAAAGGATTGCTTTTGCTGGCGGCAACAAACCGTCCGGAGGTACTGGATCCGGCGCTTCTTCGTCCGGGACGTTTTGACCGGAGGATCATCGTGGACAAACCGGACCTGAAAGGACGTATCGATACGCTGAAAGTACATTCCAAAGATGTAAAGATGGATGAGACAGTCGATCTGGAAGCGATCGCGCTTGCAACGTCCGGCGCTGTCGGATCGGATCTTGCAAATATGATCAATGAAGCTGCGATCAATGCCGTGAAGAACGGACGGCAGGTGGTCAGCCAGAAAGACTTGTTTGAAGCTGTCGAAGTCGTTCTTGTCGGAAAAGAGAAGAAAGATCGTATCATGAGTGAGGAGGAACGCAGGATCGTTTCTTATCATGAGGTTGGACATGCGCTTGTCAGTGCGCTTCAGAAAGACGCGGAGCCGGTACAGAAGATCACGATCGTGCCGAGGACGATGGGAGCCCTTGGTTATGTCATGCAGACTCCGGAAGAGGAAAAATATCTGAACACAAAGAAAGAACTGGAAGCAATGCTTGTCGGTGCGCTTGCCGGCAGAGCGGCGGAAGAGATCGTCTTCGATACTGTGACGACCGGAGCGTCCAATGATATTGAACAGGCGACGAAGATTGCCCGTGCAATGATCACACAATATGGTATGTCGGAGAAATTCGGTCTGATCGGATTGGAGTCTGTACAGCACAGGTATCTGGACGGACGTGCTGTGATGAACTGCGGAGATGCAACAGCGGCAGAGATCGATTCCGAAGTGATGAAGATGCTGAAAGATGCTTATGAAGAGGCAAAACGGCTCTTGCGGGAGAATCGGGAAGCATTGGATAAGATTTCAGCGTTCCTGATCGAAAAAGAGACGATCACCGGAAAAGAATTTATGAAGATTCTGCGGGAAGTCCAAGGTGTGGAAGAACCGGATGAGCAGGACGGAAAAACAGTGAAAAAAGAGATGCGGATCGCGATGAAGCCGGTGGAGGGACAGGAAGTTCCGGATACAGTGAACGAAGAAAAAGAAGCAGTATCAGACATGGAAATCACTTCATCCGAGACAGACGCAGATATGAATTTATCCGCTCCTGCAGCAGAAGAAGATACAAAAGTGCCGACTTCCGAGGAAAAGATTGAGGAAGTGAAAGAGGAAGAAGCACAGGATGCGGCAGAGGACAAATAATCAGACATGATCGGGCAGATACAGGGCGAACATCCTGTTCCTGCCCGATTGTTCTATTAAAGAATGATAGAAAGTACGATGTGTATTTTAAAGAAGCATCATGAGGAAAAGAGATGGATCAGTATCAGTTTGATATTCAGGAAGAATTGAAAAAATTGCCCGGGAAACCGGGGGTTTATATCATGCATGACGAAAAGGACGAGATCATTTATGTCGGAAAGGCGATTAGTCTGAAAAACCGGGTCCGGCAATATTTTCAGAGCAGCAGGAATAAAGGGGTGAAGATCGAACAGATGGTGACACACATTCGTCGCTTTGAGTATATTGTGACCGATTCCGAACTGGAAGCGCTCGTGTTGGAGTGTAATCTGATCAAGGAACATCATCCGAAATATAATACGATGTTGATGGATGATAAAACTTATCCGTTTATTAAAGTGACTGTCGGAGAAGATTACCCGAGGATCATGCTGGCAAGACGGATTCAGAAAGATAAAGCGAAATATTTCGGTCCGTATACAAGCAGCGGTGCGGTGCGGGACACGATCGATCTGCTCCATAAACTTTACCATATCCGCACATGTAATCGAAATCTTCCGCGGGATATCGGAAAAGAACGCCCATGTCTGAATTATCATATCAAACAGTGTGAAGCGCCGTGTCAGGGCTATATTTCTGCGGAGGACTATCAGAGATCCGTAGCGGAAGCCGTGAGGTTTTTGAGCGGTAAGTTTGATGGGATCTTGCATGAGTTGGAAGAAAAGATGCAGGCTGCTTCAGAGGCATTGGAATTTGAAAAGGCGATCGAGTATCGGGAATTGTGGAACAGTGTGAAAAAAATCGCGCAGAAGCAGAAGATCACGGACAGTCATGGCGAGGATCGAGATGTTCTTGCGGCTGCAACTGCGGACGAAGATGCAGTTGTGCAGGTCTTTTTTATACGCGGCGGACGCTTGATCGGACGGGACCATTTTTATCTCCGGATCACGAAAGGCGAGTCGGTCGGCAGCATTTTGGACAGTTTTATCAAGCAGTATTATGCGGGAACACCGTTTATTCCGGGAGAATTGATGGTGCAGGAAGAACTGGAAGATACCGCTTTGATCGAAGAGTGGCTTTCAGCAAAACGAAACGGAAAGGTCAGCGTCCGTGTTCCGAAGAAAGGAACAAAAGAAAAGCTGGTGGAATTGGCGGCGAACAATGCGGCAATGGTTTTGTCGAAAGATAAAGAGCGTTTAAAGAGAGAAGAGGGACGCACGATCGGGGCTGTAAAGGAGATCGCCCACATGCTGGGGATTTCTGAAATCACCCGAATGGAAGCGTATGATATTTCCAATACAAATGGTTTTGAATCTGTTGGTTCCATGGTCGTTTATGAACGTGGGAAACCAAAGCGAAATGATTACCGGAAGTTTAAGATTAAAGGGATCCGGGGGGCAGATGATTATGGAAGTATGCGTGAAGTACTCACGAGACGATTCACCCATGGACTGAGAGAACGGGAAGAGAGTAAAGAACTGGGAGGATTTACAGCATTTCCGGATCTGATCCTGATGGATGGCGGAAAAGGACAGGTCAATGTCGCGCAGCAGGTGCTCGACGAATTACATTTGTATATACCGGTCTGCGGAATGGTAAAAGATGATCATCACCGGACAAGAGGATTATATTATGAGAATGAAGAGATTACGATCGATCGTTCTTCCGAAGCGTTTAAATTGATCACCAGAATTCAAGATGAGGCGCACCGGTTTGCAATAGAGTATCATAAACAACTTCGTGGAAAAGGGCAGGTACATTCCATATTGGACGATATAGAGGGAATCGGACCCGCGAGAAGAAAAGCATTGATGCGCAGTTTCCAGAATCTGGACGAGATCAAGGAAGCAAGCGTTGAAGTGTTAACGGCAATCCCCTCGATGAATGAAAAGGCTGCCAAATCCGTATACAATTTTTTTCATCCATGATATAATGCGTATAGGGCAGAGCCAAGCCGGGAACACCCCGGAGGCAAGTTCAAGCTCGCTTGAAAACTTGCCTCCGGGGTGTTCCCGATTTGGCGAGCGAAGCAACCGAGAAAAAGCGGGAGCGGAATCGAGGTGCGCTGCCCGGACGGCGGGAAGCTGCCCCGGGCATTTGAGAATAGGTGAAAAAAGGAGAAGAGCTATTATGGGACATGGTGTGAAATTAAGCGAAATGGCTGAAAAAATGCAGTTGAAAAACCTGACGCCGGATGTCGATCTTGCGGAAAAAGAGGTGACGGTTCCGGACGTGAACAGACCGGCATTACAGCTTGCCGGATATTTTGATCATTTCGATTCGGAACGGGTTCAGATTATCGGATATGTGGAACATACATATCTGCAGACACTGGAGCCGGAAAAGAAAAAAGAGATTTATAAGGAACTGCTGGCATGTCAGGTTCCATGTTTGATCTTCAGTAAAGATTTATATCCGGATGAAGATTTGCTGGAACTGGCAAAGGAAGCGGATATTCCGATTTTGTCCACCAGAAAGATGACATCCGCATTTATGGCGGAACTGATTCGTTGGCTGAATGTAAAAATGGCGCCGTGTATTTCGATCCATGGTGTGCTTGTGGATGTGTATGGTGTCGGTGTTCTGATCATGGGAGAGAGCGGCATCGGAAAAAGCGAGGCCGCTTTGGAATTGATCAAGAGAGGACATCGTCTCGTTACGGATGATGTGGTGGAGATCCGCAAGGTAAGCGATGAGACGCTGGTCGGATCTGCACCGGATATCACAAGACATTTTATCGAACTGCGTGGAATTGGAATTGTGGACGTAAAATCAATGTTCGGTGTACAAAGTGTGCGCGAAACGCAGAACATCGATCTTGTCATTACATTGGAAGACTGGGATCGGGATAAGGAATATGACCGGCTTGGACTGGAAGAAAATTATACGGAATTTCTCGGAAATCGGGTGGTGTGTCATAACATTCCGATCCGACCGGGAAGAAATCTTGCGATCATCGTTGAGTCGGCAGCGGTAAATCACAGACAAAAACAGATGGGATACAATGCGGCGCAGGAATTATACAAACGTGTTCAGGAAAATCTGGCAAAAAGAAATTAGAAGACATAACCAGCAGGAATCAAGCGGAGGACAACAGAGATGAAATATTGTTTTGGTGTAGATATCGGTGGCACAACCGTAAAGATGGGATTGTTTGAAGAGACCGGCGATATTGTAGAAAAATGGGAGATCGTTACGAGAACAGAAGATGAGGGCAAAGCGATTCTTCCGGATATTGCAGCTGCAATAGAAGAAAAACTAAAAGCATGCAAAATCGGCGGGGAGGACGTATTAGGTGTCGGAGTAGGTGTTCCGGCACCGGTAACCGAAGCCGGTGTTGTAAATGGAAGTGCAAATCTGGGATGGAAATATAAGGAAGTAAAACGGGAATTGGAAGAACTGACCGGATTTTCGGTACAGGTCGGAAATGATGCCAATGTAGCGGCTCTTGGTGAAATGTGGAAAGGCGGCGGAGCAGGTCAGAAAAATATGATCATGGTGACGCTTGGAACCGGAGTCGGCGGCGGTGTGATCATTGGCGGAAAGGTGATCATCGGTGAACATGGAGCCGGAGGAGAAATCGGACATCTGTGTGTAAACTATGAAGAAACAGAAAACTGTGGATGTGGCAATCGGGGATGTCTGGAACAATATGCATCTGCAACGGGAATCGTACGGATCGCAAAGAAAAAGCTTGTTTCTGAGACACGTCCGACCGTGCTTTGTGCGGAAACAGTGACGGCGAAAGATGTATTTGACGCAGTGAAAGAGGGGGACCAGGTTGCACAAGAAATCGCAGAAGAATTTGGAAGTTATCTTGGATATGCGCTGGCAAATCTGGCGGTAGTAGCGGATCCGTCCGTTTTTGTGATCGGCGGAGGCGTGTCAAAGGCAGGCGAGATACTTATCCCATATATTCAAAAACCATATCGGGAACGCGTTTTTTTTGCAAACAAAGATGTGGAATTTAAGCTTGCAACATTGGCAAATGATGCAGGAATCTGCGGTGCGGCAAAATTGCTTCTGGATGCAGTCGGAGAAGAATAGAACAGAAAATATACTGAGACAGAAAAAACGGCAGATGCGAAAACTAACCGATTCGCATCTGCCGTTTTTTCTGTGCTGTTATTTTATGAACTCTGGCGTTTGTGGATCATTGTCCGCCCTCCGGTGTAGCTGGAGGAACGATCGGTTCGATCGTTCCGGAGCCGCCGGAGTTATCACCGGAGTTGTTGCCGGAATTATCACCGGAATTGTTGCCGCCGGAGTTGTTGCCACCGGAGTTATCGCCGGAGTTATTCCCTGAATTGCTGCCGCCGGAATTGTTTCCATTGGATCCTCCGTTTCCGGAATCACTATCATTGGAATCATCATTGTCAGAAGAATCGTCGTCATTTTCTTCTGTCTCATCTTCACTAGGCGCTACATAATGTCCGGAACAGCTTTGAGAAGGAACGGTACCCTCTGCAAAATATTCAGTCAGTGCCGGACAACTTGAGGTTGCAAGCAGACCGGTCTGTGTACAGATTGTTTTCTGTTGTACAGAAGCAGGCATTGTGAAATCTTTATAAGGAAGTCCTTCGTGAACCCGTTCCATGATGTTTTTCCAGAGTGTCATATGCCAGGACTGGTTCATGGATTCCATTGGCTTATTGGAGTCATATCCGCCCCACACGGAAGCGGTATAATATGGTGTATAGGCGGAAAGCCAAAGGTCTGTACTGTTTTCTGTTGTACCGGTTTTTCCGGCTACCGGCATATTTGCCATGCGCGCTGCAGTACCGGTACCTTTTGTGATAACATCCTGCATTGCACTTGTCAGAAGCGCAGCGGTAGAATCTTTGATCACCTGATGGGTATCCGGTGTGGAATTATCAAGCAGGACATTGCCCTCATGGTCAAGCACCTGAGTATACAAGATTGGTTTTGTATAGGTTCCGGCATTTGCGATCGCCGCATAAGCAGCGGTCATCTCGATATTGTAAACACCTCGTGTGATTCCGCCGAGGGCAGTCGCAGCCTGAACATCGGTAAAGCCCGGATAGTTGTCATCATCGAAATTAACAAGCGTGGTAAATCCGAAATTTTTCAGATAATCGTATCCGGTCTGGAATCCGATATCCGTCAATGTATTTAAAGCGCAGACATTCATCGAATGTTCGATCGCATATCGGACGCTTGCCTGCCCGAGGTAAATCTTGTCCCAGTTTTCCGCTTTCTGACCGTTTGGATAGGTGTAAGGTGCTTTATCTTCAATGGAAGTAGCAAGCGTATATCCGCAGGAATCCAGAGCCGGAGCGTATGTGGATACGATCTTGAAACAGGATCCGGGCTGTCTGGTGGAATCTGTCGCACGGTTCAGGGAAAGACTGGTTGTTTTCTGGCCGCGTCCGCCTACGATCGCCTTTACTTTTCCGGTAGACTGTTCCATAACGACAACCGAAGTCTGCGGCTGTGGGGAAACGTCCCAACGCTCGTCGACCGTATCATTCTCTGTGATGCCGAGCGTGGATTTATATTCGTTCACTGCAGTCTGCGCTTCTTCCGGGGAAGCAAAGATCAAGGGATAATCTTTTCCCCATGCGGCAGCGATATACTGACCAAGCATTTCTTTGCTGTAATTTTCTACGGTTCCGTCAGCGCGGGTGATCGTCAGGGCAAATTCCAGACCGTATTCCGTTCCAAACGGGTAAACGGCTTCATTGGCAACTTCTTCATCACAAATCTGCTGGATCCGTGCATCCTGTGTGGAAATGATCGTCAGACCTCCGCTGTAAAGCGCATTATAAGCCTGTGTTTCCGAAAATCCTTTCCGGGTCATCAGATCCTGGATAACCTGTTGGGAAAGTTCATCATTGAAATAGGAATATGGCGTCGTATCTTCTACCGGAGGTGTGGCAACAATACGGTCATAAACCGGATCGGCTTTTGCCTCGTCATATTCTGCCTGTGTGATATATCCTTGTTCCAGCATATTTCCAAGTACGATATCACGGCGTTCGGCATTGGCTTCCGGATATACAACCGGATCATATCCGGTCGGATTCTGTGTGATGCCCGCGATCACGGTACATTCCGACAAAGTCAATTCTGAAACGTCTTTTCCGAAATATCGTTTGGCGGCAGACTGCACGCCGAGGCAGCTCTGTCCAAGGTTGATCGTGTTCATATAAGCTTCCAGAATCTCTTCTTTGGTCATCTGCTTTTCGATTTCCATTGCGAGAACCTGCTCCTGAAGTTTTCGCTCCAATCTGTCGTAGAATGTTTTCTCATCCAGAAAGTTCGGAAATACATTGTTCTTGATCAACTGCTGTGTCAATGTACTGGCACCCTCGGAGAAATTACCGGAGGTAATGCCGACAATACCGGCACGCAGGATTCCCTGAAGATCGATACCGTTATGTTTGTAGAAACGTTCATCTTCGATGGCAACAAACGCATCTCCTAAATATTTTGGGATCTCATCAATCGTCTTGTATACACGGTTGGAACCGGATTCAAGGAACTGCTCCAACAGTGTTCCGTCCTCAGCATAGACAAAACTGGTGAATCCCTGTGGCTTGACGTCGGCGGGGGTTACAGTAGGGGTGTTGTCAATGATCCGTTTTGCAAAAAGTCCGACGCCGCCGACACCTACGACTGCAAGGATTAATATGCAGATGATCAGAGCTTTAAAAAAACGGACCCCGACTCGCTTCTTTTTCATATTTTTCTTGGAAGAGATCTTTTTTTTCCTCTTCTCAAGATTTTCCTTTCCGTAATTCATGAATAATAGCCTCCTTTATTCACACTTTCTTCCGGTAATGACAACGTATGCGTGCGCAATCGCTGCGGAAAGCCGAAAAAAAGGATACGCTTCATTATAACAAAGATACCATCAGTGTACAAGGGGGCATGCGGTCAGGAAGAGATAATTCAAAATAATTTAAGAAATCTCTTGTGCTTTAGTCTGTTTTGTTATAGTGTAAAATAATCGAAATCAATCGGATGCGGGGAAGGAGCAAAACAGCAATGGAGAGCAGGACAGTTCATAAAGGCGGAAGTGCGGAGATCGTCGAGAAAAAGTCCCGATTTATCGGGGAAGTTTTTCCGGTGGAACATGAGGAAGAAGCGATGCAACTTCTGGAGCAGGTGAAAAAGAAGTATTGGGATGCCCGACATCATTGCTGGGCATATGTCATTAGTGGGGACAGGGTGCAGGAACGCTTGAGTGATGATGGGGAACCGAGCGGGACAGCGGGGAAACCGATCCTGGAGGTGATCCGCGGCCAGCAGGTCGGCAATCTGCTCGTTGTTGTTACCCGATATTTCGGCGGAACGCTTCTCGGAACAGGCGGTCTTGTTCGTGCGTATACCGAAGCGGCAAAACAGGCGCTGGCAGAAAGTGTGATCATAACGCGGATCACAGGGTACAGGCTTAAGATAGAAACGGATTATACCGGATTGGGGAAAATCCAATATCTGCTTGCACAGCGGAAAATTCCGATCGTACAGTCGGAATATACGGATCAGGTGACATTGTCAGTCTTGGTATCGGAAGAAGCGGAAAACGAGATCGTGCAGGAGATCACAGAAGCGACAAACGGTCAGGCAGATATCAAAAGGGCATATGCGTGCAGCTTTGCCGATGTGAATGGAGAGATGATGGAATTTCCGGATGAATAAAAAACGGACTCCGAAGAGTCCGTAAAATATGTAAGTGTTTGGTAGCGTCAGTTTACAAGGACTGTTTTCCTCTTTGTACACTGATGCTGCTATTTAGATAGAAGTGTTTAGTTAAATTCCGGTTCGATCAGACCGAAAGAGCCGTCTTTTCTCTTGTACACAACGTTGACTTCATCTGTCTCGGCGTTGCTGAAAACAAAGAAGCTGTGTCCGAGAAGCTCCATCTGGATGCAGGCATCTTCCGGGAACATCGGTTTGATACCGAAACGTTTGGTGCGGACGATGCGAATCTCGTTATCTTCCACGCTTGTATCATCTTCTTCAAAGAATTCTTTCTTGAAATTACTTCCGGAAGAAGATGCTGTCGGATGACCCTGGCTTCTCGCAACCAGTTTGTTTTTATACTTCCGAAGCTGACGTTCGATCACTTCTTCCACAAGATCGATGGATACATACATATCGCTGCTTGTCTGTTCGGAGCGGATGATGTTGCCCTTAACCGGAATCGTCACCTCGATCTTCTGGCGGTCTTTTTCAACGCTGAGGGTTACAATAATCTCTGTTTCAGGAGTGAAATACCTTTCTAGTTTTCCTAATTTCTGTTCTACCGTGCTTTTGAGTCCAGGGGTTACCTCGATGTTCTTGCCACTGATAATAAATTTCATGCTGCTCAACTCCTTTTGTTCATATTACACAGAAAATAATGGAAACTTTCTGTGTTTTATGTACATAGTATAACATAAAATTCTCTCAATGTATAGAACGAATCACTTCAATTCGAGTAATTTTCCCATTTGTGATCTTAGCAATGCGCAGACCTACGTCTGCAATGTAGGCGCAGGCACCGACACCGACTTCGGTTTCGTCCTCTTCCAGTTTGCGGAGCAGAAGTTCACCGAGAGTTTCGTTATCTGTATAAGGAATGTTCAGATGCGTGAGGCGGTTGACGAGATGGACTTTTTGCGCTGCCCGGAAAATGATTTTTTCGGATTCATCAAACGCCACAAACAAAAACTTTCTTGTGGCAAACAGGATCGCGATCGAGATCACACCGAGCAGGCTGTTGACCGGTGAGGAGTGGTCGATGATCACCTGACGGGCGATCGCGAATAAAAGGACTTCAAATACGGTCATCGGTGTATGGAGATAAAGCATACGGATCATTTCCACACCGATGATCAGATTAAAACAAGTTGTCAGCAGATCGTCATAGTTCGGATACTTGCTCAGATCGGCGAGATTTCCGAAAGAGAGGACCAGCTGAAAAGTCATTAAAATGATCCCGGCAGCCAGAATCAGTGCAATGACAAATTCCAGCGCCGTCGTCAGATTTTTTAAAAACGCATAAACATATTTTTTCATGTGTTTTCCCTGTTATTTATTGGCATTGCTGCGTTTCCTCATTCTGGAGTCAAGGATCTTCTTGCGGATACGCAGATTTTTCGGAGTTACTTCCAGAAGTTCATCGGTATCGATAAAGTCAAGCGCCTGTTCCAGACTTAATACTCTCGGCGGAGTCAGGCGGAGCGCTTCGTCCGCGCTGGAAGAACGGGTGTTGGTCAGATGCTTGGTCTTGCAGACGTTCAGTTCGATATCTTCGGCTTTTCCGTTCTGTCCGATGACCATACCGGAATATACTTTCTCACCCGGTCCGATAAACAAGGTTCCGCGTTCCTGCGCGCTGTACAGACCGTATGTGACAGATTCTCCTGTCTCAAATGCGATCAGGGATCCCTGTTTACGATACTGGATGTCCCCTTTGTACGGTGCATAGCCGTCAAAGCTTGTGTTGAGGATTCCGTTTCCTTTTGTATCGGTCATAAATTCACCGCGGTAGCCGATCAGTCCGCGCGCCGGGATCAGGAATTCCAGACGTGTGTAACCGCCATTGGAAGTCCCCATACTGCGAAGTTCCCCTTTTCTCTGACTTAGTTTGTCGATAACGGTTCCGGTAAATTCATCCGGCACATCGACATAGGCGAGTTCCATCGGCTCTAATTTCTTTCCGTTTTCGTCTGTGTGATAGAGCACTTCGGCTTTGCTGACTGCAAATTCATATCCCTCACGGCGCATATTTTCGATCAGAACGGAAAGATGAAGCTCCCCGCGACCGGATACTTTGTAACTGTCGGCATTTTCCGTCTCTTCCACACGAAGACTGACATCCGTGTTCAGTTCCCGGAACAGACGGTCGCGCAGATGACGGGAAGTGACAAATTTTCCCTCTTGTCCTGCAAATGGACTGTCGTTGACGATGAACTGCATGGAAATGGTCGGCTCAGAAATTTTCTGGAACGGGATCGCTTCCGGATTTTCCGGAGAGCAGAGCGTATCTCCGATCGAAATATCCGAAATTCCGGAAATTGCCACGATCGATCCGATCCCGGCTTCTTTGACTTCCACTTTATTCAGACCGTCAAATTCATAAAGTTTGCTGATCTTTACTTTCTGCTGTTTGTCCGGATCATGATGGTTGACGAGTATCATTTCCTGATTGACTGCGATCGTTCCGTTGTCCACTTTGCCGACACCGATCCGTCCCACATATTCATTATAATCGATCGTACTGATCAGAACCTGAGTCGGAGCTTCCGGATCGCCTTCCGGAGCCGGAATGTAGTTGATGATCGTCTCAAACAACGGTTCCATATCTTTCTCTTCATCGGTCAGATCCAGAACGGCAATTCCGGATTTAGCGGATGCATAGACAAACGGGCAGTCCAGCTGCTCGTCGGATGCGTCCAGATCCATGAAAAGTTCCAGTACTTCATCGATCACTTCGTCCGGACGTGCTTCCGGGCGGTCGATCTTGTTGATGCAGACGATGACCGGAAGATCCAGCTCCAGCGCTTTGCGGAGTACGAATTTGGTCTGCGGCATTGCGCCCTCAAATGCATCGACAACGAGGATGACACCGTTGACCATTTTCAGGACACGTTCCACCTCGCCGCCGAAATCGGCATGTCCAGGTGTGTCGATGATGTTGATCTTTGTTCCTTTGTAAAAAACTGCGGTATTTTTCGAGAGGATCGTGATCCCGCGTTCTCTCTCAATATCGTTGGAATCCATGACACGTTCCGCAACTTCCTGATTCTCGCGGAATACACCGCTTTGTTTGAGCAATTCATCGACCAATGTTGTCTTACCGTGGTCGACATGGGCGATGATCGCAATATTTCTGACGTCTTCTCGTTTTGTCTTCATAATATAACACTCTTCCTTTTGTGAATCATTCTTCTGTTTAACTGTTATATTCTATCATAAAAATGAAAATTTGCAAGGTATCAGATTTCCGGGAAGAGAGCGGCAGCCTGTGGAAAAATAAGACGAAAAATGTTGTCGGAGTCTGCTGCCGGGAATTGTCGAGCGGTTTTTCCGGAAAAATGTTCTGGAAATGTGAATCGGGGCATAGACTTAGTATCGACTCAAAAATACCGCAAAGAGGAAGGGAGAACTACAAATCATGTCAGATAAGATTATTGAAAACAACCAGGTAACGATCATGGGTGAGGTGGCTTCAAAATTTACATACAGCCATGAAGTGTTCGGGGAAGGATTCTATATGGTAGATGTGCTCGTGAAACGTCTGAGCAGCTCCGAGGACCGGATCCCGCTCATGATCTCTGAAAGACTGATTGATGTGACAAAAGATTATACAGGAGAATTTATTATGGTGTCAGGACAGTTCCGGTCATACAACCGTCATGAAGAGCAGAAGAACCGGCTTGTATTATCGGTGTTCGTAAGGGAAGTAGAGTTTATCGACGAGGAACTGGACGGCGCAAAAACAAATCATATTTTGCTGGAAGGCTATATCTGTAAGAAGCCGATCTACCGGAAGACTCCGCTCGGACGGGAAATCGCGGATCTATTGCTTGCTGTGAACCGCCCGTATGGAAAATCGGATTACATCCCGTGCATCTGCTGGGGAAGAAACGCACGGTTTGCTTCGGGATTTGAAGTGGGAGAACATGTGCAGATCCTGGGACGGATCCAGAGCCGGGATTATGTTAAAAAACTTTCCGAGACGGAAACGGAGACGAGAACTGCGTATGAAGTGTCTGTCAGCAAGTTGGAATGTCTGGAAGAATAATATAGAAGAAAACATTGTGAAAGGGATATCATTTCTTGAGCCTTGCGTTCAAATGTGGTATCCTGTTTTTATGTATCTGAAAAGGATATTTTACAAAATGCAGACAATAATGGAGGAACAGAATAATGATAAAGATTTTGATGCACGGCTGTAACGGAAGAATGGGGCAGATGATTTCCGGTCTTGTACGGGATGAGGAAGGAATGACGATCGCGGCAGGTGTAGATACTTTCCAAGGCGTTTCCAATGAATATCCGGTATTTGAGACAATTGACGCATGCGATGCAGATGTGGATGTAGTGATCGATTTTTCCAATGCTGCAGCAGCAGATGCAGTGATGGAGTACTGCGCAAAAAGACAGATTCCACTGGTATTTTGTACGACAGGATTGTCGGAAGAACAGCTTCAGAAATTAGAAGACACGGCAAAACAGACGGCGGTGCTGAAGTCGGCGAATATGTCGCTGGGGATCAATCTTCTGCTGAAGCTTCTGAAAGATGCGGCAAAGGTGCTCGCACCGGCAGGATATGATATTGAGATCGTAGAAAAACATCACAACCAGAAACTGGATGCGCCGAGCGGAACGGCACTGGCGCTTGCAGATTCGATTAATGAAGCGATGGACGGAAGTTATGTGTATACTTATGACCGTTCTCAGGTACGCCGCAAGAGAGAGAAGAAAGAGATCGGTATCTCTGCAGTTCGCGGCGGTACGATCGTTGGCGAGCATGAAGTATTGTTTGCCGGGCTGGATGAGGTGATCGAACTGAAGCATACGGCATATTCCCGCAGCGTATTCGGAAAAGGCGCTGTGGAAGCAGCCAGATTTCTGGCGGGAAAGCCGGCGGGGATGTATGATATGAGTGATGTGATCGGGCTGGAATAGACAGTCCGGGCAAAAAAGAGAGGAGAACCGGTTCATGAAAGCACTTGAGACGAGGTATGTGGAACGGTTGGCAGATCTGTATCCGACGATCGCTGCGGCATCCACAGAGATCATCAATCTGCAGGCTATCTTAAATCTCCCAAAAGGGACGGAACATTTTATTACCGATGTACATGGAGAATACGAGGCGTTTGCCCATGTGTTAAAAAATGGTTCCGGTTCGGTGAGACGGAAGATCGACGAAGTGTTTGGAAATACACTGAGTCAGAAAGATAAGAAAGAACTGGCAACGTTGATCTATTATCCGAAAGAAAAGCTCGCGCAGGTAAAAGAGACGGAGACGAACATGGAGGACTGGTATATGATCCATTTGTACCGTCTGATCGAAGTGAGCAAACGTGCGGCGAGCAAGTATACCCGTTCCAAGGTGCGCAAGGCATTGCCGAAAGATTTCGCATATGTGATCGAAGAGCTGATCACGGAAAGGGCAGAGATCAACGACAAAGAATCCTACTATAATGCGATCATCATGACCATGATCCGGATCAACCGCGCCGGGGAATTTATTGTGGCGATCTCCAATCTGATCCAGCGTCTTGTGGTAGATCATCTGCACATTGTCGGGGATATTTATGACCGGGGACCGGGTCCGCATCTGATCATGGACCGGCTGCTTAACTATCATTTGGTTGATATCCAGTGGGGAAACCATGATGTTCTCTGGATGGGAGCGGCAGCAGGGCAGCAAGCCTGTATTGCCAATGTGATCCGGATCTGTGCACGTTATGGAAATCTGGATATTCTGGAAGACGGGTATGGGATCAATCTTCTTCCGCTTGCGACATTTGCGCTTCGCATGTACAAAGACGATCCCTGCTCCTGTTTTTCGCTGAAAGGACCGCAGAGGTCGAATCAGGCGGAGATGGAGACGGATCTTCGGATGCACAAGGCGATTTCTGTGATCCAGTTTAAGATCGAAGGTCAGACGATCCGCAGACATCCGGAATTTGGAATGGAAGAACGCGCACTTCTGCATCGGATCGATCATGAAAAAGGGACGGTCACTCTGGACGGAAAAGAATATCCGATGCAGGATATGAATTTCCCGACGATCGATCCGGACGATCCGTATCGACTTTCCACAGAAGAGCAGGATATTATGGAACGGCTGGAGCAGGCGTTTCTCGGATGTGAGAAACTGCAGGAACATATGCGTTTTTTGCTGTCAAAAGGCGGTCTTTATAAAGTGCATAACGGAAATCTGTTATATCACGGCTGCGTGCCGCTTAACGCGGACGGTTCGTTTCGGAAAGTCCGGATTTTCGATCAGGTATTTCAAGGAAAATCACTCTACGATGCATTGGAACGTTATGTTCGGAAAGGATTTTTTGCGATCGAGGAAGCGGAGCGGGAGAACGGAAAAGACATGATGTGGTATATTTGGCAGAGCCCCAATTCTCCGTTGTTCGGAAAAGATAAAATGGCGACATTCGAACGGTATTTTCTGAAAGAAAAGGAGACGCATGTCGAAAAGAAAAATCCGTACTATTCATTTCTGGAGGATTCCGACGTGGTCGATCATATCATGCAGGAATTCGGATTGTCCCTGAAAGACGCATATATCATCAACGGTCATGTCCCGGTCAAATGCAAGAACGGAGAGAGCCCGATCAAATGCAACGGGCGCGTGATGATCATAGACGGCGGTTTTTCAAAGGCGTATCAGAAAGAAACCGGGATCGCAGGTTATACGCTCGTTTATAATTCTTACGGTCTGCTTCTTGTCGCGCATGAGCCATTTGAATCGGCGGAGGCGGCGATCGAAAAGGGCAGCGACATCCATTCGGAGAATATGGTCATCAAACGGGTGCTGAAACGCCGTCTGGTCGGCGATACGGACAACGGGAAAGAGATCCGGGAACAGATCCGGGATCTGGAAACGCTGCTGGCGGCGTATCGAAGCGGTGAGATCAAAGAAAAAATTTGAATTCCACATTTTTCCTGTAAGTATTTTTCATAAAATCCCTGAAAATGCAGATATTACTTTTAGAAAGAGCATATGAAAGGGAGAAGAAAAATGAAAAATATGAAAAAATTTTTAGTACTGACAATGTGTATCGGCATGATCGGAAGCATGACTGCATGCGGTAATGATAAGGGGACGACCGACGGTGCAGATCAGGACCGGACGACACAGGAATCAGCTTCAGAAAAAGCTGCAGAGAAAGAAAAAGCAACGGAAAAAAACGGGACAGGAAATGACGCCGTTGATGGAACAGACAGAAATGGAGACGGTGTGATCGACAACGCAGTCCGTGATGTGACAGATGGGATCGACGATGTAACGGATGATGTGACGGATGGGATCAATGACGTGACCGATGATCTGACCGGAAACGGAACAAAGACAGATCGCAACACGGATCCGGCACGTTCGGCAGAGCATACAGAACGATAAAAGGAGTATCCGGGCCACAAGTGGCACAGAGACAAAAGAAAGTGTAAAAAGTCGGGGAAATAGAGCGGAAAATCTATTTCCCTTTTTTACTGTACTGTGATAAAATGTGAGACGAAAATAAAAGCTGTGAGGTGGATGATGAGATTCAGACCTTGTATCGATATACATAACGGAAAAGTGAAACAGATCGTAGGCGGAAGCCTGAGAGATGAGGGAGACCGGGCAAAAACGAACTTTACTGCCGTGCAGGATGCGGCATGGTTTGCCCGGAAATATCGGGGGGATCATCTGAAAGGCGGGCATATCATTTTGCTGAATCCGCCGGCTTCGCCTTATTATGAAGAGACGAGAAAACAGGCGCTTCTGGCGCTGAGGGCATTTCCGGGGGGAATGCAGATCGGAGGAGGTATTACGGATCAGAATGCTTCCGGGTATCTGGAAGCAGGCGCAAGCCATGTGATCGTTACTTCCTTTGTGTTTCAGAATGGACGGCTGAACCGGGAAAATCTGAAAAAGCTTTGTGATGCGGTCGGAAAAGAGCGGATCGTTCTGGATCTAAGCTGCCGCAGACGGGGCGGAGAATATTATATCGTGACCGACCGCTGGCAGACATTTACCGAAGAGAGATTGAGTGTAACGCTGTTGGATGAACTTGCCGGACATTGCAGTGAGTTTCTCGTACATGGGGTGGATGTGGAGGGGAAAGCTTCCGGTGTGGAGGAAGAACTTGTGCGTCTGCTGGGCAGATGGGGAAAGATCCCGGTCACTTATGCGGGAGGGATCGGAACACTTGAGGAGCTGGAACATTTTCAAAATTTATGCAAAGGGCGGCTTGATTTTACGATCGGAAGCGCGCTGGATCTGTTTGGGGGAAATATCCCGTACGAGCGGGCAGCACAATTCCACGGAAAGGAACTGTGAATCGTTTGTTGTGAATACTTACCGGGGAGAAAACGGGCGGAACGGAAAACTTCATGGCAACGGACTGCAAATTGGTTGAATTTGGCACGAGATAGTGATAAAATGAAACGAAACGCTATTATGACATAGGAAGCAGGTCATTTCGTTAATAGTAAACAGACAAGGAGTTAATTCAGACTATGGGGCTTATAGAGAAAATTTTCGGTACGCACAGTGAAAATGAACTGAAGCGTATCTACCCGATCGTAGACCGGATCGATGCACTGGAACCGGAGATACAGGTATTGTCCGATCAGGAGTTGAAAGATAAGACAAGAGAGTTCAAACAACGTCTTTCGGACGGCGAGACGCTGGATGATATTCTGCCGGAGGCATATGCGGTTGTGCGGGAGGCGGCAAAACGAAGTCTTGGAATGCGGCATTACCGGGTACAGCTGATCGGAGGGATCATTCTCCATCAGGGACGTATCGCGGAGATGCGAACAGGAGAGGGAAAGACTTTAGTTTCCACGCTTCCGGCGTATTTGAATGCGCTTTCGGGAAAAGGCGTGCATATCGTCACAGTCAACGATTATCTGGCAAAGCGTGATGCGGAGTGGATGGGAAAGGTTCATGAATTCCTCGGACTGACCGTCGGGGTTGTGTTAAACGGCATGGAGAATGAGGAACGCCGCGCGGCATATAATTGTGACATCACTTATGTGACGAACAATGAGCTTGGATTTGATTATCTGCGTGACAACATGGTGATCTACAAAGAACAGCTTGTACAGCGCGGGCTGAATTTTGCGATCATCGACGAGGTCGACTCCGTCCTGATCGATGAGGCCAGAACACCGCTGATCATTTCCGGTCAGAGCGGAAAGTCAACAAAGCTCTACGAAGCCTGCGACATTCTGGCGCGTCAGCTGGAGCGGGGCGAGGCGAGCGGAGAGTTTACGAAGATGAACGCCATTATGGGCGAGGATATCGAGGAGACGGGAGACTACATTGTCAACGAGAAAGAAAAGAACGTCAATCTGACCGAAGACGGCGTCAAGAAAGTCGAGCAGTTCTTCCATATCGAGAACCTTGCGGATCCGGAAAATCTGGAGATCCAGCATAATATCATTCTGGCGCTCCGGGCCCACAATCTGATGTTCAAGGATCAGGATTATGTTGTGACGCCGGACGGCGAGGTAGTGATCGTCGACGAATTTACCGGACGAATCATGCCGGGACGTCGTTATTCCGACGGTCTGCATCAGGCAATCGAGGCGAAAGAGCATGTACAGGTGCGCCGGGAGAGCAAGACGCTGGCGACGATCACATTCCAGAACCTGTTCAATAAGTTTGAGAAGAAGAGCGGTATGACAGGTACGGCTCTGACGGAAGAAAAAGAGTTCCGTGATATTTACGGAATGGACGTTGTGGAGATTCCGACGAACAAACCGGTACAGAGACAGGATCTTGACGATGCGGTCTACAAGACAAAAGCGGAGAAATATCGTGCGGTCGTGGACGAAGTGATCCGTGCACATGCGACCGGACAGCCGGTTCTGGTCGGTACGATCACGATCGAGGTATCGGAACTGCTCAGCAAGATGCTGAAAAAAGAGGGGATCAAGCACAATGTCCTGAATGCGAAATACCATGAGATGGAAGCAGAGATTGTGGCAGATGCCGGACTGCACGGCGCGGTGACGATCGCTACCAACATGGCGGGACGTGGTACGGATATCAAGCTGGATGAGGAAGCGCGTGCAGCGGGCGGTCTGAAGATCATCGGCACAGAGCGGCATGAATCCAGACGAATTGACAATCAGCTCCGTGGACGTTCCGGACGTCAGGGAGATCCGGGAGAATCCCGATTCTATATCTCCCTGGAAGACGATCTGATGCGTCTGTTTGGTTCCGAAAAGTTGATGAGCGTGTTCAATACACTCGGTGTGGAAGACGGTGAACAGATCGAACACAAGATGCTTTCCAGTGCGATCGAGAAAGCGCAGAAGAAGATCGAGAGCAACAACTTCGGCATCCGTAAGAACCTGTTAGAATATGATCAGGTCATGAACGAACAAAGAGAGATCATCTATGGCGAGCGCCGCCGGGTTCTGGACGGGGAGAGTATGCGCGATACGGTGTACAATATGATCACCGAGTTCGTGGAGAATACGACGGATCGCTTTGTATCTCCGGATGTGGATATGGAAGACGCCGATCTCGGCGGACTGGAACGGACGCTGCACGAGGTGATCCCGCAGCTCGGCTTCCCGAAAGCGGAAGAACTGAAGAAGACGTCCCAGAAAGAGCTGAAGCATCTTTTGAAAGAACATGCAGTGAAAGCATATGAGGCAAAGGAGGCTGAGTTCCCGGAGGCAGAACAGATCCGTGAGATGGAACGTGTGATCCTTTTAAAGGTGATCGATGCGAAATGGATGGATCATATCGATGATATGGACCAGCTTCGTCAGGGAATCGGACTGCAGGCGTACGGTCAGAGAAACCCGCTTGTCGAGTATAAGATGATGGGCTACGATATGTTCGGTGAGATGACCAATGCGATCGCAGAGATGACGATCCGCACGTTGTTCCACATTCGGGTAGAACAGAAAGTGGAACGTGAACAGGTCGCAAAAGTAACCGGAACGAATAAGGACGAAAGCGCAGTGCGCGCTCCGAAACGCCGTGAGGAAAAGAAAGTTTATCCAAACGATCCGTGTCCGTGCGGAAGCGGAAAGAAGTATAAGCAGTGCTGCGGAAGAAAGATCAAATAACAGCAAATAAGATCAAATAACAGAAGATACAGACCAATGAATGTAAGAAAAAGAAAGAGGTGATCAAGGTGGTTTTACTGGATGAATTAAAGCAGAATCTGACTGCATATGAAGAACCGCTGAAAGATTTGAGGGATTCACTTTGACTTAGCGTCAAAGAAAGAACGGATTGAGGAACTGGAACGGAAGATCGAGGAACCGAACTTCTGGGATAACCCGGAAGAATCGCAGCATACAATGAAGCTGCTCCGAAGTCTTCAGGATTCCGTGAAAAAAATTGAAAAAATGTATGCAGATTACGAGGATATCGGGCTTCTGATCGAGATGAGCGAGGAAGAACCGGATGACGAGACGATCGAAGAGATCCGGGAAGATCTGGAGAGGTTTCAGGAAGAGTTTGAAGAACTGCGGATCGGAACGCTTTTGACCGGAGAGTATGACCGGAATGATGCGATCATGAGCATTCATGCGGGAGCCGGCGGAACCGAGTCCTGTGACTGGGCAAGTATGTTGTACCGGATGTATACCCGTTGGGCAGAGAAGAAAGGATTTACTGTGGAAGTGCTGGATTATCTGGAGGGTGATGTGGCAGGGATCAAAGGTGTGACGTTTGAGGTGCGCGGTGAAAATGCCTACGGGTATCTGCGCTCCGAAAAAGGCGTTCACCGTCTTGTGCGGATCTCCCCGTTCAATGCGGCGGGAAAACGTCAGACTTCCTTTGTGTCCTGCGATGTGATCCCGGATATCGAGGATGAGATCGAGATCGAGATCAACGAAGACGATCTGCGGATCGATACGTACCGATCCAGCGGAGCCGGCGGACAGCATATCAACAAGACGTCTTCGGCAGTGCGTATTACGCATCTTCCGACCGGAATCGTTGTGCAGTGTCAGAATGAACGTTCCCAGCATATGAATAAGGACAAGGCGATGCAGATGCTCAAAGCAAAACTTTATCTGATCAAACAGCAGGAACAGGCAGACAAAGTATCGGACATCCGCGGAGAGATCAAAGAGATCGGATTTGGAAGCCAGATCCGTTCCTATGTCATGCAGCCGTATACGCTCGTGAAAGATCACCGGACGAATGCGGAGATCAGCAATATAGGCGCGGTCATGGATGGAAATATCGATCCGTTTATCAATGCATACTTAAGTGCAAAAAAAGCGTGATTGTCTGTCGGCGGGGATTTTTTGATCCCTCCGGCAGACATTGCCGTTTACACGAAAAAGGAAAGGAATGAAAGAAGATGGTAAATATAGCTGTGATGGGCTACGGCACGGTAGGATCCGGGGTCGTGGAAGTGATCAATACAAACGGTGCAACGATCAACCAGAGAGTCGGCGATGAGATACATATCAAATATGTACTGGATCTGCGGGATTTTCCGGGGGATCCGATCCAGGAGAAGATCATTCATGATTTTGATACGATCGTAAATGATCCGGAGATCCAGATCGTCGTGGAAGTGATGGGAGGAATCGAGCCGGCATATACATTTGTGAAAAAATGTCTTCTTGCAGGGAAGAGTGTGGCGACCTCGAACAAGGCGCTTGTGGCAAAACACGGGGCGGAGCTTCTTTCCATCGCGCGGGAGCGGGAGATCAACTTTTTGTTTGAAGCAAGCGTAGGCGGCGGCATCCCGATCATTCGTCCGCTGAATTCTTCGATGACGGCGGATGAGATCGAGGAGATCACCGGAATCCTGAACGGAACGACCAACTATATGTTGACAAAGATGTTCTATGAGGGTGCGGATTATGATGAGGTGCTGAAAGAAGCACAGGCAAAAGGATATGCGGAGCGCAATCCGGAAGCGGATGTGGAGGGTCACGATGCCTGCCGGAAGATTGCGATCTTATCCTCATTGATCTCCGGTCGTCAGGTGGATTTTGAGGACATTTATACCGAGGGGATCACAGAGATCACAAAAGAGGATATGCTGTACGCAAAGGCAATGGGCATGACGATCAAACTGCTTGCGTCGAGCAGAAGAGACGGCGATCATCTGCATGCGATCGTAGCACCGCATCTTCTTCGCAGTGATCATCCTCTGTACAGCGTCAACGATGTGTTCAATGCGATTTTTGTGCACGGAAATGTGCTCGGGGACGCGATGTTCTATGGAAGCGGCGCCGGAAAACTTCCGACAGCAAGCGCTGTCGTATCCGACGTGGTGGATGAGGCGAAGCACCTGCACCGGAATATTATGACGATGTGGAAGAGTGAAAAGCTGACTTTGCAGCCGATCGCAGATACGAGCAAACAGTTTTTTGTCCGGATCAAAGGGGAAGCAGAAGCGTTGAGAGCACATCTGGAAAGCAAATTCGGTCCGATCCGGATCGTGCAGGCGGAAAGTCTGGACGGAGAGTTCGGATTTTTGACGGAAGTGATGACGGAGGGCGAGTATGCGAAGTGTGCGGAAGAATTTCCGGGGATCCTGCATATGATCCGTGTACAAGAGTAAAGGGGGAAAAGAGATTGAAGTATCTGGTGATGCTCTGCGATGGAATGGCAGATGAACCGTTGGAGGAACTGGATGGAAAAACACCGCTGGAAGCGGCAGCGACGCCGAATATGGATCGACTTGCAAAAGTTTCTGAGATCGGTATGGTGCGGACGGTTCCGGAGGGAATGGCCCCCGGAAGCGACACTGCAAATCTGTCTGTGATCGGATATGATCCGAAACGTTATTATACAGGGAGATCTCCGTTGGAAGCGCTGAGTATCGGAGTGGATATGGCGCCGGATGATGTGTCATTTCGTTGTAATGTGGTGACACTTTCCGAGGAAGAAGAGAAATATGAGGACCGGAAGATCTTAGATCACAGTTCGGATGAGATCAGTACCGAAGAGGCGGCAGTTCTTTTGGAAGCGCTGAAAGAGGGCTTAAAGCGGGATGGTTATGAATTTTATGTCGGAACGAGCTATCGCCACCTTCTGATCTGGAAACACGGAAGCGTTGTGGAATTGACGCCGCCGCATGATATCCTGACGAAGCAGATCGGGGAATTTCTTCCGAAAGATCCTCTGCTGCGGGAAATGATGGAGAAAAGTTATGAGATCCTGAATCATCATCCGGTCAACGAAGCGAGGCGAAAGAACGGTTTGAAGCCTGCCAACTCTGCATGGTTCTGGGGAGCGGGAACAAGACCGGCATTGAAAGCATTTGAAGAACTGCATGGGAAAACAGGCGCGATGATCTCGGCCGTGGATCTGCTGAAAGGGATCGCAGTAGGAGCCGGTATGCAGAACCTCATGGTCGAGGGCGCAAACGGCGGACTGCATACGAACTACACCGGAAAAGCGGAAGCGGCAGTGAAAGCGCTGACAGAAGACGGATTTGATTTTGTATATATCCATGTCGAGGCTCCGGATGAGATGGGGCATCAGGGAAAGGTAAAAGACAAGATCCGGTCGATCGAATGGATCGATGAAAAAATCATTGGTCCGGTGACAGAGAAACTTTCAAAACAGGGACAGGATTTCCGAATGCTGGTCCTGCCGGATCATCCGACGCCGATCTGCGTGCGGACGCATACAGCCGATCCGGTTCCGTATTTGCTGTATGACAGTACGAAAAATGCGCAGGGAGCAGCGTCCTATGATGAAAAGCATGGGATGAAGAGTAAAATCAGAGAAGAAGAGGGGCACCGCCTGATCGGGCACCTTTTTGAAGGAGAATAGTATGCTGATCGTGAAAAAATTTGGAGGCAGTTCTGTTGCAGACCGGGAACGGATCTTTAATGTGGCAGAACGCTGTGTGGAAGAATACAAAAAAGGCAATGATGTGATCGTTGTGCTTTCCGCTATGGGAGATACAACGGATGAATTGATCGCGAAAGCAAAAGAGATCAATCCGAATGCATCGAGACGGGAAATGGATATGCTATTGACAACCGGAGAGCAGGTGTCGGTCTCTTTGATGGCAATGGCAATCTCTTCGATGGGAATCCCGGCGGTTTCCCTGAACGCATTTCAAGTGGGGATGCATTGTACATCCGCTTACGGGAACGCGCGGTTTAAACGGGTCGATGCGGACCGCATCCGACATGAACTGGAGTATCGGAAGATCGTGATCATCACCGGATTTCAGGGCGTGAATAAGTACGAAGATTATGTGACGCTTGGAAGAGGCGGATCGGATACAACAGCAGTTGCGATCGCAGCAGCGCTTCACGCCGATGCGTGCGAGATCTATACCGATGTGGATGGCGTGTATACGGCAGACCCGAGAATCGTAAAAAATGCAAGAAAACTGGAGTCCATCAGCTACGATGAGATGTTGGAACTGGCGTCGCTGGGGGCGAAAGTGCTTCACAATCGTTCGGTGGAAATGGCAAAAAAATATGGCGTACAGCTGATCGTCCGGTCCAGTCTGAACCGGTCGGAGGGTACGGTAGTCAAGGAGGTAGCGAAAATGGAAAAAATGCTGATCAGCGGAGTTGCATCCGACAAAAATACATCCCGTGTGTCTGTGATCGGTGTGCAGGATAAGCCGGGAGTGGCGTTTAAGATTTTTAATACATTGGCGAAAAAAGGGATCAATGTGGATATTATCCTGCAGTCGGTGGGACGCGGCGGCACGAAAGATATATCGTTTACAGTTTCTCAGGAAGATTTAAATGATACGTTAAAGACATTGGAAGAAAACAAAGAGTCGCTGACGATCCAGGAGATCAAACATAAAGATAACGTGGCAAAGATTTCGATCGTAGGTGCGGGGATGATGAGCAACCCGGGTGTGGCTGCAAAAATGTTTGAATCATTGTTCAATGCACAGGTGAACATCAGCATGATCTCCACCTCGGAAGTGCGGATCACGGTTTTGATCGATGAAAATGATGTGGAGCGTGCAATGGTTGCCGTTCACGATGGCTTTGGACTGGGTGCTTAGGCGGGACGTGTGGAAGATCCGGCAAAAAGAGTTCCGGTAAAAAAGAGAGCTGGTAAAAAGTAAAAAAAGAGGGCGGTGAACTTGCCGGAGTGCGGCGGCTTCACTGCCCGTTTATTCATGCAGGACCTTGCGGACCAGACGGCGGTCTTCCTCGCTTGCCTGCCGGTATTTCAAGATCAGATCACATTCGTCTTCTGTCAGGATCAAGGTTGTGTCGCTGTGCTCTCTGTGTGCCACGGTATAAGGCGGACATACCTCGCGGAACATGAGTGTGGAGGAACGAAAGGAATCCACGATCAATTGATTCAGCGAGATCTCATAGAGCTCGGAAAGTTTGACAAGCAGTCCGAGATCAGGATCCCGTTTTCCGGTCTCATAGTTGGAGTAAGCCTGACGGGAAATGTTCAGATACTCACTGACGTCTTTTTGTGTCAGTGCGTTTGCTTTTCGATATTCATATAAATTTTTCGTAAGCTGCAGATTTGCCAACGTCATCCCTCCATACCGGAAACTTCTTGTCTGTGCTGTGAACCAGTCCACATTATAGCAAGTTTCTTAATAGGATTGACCGGATGGCGACGTAATATAGCATAAATTACAAAAGCAACAGAATGTTTACAACTTACTTAAATTACTATTGTGAAAACGGGAGGAATGGGTGACATCTTCTCCAAACCAGTCCGGAGCATGAAAAGTCTCGGCTGAGAGAAGATCCGGGAATTCAACCTCGGCAAGAATCAGACCATCCAGATCCCCGCGGAAGAAATCCAGTTCGATCACAAGCGGAGAGTCGAAAGAAAGCGGAATGACATAACGGTCTTTGATGATCAGACGTCCGTCTGCTTTTTCTCTCAGATGCAGATACGCTTCCTTTGTCAGCGGAAGATTGTATTCTTCGCGAGCCATCAGTCCTTTTGATTTGTAGGTGAGGATACAATCATCTTGATCCCGGCGAACCCTGACGACCGGCTCGGTACAAAGATAACCTTGTTCGATCCGTCTGCAGGGAAAGTCGGATGGCTGAAATGGGATCTTATTTTTGTCGATCAGATATTTGCGCTCAATTTCCATAAGGAACCTCCGTTGTCTTATTTGAATGTGCACCGGTTATCCGTAAAAGAAATCGGTCCGGATGCCATAGGATCATAATAAAACACCGCCGCGGAAGATGCAATGGGGAAGTTTACGTTATTGTACAAAGGAAAATGGTTTCTATTTGTACAATGACGTGAAAATAAATGCAAAGTGAAAGGAAGAAAAGATTGAAAATGAAAAATGTAAGAGTGTTTTTAGCAGATGGATTTGAAGAGATCGAAGCGTTGACCGTCGTGGACATTCTGCGCAGAGCAGGTGTGGAGACAACGACCGTATCCGTGACAAAAAAATGTGTAGTAGAGGGAGCGCATGGGATCTGTGTGGAAGCCGACGCGCTGTTTGAAGAATCGGATTTTCATGAGACAGAGATGCTCGTTTTTCCGGGCGGAATGCCCGGAACATTGAATCTGCAGGCGCATACAGGTCTCAGGGAACTGCTGTTGGCATACGGGAAAATGGAAAAATATGTGGCTGCGATCTGCGCGGCTCCGAGTATTCTGGGAGAACTCGGAATGTTGGACGGGAAACGTGCCTGCTGTTATCCGTCTTTTGAAGAGAAACTGACCGGAGCAGAGGTTGTAAGAGAACCGGTGGTTTTGGATCAGAACGTGATCACAAGCAGAGGGATGGGAACGGCGATCCCGTTTGCACTGAAGCTTGTGGAGGTTCTTTGCGGCATGGAAAGAGCAGAAGAAGTGAGAAAATCGATCATTTATAATGAGGAATAAAAAAGAAGCAGAGCGTCAGTGTACAAGAGAAAATACGTTTTCCCATTTGTACACCGACAAAAGCGGTGTTTTGGGAAAAAAGACTGGAAATTCGGGAATGTTTGTGCTATACTGACTCAATGACTGCGAATGTTTATTTTTATTCGATTACAAAAAGTATACCCGCCCGGGCATTCTGACCTACAGAAGCTTACGCACAGACGTGCTTTATATGGAGCATAAAGCAGAGAGCAGGGTACAAGTCAAGGAGGAAAATAAAATGAGTTTACAGGTAGAAAATTTGGAGCATAATATGGCGAAGCTCACGATCGAAGTTGCAGCAGAAGACGTAGAGAAAGCTCTGCAGGCAGCATACTTAAAAGAGCGCAAAAGAATCAGCCTGCCGGGATTTCGTAAAGGAAAAGTTCCGCGTCAGATGATCGAGAAGATGTATGGACCGGAGATTTTCTATGAAGATGCGGCAAACAGCATGATCTCAGAAGCTTACGGAAAAGCATATGAGGAGTGTGGTCTTGAGATCGTTTCTCAGCCGGACATCGATGTTGTTCAGCTGGAAAAAGGAAAAGCATTCATCTTTACAGCGGAAGTTGCGGTAAAACCGGAAGTGACGCTCGGCGAATATAAAGGTCTGAAAGTGGACAAAGTTTCTACAAGAGTGACACAGAAAGAAGTAGACGAGGAGATCGAGAAAGAGCGTGAGCGCAACGCAAGAACGATCGAAGTGACTGACCGTGCCGTTCAGGACAAAGATGTGGTAACACTGGACTTTGAGGGATTTGTAGACGGAGAAGCTTTCGAGGGCGGAAAAGGAACAGATTATCCGCTGACGATCGGTTCCGGTTCTTTTATCCCGGGATTTGAAGAGCAGCTGATCGGAGCTGAGATCGACAAAGAGACAGAAGTAAACGTTACATTCCCGGAAGATTATCAGGCAGAAGAACTGGCCGGAAAAGCAGCAGTATTCAAATGTACCGTACATGCGATCAAAGCAAAAGAACTTCCGGAATTAGACGACGAATTCGCATCTGAAGTTTCCGAATGCGAAACAATGGATGATTACAGAGCAGAAGTAAAGACAAAGATCAAAGAGCGTAAAGAGCGCGAGGGCAAACAGAAAAAAGAAGACCAGGCAGTAGAGCAGGCAGTTGCAAACGCTGAAATGGATCTTCCGAAGCCGATGATCGATCTGCAGACAAAGCAGATGGCAGATGATTTCGCACGCCGCATCGCACAGCAGGGACTGACTGTGGAGCAGTACTTCCAGTTTACAGGACTCTCCGAAGAGAAGATGATGGAAGAGATGGAGCCGCAGGCAGAGAAGAGAATCCGTACAAGACTGGTTCTCGAAGCGATCGTGAAAGCGGAGAATATCGAAGTGACAGACGAACGTCTGGACGAAGAACTGCAGAAGATGGCAGACGCTTACCAGATGGAAGTTGAAAAACTGAAAGAATTCATGGGCGAAAATGAAAAAGCACAGATGAAAGAAGATATTGCAGTTCAGGATGCAGTGACATTGATCACGGAAGCTGCAGTAGAAGCATAAAAACGGCAGAGATTTCATTTAAAAAGTTTAGGAGGGAAACCGGATGAGTTTAGTACCTTACGTCATTGAACAGACAAGCCGCGGGGAACGTTCCTACGACATTTATTCCAGATTACTGAAAGACCGTATTATTTTTCTTGGGGAAGAAGTGACAGATGTATCTGCAAATATCATTGTTGCACAGCTTCTGTTTTTGGAGGCGGATGATCCGAATAAGGACATTCAGCTTTACATCAACAGCCCGGGCGGTTCCGTAACTGCCGGAATGGCAATTTATGATACGATGCAGTACATCAAATGTGATGTGTCGACCGTATGCATCGGCATGGCAGCGAGCATGGGATCGTTTTTGCTGTCAGGAGGTGCAAAGGGCAAACGTTTTGCTTTGCCGAATGCGGAGGTCATGATCCATCAGCCGTCCGGAGGAGCACAGGGACAGGCGACAGAGATCCAGATCGCTGCGGAACATATTTTGAAGATCAGGAAGAAATTAAATGAAATTCTTGCTGCAAATACAGGACAGCCGTTGGAAGTGATCCAGAGAGATACGGAGCGCGATAACTTTATGTCCGCGCAGCAGGCAAAAGAATATGGTTTGATTGACGAAGTGATCGCCAGCCACTAATGAATGAGGGAGACAGTGATGTCTCCCTTATCACAGGCAGGAATGAATAGTTGAAAGGGAAACGAGTATGGCAGGGAAACTGACGGATGATACAGTAAGATGTTCTTTCTGTAATAAACCACAGTCTCAGGTACGCAAACTGATTGCAGGACCGAACGGGGCGTATATCTGTGACGAATGTGTAGATGTCTGCGCAGAGATCATCGAGGAAGAATTTGAATACGAAGAGCGGAACCGGTTTGAAGATATCAATCTTCTGACCCCGGAAGAGATCAAAGCATTTCTGGACGATTATGTGATCGGTCAGGACGAGGCAAAAAAAGTTCTTTCCGTTGCAGTATATAATCATTATAAGCGGATCATGGCGGGAGAGGATCTCGGTGTGGAACTCCAGAAGAGTAATATTTTGATGCTCGGACCTACCGGCTGCGGAAAGACGCTGCTGGCACAGACGCTGGCAAAGATTTTAAATGTTCCGTTTGCGATCGCGGATGCGACGGCATTGACGGAAGCTGGATATGTCGGTGAAGATGTAGAGAATATTCTGTTGAAAGTGATCCAGGCGGCAGACGGTGATATTGAACGCGCGGAGCACGGCATCATTTATATTGACGAGATCGATAAGATCACGAGAAAATCCGAGAATCCGTCGATCACAAGAGACGTTTCCGGCGAGGGCGTGCAGCAGGCACTTTTGAAGATCATCGAGGGAACGGTTGCTTCGGTACCGCCGCAGGGCGGAAGAAAGCATCCGCATCAGGAACTGATCCAGATCGACACGACCAATATCCTGTTTATCTGCGGTGGCGCATTTGAGGGACTGGATAAGATCATAGAGACACGTCTGGACCGTAAATCTATCGGATTTAATGCGGAGATCGCATCCAAACATGAATATGACGTGGACGTGCTGCTCCATGAAGCGCTGCCGCAGGATCTTGTGAAGTTCGGACTGATCCCGGAACTTGTCGGACGTCTTCCGGTCACGGTATCGCTGAATATGCTGGATCAGGAAGCGCTTGTGCGGATCCTGACAGAGCCGAAGAGTGCGATTGTAAAACAGTACCAGAAATTGCTGGAACTGGACGGCGTACGCCTTGTTTTTGACCGGGACGCTCTGACTGCGATCGCGGAGACTTCTCTCAAACGGAAGACAGGAGCGCGCGGACTTCGTGCGATCATGGAGGATATCATGATGGAGACGATGTTCTGCGTACCGTCGGATGATACGATCAAAGAATGCCGGATCACGAAAGACGTCGTGAACGGAACCGGAAAACCGCTGTATGAGCGGGATGGAGAAGAACGCAAATCTTTTTTGACAACAGAAAGTGCGTAAGAGAATGTGAATGGGCGGATGCCGGCGAACCGGTATCCGCTTTTTGTAGTATATCTACTTATGATTTTACAGACAAGGAGAAAGACAGGTATGGAAAATGAAATCTTGCATCTTCCTATGGTGGCGCTTCGAGGGATGACTGTGATGCCGGGGAAAACCGTTCATTTTGACATCAGTCGTGAACGTTCGATCCAGGCGGTACAGGAAGCGATGACAGGAAATCAGAGGATTTTTCTGACGGCGCAGAAAAAGATCGAGACGGACGAACCGAAAATGGAAGATGTATATGAGGTTGGAACGATCGCAGTGATCCAGCAGATCGCCAAGCTTCCGCGTCAGATCATGCGTGTGATGGTGACCGGGGAGACGCGGGGGATCTTAAAACAGATCGAAGAGGAAGATCCGTATCTTCTGGCGGAAGCGGAAGTCGTCGATGAGAGTGGTTTTGAGATTCCGGATGAAATGAATGCGGAGGCGATGGCACGCGGACTGAAAGATATATTTGTGGAATATGCCGCCAAAAACGGAAAGCTGCCCAAAGAACTGATTGCGCAGATTCTGGAGATCCGGGGACTGAAAAAACTTGTGGATGAGATCGCGGCGAACCTACCATTGTATTATACAGATCAGCAGGAACTTCTGGATCAACTGGATTTTTGGGAGCGATATGAACTGCTCGCATTGAAACTTGTCAATGAGACAGAGATCATGGATATCAAAGATGAGATCCGTTTGAAAGTCAAAGAGCGGGTAGACCAGCATCAAAGAGAATATATTCTGCGGGAACAGATGAAAGTGATCCGGGAAGAACTCGGAGAGGAGGCGTCCGGAAATGACGCCGATGAATTTCGGGAGCGTCTGAAGAATCTGGACGCACCGGAAGAAGTAAAAGAAAAGATCAAAAAGGAGATCTCGCGTTTTTCGGGATCTCTGAACAGTCCGGCAGAAAACGGCGTGATCCGTACTTATATCGAGACGATGCTGGAGATGCCGTGGAATCAAAGAGCGGAAGACTGTGAGGATATGGAATATGCAAAAGAAATCCTGGAACAGGAGCACTATGGACTGGAAGAGGTCAAGGAACGTGTTCTGGAATTTCTGGCAGTACGCGCGTTGACGCATAAGGGGGAAAGCCCGGTGCTTTGTCTGGCGGGACCTCCGGGAACCGGAAAAACCTCGATCGCCCGTTCATTGGCGAAAGCGCTCCGGAAACCGTATGTAAGGATCTCTCTGGGCGGAATCCGGGATGAGGCGGAGATCCGTGGACACCGGAAAACCTATGTGGGGGCGATGCCTGGACGGATTGCCAATGCGATCCGAAAAGCCGGAGTAAAAAATCCTCTGATCCTTTTGGATGAAATCGATAAAGTCAGTACAGACTATAAAGGAGATACATTTTCCGCACTTCTGGAAGTGCTGGATCAGGAGCAGAACCGGGGATTTCGGGATCATTATCTGGAAGTACCGCTGGATCTGTCGGAAGTGGTATTTCTGACAACGGCAAATACGACCGAGACGATCCCGCGTCCGCTCCTTGACAGGATGGAAGTGATCGAGGTGAGCAGCTATACCGAGAATGAAAAGCTGCATATCGCGACGGAGCATCTGATTCCGAAGCAACTCGGAAAACACGGACTTTCTGCGGAGGAACTGACGATGGAGGAAGCAGCGGTCTGGAAGATCGCGAAAAATTATACGAAAGAAGCCGGGGTCAGACAATTAGAGCGGAAAATCGGAGAAATCTGCAGAAAAACCGCAAAAGAAATACTGACAACGGAGCGGAAAAAGGTTACAATAACAAAAGAAAACCTGTCGGAATATCTCGGGCGGGAAAAATATACTTATGAAATGGCGAATTCATCTGATGAGATCGGGATCGTGCGTGGTCTGGCATGGACAAGCGTGGGCGGAGATACGCTTCAGATCGAAGTCAATGTGATGCCCGGAAAAGGGGAGCTTCTCTTGACAGGGCAGCTTGGCGATGTGATGAAAGAATCTGCGCAGACCGGAATCAGCTATATCCGTTCTGTGGGAAAAAGCTGGCAGATCGCAGACGACTTTTTTGAGAAACATGATCTGCATGTACATATTCCGGAGGGCGCGGTGCCGAAGGACGGTCCGTCTGCGGGGATCACGATGGCGACGGCGATCTTGTCGGCGGTAACAAAGAAAAAGATCCGGGCGGATCTGGCGATGACCGGAGAGATCACACTGCGGGGAAAAGTGCTTCCGATCGGCGGGCTGAAAGAGAAACTGCTTGCGGCGAAGAATGCCGGAATACATACGGTTCTGATCCCGGAGCACAATCAGGCGGACGTGGAAGAGTTTTCATCCGAGATCACCGGCGGACTTTCCATTCTCCCGGTAAAAAATATGGATGAGGTGTTTCGTGAAGCATTTGCGGAACCTGTTTTCGGAAGAGCGCCGGAACAATAGAAAATGGTATACGGTACAGGAGGAAAAGTATGGTAATCAGAAATATCAATTTGGAGACAGTGTGTGGGATCACAAGCCGTCTCCCGGAAAATGAAAAACCGGAGATCGCGTTTGCAGGCAAATCCAACGTCGGCAAATCGTCTCTGATCAATGCGTTGATGAACCGAAAATCGTATGCCCGTATTTCGGCGACTCCGGGAAAAACACAGACGATCAATTTTTACAATATCAATGAAGAACTGTATCTTGTCGATCTGCCGGGATATGGATATGCAAAAGTGTCGGAAAAAGAAAAACGGCAGTGGGGAGAACTGATCGAGCGTTATCTGCATGGTTCCGCACAGTTGAAAGCGGTGTTTTTGCTGATCGACATCCGGCATGAACCGTCGGCAAACGATAAGATGATGTATGAGTGGATCGTCGATCAGGGATTTCATCCGATCATTGTGGCGACAAAACTGGATAAACTGAAACGAAGTCAGGTACAGAAGCATGTGAAGATGGTAAAAGAGGGACTGAACCTTGTTCCGGGAACGAGGATCATCCCGTTTTCATCGGTGTCCAAACAGGGACGGGATGAACTATGGGAATTGGTGGAGACGGAATTCCTCGGAAAAGAGTCGAACGGGGAAGCGAATAAATAATCGAGGTGAAGTGCAGCATGGAGAACAAACGCCCATATTGGCAGGTGGCAGTGAGTCTGGTATTCAGCATTCTGGCAACCGGGATTTTTATCTATCTCGGGATCAAAGGGATATTCTTCTTAATGCCGTTTGTGATCGGCTGGGGAATTGCGGCGATCGCGGCACCCCTTGTCAACTGGCTGGAAAAGAAATTTAATATCGTGAAAAAGCTGGGATCGGCATTGATCGTTATTCTCGTGATCGGTCTGATCGTTGTCGGGATTTATTTTGCCGTAAGCCGGATCATACTGGAAGTGGGAGATCTGATCAAAAATATTCCCGAACTGTACGCGCAGTTGGAGAGCGGACTGCGCCAGATCGGAAGTGCGATGTCGGGCATTTTTGAAAAACTTCCGGTTGTGATCCAGGACGGGTGGAATACCGTTGTGGCGAATCTGGATCAATATATGGGAGATCTTGTTTCACGCATCAGTGAGCCGACGGTGATGGCGGCGGGGAATTTTGCCAAAAGTCTTCCGTCTTATCTGATTTCGGTCATTGTGGCGATCTTGTCTGCGTATTTCTTTACAATTCAACGGGAGGACGTGCTGAAATGGATGAAGCAGATCGCGCCGCCGTCGGTGGAGAAACGGATGACGCTGGTGATGGACAATCTGCGCTATGCGGTGGGCGGATATTTCAAGGCACAGTTTAAGATCATGGGGGTTGTCTTTCTGATCCTGCTTGTTGGATTTGCAGTGCTCGGCGTCCGGTATTTTGTGCTGGTTGCGTTTCTGATCTCGTTTCTGGATTTTCTTCCGTTTTTCGGAACGGGAACAGCAATGATCCCATGGGGGATTTATAAGTTTCTGATGGGAGATTATAAAATGGCGATCCTGCTGATCGCGATCTATGCGGTGACACAGCTTGTGCGCCAGCTTCTGCAGCCGAAACTGGTGGCGGACAGCGTGGGGATGAATCCGCTCGTCACGCTGCTGCTTTTGTATATCGGTTATCGGATCGGAAGCGTGCTCGGGATGATCCTCGCAGTGCCGGTCGGAATGGTATTGATCAATATGCTGCAGGCAGGGGCGTTTGACTATATTCTGGATGACGTCCGGATCCTTGTGGAAGGAATCCTGGAACTTCGGAATCCGCCGAAAGAATAAAAACAGTATACGGGACAAGACAGGGAGCTATAAAGGGGAATATTTCCAACGGGATAATATTCCCCCTTTTTTTTCTTGCTTTAGTATGGTAAAATGTCTGTCATAATGAGACTTGGAAAAGGAGGAGGGTGTCGTAATGGGAATGACAATGACACAGAAGATATTGGCGGCACATGCAGGATTGGATTCTGTGAAAGCAGGGCAATTGATCATGGCAAAACTGGACGTTGTAATGGCGAATGATATCACCGGTCCGATGGCGCTGCCGATTTTTAGACAAATGGCGGATCAGGTATATGATAAGGACAAGGTTGTGCTTGTTCCGGATCATTTTACACCGAATAAAGATATCAAATCAGCGGAGAATTCAAAGGCAATCCGGGAGTTTGCGAAAGCGCAGGGGCTGACCTGGTATTTTGAACAGGGAAAATCCGGTGTGGAGCATGCGATCCTCCCGGAGGCAGGCGTTGTGGCAGCGGGAGAATGTATCATCGGCGCAGACTCCCATACATGTACATACGGGGCGCTGGGGGCATTTTCCACCGGAGTCGGGACGACGGACATTGCGACCGGTATGGCGACCGGAGAACTTTGGTTCAAAGTTCCGAGTGCAGTCAAGTTTGTGCTGACCGGAAAGCCGGGATCGTATGTGAGCGGGAAAGACATCATTATCCATATCATCGGTAAGATCGGTGTGGATGGCGCGCTTTACAAATCTATGGAATTTACCGGGGACGGCATTGCCAATCTGTCGATGGACGACCGGTTTACGATGGCGAATATGGCGATCGAAGCAGGAGCAAAGAACGGGATCTTCCCGGTGGACGATACGGCGAAAGCATATCTGAACGAACATACGAAGAAATCATACCACATTTGTGAGGCGGATCCGGATGCGGAATATGACGAGGTGATCGAGATCGATCTGTCAGAAGTGCGTCCGACCGTCGCATTCCCGCATCTTCCGGGTAATGCAAAGACGATCGATGAGATCGAGGCGATGGATCCGATCCGGATCGACCAGGTTGTGATCGGCTCCTGTACAAACGGACGGATGGAAGATATGAGAAAGGCAGCGGCGATCTTAAAAGGACATACGGTGCATCCGGACGTTCGGGTGATGGTAGTTCCGGCAACGCAGAAGATTTATAAGCAGTGTATCGCGGAGGGACTTCTTGACATTTTCGTAGACGCTGGCTGTGCAGTGAACACACCGAGCTGCGGACCGTGCATGGGAGGACACATGGGGGTTATGGCAGCCGGGGAGAAATGTGTATCCACGACGAACCGGAACTTTGTCGGACGTATGGGACATGTAGATTCCCTGATCTATCTGGCATCCCCGGAAGTAGCGGCGGCGAGCGCGATCGCAGGATGCATTGCAAATCCAGAGAAAGTAGGTGACCAATCATGAAAGCACAGGGACGTGTATTTAAATATGGAGACAACGTGGACACGGACGTGATCATTCCGGCGCGGTATCTGAATTCATTTGATGCGCAGGAACTGGCGAGTCATGCGATGGTGGATATCGATCCGGAGTTTGTGAATAAAGTAAAACCGGGAGATCTGATCGTGGCAAATAAGAATTTCGGCTGCGGTTCTTCCAGAGAACATGCGCCGCTTTGCCTGAAAACAGTCGGCGTGAGCTGCATCATTGCAGAGACATTTGCAAGAATCTTTTACCGGAATGCGATCAATATCGGGCTTCCGATCATTGAATGTCCGGAAGCGGCAAGAGGAATCGAAGACGGAGATGAAGTTGAAGTTGATTTTGATTCCGGAAAGATTTATAATCGGACGAAAGGGACTGAATTTCAGGGACAGTCCTTTCCGGAATTCATGCAGAAACTGATCGCGGCAGGCGGTCTTGTGAATTATACCAACAGCAAGAAAAAGTAAAAGAGGGAAGAATCATGAATTTATTATACAAGAGCACAAGAAATGCAGAGCATACGGCGACCGCTTCCGAAGCGATCCTGAAAGGTTTGGCGGAAGACGGGGGATTGTTTGTGCCGGTGCAGATCCCGAAGCTGGATGTGACGATGGAAGAACTGAAGACGATGTCTTATCAGGAGACCGCCTATGCGGTGATGAAACAGTTTCTGACAGATTTTACGGAAGAGGAATTGAAAGGCTGTATTGCGCGTGCTTATGATTCCAAGTTTGATACCGAAGTGATCGCGCCGCTTGTAAAAGTGGGAGATACTTATCATTTGGAGTTGTTTCATGGAGCGACGATCGCGTTCAAAGATATGGCGCTGTCGATCCTGCCGCATCTTCTGACTACCGCAGCAAAGAAAAATCAGGTAAAAAATGAGATCGTGATCCTGACGGCGACTTCCGGAGATACCGGGAAAGCCGCGCTTGCAGGATTTGCGGATGTTCCGGGAACAAAGATCATCGTATTTTATCCGAAGAACGGGGTCAGCCGTGTGCAGGAACTGCAGATGGTAACGCAAAAAGGAGAGAATACATCGGTAGTTGCGATCCACGGTAATTTTGACAACGCACAGAGCGGTGTGAAAGCACTGTTTGAAGATAAGGAACTGGAGAAAGAGCTTTCAGAAGCAGGATACCAGTTTTCTTCCGCGAATTCGATCAATATCGGACGTCTTGTCCCGCAGATCGTTTATTATGTATATGCCTATGCCAAGCTGTTGGAAAATGAAGAGATCGCAGATGGGGAAGAACTGAATGTGACGGTTCCGACCGGAAACTTCGGCAATATTCTTGCCGCATACTATGCAAAACAGATGGGAGTTCCGATCGGAAAGCTGATCTGTGCTTCCAATGAGAACAAAGTATTGTTTGACTTCTTCCAGACCGGAACTTATGACAGAAACAGGGAATTTGTACTGACCTCTTCTCCGTCGATGGATATTCTGATTTCCAGCAATCTGGAACGGCTGATTTATACGATTTCCGGACAGGATGCAAAGAAAGACAGCGAACTGATGGAACAGTTGAAAGAGAACGGTAAATATGAGATCACGGCAGAAATGAAAGAAAAGCTGAAAGATTTTGCGGGCGGATATGCAACGGAAGAGGAGACAAAGGCAGCGATACACGAGGTATATAAGAAGACCGGATATGTGATGGACACCCACACGGCTGTTGCATCCCACGTGAGCCGGGAATACCGAAAGGAAAGCGGAGATAACAGAAAGATGCTTGTTGCATCCACTGCGAGTCCGTATAAGTTTGTCAGAAGCGTGATGTCTGCGATCGATGAAACTTATGCGCAGATGGATGAATTTGTACTGATCGGAGAGTTGGAAAAAGCATCCAACATGGATGTTCCGGGTGCGATCAAAGAGATTTTGCATGCAGAGATCCGACATACGAGGGAATGTGATGCTGATAAGATGAAAGATACGGTAAAGAACATATTGGAGATTAGATAATCATGATGGATGACAGTATATTTGGGTTTATAGGTGTTTTGGTATTATTTTGCGGACTTTACGGCATTTACGCATATGTGAAAATGAAAAAAGGAGGTCCGATCAACGAAGCGCTCCTTTTGGGAAAAAGCTATGTGGAATATAAGTGCAAAGACCGGGAGGGATTTTTGACGAAAGCGCTTCCGGCGGTGCTTATCTTTTCCATTACGGCTGTGGTTTATGGGATTATCGATGCGATCCATTGTTTTGTGACACCGATCGCGGTCGCAGACTACGTCGGAATGTTTTTGTTTTTGGCTGTTTTGGTCTGGTATATGGTATATACGACAAAATTGAAAAAAGAATTTTTCCGCTCGTAAGAGAAAATCGGAAAGAAGACGAAAGAGAGGACCTTGTGAGGCTTTTTTGCATCAGGTCCTTTTTTGATTGAGCAGACGTTGCTGCCGGTTGTAGAAAATCTCCGAAAACGGCTATTGACAAATCGAAGAGGAGGGGCTATGATTGTGTTACTCGTCTTAGGACATTTCTAAAATTCACGGGAATTTCATCCCAGGATCCAAAACGAGTTTTACAACAGAAGAAAGGAGGAGCGCAGCGCTTATGGGTGAAGTGTATGATATGCGGCGTAATCAGAGTTAAAATGCGGCAGATGAAAAAGTAACAGATGAGAGATGTGGTGTTTCCGGTTAAGCAGAAAGGAGGCATCGAAAATGAAGAGAAGATTCCCTGCCTCCGGTCGATAAAAGGAGGAGAAAGGTGAACAGAGGAAAACGATGGATCCGCTGTGCGGCGGCAGTATTGATCGTTCTGCTGTTTCCACTGGCGTCGGCAGTTCATGCCGAGGAAGCATCCGGTGGGACGGAGATGGAAAAAACGCAAAATGAAAGCGGAAGAAAGACCAGTGATCTGGAACGTTTATTCGGACCGAAAGAGGGGGAGATCGATACGAGAATTTCCGCGACTGCATGGCGAAATTATCTTGAAAAGAATCAGACTCCGTTTTCGGGTGAAACATATTGGAGCAGTCATTTGCAGGATACGGATATTATCATTGGATCCAATTATGACGACGGAACCGTGATTTTTCAATGGAATGAGGGCGTGATCGGAATCAACGGACAGCCGGCGATCTGTATTGATGCAAAAACATCATTCAGAGACGGGATCCAGTATTATCCGACAGATGCGCAGGCGGTTGGATTGAATGAGACGGAAGTTACGAGACTCGCGTTGTATCAGGAATATATTTACAATCAGAGAAGCGACTTGGATGATCTCGGGAAATATTTCTTTACACAGCTCCTTGTCTGGAGAGAGCTGAATGAATATTACGGATGGGGATGGCCAAACCTGCATATTTTTTCGGGAAGTGCGTCTTGGACAGACCTTGCTTTTCAAGAAGAAGTACTGACTTCGGCGGTAAATTGGGTGCAGGAGATGGAAAGATCCGGGAGATACACCGGGCATGGTACATTTTATGTGTGCGAATATTGGCAGGCTCAGGCAGTATTATGGTTGACAGAGAATACCGGCGGGCTGGAATTGTACAAAGAATCGGAAAATCCGTCCGTCACGGAGGGCAATGCTGCATATTCTCTGGAGGGAGCGCAGTATGGCGTGTACCGTGACGGCGGCGATTATGTCAATCCGGATGCGGTGATCACAACCGATGCCAATGGTTATGGAAAGGCAGAAAACCTGCCGGTGGGAGAATATTGGATCAAAGAGCTTGTGCCGCCGAAAGGATATGCGTTAAATCCGGACTGGTCGGAATCGACAGTATCAGTACCGGGCGGACAGATGGGGGTATATCACGCGAAAGACAAGGCTATCCATGAACCGATTTCTGTGATCGTGGAAAAGACAGATGCGGATCAAGGGGAGCAGCCGTCAGAGGAACAGCTTAAGAAGCTGGAGGGAGCACGGTTCGAGGTGAAATATTATGCAGTGGATCCGGCAGTCTATGATTCGGATCCGGCAGACAGTGGGATTGCCCCGGCGCGAACCTGGGTGTTGGAAACAAAATATGATAAAATGTATCATCAGGTCTTGGCAAAACTCGAGGAAGCGTATCTTGTATCGGGAGATGCATTTTATAAGACTGCTTCCGGAGAAAGCATGCTTCCGCTTGGGATCGTGACGATCCGGGAATGCAAAGCGCCAAACGGCTATCTTTTAAATGAAACATTGTATGTGCGGAAAATACAGGAAGACGGAACGGATCAGGAAACGGTTACAGGAGAACAGGTGCCGGTTGTTCCCAATATGCCGCAGAAGATCCAAATTGAAATTCAAAAGGTGGACAGTGAGACGGACAAAGGAGAAGCACAGGGAGCGGCGGCCTTAAAAGGCGCAGAATATGAAGTAAGAGATCAGGCGGGAAACGTAGTGGAGACGTTGATCACAGATAAAAAGGGATATGCAAAAACGAAAGAACTTCCGCTTGGGAATTATACGGTGAAAGAAACGAAAGCGTCCAATGGGTATTTGCTGGATGAGAAAGAATACCCGGTCAAAGGAGAGGCAAAAGATAAGGAAAATCGGGTCTTCTTATACAAAACGAAGAGTAAGGAGGCGGTCATTCGCGGAGATGTGGAACTGATCAAACTGCGGGAAAATGAGAACGAGGATGAAGATACACTGCAGGGGTTGGAGGGCGTTGAATTTACGTTTACGTCGAAAACGACGGGAAAAACAGTAGCGAAGATCGTGACGGATAAAAACGGCTATGCGACGACGGCATCCAAAGAACATCCGCGGGGAAGTCTTCCGTTTGACACATATCTGGTGGAAGAGACAAAACATCCGGAGGGGTTAAAACCGGTAGAGCCGTTTGAAGTGACTATTCAGGAGGAGGGCGTCGTGTGGAAAGGAATATATAAAGAGGACAAACTGATCGTCAGCCCGATCACCGTTGTGAAAATGGATGCGTCAACCGGAAAAAAGATTCCGATAAAAGGTGTGGAATTCCGTTTGCTCGATGCGGATAAAAAACCGATTACGATGACGACACATTATCCGTCGGAAGTGGTGCATCAGACATTTAAGACGGACGAAAACGGGCAGTTTACATTTCCGGAAAAGCTGAAATACGGAGTGTACTATCTGGAGGAAGTAAACGCGCCCGATGGATATTTGAAAGGAGAACTCCTGCAGTTCGAAGTGAAAGAGGGAGCGGTGTGGGATCAGCCTTTGGTGGTGAAGTATTTTGATGAAAATGCAATGGGAAAAATACAGATCGAGAAAATAGACGCGGAGACAAAGGAGAAACTTTCCGGTGCGGTATTTGAAGTGCGTGCGTCGGAGGATATTGTGACTCCGGATCAGACTGTGCGTATAAAGAAAGGAGAAGTAGCGGAAACATTGATCGTCGGAGAAGACGGGACAGCATTAAGCAAGGAGCTGTATATCGGTAAATATGAGATTCAGGAAACAAAGCAGCCGGATGGTTATGTGTTGGATCCGAAGTGCTATGAAGTGGAGATCAAGTATCAGGATCAAAACACGCCGGTCGTGCTGACGGAAATAAGTATACCAAACGAACCGACGAGAGTGCGGATTGTCAAGAAAGAAAAAGGGAGTGAAACCCCACTTGCGGGTGTGACGTTTCATTTTTGGAAAAAAGGAGAAGAAACGGAAAAGACAGAAATGACGACTGAAAAAGACGGAACCATTCTTCTGGAACAGCTTTTGCCCGGAACGTATTGTCTTCAGGAGATCGGGACACTGCCGGGATACCTATTGAATCCGACGGTGCATGAGGTAGTAGTTGAGGCGGATGGAACTATAAACGGAGAGAAAGAAGAAATCCTGAATGTGGAGAATGATTACACGAAAGTGGAATTTACGAAGCATGATCGTGCAAGCGGCAAAGTATTAGAGGGCGGTCGGTATCAGATCACAGATCTTTCGGGAAATGTTGTGGATGAGTGGAAAGGAAAGAAAACGCCTCATCTGACAGAAAAATTGCTGCCCGGAGCAGAATACATTTTCAAGGAGATTGAGGCGCCGAGCGGTTATCTGGTTGCGGAAGATGTGCACTTTACAGTGGCGAATACGGAGGAAATACAAAAAGTACGGATGGAGGATGAAAATGCAATGGGAAAAATCCGAATTGTAAAAACCGATCGTTCGACGAAGGAAAGACTGAACGGGGCGGTGTTTGAGATCCATGCGGCAGAAGATATTGTAACGCCGGATGGTACGGTACAGTTGAAAAAGGGGGAACTTGCAGATACGATCACAACCGGGATCGAAATAGAAGATATGGAAGAAAAAGGAGCCGGCATTGCATGCAGCAAAGAACTGTTTTTCGGAAAATATGTGATCACGGAGAAGAAACCGCCGGTCGGATATGTGTTGGATCAGCAAAGCTACCCGATCGATCTGGCGTATGAAGATCAGGACACGCCGGTCGTTCTGAAAACGCTGCATTTGAAAAACACATCGACAGAGCTGACAATACTGAAACAGGATGCGGAGACAAAGGAACCGCTTTCCGGAGTACGTTTTACTGTCCGCGACAGTGCGATGCCGGTTGAAAACGGAGATACGAGTATCAGTGCGATTCAACTGTGGACAACCGATGAGAACGGAGAAATCCATCTGCGGGGACTTCTTCCGGGAACGTACTGGATCCAGGAGACGGCGACTGTTCCCGGGTATATGCTCAATCCGGTAAAATATACAGTCGGGGTTTCTGAGGACGGACAGATCACGGTTGACGGCAAAAGTACAGATATCCTGCGTGTTCAAAACAAAAAAACACAGCTTCTGGGAACAAAAGCACGAAGTGAAAAAACAGGTACACAGGAGGCATTTCCGGAAAAAGAGACCGTATTGATCGATACATTGGAATTTAGAAATCTGCAGATCGGGCAGGAATACCGGATCGTTGGAACTTTAATGGATCGGGAAAACGGAGAAGTGCTGCATGTAGACGGAAAACCGATCACAGCGGAAACTTGCTTTGTTCCGGAAGAAAAGGATGGAACTGCAGAAGTAAGATTCCGTTTTGACGCAACCGGTTTAAATGGAAAGTCCGTTGTTGTTTTTGAAAAAGTATATATTGGAGAGACTGAGATTTTATCACATGAAGATTTGGAAGATCAGGAACAGACGATCTTGTTCGGTGTGAAGATGCCGGCAATGAAAACAGAAGAAAAACCAGAGAGTGTGAAGACAGGAGATGACGTCTGGTTTTTGGCAGCAGTGCTTCTGACAGTGGTGATCAGCGGAAGCATGGTTGTCGCAGATCTTGTATACAGAAGAAAAAGGCGAAAATAAACAGAGACGATATGCAGTGATGTGTGTATGTCTAGAAGAGGGAAAGGATCCGGGGGAAAAGGCTTCGGATCTTTTTTCTTTGCGTTTTTTGAGAATATTAAAAAAGATCTCTTGAATTTAAAATATTACAGATGTAAGATTAAAGAGGAGCATGAAGAGATTTGTAAAAGAAAAAAGAGGTGAAAGTATGTGGTCGAAAGAAAAATTCGGAAAACCTGTTTTTAGAAAAATACGTTATAGTATCGGTATTTTTATGATCATGGCATGCATGTTTGGATTCAACGGATGTGCGACAGAAGAAAAAGACAAAGGGAATGAGAAGCAATCTGAACATGCAGAGGGAAATATACGAAATCAGATCATATCCGATTCAAAGAAACTGGCAGAGGGGTATCGGGTACTTTATGAGGAAGCAGAGAAAGAAGAGCAATTGGATGCTTTGGAATTTCGGCAGCAAGTGATCTCATATCTTGGAGAAGCCGGATACTCTGCCGTAGATTTGGAGAATCAGATCGATATGACTCATGCAGAGCAGGTGGAAACATTTTGTCGGGCGGCAGAGAATAAAAAGAAAGAAGAGGCGACGATATTGGCAGTACTGGATCACGGTGGATTTGTACGCTATGATCTGACAACAAAAAATGGGAAGATTTATGCAAGAGAAAGCGCTTTAAATTGGAAAGATAATAAACCAATCGTGGACTATTATCATGAGTTTGAAGTATATGATTGGAAATATACCGAGAAAGGTTATCTCTTTATGGAAGAATACCATCCGCCCGGATATGACGGAGCAACAGGGGATATCGGATTTCGCGTGAAACCGCTGGATCCAAAATGCCGGGAACTGAACCGACATTGTGTACTTCCAATCGGATATGAATTAAATAATATGCTGATCACAAACTGGGATCCTGCGGATTATACGAATTTAGAATTGTATGATCTGTATGAACAAATGTATTCAATGAAGTATGGAGAAATATTTCCATATAGGGGGGAAGAGGGGGCTGAATATCAGATCCCGGAGCAGTCGTTCGAGGAAGTTCTGCAGACGTATCTGCCGATCAGCCCGACACAGATCCGGACGCAGACCATTTATGAGGAACAAAACCGGACTTACCGTTACAGACCGAGAGGATTATATGATTGTGAACTCCCATTTGTACCTTATCCGGAAGTGGTATCTTATGAGGAATTGGAAAACGGGGAATTGAAACTGTTTGTGGAAGCTGTATGGATAAAAGAAAAAACAGATTGTGCGATCGCGAGTGAACTGGTCGTGAAACTGCTTGATGACGGCAAAGTACAGTATATATCGAATCGTGTGGTAGGAACGGAAGAGACAGAGGAGGAAAGCGGGGAAAATGCGGAAAATGCGGCAGGAAGTGCGAGCTTGAAAACAGAGATCGCGCCGTGGTATACGCCACGGCTTACAGATGAAGAATGGGAAAGTTATTATGGAGGGATATCGTATGAGTGGTGAGATTAAGAATTTGCAGGTGCTAGAAGACTTTTTTGAATGTTAAAGTGTAGAACAAACATTCGGTTTTTCTGTACTTTTATTTTAGATTCTGTTATAATGGCGGGAGAGTATAAAGAGAGAAAAGGATGGGATTTCTCTATAATGTGGAAACTCATACGATTAATTATCATCAGAAGAAAATATTTGCGGATGGAGAATTAGATGAGAATTCAGTTATTCGAAAATTTCGAATAACTGCTTCAGATGGGAAAAACTATAACACAAAGCAATGGCAAGGATTGTTAATGCTTATTTGGATTTGGCAGAAATGCGGGCGGAAGAACAAGTTCCAATGAAAATGGAAGATTGGGCAGAACAATTTGAAGGAATTTTAAGGTTATCAAAGAAAGAAATTTTAACGCATGCAGGAAGTATATCAGCTCAAATAGCAGAAGAACATGCGTTAAGTGAGTTTAAAAAGTATCGGGTGAAACAGGATAGATTGTATCAGAGTGATTTTGATCATGTACTGTTGGAATTGGAAATAAAGGAGGTGTCAGATGGAAAAAATGAACAATAAAATATATTATCATTATTGCTATGTGGATACATTTTACAATATTATTCTAAAGCCTAGATTGCGGAAATGGCGTTTTCCTGATCTGAAGAACTGCTGATTACGCTAGGAAAGAACAGTTTTGAAATTAGCTTAAAAGGAAAGGTAAATCATGGATCATTTTGAATTAGTATCAGAATATTCCCCAACCGGTGACCAGCCCCAGGCAATTGCACAACTTGTGCAAGGCTTCCGGGAGGGCAACCAATGCCAGACACTTCTTGGTGTTACCGGTTCGGGCAAGACATTTACGATGGCAAATGTCATCGCACAATTGAATAAACCAACGCTTATCATCGCACATAATAAAACCTTAGCTGCGCAATTATATGGAGAGTTCAAAGAATTTTTCCCGAATAACGCAGTAGAATATTTTGTCTCCTAGTCCATTGGAGCCTTAAAAAGCGTGATATTTAGCGGTATTTAGTGCTGTTTTGTATGGAATTTGCGGATGTAGTAGGATTAAACGGACGGAATGATACGAGGCGGATGGATGGAATTTGTGACTTTTTGTAAGGAAAATTCGTAATGGAGGATTGAGATGAAAGTATTTAAAAATAGTGGTTGTATGGAACAATCAGCTCATTTTGGGTGGCAAAATAAGGATGAAGCATTGTTGGGGTTAAGAGAAGGATATAAGGAGAGTGCGGACAAATTAGTAGAAATTGCATTGGAAAATGCTAATAATATTAAGATACTTGATACATTTATATTTCCTATAATGTTTTTATATAGACATAGCATTGAGATTTTGCTTAAACATATTTACCAAAGAGCCTTTGGGAAAATTCCAGATGGAGGTCATAATTTGTTAGAATTATGGGATAATGTAAAAAAAGATGTAATTGATGGAATGATTTGTTCAGAGGAATTTCTTGTTCAAGTAAAAAGTTACAAAAAAAATTTTATTAAATACTCCTTAGATGGAATTAAATTTACTGAGATGAGAGCAATGATGAAAGAATTGCAAGAAGCTAATCAAATAAAGGGAGAAGTAAATCCATGTATAAAGCAAGTTGACCAAAATGCAGAAGTATGGCGGTATTTAATGGATAATGATGATAGTTTATTTTTTTCTTATGGGCATTCAGTGGATTATATGCAAATAAAGAAAAGCATGGATTATCTTTATGAGATTTTAGATTTTATTTACCATATTACAGATGAGTACTTATCGTCATAGGATATATTTGAGTAGATGAATTATGAAAGGAAAGAGATAAGATTGAATTATATTCTTAAATCAAGTTATATTGAAAATGATTATAGAAGTAGTTTATTTAGAGGAGAATGGGTTAGACATCAAGTTAGTGATATAGCAAAGGAGGCTATTAAAAGAAAAAAGGAGTTATTTGAAATAATATTTGAAGGAAGATTACAACAAAAAGAACATTTACCTATAATGCTGTATAAGTTCTTTCCTTTTAATCAAAATAGCTTGAAATGTCTTGAAAATAAAAGTGTTTATTTGAATACCCCAGAAAATTTTAATGATCCATTTGATTGCTTTATACAATCAAATCCGCAAGAATTTCAAAAACGGTTTGTGATACAAAAAATAAAAGAATATAGTCTTATACAGAAAGGAATCATAAAACAAGAAGAATTTCAGAGACTATTAACTGCACCATGTAATAGTATGATACATAGAAATAAGTATATTATGTCAAAAGATTTTAGCAGCGTATTAAATGAAATAACTTACCAAAATGGTTATCCGAGAATATTAGAGGAAATAGAAGTAGCTTCTAAAAAATATTTTGAAAAGGCGTTAAAAGATATGAAAAGCATTGGAATGCGAGTGAGTTCGTTTTCGGGTTTTGATATATGGAAATGGAGTGCTTGTACAGAAATGTGGGGACATTATGCAGATAGTCATAGAGGATTTTGTGTAGAATATGATTTATCAGATTTTATTTTAAGATTTGAAAATGGTACTACAACTAGTGAAGAAAACGCTATAATGAGCAGTTTATTTCCCTGCTTATATAAGAGTACACCTAATTTTATTGCACCTTTAATTTTTTATAAATATGCAATGGGAAAAGATTTTACAAGGCAACAGAATATAAATTTTCAAAAAGAATTGATGTATTCGTATATTTACAAATCTTCAGCATGGAGTTATGAGCATGAGTGGCGATTGATTTTGCCACAAAAATATAGTGAAATATGGAATCATCTAATACCATTCCCATACGCAAAAAGAATTTATTTAGGAGTTAATATGCCGCTTGAAAACAAGGAATATATGTATAGGCTTAGTGAAAGATTAGGAATTGAAGTGAATGATTCTGAATTAGACCATTATAAATATGAAATTAGTTTTAGAACGATTGATGTAAAGCGTTATTTTGAGGATCGCGAATTTATAAAAGAAACAAAAATGAAAAATATAAAGCTATATTAGTAGAAATCATTGAATGTACATACCCAGTTGGTTTTACAAGAATCAACTGGGATTTTTTATGCCTAAATTTCCATACATAGCCATTCCCCGCAAAGGAGTGGCTATTAAATTTGAGGAGAAAGGAGGAAGTCATTATGTCAAGATGTAAAGTGATTGCGATTGCGAATCAGAAAGGAGGCACAGGAAAAACGACGACAACGGTAAATCTTGGAGTGGGATTGGCAAATGAAGGGAAAAAGGTACTTCTAATCGATGCTGATCCGCAGGGAGATTTGACCACATCTTTAGGGTGGGCAGATCAGGACAATCTTCTGATAACTCTTGCAACACATATGGAAAGTATTATACGGGATAAGAGTATAAAACCGGATGAAGGAATGCTGCATCATGCGGAAGGCGTTGATTTAATTCCGGCAAACATTGAATTGTCAGGAATGGAAATGCTGCTTGTAAATGCAATGAGCAGGGAAACAACATTGAAAACGTATCTGGAACCGTTAAAGAAATCCTATGATTATGTTCTGATCGACTGTATGCCAAGTTTGGGAATGTTGACAATCAACGCATTAGCGGCGGCAGACAGCGTGATTGTGCCGGTTCAGGCGCATTATCTGCCTTTAAAGGGAATGACGCAGTTAATGCAGACGATTAAAAAAGTACAACGTCAAATCAATCCGTCTTTGAAAGTGGATGGAGTTCTGCTTACGCTTGCGGATATGCGGACAAATCTTGCCCGTGCCACAGAGACCAGTCTGAAAGAGAACTATGGAAAGTTTATCAAAGTGTATCAGACAGTGATTCCGGTTGCAGTAAAGGCAGCGGAGACAAGCGCCGCAGGAAAGAGTATTTACAGTTATGACAAGGACAGCACAGTAGCGAAAGCGTATCAAGCCTTTACAAAGGAGGTGGTTCGGGATGACGAAAGGCAGAGAAATCAACTTCAATCTTCCCTCAGCCGATGATTTATTCAGTACGCAAGAGGAACGAGATGAAGCGAAACGGGAAATGATTATGGAAATTTGCATTGAAGAAATCTGTGATTTCCCGAATCATCCATTTAAAATCCGAATGGATGAAGAAATGGCGAATCTGGTGGAAAGTGTAAAACAGTATGGTGTTCTTTCACCGGTGATCGTCAGACCAAAGGAAGATGACAGTTATGAGATGATTGCCGGACACCGGAGAAGATATGCAAGTGAACTGGCGGAGAAAACAGAAATTCCATGTATTGTAAGAAATCTTTCTGATGAAGAAGCGACCATTCTTATGGTTGACTCCAATTTACAACGGGAAAAGATATTGCCATCAGAGAAAGCGTTTGCTTATAAAATGAAACTGGATGCCATGAAAAAGCAGGGACAGAGAACAGATTTAACTTCTACTCCACTGGGGCAGAAGTTAGGAAAATATTCGGTTGAAGTATTAGGAGAGCAGGTAGGAGAAAGTAGAAGTCAGATTCAACGTTTTATCCGCTTAACAAATCTTATCCCGGAGTTGTTGGAGTTGGTAGATAATTCTGTCTTAAAGGAAAAAGACAAGTTACAGATTGCTTTGCGTCCGGCGGTGGAGTTATCGTATCTGTCAGAAGAGGAACAGTCAGATTTATATGAAACGATAGAATCGGAAGATTGTACGCCGAGTCATGCGCAGGCGATTAAACTGCGGAAGTTATCGGAGGAGGGACGGTTGGATGAAAATGTGATTTTTTCAATCTTGACAGAGGAAAAGGGAAATCAAAAGGAGCAGTTTCGGATGCCGAGAGAGCGGATACAGAAATATTTTCCGCCGAAGGCAACGGAAAAGCAGATTGAGGATACGATTGTGAAAGCGTTGGAGCTGTACCGAAAACGGGAACGCAGTTTAGAACGATAAGGCTTGCCATTTTGGGAAACATGTTCCCACATCTGGACAGCCTTTTTCTTTTTGTTCCCCCTTCCCACACCCTACCCCCTCAAGATTACCAGCAGTTTACCAGCCGAAAAAAGAATAAGGGGGAGTGTGGCTATCCACAATTTCCAACAGCCGAAGCAGATTTGGAGCAAGTTGAAAGTGAGAGAGAAACAGGAGATACCCCGCAGCTTGTGGGGATTTTTTTATGAAAGGATTTAGACTATGAGAAAGAAATTCAAAAGAAACAGCCGAAGAGTGCTGGCATTTATGTTAAGCATTCTGACGATGTTGACAGCATTCGGAACATCAGTAACTACCGCATTTGCAGCGGACGGAACGCTTCACTTTAATTCCGGGGAAACCATTGCGTATGGGGATTATTATACAACAAGGATGACGTTTGATGGGGAAAACACAGCTTATTGCTTGGAACCTTTGAAGAAAACACCGGCGGCGGGAGAGTATGAGTATAATTTACTGCCGCAGGATTCACCGATCCGCAAGGCATTGTATTATCTGAATGGTGGATATGGCTACGAAACGATTACAAGAGACCAGTGTTTTCATGGATGGTCTGATACGGATGCGTATGTGATCGGACATCTGACGGTTGCCTATATCTATGATAACTACAATGATGCAGGCGGGGCATTTTATGGCGCTCCGCAAAATTTTATTGATAAGACAAAGGAAGTCGTAGGTGTGATCAATTCCCTGCCGGAACCTCCAAAATCATTCCGTGCCTTTATTCTTCCGGCGGCAGATCATCAGACGGTTGCAGGAAGCTGGTATGAAAAACCGTATGGCTGGATTGAGCTGTATAAGAGTTCAGCAAATGGCAGTATTTCAGATGAAAATGGGAATTATAGTCTGAAAGGTGCAAAGTATGGTATTTATCAGGGAGATACGCAGGTTGTAGTGCTTACAACGGATGAGAATGGATATGCAAAGTCTGGGGAGTTGGAAGAGGGCAGTTACACGGTGCGTGAAATCGAAGCAAGTCTCGGATTTGCGATTGATACCAATGGATATGATGTGTCAGTTGAGTCAGATGTAACTGCGACGTTAAAGGTGCAGGAAGTTCCGCAAAACAACCCGATAGATATTGTGCTTCAGAAAATAGACTCTGAGACACAGAAGAATGAACCGCAAGGAGCGGCTTCTTTGGAACAGGCAGAGTTTACGGTAAAATTCTTTAAAGAACAGATGGACAGTAATCCAGAAGAAGCAGGAAAAACAGCGGATAGAACGTGGGTATTTCAGACAGACCAGGAAGGAAAAATAAAATTTACAAAAGAATATCTTGTTTCCGGAGACGAATTTTATTATCAGTTGGATGGCACTACTCCATGTCTGCCGCTTGGAACAGTAACGGTGCAGGAGACAAAGGCGCCGGAAGGCTATCTGATCAATCCGGAGATTTTTGTTCAGAAGATTACCGGGGATGGAAAAGCCGAGACGGTTTCCTGCTATCAGACCGCATCCGTTCCGGAGCAGGTGTACCGTGGAGATTTGGAATTTGTAAAAGTGGGGGATGGGGAACTGAACCGACTTGCAGATATTCCATTTACGATTACCTCAAAGACAACCGATGAGAGCCACACCCTTGTGACAGACAAAAATGGATATGCCAGCACATCTTCCGATTGGGTAAAACATTCACAGAATACAAATCAAGGAGAATCCTCTGCCGATGGAATCTGGTTTGGAAACGGACCGGTAGATGACAGCAGAGGAGCACTTCCATATGACACTTATCTGCTGGAAGAACAGAGATGCGAAACAAATGAGGGCATGAATCTTTTAAAAATCGAAGTCACGATTTATAAAGATTCCGTTACTGTACCGCTTGGGACGTTGACGGATGATCAGATTGAAATCGGGACAACTGCGCTGGATCAGGAAACAGAGTCTCATATTTCCAAGCCGGATGAAAAAGTAACGATTGTGGATACTGTGGAATATGAGGGCTTGAAAAAAGGGCAGGAATATCAGTTGATTGGAACGTTGATGGATCAGAAAACAGGGGAACCGATTTTAATTGATGGAAAGCCTGTAATAGCAGAGAAAACGTTCAAAGCAAAGAAGAGCAGCGGAACGGTAAGTGTGACATTTACCTTTGACGGTGTTTCTTTGAAAGGAAAAACCGTAGTTGTATTTGAAGAACTGTATCAGGAAGAGTTAAAACTGGCAGTACATGCGGATATTTCCGACGAAGACCAGACCATTCATTTCCCGGAAATCGGAACAACTGTAAAGGATGAGGCAACCGGGGAGAATTTTGCACATGCAGAGAAAAAGGTCACGCTGATTGATACCGTGGCATATCAGAATCTGTTACCGGGGCAGGAATATCGGGTAGTTGGAACTTTGATGGACAAGGAAACAGAGAAACCGGTAGAAGCAGATGGAAAACCGGTCACTTCCGAGGCGGTATTTACACCGGAGAATGCAGATGGGACGGTAGATGTAACCTTCACATTTGATGGAAGTGCACTGAAAGGGAAAACGGTTGTTGTATTTGAATCCTTATTATGGAAAGAAAAAGTGATTGCAGTGCATGCAGATCTTTCGGATGAGGGACAGACTATCTATTTCCCGGAAATCGGTACAACCGCAAAAGATTCAGAGATGAATAGTCATGTATCAAAAGCAGATGAGGAAGTAACGATTGTAGATACTGTTTCTTATCAGAATTTAGTTCCGGGGAAAGAGTATAAAGTTTCTGGTGTGCTTATGGATAAAGAGACCGGAAAAGAATTGCTGGTAGATGGAAAGAAAGTGACTGTGGAGACAGTATTTACACCGGAAAAATCAGAAGGAACCGTGGAACTTACTTTTGTGTTTGATGGAAGTGCCTTAGAGGGCAAAACGATTGTTGTCTTTGAAACACTCACCTATCAAGAGAAAGAAGTTGCAACACATACCGATATCGAAGATCAGGAGCAGAGTATTTATTTCCCGCAGATTCATACAACAGCAAAAGATGGAACTGACGGAGATCAGGAAGTTACGGAGTCTAAGAAAATGACGGTTGTAGACACGGTAGCCTACGAAAATCTGGAAACGGGAAAACAGTATAAAGTGTCAGGTGTGCTGATGGACAAAACGACCGGAAAGGAATTGCTGATTCAGGATGAGCCAGTAACAGCGGAAACTGCCTTTGAGGCAAAAGAAGCAAAGGGAACGGTGGATGTGACGTTTACTTTTGATGGAACCGGACTTGCAAGAAAAGAATTGGTTGTATTTGAAAAGCTGTATCTTGTGTGTGAAGATAGCGAGATTGAAATCACTTCACATGAAGATCTGGAGGATCGGGGACAAACAGTAAAAGTTGTAGAAAAAGCGTTGCCGCCAAAACCGGAAACACCAAAATCAGATGCACCGAAAACGGGTGATCGCAGTCAGGCTATGTTGTGGTTGATTGTAGCAGGTATTTCCGCAGCAAGTGTAGCAGGCTTTTCTATTTGGAAACGAAGAGAAAACCGTAAGAAAAAATAAGAAACAGATAAAAGAAGTTATGTCAGGGGCGGAGTAATCTGCCCCTATTTGAACGCAGGGAGGTGATCGATATATGGCACAAATCAATCAAAAAGCGGTGAAATGTCTGTCTAAGTTAATCAGTGAGGGATTTGATACCGAAAAAGCAGTTCTTGCAATGACAATGGATGAAATCTTATCCATATCGGGAATCACGGTGGCAGAAATTAGTCTGATCAATGAGATTCAAAAAGCAGTAAAAGCGAATAAGGTTTTTAGTTTTTTAGCAGGAAAAGATAAGGAACAGAAAACAGAGGATTAAGCAACAAGAGGAAGGTGTTTGAAATGGCACACTATGATGTAAGAGCAGAAACATATCAAGAGATTCGTGTATTAGAAAAGGTAGGGCTGAAGCTATGGCAAAGAAATATGATTTGATTACGGAGTTGTATGCGGAAGGAATCAAAGAAGTAACAGAAACCGAAGAACAATGGCTTCAATTTTTAAATTCTGCCTGCCGGAATTTTCGGCTACCCTTTGATGAACAGCTTCTTGTCTATTTGCAGAGACCAGAGGCATCCGCAGTTCTAGGAATGGAAGACTGGAATCGGAAGTTTGGACGGTGGGTAAAACATGATTCCAAAGCGATTGCTGTATTTGACAAAAGTGGAAGTACCACAAAGCTGAAATATTATTTTGACGTCACGGATACGTCAGAAGGAAAATACAAGCGTTTGGTTCGCCCAGTTCCTTTGTGGGAAATTACAGAAGAAAACCGGGGAGCAGTTCAGGAAACGCTCCGCAATGCATTCCGGGTATCAGAGGATGTGACAGAATTTGCAGAGGTTATTTTGCAGGCAGCACAGCATGCAGCGGAAGATAATCTGTTGGATTATATGCCGGATATCCTTGCATACAGACAAGACAGTTTCTTAGAAGAACTGGATGAGTATAGTGTAGAGGTGGAAACGAGAAAACTGTTATCAAACAGTATCGCCTATATGTTAATGGTTCGCTGTGGCATTGATTCCGAGTTATATCTGGAGAAAAAAGATTTTCGCAATATCCGGGATTTCCATACGCCGGAGCTTGTCAACTTATTTGGAACTGCTACAAGTGATGTGGCTGAGATGGCGTTAGCAGAAATATCGGACACCATCCGAAAGTTACAGCAGGAGCAAAAACGAAATCATCGTACCTTTGCGCAAATAGAAAACGTTTTTTATACTGAAGAAAAAGGCAGAGAAATAGCCAACATGGAAAGGAGTTTTGTACATGAGAAGCGTGACATACAGCAGGCAGGGCGATTATCTATTACCGAATCTGACCGTACCGGACGAACCGGAAGTACACATTGGGAAATATGGCTCCCTTCGTCTGAATTATCTGAAAGAACACCGTTACGGAATTTATCTGAATCTTCTGACGCAAGGGAAACTGAGCCGGCATTTGAAAGAGATACAGGAAACAGCACAGAGCAGGATGGAACAGCTGGTAACAGAGATGATGAAAGCACAGAACGTGACGGAAGAGATGAAAGCCAGCGATCCGATGCAATGGGTAGGAATGGTGAACAACATCCGGCAGTCAGCGGAGGAGATCGTGAGGACGGAATTGATCAACCGTTAGCATGGTATGACAGAAGTAAGGAAGATAAAAGCCTTCCATTTTTTCATCGGGATCAAGATATCAAAGAACTTTTGCTTACCACACCTTATTTGAAAGCGAAGAAAGCAGAAATCCGTGCATTTTTTGAATGGGAAGACGATCGGGAAAGACGCAGAGACTATATCAAGAATATTTTTAATAATGAACCGACAGAGTTGACATTGCAAGATGGCAGAACGGTTGGTTATAAAACTTATCAGAATGTGTTACATCTATGGGAAGGAAGCGTTTCTTCTCGTACTGCGCAAAGTTATTATGACTGGAGTGTGATTGCGGATTATTTTGAGGGCATGCGGCTGCTTGGGGAACTGCGGGATCAGACAGAACCCTTACGAACCGTGGATGGACAATTTGAATTTTTACAAGATTTGGCAGAGGAAAAGACCTCTGCTTTTTCTTTTTCACAGGAAATGGTAGATTATGTGCTGCGAAGCGGGAGCGGAATCCAGCATGGAAAGTTCCGCATTTACTCTTATTTTTTGCAGGGGCATAGCAGGAGAGAGCAAGAAGAGTTTCTGAAAGAAGAGTATGGAATGGGCGGACGGTCTCCAATTTTAAGTGGGACGGGAATCAGCGAAGAGCATAGTGCAAAAGGATTAAAGCTGAGCAGAGGATATCAGGAGGGAGCACCTCAACTTTTATTGAAATGGTCGCAGGTAGCGAAACGGATTGAAGAGCTGATAGCTGCTGAACGGTATATGACAGCGAAAGAACTGGAATATCTTCCAGAATATGAGAAACACATTCTTACTAGAGAAATCTATCATTTTTATTCTGATCAGCCGGAAGAGGTGATACGACCATATGAGCGCGGAGCGGTGTATGACGAAGCAGTCCGGCAGATACGACCACAGCTGGAAGAGAAAAAACGTGTGGAACAACTGGCGGAAGAAATGTCTGCTATTCTTGCCAATACCGCAGATTTTGATCGGAAGTACGCGTCTATGCAGAAGACATATCGGGATGTGTGCGAGTTCCGGGATGGTGTTTTCAGTTTGTTTACACCGATACCAGCCGAAAAAGAAACGGTTCCACTTTCTATGTTAGAGCCGATTCCTTCCCTTGAGCATATAGAGGAAGAAACGGAAAAAGCGGAAGAGAATACAGAAGATTTAGCGCCGGATCAGGAAGAACTCTATGAGTTACAGACAGATACGCTTGTATATATCGGAGTGGATGAATATGAGATTCTTTCCATTTCTGAGGATGTAGTTCGCCTGCGTAATCAGAAGTATCCGATTTTCACAGAGGAAATGCCACGAGAAGAGTTTGAGCGGAAACTGCGAGAAAATCCGGCAAATGATTCTTTGAAGAAAGGGAAAGGGACAGAAGAGACATCTTTGCAAGAACCGGATTTACCAGCCGAAAAAGAAACCGCTCAGGACTTATCTCCGGCGTGGGAAAAAGCCACGCCGAGAAGGACGGATTCTTTTGATCTCCATCCGGAAATTCCACAGTCCCAACGACTTCAGTTTCAGATCACAGACGATGCGCTTGGAAGGGGAACTTCAAGAGAAAAGTTCCGGGCAAATGTGAAAGCCATTCAGGTGCTGAAACAATGCGAAGCACAGAATCGCTATGCGACAAGAGAAGAACAGCAGATTTTATCTGGTTATGTTGGCTGGGGCGGATTAGCGGATGCGTTTGATGCGTCTGTTTCCGCATGGAATCGTGAATATGTGGAACTGAAGAGTATTCTGACAGAGGAAGAATATCGGGCAGCAAGGGAATCGACCATGACTGCTTTCTATACGCCGCCGATTGTGATTCGTTCCATTTATCAGGCATTAGAGAATATGGGAGTACAATCCGGAAACATTTTGGAGCCGTCTTGTGGAATTGGAAATTTTATCGGGATGAAACCGGAGCATTTATCTGACTGTAACATCTATGGAGTGGAAATCGACTCTATTTCTGGTAGAATTGCGAGGCAGTTATATCAGAAATCTGCGATTGCAGTACAAGGATATGAGGAGACAAACCTGCCGGACAGTTTCTTTGATGTGGTCGTTGGAAATGTGCCTTTTGCCAATTATAAAGTTTTAGATAAGCGGTATGATTCCTTAAACTTTTTGATCCATGATTACTTTATAGCAAAGTCTATTGATAAAACAAGACCGGGCGGCGTTCTTGCGCTGATAACATCTAACGGAATCAGCGGCGGCACAATGGACAAACGAGATAACCGGGTACGGAAGTATATCGCAGAGCGATGTGACCTGCTGGGAGCGATTCGTCTTCCGAACAATACTTTTTTGGAAAATGCAGGAACTATCGTCAACACGGATATTCTGTTTTTGCAGAAGAAAGAGAATCCTAGAAGTACAGAACTGCCGGCATGGGTGGACGTAAATGTTCTTCAGCGAAATGATTTTACAAATGAAAATGGAGAAACGAAGCATCGAATCGTCTGTATCAATCCGTATTTTCAGGAGCATCCGGAGATGGTTTTGGGGAAATTGGAGATTGTATCCGGTGCATATGGACCGCAGCTTGTCTGTAAACCATTTGAAGATGCCGATTTGGGAGAAATGCTTTCAGAAGCGATCCAAAATATTTCTGCACAGATTACAGAGTATGAAGTAGAAGAACTAGTAGAGACGGAAGATCATTCCATTCCGGCAGAGCCGGATGTGGCAAATTTTTCGTATGCGTTACGGGATGGGAAAATTTATTACCGGGAAAACAGCAGGATGCGTCCGGTGGAATTATCTGTAACCGGAGAAAACCGGGTAAAAGGTATGATCGCCATCCGGGATTGTGTACGGGAACTGATTGCATATCAGATGGAAGAATATTCGGATGAAGTCATTGCAGACCAGCAAAGAAAATTGAATCGTTTGTATGACCAGTTTCAAAGCAGATATGGATTATTAAATTCCAGAGCAAACAGTCTTGTGTTTTCGGAGGACAACAGTTACCCGCTTTTGTGTTCTCTTGAAATTGTGGCAGAGGATGGAACATTAGAACGGAAAGCGGATATGTTTACCAAGCGTACGATCAAGCCGCATCAAACCGTTACACGGGTAGATACAGCCAGCGAAGCCTTGTCTCTGTCGCTGTCAGAACATGCGCGTGTGGATATGGAATATATGTGCACCTTGACTGGAAAGAGCGCAGAGGAGATTGAAAAGGAACTGGAGGGCGTGATTTTCCGTCTTCCGGATCTGTCGGGAAAAGAGCCGACGTTTGTATCGGAAGATGAATATTTGTCCGGAAATGTCAGGGAAAAGTTAAAAGAGGCAATGTTTGCCGCTGAGAGTTCGGAATTATATCGACCAAATGTAGAGGCGTTAAAGCGGGTACAGCCCAAAGACCTGAGTGCATCTGAGATCAATGTCCGACTTGGAGCAACATGGATACCACCGGAAGATATCAAAGACTTTATGTTTGAATTGTTGCAGACACCGAATTACTGCCAATGGAAAATGAATGTCCGGTTTGTTCCTGTGACCGGAGAGTGGTATATCGAAGGGAAAAGCATTGATAAGGGAAATGTAAAGGCAAACAGTACCTATGGAACCCATCGGGTAAACGCCTATCGGATTTTAGAAGATACCTTGAATCTGCGGGATGTCCGTGTGTATGACTATGTGGAGGACGAGGCGGGAAGGAAGAAACCCATTCTCAACAAGAAAGAAACCGCCATTGCACAGGGCAAACAAGATTTAATCAAACAGGAATTTCTGAACTGGATCTGGAAAGAACCGGAACGACGCCAGCGGTTGACTGCGTATTATAATGAAAAGTTCAATGCCATCCGTCCGAGAGAGTACGATGGAAGTCATTTGAACTTTTATGGAATGAACCCGGAGATTCAGCTGCGCCAGCATCAGAAAAACGGAGTAGCCCGTATCATTTATGGAGGAAACACATTGCTTGCATATGTGGTGGGAGCAGGGAAAACGTATACGATGGTTGCCGCTGCGATGGAGAGTAAACGTCTTGGGTTATGCAATAAGTCGATGATCGTTGTGCCGAATCATATCATTGACCAGTTTGCGGGAGAGTGGTTACAATTATATCCATCCGCAAATTTACTTGTGGCAACGAAAAAAGACTTTGAGACGAAAAACCGGAAGAAATTTTGTGCGAGAATTGCTACCAGCGAGATTGATGCAGTCATTATCGGACATTCTCAATTTGAAAGAATCCCGCTAAGTGTGGAGCGTCAATGCCGTATGTTACAGGAACAGATTCAGGAGACGGTGCTGGGAATCCAAGAGGCAGGAAGGGAGAAAGGAAATCGGATTACAGTCAAACGATTGGAGAAAATGAAGAAAACGCTGGAAACAAGGTTAAAAAGGCTCAATGATCAGAGCAAAAAGGACGATGTAGTCTGCTTTGAAGAGTTGGGGATTGACCGGCTGTTTGTAGATGAAGCGGATTCGTACAAGAATTTGTATCTTTATACCAAAATGCGGAATGTGGGTGGAATTGCACAGACAGAAGCACAGAAATCTTCAGATATGTTTATGAAAACAAGGTATATGGATGAAGTGACTGGAGGGCGAGGTGTTATTTTTGCAACGGGAACGCCGATCAGCAACTCAATGGTCGAGTTATATACGATGCAGCGTTATTTACAGTATAACACGTTAGTGGAACACAATTTACAGTTCTTTGATGCGTGGGCGTCTACCTTTGGGGAGACGGTTACTGCGATTGAGCTTGCCCCGGAGGGAACAGGATACCGGCTGAAAACAAGATTTGCAAAATTCTATAATTTGCCGGAATTGATGATGATGTTCCGTGAGGTGGCAGATATTCAGACTGCTGATATGTTGAATCTTCCAGTACCAGAAGCAGAATACCGGGTAATCAGCGTAAAGCCAAGTGACATGCAAAAGGAGATGGTAACAGAGTTAGGAGAACGTGCGGAACGGGTGCGAAATGGTATGGTCAATCCGACAGAAGACAATATGCTTTTAATTACCAATGAAGGAAGAAAGCTGGCGTTAGATCAGAGGCTTGTCAATGAAATGCTCCTAGATGATGATAACAGTAAGGTCAATGCCTGTGTCGATGAAGTATATCGGTTTTGGTACGATACGAAAGAAGATAAACTGACACAATTATTATTTTGCGACTTGTCTACGCCGAAAAAGGACGGAAGTTTCAGTGTGTACAACGATGTGCGTGATAAGTTGGTTTCAAAAGGTGTGCCAGAAAAAGAGATTCAATTCATCCACGATGCGAATACGGAAGTCCGAAAAAAAGAACTGTTTGCAAAAGTGAGGAAAGGGGATGTTCGTATTTTGATGGGCAGCACCTTCAAGATGGGCGCCGGGACGAACGTGCAAGATTTGATTATTGCCAGTCATGATCTCGATTGCCCGTGGCGTCCCCGTGATCTGGAGCAAAGAGCCGGTAGAACGGTTCGTCAGGGAAATAAAAATAAGAAGGTGGATATTATCCGCTATGTGACGGAGGGAACCTTTGATGCATATCTCTATCAGGTCATTGAAAATAAACAGAAGATTATCAGCCAGATCATGACTTCCAAAAATCCGGTAAGGGCAGTGGAAGATGTGGATGCAACCGCACTGTCTTATGCGGAAATCAAAGCGCTTGCTGCCGGGAATCCGTTTATCAAAGAAAAAATGGATTTGGATATTCAGGTGTCGAAGCTACAGCTTTTAAAGCAGAGTTATCTGAGCCAAAAGTATGAAATGGAAGATAAAGTGATGACGTATTTTCCACAGCAGATTAAACAGCAGGAAAAGTGGATTGCAGAATATAAGGAAGACTTGGCGCATGTAAAAGAATATACACCGAAAGATCGAGAGACTTTTCCACCGATGCAGATACAAGGAATAGTATATGCAGATAAAAAACAGGCGGGACAGGCATTGATTGCGGCATGCAAAGCAATGAAATCTCCAGAGCCGGTTGTACTTGGAGTATACCGAGGATTTGGGATGGAACTTTCTTATAATACCTTTTCAAAAGAATTTGTTGTAGAACTGAAAGGAAAAAGAAGTTATCCGGTAGCGCTTGGAACAGATATCTATGGAAATATCACACGTATTGACAATGAGATTGAGAAGATACCGGATCGGCTCTTGCATTGTCAGGAGCGATTGGAAACGCTAAAGGAACAACTTGAAACAGCGAAACAGGAAGTGCAGAAACCTTTTGTGCAGGAAGAAGAGTTACAACAGAAAACTGCAAGATTAGGGGAATTAAATGCAATGCTTGATATGGATAAGAAAGAACATCCGATTTTAGATGTGGAGCCGGATGAAAGTGTGGAAGTGGTAGAAACAAAGTGTAAGGTTCTGGAACGATGAGAGATGTGGTGTCAGAGGACTGGCGCCGCATACATAGCTTATGGGGAAGAGAATGAATCCTTTTGTTTTTCATACTAATGCTAGAAAAAGATTTTTAGATATGGTATGATAAAAGGGTGGTAAAGTAGGTATAAATAAAATATAATACAGTTTAGACGAATTGAGTGATATGATGAATAAAGAACAAGCAGAGAAAAAGTTTCCTTCATATTTTGAAAATTTTGAAATACCTGAATGGGCACGAGAGCAAGAATTAGAAGTGTATCGAGCGTGTGCAACAGGTAGAGTAGACAAGGAATCTTTTTTGAATAGTTATGAAGAAAATGGATATAAAATTAGTATAAATGGTGATGCAACAGATCCACAGGAATATTCATTATCTACTTATCTGAAGTTTAGAGATGTAAAAAGATTTATGAAAATGGATAGTCGCTATGGAGTTCCATTTGTAATAGCGAAGGGAATTACAAAGCCAATGCATGGAATTTGTTTGGAAACAAAAGAATGGAAGAAAAATTTGGGCATAAAATATAAAGGTTCCCATGTAGATTGGTGGTTATATACAGATGCAGAACCGCATAAAGAATTTGAGGTGATAGAAAATGAAGATTGAAAATGTATTCAGAAAAATCCCAGAGTTTTCTAATATTGTTTTGGACATAATTCTTTTTGAAAGTAAGTATCCAGTAATGTTTACATGTAAAAATAAGGGGGATTTGTATTTGTTTATTTGTTGTCTTGTAAATGCTGAAAAAGTAGAATGGATAGGAAGTAAGACAACATATGATAATTTAATTGATCTTCTGGAGAATAAAATTACTATTCGAGATGCTTTCCTGAATATTACAGAAAATAAAATTATTATTGAGTATAATGGAAAAGAGACAGATTATAAGATAGTGAAAGGAAATGATGTACCTGATAATTTATTACCTACTGCTGGTGAGTATATGGAAGCAGAAGAGGATGAATATGAGGAAGAGATTGCTTTATTTAAGCGACAAAATGCAAATATTGAATATTTAATCAAGCCAAGAATTAGTAAATTTGTTGCCTTTCATTGTAAAGGACATAGTGTTTTGCTTACAGATGATTATCTTCCATTGGATTTAGATATGATGCAGTATAGAACGGAAAAAGTCTATCAGCAAAAAGTGCTTTTAGCGTAGTGAGGTGAAGTTATGAATAATTTTAAATTGAAAAAACATCATGTAAGAGAAGCTTCTTTTATTGAAAATAGAGAAAAAGAAAAGAAAAATAATATAGAGGTTGGCGTAGAAGGCGGAGTTTTAGTTCCGAAAGATTTTGAAAATAGTAAGTATGTGGCTGTTCAATTAAAATTGAATTTAGGAAATCCTGAAGAAAGATTTTATTTGACATTGGATACACTTTCTACTTTTGAAATAGAAAAAACAGGAGAAGATATTGAAATTAAAGAAGACGATGTTAAGACATTATGTTTTCCAGTTGCATTAACAGAGTTGCGAAAAACAGTCAAAAAAGTTACAGAAGCATATGGAATGCCAGCATTAGAATTGCCGCCATTTGAAGAAGAAACAATAGAAGAATAAGTAATTAGTGAAGTCTTTATATAGCGGATGGTCTCAGCACAGATTACCCGCTATTTTTGTGAAAAAACATTTCATAGTGTTAATTTTTTTGGGGGGAGGTTATATATTATGAGAAATGCTATTAAAGAGTATATAGAATTTAGCAGTGAAGAAAAAAATGACTTATGGAATACAGCTACATTTGTTTTTGATACAAATGTTTTTTTAAATTTGTATCGATACAGTAATAAAACTAGAAATCAATTGATAGAATCATTTGAATGCTTGAAGCCTCGAATTTGGATGCCTTATCAAGTTGCTTTAGAATTTTGTAAAGACAGGTATAATGTCATAGATGAAGTGAATAGGAGATTTGAAATCATAGAAGCTGAGGCTGATAATCTAGTAGATAGTTGGAGAAAAAAGCTACGTCTTGATGAAAATGACCAAGATGTTGAGAAATTGATAAAATATTTGAAGGATTGGGTAATAAAAAAGAAAGAGAGTAATTATTTTATTTTTGATGTGTCAAATGATGAGGTTTTTAATAAATTGTTAGAATTGTTTGATGGGAAGACAGGAAAAGCATTTAACATTGAAGAAAGAGAGAATATTGAACAGGAGGGAGAAAAAAGATATGAAGAGAAAATGCCTCCAGGATATAAGGATAATAAGAAAACCGAAAATAAGTATGGGGATTTATTGGTTTGGAAAGAAATATTAGGTTATTCTACAACACAATCGGTTGATATTATTTTTGTGACACATGATCAGAAGGAAGACTGGTGGAATATCAATCATGGGAAAAATATTGGACCGAGAATAGAGTTGAGAAAAGAATTTTACGAAAAGACTGGACGGAGATTCCATATGTATACAATGTCTTCGTTTCTTTCGTTTTTTACGAAGAATAAGGGGAATTCTATAGATAAAGAAACGATAGATGAAGTAGATTTATTGGCTTCTATAATAGAAAACAAAGTTTCTTCTGTTGAATTACTGGAAGATTACGGTTCTTTTAAAGGTGAAAAAGAGAAGGAGGTAGCTAGATTAAGATTTGAAATTGCTAATATAGAGAGAAAAAATGAACTAAGAAAAAAACAAATAAATACATTACAAAAAAGAGAGAAAAGAGAACAACTTTCGTTACAGGAGAAAACTGCGCTTCAAGGAAATAAGAAGAATATGAAAAAGGATCGTAAAAAATTAGTACAATTAAAAGAACAACTTTCATATTTAATATCTTTTTGAGTAATAAAAATTTAATAAGGAACAGAGAATATAATTATATGCTGATAAAGTTCACATGATTAAAGTGTATATAGGAATGAAATCTTGTAACTTTTTGATAGATAGAGATTTATAGTTTTACATAGCTGGATGGTCTGTAGATCACCCGGCTATTTTTATGCCCTGATATTCTAAAAATTCATTTGAGAATATCAAATTATGGGCAGGAGAGGAGATGAAAAGTATGCCTTATATTGCACCGGAAGTTGTGCAGGAAGTAAAGAGAATGGATTTACTGACATACCTGAAGAACTATGAGCCGCAGGAGCTTGTGCATTTTTCAGGGAATACCTACACAACCAGAAGTCATGACAGTCTGAAGATTTCCAATGGGAAATGGATGTGGTGGAGTCAGAGTATCGGTGGCAGATCAGCGCTGGATTATCTGATTAAAGTCAGAGGATATTCCTTTATGGAGGCGATAGAAATCATTGCAGGACAGGCGGCAATTCAGCCGCCTGTTTCGGCATCCGTTGAACAGAAAACGGAAAAAGTACTGCTATTACCGAAGCCATATCGCTATACAGAGTATGTGGTTTCATACCTGAAGAATCGAGGAATTGATATGGAACTGATTGATTTTTGTCTGAAAACGGGGCGGCTGTATGAGAGTGCAGAACATCACAACGCCGTATTTGTGGGCAGGGATCAGGAGAATCAGCCACGGTATGCAGCACTTCGGGGAGTGGAAACAAATTTCATCGGAGAAGCAAGCGGAAGTGATAAACACTATTCATTTTGTATTCCAACGGAAGGAATTTGTAGTGAAGTACACTTATTTGAATCAGCGATTGATCTGTTATCGTATGCCACGATGGAGAAGCTGGATGGGAAAAACTGGAGAGAAACGCATCTGTTATCTCTTGCGGGGGTTTACCGACCGGCACAGAAACTTGAGGAAAGTAAGATACCTTCTACACTGGTTCGTTTCCTGAAAGAATACCCGCATGTGCAGACAATAGTCTTTCACTTGGATAATGACCGGGCAGGAAGACTTGCAACAAAAGCGATTCAGATGGTATTGCCGAAGAACTATCAGACGAAGGACAAGCCACCGCTGATTGGGAAAGATTACAATGATTTTTTGTGTTCCCGGTTGGGATTACAGCGGACAATACGTGAGAAAAAGAGTCAGGAGAAAGGGAGAGAACGATGAAAGCAATTAAATATGAATTGAAAATTATCCACAAAAAAGAGATTGTACTGGCGGCAGACAACCGAAAAATGATTGAAGAAAGTCTCAAAACAATGCTGCAAGCAGAGGAAGATTTGGATGTGACCGGAGATGAATTGCTTGGAATTGTGGTGGAAGAAAAGGCTGAAAGAGACTGTCCGGGAGCATGCGATGGGTGTCCGTATTATTGTCCGAAAGAGGAAGAATGCATGATGGATGATCTGGAGAACAGGTGTCAGGAATGTGAATCTTTCTGTAAAAAATGTGGAAGTTGCACCATGATATCATGCGGTGAATGTGGAGATGAAGCGTGCGAAACCTGCCATTGGCGCTGTCAAGAGTGTGGGAGTTGTACCCATCCACAGGGAGAAAAGTTACCGTAGGAGCCTGTTGTTTTCGGCAAGTTGATTTAGGTACACCCGAAGCGGTGATGCAAGGGGTACGGGATACACAATACCAGCAAGCAACGCCTTTGGATAGCCAGACGGATTTTCCGTCTGTGCCATCCTGCGGCAGCTTGTCAGGGAGGTTCCCTGAAACCCTTGTGAAAAAATATAGTGAAAAAGTGTCGGAGGATCTTGTGGGAGCCGGCATTGTTGCGAAAGGAGACAAAAGAGTTGTGGCAGTTTTTTAGTGGAATGTTTGTGGGAACATGGTGTGGCATTTCGTTGATGTGTTTGGTGCAAGTCAATCGACTTCATCATACAGATCGGGAAGAGTAAGAATACAGGAAAGGAAGTTGGAACTATGCAGGTACAGATAGAAGTAAAAGAGAAAAAGAAAGACCAGAAACGGATGGAGCAGTATTTGAAGAAGTGGAAGAAGAAAGGGGGACACAAACATGCTGGCTGTTAAAGTGTTTGCGGAAGGAGTGGCAGAGCAGATCAAAGCATATCTTCCACCGGAATATGAATCGGTAACATGTTCTGTAAAAGAGCAGAATAAGACAAACGGTGTGCTGCAGGTGGGAATTCAGGCAGACATGCCGGGACACGCTGCTTCTCCGATTGTCTATATGGAATCCTTTTATGACGAAGTGCGGAGTGGGGAACCAATGGATAAAATTATGGGGAACATCGCAGAAGTAATTCAGGATGCGCTGGATGGTCCGGCATTGGATCAGAGTATCCGACTTGAGGAGTTTGAGTCAATCAAAGATTATTTGTCGGTTATGGTTGTGAATACGGCGGAGAACCGGAAACTGTTAGAGCAGGTTCCACATAAAGAAGTAGCAGATCTGTCGTTGCTTTGTTATGCAGATCTTCCGGTGGATCAGGGCGGTTATAACGCAACGTTTAAGATCACGGAACAGATGTTGCAAAAGTGGAATGTGGATCGGGAGGAATTGTTTCAGATTGCATCAGAAAATACAATTTCCGCGAATGAGCCGGTGTTACAAAACTTAGAGGAGGTAACAAGGCAGATTCTTATGGGAGGCGCTGCACCGGAAAATTTACTGAAGAAAGAATTTGATTTTTCCAATCAGGAAGTGATACTTCTGGTGCTTACAAATGAAAAGAAAAATTTCGGTGCAGCCATGATGTTTGAACCAAAGGTAATGGATCGGTTAAGTCAGTCCTTTCCGGAGGGATTTTATATTTTACCCTCATCTTTGCATGAAGTGTTGATTCTTCCCGATCGTGGAGGAATTTCACCGAAAGAACTGGGAGCGATGGTGCGGGAAGTCAATCGGAGTCAGGTAGAGAAAATGGAACAGTTATCCGATCGGGTTTACCGTTACGATAAGGAAGCACAGAAGATTGTAGAAGTTCCAGAATCCATAGAGCGGGGAAAGGAGATGTCGCGATGAGGAAACGGAATATTGCTATTATGTTTCGGTTGAATCGGAAAGAAGCAGAGGCGTTGGATAAGAAAGTGAAGAAAAGCGGTTTGAACCGGGAGGCTTATCTGCGTCAAGTCATTACCGGGATTGTTCCAAGAGACGCACCGCCGCCGGATTATTATTCCATGATGCGGGAGCTTCATAAAATCGGGAATAACCTGAATCAGATTGCGCAGAAAGCACATGTGCTGAATGTGATGGACGTTCAGAGATATGATGCAGCAGTCCGGTTGTTTGAGCAGACGGTAAAAGAGATTACTGAAGCTGTGATTTTACCGGAGAAAAATCCGCAGGAAAGAACGGGCAGATGTGAGAAAAGAGGTCAGTGAGATGGCAACCACATCCATTTGGAGTGTGAAAGGGTGGCTTGGAAAGGTCGTGATTTATGTAGAGAATCCGGAGAAGACGAGAAATCCAGTTTATGTGGAGCAAAAAGAAATCACGGAAGAAGAATCACAAGGGCTGTCCGATGTCATTGCATATGCGGTAAATGAAGAAAAGACAAGACTTAAACAACGTGGAAAGGAAATTGCGGAGGAAGTAATGGTTATGCAGCAGTATGTTTCCGGCGTGAATTGTGCACTTGCTACTGCCCGTGGAGAAATGATGGCAGTCAAAAAACGGTACGGGAAAGATGAGGGAATCATGGCATTTCATGGGTATCAGTCTTTTGCGCCGGGAGAATGTACGCCGGCGATGGCGCATGAGATCGGTGTGAAACTGGCAGAAACATTGTGGGGTGATCGGTTTCAGGTGTTGGTGGCAACCCATTTGGATAAGGAGAACCATTTGCATAATCATTTTGTAGTCAACTCGGTTTCCTTTTTGGATGGAAAACGGTATCACCGGACGAAACAAGATTATCGCAGGATGCGAAGGGAATCAGACAGATTATGTAAGGAGTATGCGTTATCTGTGATTGAACATCCAAGTGAGGGGAAGTCTCAGCATTATGGGGAGTGGAGGGCAAATCAGGAACAGAAGCCGACTTACCGGGGAATGGTACGGGCAGATGTAGATGAAGCAATCCGTATGGCAAGGACGGAAAATCAGTTTTTCCATTTTCTAAGGGAGAAAGGGTATGAGATCAAGTTCGGACAGGATATTACCTTGCGACCGTTGGGAAGAGACAGAGGATTGAAACTTGCCCGCAACTTTGGAGAGGCGTACACAATCGAAGCAATCCGCAGGAGAATTTTAGCAGAAGAAAAGAGTCCGTTTCTGAAAACTTCTTATCGTTTGGTACAAGAGCAAAGAAGAATCAGACAGATCTATCTGCGTGGAACATTCCAACCGAAACGAAAAATTGGAGGATTACGGGGATTGTACCTGCATTATTGTTATCTGTTAGGAATTCTTCCGAAAAATCGATCACCCATGAATCAAAAAGAACTGCATTTATTGCTGAGGGAAGATTTAAACAAATTGAATCAGATTAAAAAAGAAACAAGGCTGCTTTGTCGTTGTCATATTGATACCGCAGAGCAGCTTTTTTCGTGGAAAGAAACTTGTGAAAGCCGACGAAAACAGTTGGAGGATGAGCGCACACATCTCAGGTATCGACTCCGAAGCGCAAAGGATGAGAATGTGCAGGAAGCGTTGAAAGCTGAGATTTCCAAATTGACAGAAGAGATAAAAGAACTGCGGGAGGAGGTGAAACTTTGTGATGGAATTGCCACACGTTCTCAAATTTTAAAAGAGAAGATATCTATTGTGAGGCAGGAGACAACAGAGAGAAAGGAGGAGGTAAGACATGAACACATCAGGGGAAGCCGCTGATCAAGTAGTACGGATGTCGCTGGAAGTGGGAGAAGCAGCATTGAAAATTTCCGGGGCAGGAGCCAAACAGCTTGCAGTGCTTTTATATGCCATTTTGAAAGAACAGAAAAAGACGCGTGGGCGGGCGAGATTGGAAACGCTGGTGCGTTCGGGACGTCCGCTGACGGTATTTTCCGTGAAAGAAAGTGATTTGCGTAAATTTGTGCAGGAGGCAAAGCGGTATGGAATCTTGTACTGCGCGGTGCGAAATCCAAAAGGAAGCAGCGATGGAATGGTAGACATTATGGTAAAGGAAGAGGATGCGCCCCGGATCAACCGTATTGTAGAGCGCTTTCAGTTTGCAACGGTTACGGAGGCGGCGCAGATTAAGACGGAAATCGAAAAATCACGGGAACAGAAAGCAAAGACCGTTGGAGAAGAAAGAACCGGAGTGAAAAAATCCGGGCAGTCTCAGGATGTGCCGGAGCGAACCGGAAGGGAGAAATCCGATACGGATCAGTTGATGGAGGAGTTGATGGGTGCGCCGAGTAAGAAAGAGGAGACACAGCCGCGAAACCCCTCTTTGGCAAAGACAGAGAAATCCCTTCTGTCCGAGCCTATCTCCGAGAGGCACAGCAGAACCGCCGAGGGTACTTCTAATTTGTATATGCCGACAGCGCCGCAGAAGAAATCGGTGCGGGAGGAGTTACGGGAGATTCAGGCGGGAAGAAACCAGAAGAAACGAAATCAGCCAGTTTCCGATCGTGTACAGCAAAGGGGAAGAAGACAGCAAGAAAGAGTACTGGAGCATCGGCAACCACAGAACAGGAAAGTGAAAAAAACAAGCAAAGAGAGGTAAAAGAGATGAGTACAAATTTTGATTCTATGTTAAATGTATCCGCAGTTCCGCAGGATGACCGCACAGCGGCATTTATTGCGGAGAGTAAGAATAACCGGAACCGTTGTTATGAATTGTCAGAACAGATTACGGCGGCAGTTGCAACGGATAGTCAGATGTTTCAGAAATATCTGGATGTGCAGAGCCGCTTTGACCGCTATACTGCGAGTAATTCCCTGCTGATCTTAGCGCAGCGACCGGAGGCGCAGAAGTTAGGCGATTATAGCTACTGGAGAAGTCAGGGAACCTTTGTGAAACGACAGGAGCGGGACAATCCGGTACTCATCTTAGAGCCGGGAAAAGAGTATGAGCGTGAAGATGGAAGTATTGGAACGTATTACAATGCCAAGAAACTGTACGAGCCATCGCAGACCAGTTTACGCAATTATACGCAGGAGAAACCGCAGATCACAGAACAACAGTTAATCCGTGCGCTGCTCAGCAATCCTCCGGTGAATATTGTTCCGGCAGAACCGGATCAGATGCCGGAGGGGAAAGGTGCGCTGTTTGCACCGAATGAAAGATGTATCTATGTAAGAAAAGGGATGGATGCACAATCCATTTTTCTTTCCCTATCCCCGGAACTTGCGCTTGCAGGGTTCGCAGATGGAAAGAAGATATATGACTGGGATGCAGAGGCATTTCATGCTTACTGCGCGTCTTATATGCTTTGCAAGAAGTATGGTATTGACACACAGTATTTTGATTTTAGCCATGCGCCGGAGTTTTTTGAAAACATGGAACCGCAGGAAGTCCGTGCGGAATTAGCGAAAGCGCAGGAATCCTTTAAGAACATCAATGCCCGGATGGAGAAGTCTTTGCAGCAGGAACGCAATCAGACGGAACGTCAGCAGCCACGTGCGGAATCTCATCCGCAGAGAGGCGATGTGAGATAGAGCAGAGAACGAAAGGAGCGGAAAAACGAATGAGAAGAAAGTTCCGTATGGGAGGTGAGGACATTTGCATGAGGAAAAAGTGACTTTGAAATTAGATCGGTATGAGTGCGGCATAATTTTTCATTCCCTGAAAGATAAGCGGAATCAGTTGTTGGAAACGAATCAGGATACAGAGCTTGTAGAGGATGTGCTGATGAAAGTCATTGAAGGGATGGAACAACTGCCGGAAAAAGAACGAAAGGGGCGGTGGCACCGTGAAGAGCGATGAGAGGAAAGAGAGCAGGATACTGATTTTACTCGGAATCGTTCCGGTGGTATGGCTTGCGCTATTGACTGCACCGTTTTTCTTTGATGGACTTTTGCGTGTGATGGAAAAATTACCGGAAGCAATCCAGCATCCGTTTCGGATTCAAATGTGTAAGGACAGCCTGAAAACTGTCCTTCTTTTTCTTGCTTGCTATGGAATGGGAATCGGGATTTATCTGTCCACGAGAAGAAATTACCGAAGAGGTGAAGAACATGGTTCAGCACAGTGGGGAAACGCTCAGGAGATCAACAAGAAATACAGCGACAAGAAATTTGAGGCAAACAAGTTGATGACGAAACATGTGCGGATCAGCTATAACAGTTGGAAACATCGCAGAAATCTGTTGACGATTGCCGTGGGAGGCAGCGGTTCGGGAAAAACCCGCTTTTTTTGCAAGCCCAATCTGATGCAGGCGAACACTTCGTTTGTAGTGCTTGATCCCAAAGGAGAGAATCTGCGGGATACGGGGCATCTTTTGGAGGCGGAAGGTTATGAAGTCCGGGTGTTGGATTTGATCAACATGGAGAAAAGTCATTGTTACAATCCCTTTGTATATCTGAAGGATGACAATGATGTGCAGCGGTTGGTGACAAATTTATTTAAGGCAACGACACCGAAAGGAAGTCAGAGCAACGATCCCTTTTGGGATACTGCCGCATCCATGCTTTTACTGGCGCTGATTTTTTATCTGAAATACGAAGCGCCGAAAGAGGAACAGAATTTTCCGATGGTAATGGAAATGCTGCGGGCAGGGGAAGTGCGGGAGGACAACGACGATTATCAGTCACCGTTGGATGAATTGTTTGAGCGGCTGGAGATGAAGAATCCGGATCATATCGCTGTAAAGTATTATAAAGACTATCACTCAGGAAGCGCCAAAACCTTAAAATCCATTCAGATTACGCTGGCGGCAAGATTGGAAAAATTTAATCTGTCCAGTCTGTCTGCATTGACCGCAACAGACGATTTGGATCTGTCCTCCCTCGGAGAAAAGAAAGTGGCGTTGTTTGCGGTAATACCGGATAACGATACCAGTTATAACTTTTTGGTGTCTATTTTATATACCCAGTTATTTCAGCAGCTTTTTTACTCGGCGGATTATAAACACGGAGGAAGTCTGCCGGTTCCGGTCCATTTCCTGATGGATGAGTTCAGTAACGTATCGCTGCCCGATGATTTTTCTAAAATACTCAGCGTTATGCGATCAAGGGCGGTGAGCGTCTCCATTGTCTTACAGAATATTGCCGCATTAAAAGCATTGTTTGAGAAAGAATGGGAGGCAATCATCGGGAACTGCGTGCGCCCAGAAGTCGCCAGCGCATTATAAATTCGGCGGCGTGGTATTTATGGAATACTGCCTTTAGCAAGCAGTAGGTAAAAGTATCAAGTGATGAAAAATCACAACCTATTATTCTACAACTTAT
>ENA-OQKY01000100-OQKY01000100.1-human-gut-metagenome-genome-assembly--contig:-NODE-100-length-115238-cov-46.384750_pt1 | contig 115238 bp, 123 predicted proteins | sample MGYA00242652_ERZ504805 | MGnify/ENA primary metagenome ERZ504805 (study PRJEB26092, sample SAMD00036400) | human gut metagenome | host: Homo sapiens | study: EMG produced TPA metagenomics assembly...
AGATAAATGGCTTCCGTCATTTTCCCAGAATGTTGATTGCTTTTTTTAATACTTCAAGGGCATCCTGTGCATCTCGTAATTCTCGTTTTAATCGTGCGATTTCTTTGGCTTCATCAGAAGCATAGTTGCCGGAACCACGGCTTTCAATATCACCTGTTTCACGCAGTTCTTTCTGCCAACGTGATAATGTCTGCTGACTGATTCCTAAGTTTGTAGCACAACCCTGCAGTCCTAAGTTTCTATGATCGTGATAGTACTGGACTGCATCCAGCTTAAATTGTTTGTCATAGTGCTTTGCCATAATGAGATCCTCCTTCAGTTCGGTACCTACATTGTACCATGATTTTTCTTATAAGGAATTCTCATTTTGACTTGTACTATTTATATTCTAGCACCACCTGCCATGAATTAAGTGTCGTGTCTATATTTACTTTTTTGAAACCACCCTAAGGATGGTTTGTTTGCTATGCAATTTTATTTTTCTCTAACCACTACCTCTTTGTTTCAAACTTATCCTTTCACAATCTTTATAATTTATTTTAATATAACTTATTCACCCATTGCCCCTATGCTACCAATAACAAAAAACGCTATATATAATGTAAAACCAATGCTTAGAAATTCTTTTTTTGCGCAAAAGCTCTCAACACAATCTTCATCCTTTAAAATAAACATTGTTTTCCCTTTAAAAACAAATATTAACACAGCACTCATTACAAATACGATTTGTAGTACTGTTGTAATTGCCCCAATCGGTATAAAATCTGATATTATTACACCAAATAAATTAAATGCCATATGCAAATAAATTGCATACTTTATTTTTCCTGTAATAATCACGATATTTGCACACAATACCCCCAAAAACATCGTGTATAACAACTGCTCCAAATTTGCATGATATAATCCAAAAAACAGACTACTAATCGCAATCGCTATAACTTTTCCATATGGTAGTAGCTTTTCTAACAATATTTTTCTAAACAAAAGTTCTTCAAAAATAGGTGAAACAATTACCGCACAAACAAAAAGTAAAACTATTGGCACATTCTCCACATAAGATTCGACAACACCTTCATTCATTTCCCCGTTTATCAAATATATTTTAAGACAATTAACTATCTTATCTGTAACGTTAGATAATAATGTTGTCATTCCTAATAATATTAGTAAATACCTACCCCCATCACAAATCGAATTTTTTCGTCCCAAGGATACTTCATTTATATTTCTTTTCTTCATACTCTTAGTAAAAAGTTGAAAGAAATATACATACCAAACACTGGACATGCATCCACCTATCATCTGAATTGATTGTGTACTTAAAGGTAATTTTACAGCTTCTGTAATGCCAACAACCAAACCACTAAATATACTAGACAAAAGCATAGCACCTAGCAACGCACAACTAATTTTACTAATTGTTTTCATTTTCTAATTTTCTGCTTTCCAAATATTTTTCTTTGCACTTGTCTGAAAAGTGATAATCTTAACCTTAGGAACTTTTCATAAGTGCTTGTGCTTTTGAGACTCTGATTGATTTGCGCATACAACTAGAGTCACCTTATTATATATAAATCAGTTTGCATGAGCAAACCACTCTATACCGAAATATTTACATTATATTGGGACTAATTCCCACATATATGTCTATCTCTGTATTTTTCGGATTGAACATATTTTTCTTTAATTTCTAACATATTACTCCTTCGATATTGTGCAAAAATCATACCGAAACCTTATATTTCATCACAGTCGAACTGCCTATACATATTGGTCTTCGACCTCTACCTTTGTATCCTCATATTTCTATAAGTTTGTCTTTGCGATTATTATAGCTTTCTCTTAAATTATGCGTCAATTAAATTTCTAACAATCGAAAATTACTATCAATAATCGTTCTCGATTTTTTCAAAAAGTGTAATTTTTTCTACCCACCCTTCCTATAATGTCAAACCCAAAAGTATTGATTTTACGGGCTTTTCTTTAAATATTTTCCTCATAAAACAGGGCCGGAAGTATATGACAGTCATTCTATCTTATACTGATAGCTATAAGAGGATACACTTTATAAAGCATCCCTTGAATTGGCTTTATAAAGGCTATAAATTCTCTGTCAACTATGCTTCTTTTTAGGTAGATTCTTTTTTTAACTGCTGCCACTTGCAGAATCTATTAAGATGTGCTATATTGAAGATACAAAAAGGGAAACCGCAAGCGGCTTACCCGGTAAAATAAAAGCTGTTATTTTAAACTGCCGTCATTATTGCGAGTAATGGCGGCTATTTTCGTTTATCCTTGAAAATCTCGTAACAAAGACCTACAAGGGCAACAATGAACATTAATAACTGAATCAGATCAGAATATGTAACATACATCAGCATCGCCCTCCTTTCTTTCGACTGGAGGGTGAATCCCTCCGTAAAAGAGGGTAAGCCGCCCGGCTCTGGTTTCCCATGCCGAAATTATAGCATATTCTTAATTTGCTTTCAATTACCTGCTGCTACATTGAAGTCTTATATTCATCACATAATTCAAATAATCAATAAAATTGTTAAGCGTCTGATTTAATATTTAAATCTTTTTATCAAGGTTTTCTTCAATCTCCTTATATATTCTTTTGATCTCATCAGTGCATTTAGTAATCACCATTCCTTCGATAGTTGCATACATTCCTTTTATACATTCTAAATATGTCAACATTATTATATTTAACTATTGTGCTGCATGAGATGACGCTTCACCTAACCCCAAAATTGTTGGCCCAATTCCAACATCCCCCTTATAAACTCCACGTCTTCCAAATGTTTCTAATGCAGTAGCATGAACTGCTATATTTGCATAATCATAAAACTTCTTCCAATGTGTGCCTTTTCGCTCCCATCCGGAAATAGAGTTGTTCATAATATCCATTATCCTGTTTATTGTTCTCCTATCCGGATTTTCCACATTTAAGACATCTGATGCGATTTGCATATTGCAAGTATAATCGTCCTGTCTTGAATCGAGCCATCTCTGTATCATCCCGATTAGCGGATCATCTTCCTTAAAGTCTTCCTGCAGTTCTTCTACATATTCCTGTAACTTCTTCGGAAGAACTAATGAAAATTTTCCACTCAGATATATTTTATAGGCTTCCGCCCATGCCTGCCTGAACTCATATAGCAAAAGCTCATCATCAACAAATAAACTTTTTGCTATCGGCTCAACTCCACATTCCAATGGTAAGAATCTTCTGTTCCCTGTCTTATCAACTAAAAATTGGGCATCGTTTGTAGTACCAACAAATACACAGGTACGGTATCGCTTTTCACTTTCTCTGGCATACGCTCCGCGGTATTCATCTGATTTAGCTGTAACGGAAGACTTGACGCCCTCTATCGCACTCTTGACTGCAAGCAGTTCATTAAATTCTACAATCAACTTGCCCTGTATCAATTCCGCTGCATCCTTATTTTTGTCTATCGTTTTCAAATTCTCTAAATACCAGTCTTCATTACAACACACTTTCAAGAAAAATGTAGATTTTCCTATGCCTTGGCGCCCAGAAAGAACTAGAACATAATCAAATTTTGTCCCCGGACTAAATGCCCGGCTTATAACTGCAAGCATAACCAGTTTCATACAATGCGCCGAATACTCACTTTTAGCTACGCCAAGATAATCTGTTAAAAGATTTTCTATTCTTGGAACTCCATCCCATACCGTGCTGTTAAGCATATCTATAAACGGATTGAATTTATTTACATCCGCTGCCATTTCCAACGCTGCTAGTATTTTCTTGTCCGAATTTAAAAGGTAATACGTTTCCATATAGTAAATCAAGTATTCATTATCTATATTGGTCCATTCCCTCAATTTCTCTGATTTATTCCACGGTAACGCACCTTCTACGTTCTTCCTGTTTGATAATGTATTGAATTTAATTTTCCCCGACAAGACTGGATCACATCCAAGAACTGTAACGCAATTCTTTCTTGATTGAATCGGTATGTTTTTATCCTTCTGCATATCCAGCATACTAAATACTCTTCCTACCATTTCAATATCTGGTTTGCTACATATTCCCGGGGCAGCCCTCGTCTCTTCTGCTTCTCCGCTTCTTGCTGTTTCTCTTTCTCCCTGCACTCACTCGCCGCCTTTCTGCTTTTGCTTTCATTTTCACATTGTTTCTTGTACCACTTCGCCACATTCTTCATCTGTTGATCATGCTCTTTTTCATACTCATTAACGAAGCGGTTGTAGTATTCTCTAGCCCTGCTACAGCCTAAAAATTCAAGCCGTGTAAGAGCATCTTCGGCAAATCCCGGCCAAGTCAATTCATAGCCATAGATTTTCATAAAGAATGACTTATCAAGTCTCATATCGCAAGATATGCTGTCAAGTAGTTCTCTTCTGCTTGCCATCTACTCACCTACCGTTTTTGTACCGAAAAACCTTTCTTGAAAATACGCCACCGGAACACGGCCACGCGCTATAAGAAATCCTTTTTCCTCAAGTTCACTGTTCATTTGCCGGATATACTGATAGCTTTTGCTCTCAGACACTCCGAGAATCTCTGAAATATCTTTTGCTGTGTATACCTGCTTACTCATTTAATCAACTCCTTTCGCATCTTCCTGATCTGCTCGTCAATGTTCTGCATCTCAGCTGAATATTCAGCTTTCCAACTGCTGCCACTTTGCAGAATCAATTCCGATTTTCGTCTAACTAAGGCTGTGTAGTCTCTGATCTGATTCACTGTCATGATTTCACTCCTTTCAATCACTTCACACGCTGCCCGGCGTATTTTATTCTGTTTCAATAATTTCAGTTACATCAACGCCAAGCGACCGAGCAATCTTGCCGACTGTTTCTGGTCTTGCATCTCCGCCGCCAATAATCCGGCACAATGTGCCTTTTGGGATTCCATCAGCTTCAAGGTCCTTTTGTCCTTTGCACGCTCTCGCTCTCGCAAGTTCGTATTTTTGTCTGTTAATCTTCATCTTTTTATCACCTCTTTCTATATTCATTTTTGAATATATGCATAGTATAATATTCATTTTAGAATATATTAATGCTTTTTCATAATAAATATTCACTTTTGAATATAAATGTGTTATACTTTAGAATAAGTAGGAGGTACAACATGGGAATAAATGATTTTATACAAATTGGTAGCACTATCAAAGAACTTAGGAAAGCTAAAGGAATTTCGCAAAAAGAAATGTCTAAACTTTTGGATATTCCATATTCTACATACTCAAATTATGAAAATAATAACAGAGAGCCAAGCGCCGACGTAATAAAAAAAGTTTCTGACATCTTGGAAATATCAACAGATAGCTTAATAGAAACAGCGAAAACTAAAAGTAAAACCTTTATAGATGAAATAGATGTGTATGTTGAAAAATTCCAAAAAGATATAGCAGAACGTGGTTACAATAGAGAAATGGGAGATATTGAACTATTAAAATATTTTCGGAAATTGAATTATGAAGGGCAAGATAAGGCTATTGACTACACTAAACTACTTTCAGAAAGTCCCAAATACCAAAAAGATTATACTAAAGATAATGGCACTGTGTACGCAGCACACGAACCAACAGACATTGAAAACACCAATAATTCAGAAGAATAAAAGGTGTCAGTATTTGGTGCCCCCTTTGCAAGTGTAGGAAAATCTACGGCAGTAAATAATTTAACACCCATAACCACCGTACCTAAAAGTACGCTTGTAAAAACCGGTGTGTCCAAAATTGGACACTCCACTGTTTATATGACAGATCTAAATTGAGCCGCCGGTTGAACCGTCATCTGAATTTCCGATACTTCAAAGGGTGTAGCGTAACACGACACCTAAACACAGTCACCCAACGCAAAATTGTGTTCGGTACATTGACAATAATATACTTATTAAGGCAGCCGAGAGGGCGGCCATATCATCCGCTTCGAGTCTTAGGAAGGGGATGATAACATGGTTACATATTCGGATTTATTTACGTTTGTAATTATGATATGCGCTATTATTACATTAGTCAGAAATGACAAAGACAGAAAATAGCCGCCCTGCTCTCTGGTAAAGAATTAGGCGGCTATCTCTGATAGTTACTTTTTAATTTTTCGCCGAGGCGGATAGGTTTGAGCTATCTTCTCGACTGTCTTAGTAAGTATATTATAGTCAAAATTATAAAATATGTCAATTATCTTCAACCATTTCACACGCTGCCCGGCTTGAAATGAAAGGAGATAGACACATGCCAACTTACAAAGACGAAAAGACCGGCACATGGTTCGTAAAATGTTACTATACCGATTACATGGGGAATAAGAAACAGAAGAAAAAGAGAGGATTTGCACGTCAGAAAGATGCTAAGGAATGGGAATACAGTTTCCTCAGCTCCCTGCAGTATGATTCAGACACTACTTTCGGGAGTGTCTCTAATGACTTCATAGAGGAAAATACGCCTAGAAGACGAAAGACAACGATTAGAAGCTATAATATTGCCCTTAAGCATATTTTGCCCACATTTAAGGATATACCGCTCTCAGAGATTAATGAGAAGATGATTATCCTGTGGCAAAATGAACTGTTAAACACGGAACTTTCAGAGGTATACATCAATAAAATTGATACCATGTTCCGCACAATATATAAATATGGGGCAAAACGCTGTGGACTACGCTCCAATCCATTTGACGGCATAGAGAAGATTGGAAAAGCAAGCAACAAATCACTGCACTTTTGGACGCATGAACAGTATAATGCGTTCATACCATACATTGAGCAGCCTACTACACGAATGGCTTTTCAAGTGCTTTACTACTGCGGTATTCGTATAGGCGAGTTATTCGCCCTCACAGCCGGAGATATTGACTTAGATGAACAAATCATGCATATTACCAAATCATTGCAGAGAATGGAGCGTCAGGACGTTATAACCCCACCAAAAACACGCAAAGGAATAAGGGATATAACCTTACCTAATTTTCTTGTGAAAGAACTTGAAAATTACATGTCAATGATATATGATTGTAACGGCGAAACTAGGTTGTTTGAAATTTCCAAGCAATCGCTATATTATCCAATGAAAAAATATTCAGAGATTGCCAGAGTTCCGCGAATACGCATACATGACATAAGACATTCTCACGTTGCCTTGTTGATTGAAAAGGGTGTTTCTCCGCTCGCTATCGCTGAAAGACTCGGGCATGATGATATAAAGATTACGCTCGGAACTTATGGGCATTTATACCCAAATAAACAACGAGAGATTGCGGACCTCTTGAATACTTTATAATAAAATAGTACCGTTTCAGTACCAAGAAGTATTAACAATCCCTCAGCAACCTTGATTTTAAGCCAAAAATATAAAGAGTGTTCGCGACCTTCCACTCGTAAAACAAAACTAAAGGAGAAAACAGAATATGAAAAACAAAAGTGTATTATTTATGGCACAGGCAGCCATGATCGCTGCAATCTATGTGGTGTTGACAATCGTATTTGCACCATTCAGCTTTGGGGAGGTGCAGGTTCGTATCGCTGAAGCATTGACTATCTTACCGGTATTTACTCCGGCAGCTATTCCGGGACTATTCATCGGATGTCTGATTGGTAACATCCTCGGTGGTGCGCTTCTTCCGGATATTATTTTCGGAAGCCTTGCGACGTTAATCGGTGCGTTATTTACTTATTTGTTACGTAAAAGATCAAAATTCCTTGCACCACTTCCTCCGATTTTGGCAAATATTGTCGTTGTTCCTTTTGTACTTCGCTATGCTTACGGTGTACTACTCCCAATCCCATTTATGATGCTCACAGTCGGCATCGGCGAGATTATTTCATGCGGTGTACTGGGAATGATTGTATATACTGCCTTACACAAATATCAATATATACTTTTTAAAAAACAAGTCTCATAGTAAAAAATAGGAAAGAGTGATGATATTCTCTTTCCTATTTTTTTATATGTTTTTCACTTGACATATATAGTCTACCGATATATTATATAGTTATCCTACACATAAAAAGGAGGTATTTCAATGTCAATTGATAAAACATTAGTTTCAGGGAGTGTTACGATGCTCCTTCTCAAGCTTTTGTCGGAAAAGGATATGTATGGGTACGAGATGATTTCCACATTACGTGAGCGTTCACAGAATGTTTTCGAACTGAAAGCCGGTTCCTTATATCCTTTGCTTCACAATCTGGAAGGAAAGAATATTGTGGCTTCTTACGAGAAAGAGGTACTTGGAAAAGTACGAAAGTATTATCACATAACCAAAGAGGGGCATGCATTATTGGTTCAGAAACAAGAAGAATGGAACGAATATGTCGGTGCTGTAGCCGACGTCATGTTATTGGAGGTGTAATCTATATGGAGGAATATTTGAAAACTTTATTAGAACAAATCCGCTGTAAAAAAGCACATGCTTCCATTTATCATGAAATCAGGGGGCACATCGAAGAACAGGTGGCAGACAATATAGCAGAGGACATGAGCAAAGACGATGCTTTAAAAGCAGCGCTAAATGATATGGGGGATCCTGTTCAGACAGGTGTGGAGATGGATCAGCTCCATCGCCCGCAGATGGCTTGGCGCATAATTGTGGCAATCGGTATACTGACACTTTTCAGCATTTTGATACAGTATCTCGTCACGAGATATATTCCAGACAATAACGCATATTTTTTCCGCCATCATATATTTAATGCAATAATCAGTTTTAGTGCGATGATTGTAGTCTATAGGATCGATTACAGCCTGATCGGAAAATATTCCAAGTGGATTGCCACGATCTTCCTATTGTTTTTCGCTTTCCAAATATTTATAGTGGAGATGCGCCTCAACGGAACTCTTTATATGCGCATTTTATCCAAAGTGCTTATAATGTCACCGTTGTTCTTTCTGTACGTGCCGCTTTTCGGCGCAATCCTATATCAGTATCGAGGAAAGGGCTGGCGCGTTGTTCCAAAAATTTTCATTTGGATGGCTCTTCCGCTTTTTTTAACGCTGGAGCTGCCGAATCTCGGGGTAACCATTTCACTATTTTTCATGCTGGCAAGCCTATTGACCATTGCTGTATGGAAAGGATGGTTTACATTCCATAAAAAGAAATTTTTGACGGCATTTTGGGGAATCTCTATTTCATTCCCGATTGCCAGTGTTGCGATTCTGATGCAGACCGGAAAGCTTGCGCTATATCAAATTGCACGTATTCACGCATTGTTTGATCCTACGGTGGAAAACCATGCACTGCAAACACTCCGCAGTATCGTAACAAACAGCGCTTTTATCGGCGCAAGCAATAAGAAATCACTACTGCAGGAAGGGCAAAACAGTGATTATATTCTATCCACACTTTCCGCTTATTACGGAATATTAGTGGCTCTTGTTGCCGTTCTTCTTATTCTCTTATTGATCAGAAAAATATTCCAGATTTCTTCCTCACAGAAAAATCAGCTTGGAATGATGATGGGATACGGATGTGGAATAGTATTTTTTGTCTCCGCTTTTTGGAATGTGCTAGTTACACTTGGACTTGTATTTCCTACCTACACTTTTTTACCATTTTTCTCCTATGGGGGCGTTACTATGGTTGTAACTTACATTCTTCTGGGAATTGTACTCAGCATTTATCGGTACAAAAATGTGTTATCCGACACATACATGTACAAAAAAAATTGGGATGTCGCCTAAGCGATACCCCAATTTTTTTCTTATTTCACATATCCGATAAACGTATGACCACTTCCAGCTACCATAGAATCAATTTCTTCTGCTGTACTTGTTCTGACTGCTCCGTCTGCCGGATCAATATAAGTGACTGTTGATGTGTCATATCCGATCAAAAGTACTGCATTGGAACTATCTGTCATTGCGATGACCGGAGTTCCTCTTCCGATAATATAAAGCATCTCCTCTGTTGTGCATCCAGTCAAATCCATTCCCTCTCCGCCGGAATATTCACTTAGAATATCAATTGCCGATTTACCTGCGTTCATCTCCTCTGCCACATTGACGTTCTTGCCCTCCAACGCCAAAATTTGGCGAATACATGCCACAAAGGTCGACTCACCTTCCTGAACCGTAAATCCTTCCATCTCCACTTCATACCGAAGATCGCGGTTTCCTCTCTCCCAGACGTACGCCTGATCTGAAGATACCACTACGCCTGATACCTCATCGGCCTTTTGAACTGCATATCCGGCCTTGTCATATAAGCCAAGCATCTGTCCAAGACCGTATACATAGAATTTTCCTTTTTCACTCTCACTGTCAAACGCAACCGTTGTAGGATTCTCATACAATACCTGCTTCGGTTTTAAAATCTTTGGTTTCTTATCATCGATACCATCTGCATATACAAGTCGGTATTGCAGCTCTTTCAAACTGGTCGAGTATTCCTGTAAAGAAATATTGCTCTCCGCCTTCTCCTCATTATTTGTAATATAATCTCTGTCTATTGAAGTATAAGTATCTCCGCTCTTTGTCACACGGTTCAATGTGATCATATTGTTTTCCACAAATACATCTGAAATATAAACATTTTCAAATTCATATGTCTTTACAATCTTGTCATCAGAGTCCTTGATTTCCAGCTTGTACATTGGAAGTATCTCAGAACCGGACACTGTTTTCCCTGCATCTGACGCTCTTAAGGTTCCATACACAAAGTCTTCTGAGATAAATCCAAGAGGTCGTATATTTTCACCTTCTGCCGCTGTCACCTTCTGTGTCTCTCCGGTCATGAAATTCAAAATAGTCACTTCCGTAGAATCATTGAGTCCTCCATTATCCTGGTAAGCAATCAGATGTCCGTCGTCTCCCGCAACGTACTGACCTTCTGCTAACGATTCTACAACCGCTTCTTTTTCACCGGTCTTCAAATTTACTTTATAAATAGTTCCGTCCACTAACACATACAACATGTTCTGTTCATTGTTGTAATATACCAGTTTCCCAAGCTCCTCTTCTGCAATTGCAAAAGATTTATTACTTGGAATAAACGCTTTCTCTTCCACAACATTTTGAGACAGATTAAAGTAGTAAATCGCCGCACCTACTTCTCCTTCATGTTCCCCACGGTTCATATAGCCATAGACTGCAAATGTCGTATTTCCATCCTTATCCATGGAAATAATTTTGATCGCATGCTGGTCATACAGATTCCGCACATCTTCTTTCTCCGTATCTGCAAAACTAAATACAAGCGCCAACGAATCTTCATTCTTATCAAAGCACCACAGTTCTCTCTCCTGAATAAATGACACAATACTTCCGTCCTCATTTGTCTCATATTGAACATTTTTCGGAACAATTCCAAGGTTGATTCCTTTTCCCGATAAAATCTGGTTAGAAGACTCCAATATCTGATTCATCGTCCTGTCATAATCCAAAAGATAAAGCTTTCCTTTCAGATAGCGCACACGGAAGAATTCTCTTACATTATATGTCTCCTGATCATTGTCGTCTCCTTTACACTTAACTTGATATTTCAACTGAATCGCCGTGTAAGTAGAATTTGTTTCTTTAATATCCCACTGGATATCGCCGGAAATCTCAGGTGAAAGTTTTCCCCATGTGACATGATCCAGATCTGAATGGATCGTCACATGTTGAAGTGTGGTATTATCTCCCTCTTCATTTGGTTCAATCACAGCTGTAATACTGTCTGTGTCTGACTTATTCAACATATTCGTGTGAAGTGTGTTTGCAAAATCAATACATTCCTTCACATAGTATTCATCTGACTTCACAATTCTTGTATAATAGCGAATTTTATTGTCTTTATCTATGTTCAATGTAATCTTCAAAACACCTTCTGTCCCCTCGGTCAGAACATTTCCGACACTCAAGGTCATTGTTTCTTTAAGTGTCTTCTCCGTCTTTTGTAAAAGCCGGTCCTCTCCGTTTAATGTATATACCTCATACGTAAGCGACTCCGGATCCATCTCATACAAATTCATGCGAATCTCTACTGTGTTATCTGCATTCACTGGTGTGATCGTATCGCGCATTGCCGGAATATTCATCTCATCCTTATATCCCACAAGATGATTGATTTCATCTCCGTCTGTCACAAAGGAAATGGTCGGGAATGTCGCCGCATTCATCTCAACTGTCATGTCAGAATTGCCCTGATTCGTGATAAAACTGAACACGATCACAGCAACGATAAAAACAGCCGTCAAAACCCCTATTTTAATGATTCTGTCTTTCATTTACTATACCTCTTTTTCTTCTAATAGCTTTTTCAATGTAGGCGCGATATTCAAAAACTGCTCGCAGGCCTCCAATTTCTCCCCATTCTTTTTTTGATTGCCACTCTTCACCGCACGAATCAGGATATTTTTTGGCGTATGCTCCATATCGATAAACTCTAAAATCTGTGCATCATAGCCTTGTCCTTCCAAATATTCCGCCCGCATCGCATCGGTCACAAGCGCTGCCAATCGCTCCTTGATCAGACCATATTTCAGGATCGGTGCAAGAATCTCATTTTTGATCTGCCTGTTCAATTCATGCTGACAACACGGAACGGATAAGATTACCTTTGCATTCCATCCGACCGCTTTGGCAAGCGCAAAATCTGTTGCAGTGTCACAGGCATGCAGCGTCACGACCATGTCCACTTCATTCACGCCCGTATAGTCCGCAATATTTCCCTCCAAAAACTTCAGCTTTTTATATCCATATTTTTCACTCAGCTCATTACAATGACGTATCACCTCTTTTTTCAGGTCTAATCCTATAATACGAACATCTATCTGTTTTAATTCATGCAGATAATAATACATTGCAAATGTCAGATAAGATTTTCCACATCCGAAATCAAGAATTGTCACTTCCTTGTCCCTGTCAAGCTGTGGCAGGATATCTTCTATAAATTCCAGAAACCGGTTAATCTGACGAAACTTGTCGAATTTTGTCCTGACAATCTTTCCCTCTGCCGTCATGACTCCCAAATCCTGCAAAAACGGAACTGTTGTTCCTTCTTCTAAGATATACCGCTTACTTCTATTATGAGAAAGATCCACTTCTTTTACACAGCCAGTCTGCTGCTTTTTCTGAATCGTCACCTTCCCTTTTTTACTCACAAGCACTGTGTATTTTACTGTTTTTGTCTCCATCTGCATCTGGCGAAACTTTTCCATATATCCGCACAGTACAGACACCGCCTGAGCTGCATCACAATTTTCATGAAACACCTGATTGTTTTGGTGTTCCTCACACTGAAACAGCAACACTCCCTTTTTCAAAATCGGTCTTACCTTCACTTTTTTTAGCCCGTCTTTCTCTCGCGGATTGCTAAGCGTTGCTGCAATAAAATCTATATTCAAACTCTGTTGTAACAGTTCTTTTATTTTTTCCATAAAACTGACCTCTTTTACTTTTTTCAACTATCACCCATTATTCTACAAGTTCTGCACCCGAAACGCAAGAAAGACAAGGAATTTTTTCATCCCCTGTCTTTCATTTTGTTACTAACCCGTAACCTCTTTTAAGATTTTGTCACACTTTGTCCGACAACCGCCTTCGGAAATACGATCGTAACCTTGAATAAATCTCCATCCAGATACAGTTCAAATTTTCCGCCCTGTAATTCTGTCAGATTCTTTGCAATCGAAAGACCAAGACCACTGCCTTCCGTACTTCTTGATACATCTCCCCGGATAAACCGCTCGGTCAGCTCATCTGCCGAGATATTTAATGGCTGCTCAGAGATATTCTTCAACGAAAACTCCACTGTATGCTCTTTTTCAATCAAATCCGCATAAACTCTCGTACCTTCCAGCGCGTATTTTGCCGCATTGTTATAAATATTCTCAATTACACGCCACATCCGTCTTCCATCGGTGCGGACCATAACCGGCTTCTCCGGAACATTCAGCACAATCTGAAGATTTCGCTTTTCAAATTTCTCCGCAAACTCACCGGTTGTCTGATTAATCATTTCCACAAAATTGATATTCATATATTCCATCGTAATATTCCCACTGCTAATCTTCGACGCTTCTACCACATCCTCCGTCAGATGTTTCAGCCTCTGGGCCTTAGCCTCCAGAATATCCAAATATCCTTGAATCTTCGGATCTTGAATATTTTCACGTTTCAACAAATCAACATAATTAATGATTGATGTAAGCGGTGTCTTAATGTCATGAGATACGTTTGTGATCAGATCCGTCTTCAAACGCTCATCTTTCATACTTTTCTCTACCGCTTTGCTCAAGCCTTCCCCGATATGGTTGATGTGCAATGCCATATCAAGTTCATCATCTTTCAAGCCCTTCGTCGGAATCTGATACTCTACATTTCCATCTGCAATGTGACGAATTCCATCTTTGAGTCTCTGTCTTGCAATCGCTTTTCGGATCAGATAATACAGCGTCACTCCCTCAACGAGGAACATGACAAACATCCAGCCGCCGGTTCCCATTGTACCGATCGCAATCCAGTGTACCACAATAAATGCCAGTGCACCTGCTGTCACTTTAAATGTGCAGCTTCTATATGCAAAAAACTTCTTCAGACCACGAATCAGCCAGCGCAGAACACTGTTCTTCCACAGCATTTTCGCCTTAATTCTTCGAACAATACTCAGATAGCCGATAAAAAATGCCGCACAGCATAAAAGCATCGCAAAACCTAGCAAGATCCAATCATCATCTAAAAATCCTCGTTCCAAAATCGTCGCCGCATAGGTTCGATATCCATTGCTCCAGTATTTCACACCCCACGTGTCAATAAGCGCATAGACAAAAGAGAGTGCCAACACCCACACACCAGCAATCAACGCAAGCGCAAGCTCCGTCTTAACCCGGTCAAACCACATAAGGTGCACACCTTCATCTTTTCGAGTGCGCCCTGCAATGATGGTGAGCCATACAAATCCAATAAAGAATCCCGCAATCGAAACAAGTGCGACAGCAAGCATTGTGTTAATCATTGGCGCATATTTATCAAACAGCTTATTTTGCAAATAAAAGCTGTCCTGAATCGGATATTTCGTATCAACCGAAACCACATACATATAGTTGTCTGTACCGGCCATTGTTCTCGAAGACCAATTGTCCGCTTCCGTATCCAGATTTGTCTTGAAATCCGCAAGTTTTGGTGTCACAACTACATACTTTCCACTCTCGGTGAGATTTTTTACATATTCCTGCATGTTGTTAATGTCCGTATATACCTGTCGGTTCGTGTATAATTTTCCACTGTTAAAATCTGCAAATATATAGGTAAGGTTTGTGTTTCCTTCTGTCCAGTATTCCTGGAACTGCTCATATGCGCTCAGTTCACTTTCCAGATTAGAAAGCGTGTTACTCAATGCTCGATAAATCTCACTGAGCTTTCCATTCCACTTTGGATTCTCATTTACAATCTGCAGCAATGACTTTCCATCTGCCGTCATATAGCGCTCCGGAATAGCAGTCATATTCCAGCAATCCGTATAGACTACCTTTCCATCCGCATCCAATACCTGCATCACATCTTCATCATAATAATTCTCTTCTACATATCCATCTTCCAACTCTTCCATCTGATCAACATCAGAAGTATCGTCTGAGAACTTCAGTCCTTCTTTGAACAGCTTTGCAAACTCTTCTTCCGTATAGTATGCGTATGTACCATCCGTTTTTTTGCATACGATAATATTGTCTCCTGAGCTTTCCTCCGTTCCCCAATTGTCAACCCAGTCCGATAAATCTCCTAAGCGATATGCGATTCCGGATTCATCTTCCCCTGTAATCTTTTGGGAATCCATATATGCCATAATATCCACAAACTTATTCGCATCATATTTTCCGTCTGTCTCAAAATTCTTCTGAAGATCAATCTGATTCAAAATAGTGTGCGATGCCGACTGCAGATTCTCTTCAAACCCTCTTGTTTCCTTATACTCACCCTTTGAAAGATCATTGAGATTCTTCCCATACTCCTGTCCCGGATAAATCAAAATAAATACAACACAAAGCACTGCCAGTACTGCAAAAATATGCTCCAGAATCAGAAGAATTCCTTTCATCGGTGCTGATTTGTACCAATGTTTCATAAATACTCCCTTCTAAAGCTTTTCTATCTTATATCCTACCCCCCACACAACTTTCAGATATCTTGGTTCTTTCGGGTTAATTTCGATTTTCTCACGAATATGGCGAATATGAACTGCAACTGTGTTGTCCGCTCCTATCGCCTCTTCGTTCCAGATATTTTCATAAATCTGGTCGATAGAAAAGACTTTCCCTTGATTTTTTACTAATAGCAACAAAATATTGTACTCAATCGGTGTCAGTCTTACCGATTCACCATCTACCGTCACTTCTTTAAGTTCATCGTTAATCGAAAGTCCGCCGACTTCGTACACTTCTTTCTTCTCATCCTGCACTGTGCTTCCAAGCTGTGTGTATCTTCTAAGCTGCGATTTTGCTCTCGCAACAAGCTCTAACGGATTAAATGGTTTTGTAACATAATCATCCGCTCCAATATTCAGTCCCAAAATCTTATCTGCATCCTCTGATTTTGCAGATAAAATAATAATTGGCAGACTGTTCTCTTCACGAATCTTAAGGGTTGCTCTGATTCCGTCCAGTCTTGGCATCATCACATCCATAATCAGGAGATCGACGTGCTCTTTTTTCAATGTCTGAATCGCTTCCTCTCCATCATAGGCTTTTAATACCTCATAACCTTCCTGTGTCAAATATATTTCAATTGCCTCCACAATTTCTTTGTCATCATCACATACTAATATTTTAAACATAATCATCACCTCCCTTGTAGTATACAAGATTATCAAACAAATTTTAAGAGGCAGATAGGAAATTTCTTAATATACGTTTAAGAAATTGCAATGAATTTACGCCGTTTGCAGGCATTTTTGTTGTAAACGTGTTGTAAACGGTTCTGTTATGTTTTATTAAATTTTGTAAGATGATACAATATCTTTAATACAAAAAAGAAACCGCTCCTCATGTCTCCGGGTTACGTTGAATAAGGAACGGTCTCTTTTGTTTATTTCTACTTATAATATAACACTTGTGCATTTGATGTGTCAATATTTTCGCCCCACCTCTTCGGAGATGGGGCTGTTCATTTAATGTTTTACATGCTCGATTTTCCTACAATCAACAACACCCTGCACTGTTGCTTTAATTCCTCCATATCCGCTGTCGTCCGATGTGATTACCGTTCCTTTTGGAATTGTAACTGTTACATCTTCCACCAGTTTCGCTTTATCCCCTTTTTTGAACAATGGCAATAAATCATTGCATTTCATGTATCCCTTCTGTGTGATTTCTACAGTTACCACTTCTGTTCCGGTGTCTAACACTTTCACCTTACTTCCCCGCGCCAATGTCTGTCTTACTGCATTACAATCGCCTGTAGTATATACATTTGCTTGATTTGCAGTGTAGGCTTCTCCTGGATAAAATTGTCTCTTACTCATATTGTTTGTGCCTCCCTTGATTTCTGCCGGAAAATCTCTGTAGCAGATATTCATGTCCACTCTTCCGTTAATTCCACTTACTGTTCCATCACTTGTGTGCTGCCAAATATCACACGCTACGGTCGGTTTATTTGATGAGTATCTTGCAATCCATTTTGTGTATCTATCAAGCTGATTTCCGATGATATTCTGAAACCAATTTTGATTCGCGTAGATACCGACCACGTATCCAGCTTTTTCAATAATATCACAGAAAATTTTCGCACCAGCAACTGCATGGCTTTCAGTGCCTGATTCCTCCAAGTCCAAATAGATTGGATAGCTTAACTTGTATCCGCTGATCAGACGTAACACATGTGCTGCTTCACTCCTACTCTGCGCTTCTGATTTTGCATAAGAGTAAATATACACCCCAAATGGAATTCCAAGCCTTGTACATTCGTCTGCATTACGAAACCACTGACTATCGTCTTGTCCGACAATATCATCTCCATATCCACATCGGAGAATTGCTCCTTCAATTCCACTGACTTTTACTGCATTCCAGTCAATTGTACCGTTATGATAGCTTACATCAATAATCTTTCTTTCCATATTAAATCTCCTTTCACAAAAGAGGGCGATTACTCGCCTTCTACCTCCGGGATACCTGCTACCGATGTAAGTACACTAACTACTCCTGCAAGCACAGCTGCCGAGCATACATATTTCCAGTCTACTTGTCCCATTGCAGCTGCTGCACCGATTCCGGCAATGCCAGCCTGTGCCATTGTCTTAACAGCACGAATTCCGGCAGCCTTTAACCATCTCTTTGTGTCTACACTTGTTTTTAATACGCTATTTTTAAACATATTCATCAACCTTTCTTTTTTAAATGTAATTCTTCGATTTCCTGTTTCATTTTTGTTACCATTCCATTCCCACCAAGAGCATGATACGCATTGTACATTTCACAGAAGTTCTCGTAAGCGTATGACGGGATTTCCCCCAATTTCATGTACTTGTCATGGTATTCGATAAGTTGCACCCGCAATAGCATCATCGTTCCTTGGCTATTCGCATCTCTGTCCTTTTTCTGATTTTTTAACAGCCATACAATATATCCCAAAAGAGGTGTAATTACTGCGATCGCAATATTTGCTACGATTCCCAATTCTTCTTCTCCTTTACTATTTTATGCCATAAAAATAAGACCCTTACGGTCTCGCTCTGATTTCCATATTTGTGACTCCCTAAATCGATCCATACAACTCTACATTTACAATTGATGTTTTGATTTTAAGTACATTATCGGATACATAATATATGTAAGCAGACATATCACCGTAATCCGTTGGGCAAGATACTCTGATGCATTTCTTCTCACTGTTTCTCTGCTCTACGATCGGCATCGGAACATTTTCAATTCCAACGATTGCTCCATCAAATATGATTGCGACTGTCAAATATTTATACTGATACAATCTATTTGAGAGTGAAACATTTGTCCAGTCCGTTTTACTTGTTTCCGTAAGCAATTTATCGCAAACAGGCTCTTTTAACTTTTCAACAAGGTATATCAAACCGTAGTAATCTAAAAATTTTTTTGCAGCCCGTTCTTTTCCGGAAATTTTTAGTATCCATTTTATAAACTCTGGCATCACACCACCTCCTTGCTTACCGGAAGAGGTCATCAATCTCACTGTTTGTTATAGATTCGATGCTTATTTGTGACATCTCTCCCCAAGTTCCATCACCTTTTAAGTATTTGTCTTTGTCGGCTTCCTGCGGTGCCGGTACAAGCCCCTGTGTTCCGGCTATTGTAGACGCTCCCTTAAATACAGCATAAGTTGTATCGGTAAACTTAGCGCCGACAGGAACGGAAGTACCAATCGTAAATCCCGTATCCTTAGGCGTGTATCCGTCTGCACCAAATGCCATTACGTGTCCGTCCGTCGTCCCGGATGCAAGACCTTTCATTTGTTTGTCATTTGTCAAGTTCCCAAGACCGATATCCGTTTTCGTAGTTCCGTGTGGATTCCCCGTTTTTAGCTGTGCATGGTCATAGGCAATTTTACCTTTATCACCCGGATATGCTGTCGAAGATGTTTCTCCGAGCGCAAGGCTTGCAGAGATCTCAACAAACGTTGTGCTGGACCATCTGTAAGTCTTGCCGGTCTTAAGATCCACATAAATTTTACCTGCTTCTCCTGTGATAACTGTTGTGTGCGCTTCTTCTTTGTAAAACTTTCCATCCGTATGCAGATATCCTTCCAGTACATCATCTACATAGCTTGGCAGTTGTGCTGTCGGCACTTTTCCAGCCGCGTCCAAACTTGCAACTCCATTCGCTGCTCCCTTTTCGGATGTCGGGATAAACTTACCATTTACCCACTCTTGAATCTTATCCTTAAAACGTGTTAATCCACTTAAATCTAAAAATTTTGCCATTATTTTCTTCTCCTTTTCCTATTCAAAAATTTCATCAATTTCTTCATCTGTGATGATTTCATTCCCGGCGCCTGCTTCTAATTCTCCAATTTTCTGCTCCACCGACTTTCCTTCTTTTAATTGCACGGACTCTGCCATACATAGCGGATAGTCTCCATTATTTTTTGTGCTAAGGGTATTGACAATTACAACACCACCTTCAATACTTTGTGCCATATTATCACCCTCCCTTATGATACTTTCACCGTCGTGTTTCCAAGTCCTGCATTTACAGACATCCAGATGTCGTAGTTTTGTGTATGTCCAGATGCGTTTGTAAATTCTAGCGTCTGCATTTTCTTAAATCCTCCATCGAATCCACCTACATTAAATGTCGGTGTGCCAAATGATGCAGGGATTACATACACAATCTTTTGTCCTGCTCCTGCATTTACGGTAAATGTACGAGCCCTAGCCGTTGTAAGTGCTGAGCCTTCCAGCGCAAGTACATCCGGATCACCAAGTGTTTCCTTCGCACTCTTGCCCCAATAAACTTTAGGTTGGAATGTGATTGTAACCGTCCTTGATGCAGATGCATCTCTTTCATCCGTTGCTGTTAATACAATATTTGTATTTGTTTTAATTGATTTTCCCGAATAATCTTTACTTCTAACATCATTCCCTAATACTTCTTCTACGTCAGATCCAAACTTAATTTTAAGCGTTTTCGGAGTTTTATTAAGTGCAAACGTTACTTTTGTTGTTGTAACCGTTGCACCGATTTCGTTTGATGCGTTTGTAGCAGATGCGGATGTAAAATTAATTTTTTCGTAGACTAAATCATCAATTTTTTGTTTGTAGTCATTCGTAAAATCATTTGATGACAATCCTTTTCCTGCTTCCTGTTTCACATACCTCTCATCATTCTTTTTTACCAGGTGCGCAAGTCCATCTTGGTCTAAATATTTCCTTTCCACTCCTTCTGCCACAACAGCAGTAATGATCTTTGCTTTTCTCGGCATTTTTATTCTCCTTCCATAATTTTGTCGATTTCTGCATCTGTAAGAGATTCTACCTCTCCTGTTCCTGCCGGAAGTTCTACCTCATTTCCAATTTCTTTTCCCTCCGAAGCAAGCTGCAACATTTTCCCTCTTAGTATTAAGTCATCTGCTTTTCCTTTCGCAATCGCAAGAATCTGTTGCAACATATCCCTGTCTTCCGGTGCACTGTAATCACGTGGTTTCGCTCGTGGACGTACAAACATATTGACTTTTCGCACCGTAGCTCCCTCTGTTTCATTCGCGAAATAAACATATGCAAGCAGGTTTCTTCCGGAACGTAATAACTCATTCGGAATATCTGATATGATCGCACCGTCCTCCACATTTGCGAGGACCCGCAGCGCTTCTTCATTTCCATCCTCAGAAAAATGCACTTCAATCGTATGTTCCGATACCGGAACCCCTACAATTTTTAACTTCTGACCAAAACTCCACTGCCATAACCCGCGCACTTTCGCGCACGATTCATTTTCATTAAATTTTGCTGTAAACATCTGTTCATTTCACCTACTCTTCCAATTCCGGTACTTCCAAATCCATCAAAATTTCTTTTACCTGTTCTCTGATTTTAGCCGGGACATCTTCGATTTTCTTTTTCCCTTTTACGATCAGTGTCGCATAAATTACTGCCATCGTTTCCACCTCCTCCCGAAACAATATTTTTGTAAAGAAAAACAGCAGCCTTTTAACCATTGCTTTCTTGGCTAAGAATCTGCTGCACTTCCTGTTTTAAGTTTTCCGGTACGCTATCAATTGTTTTCTCTTCTTTTCTGATCAGTTCTGCGTACACTTTTGCGATATAACTCATACTTACACCCCCATATTCTCGTATAATTCGCAGATTGCCAATTGCAAGTCTGTAATCTGCGTATCAGCATTTTTTGCATCTTCTTTTAAGATTGTTACCTGCTCTTCATTTTCGGCCAATCGTTCCTCAGTACTCTTACCCACTTGTTCCATCGCTACACCGAGTATTCCGCCTGTGTATTCTTCAACACGTAGCAGTTGTGTGTAATTCTCATACTCTGCAACCGCCTGTTCTCGCGCTACTACTTGGATTTTCTTGCAGGCAAATTCATCTTGAAATTTTGTCCGAAGTTCATCCTGTGTTACACTAATTGTTTTGATTTGCAATAGGTTTCCTACAAGTTCTGCTGATTGAGCTTGTAGTTCTGTCGCATCATTAAATTTTAAAATCATATATTTCTCCTTTCTTCCGGATAGCCCCGGATGGCATCTATTAAAAAATGAAAGTTTGTCTGATATAAAAGATTATGTGATCGAAAGCGGCAAAGTCCAAATCGCATCAAGGTACAACTACTATGAAAAGTATGCAAGCGGAAAGCTGGTACAATGGGGACTTGCAAATTACTCGTATACAGATGGTTTTGGCAGGATAACTTATCCAATACCTTTTGCAGGTAGCACAAATGATTACATGCTGTTTGTGCAAGGACAATATATGTCCGGAAAAGTGGTGGAAATCATGGTTGCATCCAAAAACACAGTTAGTCAAGGGTATGCGTACTCACGATATACAGATAACAGCAAACCAGATACACATAATTTTGACTGGTACGCAATTGGGCGTTGGAAATAAACGCTATAATACTATTTCCAATGTCCGACAACGTAAGCATGTATAGTTGTGCTTCGCGTTGTATCTCTTCCGAATTGCACGACCAAACCGTCTATGGCGCTATTGCTTGCACTGAGACTCGGACAGGCACCCCAAATTACGCCGTTATTACTTACACTCATTTGCATATTTAAAATTTTGGTTGCTGTTATTCCGAACCCGAAATTCGTGAATTTAGCATAATATAGTCCGGTTGTACCAATTTGATTCCATGCAAAATCAGAGTTGTTAGTAATGGTTTGTATGAAAGATTCAAACCAACCATTTTTATATTTTTTTACATATCCATTAGAGGTCCTTATGATTTCGTACGATGTATCGGACAATCTTTCATTTATCATAGACATGTTCATCAATACATCAAACGCAGGTTCTACGCTAACCACATTCAGCCCATTCAACTCGACAATATACAGTAACATTTCATGTTTCAGCGTTCCGGTTCTGATATCCCCTTCCGTCGGAGTTGGCGCAACCGGTGTTCCTGTTGTGGCTGTCCCCTGCAACACCGCCAGTTCTATTTTTTCAATACCGCTGCTGCTGTTTTTTGCATAACGGGCTACGATTGCATCTTTTCTCTTTTGTCCCCGTGCCCCATTATTGATTGTTACATTTTCATATGTGTTCGGTTTGATGCGCCAGTGCACTCCCTGCATCACCAACTCTCCGTCATTGATTCTGACAGAGTTATTCGATATCAGTGTTGCTTCTGCCTTTTTTCCGACATTCAGCACATAATCTCCCGTTCCGACAACGCCCTGTTGAAAGCCTCCGATATCATTCGCTGTTACATGCTGCTTCCCTTGATAGCCAGTTACAATTTCAATTGCCATTTTCTAATCATCTCCTTCTATCTTATATTCTGTTTTGCAAGTTCCATCTTTGATATTTAAGATTTTTCTGGTAATCGGTTTCTTTACAACAATTCCGGTAATGTAATCACGACCGCCGACAATGTCGCCGATCTGCATCTCTGTTTCAATGTCATCGTCAATGTCGACTGCAAACTTCTTACTGTTCATTAGTTCCCGAAGTCGTTCTGTTCCTTTTTCAGTCAACTCCGGTTCTTCTGTGCTGCTGTAATTATAAGTCTCTGCGCGTTCATCCAGTCCCGTATAATACGGCGATTTTCCAATACTTCCGTCTTTTTGCACATATAGATGTTTTACAATCCGGTCTTTCAAATCTCCCTTTCCGAGACAGATCAGGTGATTAATACCACCTTGATTATTCTGAGCGGTAAAGACCAGCTTTCCATCCTGGCTAAATTCTGCCTTGTCAGAAAAATCCGTTGCCGGTACCGGTTGTAATCGCACATACGCTTCCCAGCGTGTTTTTATGTATCGGATATCTAATCGATATCCGATACTGCTTAACATCTTTTCGAGTCCATCAAGCAGTGTGCAATAACGGTCAAATTTGAATTTAATCTCTGTCTCGTCTTCGGTTGTCGGAACAGAAAAAAGGGAATCCAGTCCACACTCTATAACCAGTTCCCTCACTGTATCCTCCACTCTCCCGGAGACAATTCTATAATCTTCTCCGGTTTTAGGCTCTATGATCTTCTTTGTCAGCATCCCGCGCCACGTGGATCCGCGCACAAAGATTTGATTCTGTCCGGTGCTGCTTTCGATTTCCAAAACAATTCCTCCAAACTCAGTGTTCGGTATGTACAGATAGCTTCCAAAGTCAATGTCTCCTGTCCAGTCCGAAACGGAAGATATCATCTCAAAATCATTTTCGTTTCCGACTGCAAAATCTCCTTCCAGTTCGTCTGCCAACCTGATCTCCTCCCTGTTTTTGTTTGCAAGCGTTACCATTTTGGCTCACTCCTCTCTTGATAAAGTGTAATGTCCCACCCAAAATCACCACTCCACACCACGTTATGATTTCCGGGCGGAACCGGTCGAAATACACTATTTTCGAAGCTTCGATTGTTGTATTCACTCACGATTGTTCCGTCCGTCAGTGTTCTTGTCACAGCGTTTTTTGTACTATCTATCACAAGATATTCATTTTCTTCCACGGTTGTATTTACTTCGTAAGGATATCCTCCAATGTTCACAATCGGGTCGACGACAGGTCCGTATATGATCATATTAAAATTAGCATCTGCATAGTGATCATTATCAAGTACAGAAATACCTTTCTGCTGGCTCGTGTAGTCAAAAGGAAAATCGTATGGAAATTCTAAAAAATTGTCGCTTTCATCACCGTCAAAAATCGGATAAGAGAACATTTTTTCTTTTATCCAAAACGAATTCCCCGCATATATCCCCATTTCCATCTGCACTACATTGCTTCGCTTTTGGACTCCTTTGTTTTTCCCATTTATTATATAGCACTCTTTATAGTAGTCTCCTAAATATAATTTTCCAGCTTTCTTCTCAACGATATCTCTTTCTGTAATTTCAAACAACCGGTTTGCCGCTCGCTTTCTCTCTTCGTTGTTTCCAATAAAATCAACCACAAGCGTGTGTTCTGCTTGTTTTTTCGCAAATGCAATCACTCTTGTTCCTAATCCTAATTTTCTTGCTTCTACTTCCCATTCATAGTCATATAGGTCAGACGTTCTTAAATGTGCCTTTACATTCTTTCCTGACAGTTCTAGCGTTTCTCCTGCACTCCCACTTTTATAAATCAGCACGGAAAACCACCCCCATATCAGATAATCCTCTCGTTACTTCTCGTCCATTTAAATACGCAACAACTTTCATTTTACTCATAATACTCTCTATTTTTGCCAACATATTTTCGTTTTCTCTCGCCTCTATGCTTCCGTATCGTGCGTTTAATTTTCTTTGCATATTTCCAAAATCCAATGATTTCTCTACTTCTTTATTTACTTTTCCTGTCTCTTCTTGTATTCCAAGAATATATCCTTCCATCGTTCCTTTTCCAAGTGCTTTGAATTTTTTCGACGGAGAATTGATGTCCAACGCATTCTTAGCAGCTCTTATACTTTCTGTTGCCACGTTTGTCGCTGCTGATATCACGCCTGACCTTCCGCTTATAATGCCTTCTGCAAGTCCTTGTGAAACATTCTTTCCATACTCCTGAAACCTCGCTTTGTTAAGCATTGTTCCCATTGTCTTTATCACTGCTGTTGCAACTCCTTTTGCCACTGTTTGCACTGCCGACTTATTTTCATTCATTCCTAACACAAGTCCAATGTTTACATTTTTTCCTGATTCTTTCATTTTGACTGACGGCGAATGTACTCCAAGTGCGTTGTTTACCGATTCAATCGTTTTCACACCCAAGTCTTTTCCTGCTGCCTCTGACATTTTCTGCGCCTGCTGCATCCCTTGCACCAGTCCTAAAACAGTATTTGCTCCACTCTGTTGCATAATCGGCGTTAAGTTTTCCATCCCTCCAGCGATATTCGTTGCACCTGAAGTGAGTAATTGTTGCCCCCATTCATTCGTCATTCCTTTTATATCGATGCTCTGATTCCACAGTTCATTCGCTTTCGCAATTTCATCGCTTGTCATGTTGTTAAATGCCTGCACATATCCGGAACCCTGCGGACCCATTTCTGCAAGTTTTTGTAAGATCCCTTGATTGATTCCCTTATCTGCTAACGAGGAAAGGTTTTGTTCCCATTGCGTTACGCCATCTACCTGACTTTGCATATTTGCAAGCAACTGTTCCGTCGAAATTTCAACCCCTCCATCGAATTTTTCGAACATGTCCATTTGAGATTCTAAAGCACCTTGTACATTTTCTTGCATCGTCAGAACTGCATTAGTTACATTCGTCGCCATTGTTTGCTGCTCAAATGACAGCGCATTGTACGCCTCCATTTCTTTTCCAGCCATTTCAATGCTGACCTGCGCCTGCTCTGCTGCTTTTGCTTTTTCTTCTGTGTTTTTTGCAGTGTTTTCTGTGCCTTTTTCTGTCGCATCTGCCATTCCATTTAGGTACTGCATATATGGTTCCATCTGTTCATTCGCCTTTTCAATCGCATCATTGGCATCTTTTTGGGCTTGTGTATAATCTTTTTTTACATCTTTTAAGTCCTGCTCATCTTCTGCCATGCGTTGCAAAGCTTCCATTGTTGTCATTACTTCTCCGTTGTATTCGATTGTAACTTCCTTCTGATTCATCGTTGCAGCATATAGCTCATTTACATTGTCAGCGCCTTCTCGCAATGCCTCGCTATATTTTTCTTGTGCCTCTCTCGCCTCTTCGCTTTGCTTTGTAATTGCATCATTCAATTCTGTTCTTTTGCTGTCAATGTTTTTTAACTTATCGTTAATTCCTTTTAACTTTTCCGCTGCTTCCGCCTCTTCAATCTGTGCATCTACTAACTTCTCTACACTTTTCGTCATTTTTTCCTGCACGACTTGGATTTTTTGCATTTCGATCGACGAATCTATGAACCCTTTCATTTCTTCGGAGCTCATGTTTAATTTTCCGGATACTTTATCCAGTTCAAGTCCCATTTCAGGGAACATCGTATTGAGCTGCATTACAATTCCCTGCATTCTATTTTGCTCTTCTGCAGTCCTTTTTGTTTGGACCGCTAATTGTTCCAACTCTTGTACGAGATTTCCAGCAACATTTTTACTTGCGGAAACTTCCCCTAAAGATGTCTTAATCGCCGATGTAGATTCTTCAAGTTCTTCCGAGGTCGTTTTTACTTTTTCATTCAGTTCTTCCGCTTCATTTTTTAGTTCGCTGACCTCATCTTTCGATTCTTCGACTCCTTTTGCAAATAATGCCGTCACTGTAACTAGCGTTGCGATACCTGCCACAACCAATCCGATTGGATTTGCTGACATAGCAACATTCAATCCCTCTTGTGCTACTGCCGCTGTAGTGGTCGCTGTTGCCTGTGCTGTCGTTGCCGTAGTTTGTGCAACCGTCGCCGCTGTCTGCGCCCCTTTTGCTGCCGTTGATGCAGTATCCGCTACAGTCTCTGCCGTTCGGATTCCTACAAATTCAAGTAACTTTTTCCCAAGATCAGTGATTGTCTCTCCTGCTTCTTTGACTTCTCCAATGAATTTTTTACTTTTATTCACAACAAATATTGTTCCAACCGCTGCTCCTGCTGTAGTTGCTACCGGTACAATAGTATCAATGTTGTCTGCTAGAACTTTCATTCCTTTTTGTGCAGCCGGAAGAAATTTCACTAAAACCGGCTGCATCACATCCGTTTGAAATGTTCTTCCTAACATTTTCCATTGGTTCGCTACACTGTCGTACTTGATATTTTTAATTTCCTCCATCGTACCGTGCACATTCTTATATGTGTGATTTACATTGTTCAGCGAAGCGATAACTTTCATGGCGTTATCCTCTCCGAGCGAACTCCATGTGTTGCTTGCAATTGTCAGAGCTCGTTGCTGGTTCTCCATGCTTGCCAAATCCGAAATCACAGATTGGAATACCTGTTTCGTTGTCACTTCTCCGTTTTTCCACTGTTGGAATAGCCCTTGCGTCTCCACAGAAAAAGCGTTTAGGTTTTCTTCAATTCTTCCATCCGCTAGGCTTATGCCGAACTCCTTCACATAATCGTTTATTTTATCAAGATTGTAAGCCCCTGAATCAAGTCCATTTTGTAGAATTGAAAACATTTCTTCTGCCGAAAACCCAGCTTGTCCCCACAGCTGACTGTATTCCGCAATGTTATCTGCAAGTTCTCCTGATTTATCCAGTCCGTTCTGTGCACCTGCTGCCATGTAATCAAACGCCTGCTCTGCACTTAATCCCATGTTGTCCATAAGTGCGTCTATTCCTCGTATAGACTCACTTAAATCCATTTCAAATACGTCTTGCAATGTAATACCGTTTTCAGCTAGTTCCTTTATTTTTGTTGGATCCGTCTCATTTGTGTACTGCTTTACAAGAGCCATTGCATTCGCAACATCATTTATAGAATCTGCATATCCCCCTTTATACAATTCCTGCATCTGAGCATTGTATTCTTTTGTGACCTCCGCTGTTGCTCCTGTGCTTGCTCTTAATTGATTTTGAGCATCCTGAAGTTCTAGCGTCCCTTGAGCCGCACTTGTGAAAACATCCTCCACCAGCGCCTTCCCTGCATTTAATGCCGTATTTGTCAGATTGGCTTTTATAATTGTTCCAAGGCTTGTGATTTTTTCGGCTGTATCGTCTGTTTTGTTTCCAAAATTATCAATACTTTTCGCACAACTATCTGTTGCCGACTCCGCTTCTTTCATGTAAGTCGCATTTTCATTCAGTGCTTTTGTACTTCGGATTGTCTGTGCCTCTGCATTGTTTAACTGTTTTTTCCAATCCTGTACTCGATTCCCAGCTCTTTGATAGGTTGCTTCCCCTTTTTCTACTGCCCTCGAAAGTAGTTCAACGGACTCTCTCTGTTTTTCCAGTTCCTTTTTCGATGCGTCAGATGTATTTTCCATTTCGCTCAGCGCATCTTTAGCTTTTTGTAACTGTTCCTTGTATTCCGTCAGTTCTTTTCCAACTTTTTCATATTGCTGCTCTGCGTGTTTTAATCCTGTTCTTACAGCTTCCTCTTTTTTGATTTGCTCTTCCAACGTATCCGATAGCACTTCGTGCTTTCTTTTCAGTGTGTCAAGTGTATTCGCACTTCCAGCTGTCTGTGCTTCCACAAGTTTCATCTCAGACTTCATTGTCGCAAGGTTCTTATTACACGAGCTCACGGCAGAACGAAACTCTTTTTCTCCATCCAGCGTAATATAAGCGCCTATTTTTTTCTTTGCCATTTTCTCACCTGCCTTCGCTTAAAAACTTTATATAAAAAGAACACCTACCGTTTTTGATAGATGTTCTCTCTAAATTTTATTATTCGTATTTTTCTATATATCTTTTTAGATAATTTACAAATCTTCCTTTTGGTGCTACTCTTAATAATTCCTCATCATAACGATTTCTTCCACCAACTCTGCTTATCGCAAGCAGAATTTTTTTTATTATAATCGGAAGCGTAATCAGAATCAGCGCCATCAAAATCCCCACTGTAAATTCTCCATTAAGTCCAATCCACAGTCCACCAAGCAACAATGCTACTATCCATGTTGTCATATATGGTCTATATTTCATACAATATGATATTATTCCCTTTAACACAATCATGCATCTGCTTAGTTTCATTTTTATCTCCTCCTATGGTTTTATATTACCACATTTCCTTTTATAAATCCATAAGCGATTGCACTTTTTCCTCTTCAAACACCATTCTTTTCATTCTGATATTGTGCATATTTTTCCATTCTTCAAACAGATCGCACCACTTTCCATAATACATATGAGCTACTTCTTTTTCGCTGTATCCGATGTCCATTCCGACATATACGATCCACGCAAAGTTTATTTCTGAGTCTCCTCCGTCTCCCTCTGCGTGGTCTCCCCGTTTTTTCTTTCGAAACACTTTGAAAATTCATTTTTCAGCACGCGTCCAAGTTCCACTGGAGACATATCCACTTTTCTTGCAAGTTCAATCTCTGTAATGTCTGCTTGTCTGCTTTCAATTTCCATTCCTTCCTGCACCATCCACGCCAATGCTTTTCTTAGTGTTTTTGCGTCTGGAATCCCGTAGGAACCAATCATGTACCCCTCTTCATTTTTTACGATTTCTCCGTCTTTATCACGTTCCGGTACAAATCCAGTTAAATTATTTTCAAACTCTGTCAGATTTTTATACTCCTCTTGAATTTTTTCTAATACTAAAATATCACATTTCAGGGGATAGCTATCCCCTGATAATTCAATATAATTTACTTTCTCAAACATTATTACTTGTCCTCCCTTGTATTTAACGTTTATTTCGATGTAACGGTAGTCTCTCCTGCTTTCTTTGCAAGATTTCCTTCTGCTGTAGCTTCCACAATCACAATTTTATTTCCTGTTTTCGCCACAATTTCAGCCGTTCCATCCCATGTTTTCCACCCCATTGCCGCACTACACACCTCGTTATAAGCCGGCATCGTTACCGATTCTCCTGTTTTATAAAAATATGTATTGGTTTCATCTTTCTGTCCCGTTACCGCAATCTTTGTTTTTCCTGTCTCCGTCGCACTTGCAGCGCTCTTAATCGCTAGCTTCTTTAATGTAGCTCCTAGCTTTTCATAAACCCAATTCAATGCCTCCTGCACTGTATCAAAGCTTTGTGTGTCTTTCCAATCCCCATCGCCTGCTGCCAATGCTCTTCCTGTGATGGACGGTGTCTTGTATTCAATCGCATCCGCCTTTGTCGCATAGTCTTCTGATGGCTCTGAGAATTTTGTTTTATACAATACATTTCCAATAAATGAACGTTTCCCATTGACCTTTTCAACTGATATCCAACCAAGACCTACATAGTTTGCTTGATCGTCTTTATTGAATGTGACACCATTCATTTCTTCATTGATTTTATGCCCAAACATTTTTTCATGTGCCGTGATTGGAATTGTACTTGTATTTAGCGTAACCTCTGCGTAATTAAATTCCTTGTCGTATTCCGCCTGCTCGTCATCCGCATTTAAGCTTCCTTCCGCATAATTTGGTGTAACTTGTAACCCCACTGCCTTTCCAAAAGCAAACGGTTCGTCATATGTCTTTTCTCCTGTCATTTTTGCTACAATTGGTTTTCTAAGTCCTACATATGCCATTTTCATTTCCTCCTTAAATTCCTGCTTTTCGTTGTAACCATTCGTTGGCTTCTTCTTTTGTCCAAAATCGTTTTTTTGTTCTCCATTTTCCATTATAATCCGGTACTGCCTTCCCTTTTATCTCCGGCGTTCCGTATTTAATAGAGTCCCCTTTCGTCTCGTGTTCCTGTTCTCCGTCTGAAAATTTCACTTTATGTATCCATATAGCCACATATATTCTCTTCCCTTTTACCACTTCCGCAACTCTAATTCCCATCCCGACATAATTTGCCCTATCTTCTGTTCCTGATACCACTTCATCTCCGTTTGCAATATGCCCAAACATAAGTAGCTCAGCCTCTTCCGATGTTTCACTTGTGTTCATTGTTATGTCTGCATCAGAGAATTCTTCTTCTTCATCTATGTCGTTTATTCCTCCGTATTCACTTACATCCTCATAATTCGGTGATATTACTACCTTTATCGCCTTCCCAAACCGAAACCCTTCTGAATAAGTTATATTTCCGTTATTTTCTTCATATTTTGCAATTATCGGACTCGCAACTCCTATAAATGCCATTACTCATCCTCCTCTACATAACAACTAAAGCACAAATGGTTGTATCCTCCATCTTTTTCATACATTGTTTCAATGTCCGTTACAACCATTCCATTCTCTCTTAACTTTTCCTTTATTTCTTTCCTTTTTTCGATGTAATTTCCTTTTTTGTACAAATGAATCTGCATGTACTGCATCCATTCCTGATCCTCATCGTCCGCATAAAGCCCCGGTGTATCTAATTCCGGGTTATACACAATATAAATATCCGGTTTGCTTTCGTCATACGGATAGGTTAGCGGGTATATTTCTGTCACGACTCCCGAAAGCGCCTGTTCAATTTTTTGGTTTACGTTCATTTCCCTACCACCTCATTAAACTTCTCCTGCATAATCTGTAAGCACTCATTCTCAGAATGATGTACTGCTTTCCCAATTACCGGTCTTGCCTGCTGCTTCGATGTTCCATATTCCAAATACGCAAGTTTTTCATTATTTCGGACTCCTTTTCTGTCCTTCCCTGTAGCTGTTACCGCTATATAATGCCCATACTTGTTTCTTCCTGGTTTCATCGGTTTTATAGATTTCTTTAAATCTCCTTTCGCATATCCTCTATTGGTTTCTTTCGATACTTCTTTTTTTAATTCTCTTTCAAGTATTGGAGCTGCTTCTGAAAGTAATTCCGGTGCGTATCTGTCAATGTCTCCCAATTGTTCTAATTCTTTTGCTAACTCATCAAATCCAAACTCTTCAAACATTTATCCGCACACCACTTCTATTTTCGCTTTTCCCACTTTATAAGTTCTCACGATTTTATATTCTTTTTCATCGCATCCGATTATCTTTTCTATACATCTTCTGTCTGCGAGTTTTTTTGCGTATTCCCAATCTTCTTGCCTTATTTCATATACCGTTTTAACATTTACTCCCGCTTTCATGGATTCATACGCTTCCGTCCTCGTAACAGATTTTTCTTCCGCAAATACTCTGATCAATTTCTTTATTTCGCTCGGAAATCCATCTTTATCCTTTTCTGTTTTTGTTATTATCAGTTTGATTTCCATATTATCCTCCCTTTTCGTAATCTCCCGAAAGTTTCATTGCGTCTTTAAGTTTTTCAAATGCCTTTTGGAATCTTTCTGTTTTCTCATCGTATCCATAGTTTGCCTTGCAATATAAGACAATCGCCTGAAAATATGTCGGGTCGTCTACACTTCCGTAAACGCCCGATATTTCCAACTCTCTCATACATGATTTTGCTAAGTCTTCCAGTTCATCGGCTGCCGATGTCCCAACTCTTACTCTTTGCATCAATTTTTCAACAATTTCGTAATTAATTTCTTCCACTGGACATCTCCCCTATTCCTGTTTGGGTTCAAAAGTTGCCTTAGTAAAGCTAAACGTCACAACATCTGTTCCATCTACATTTACTGTAAATGTATCTCCTGCTGCAACCCGGAATACATTATCTGCTTCCCAAGCAATATCTTTCTTTACATTTTTCCCGTTTTTCTTCAAGGTCATTTTTGTACCCGTTTTTGCAAGTGTAAATGGGAAGTAGTATCCTTCCTGTTCTTCAGTCTTGCTATCATTGAATCCTGTATAACCCGTTACATAATGGAATGTTCCATGTACACTTCCATCTTCCAATACTTTCACATCATCTGCAATCATTTCTCCAACGGACTTTCCATATAAGCTCTGACCCGCCGCTGGCACTGTCAGAATGTCAGAGCTTACTATTTTCCCAGTTCTCCTTCCATCAACAATGCATGCGCTTTATTTGTCACAACATTTCCATCCATAATTGCATATCCGCAATAATCTGCTTTTCTATCCTTAACATGTTCTTCTACCGCAACAGACATCTCTTTATTAATGTTTGTATGGTATCCCTCTATTGGGTTTGAGAATAAAATTTCTCCATCTTTCATAGAGTCGTCCTCTTTAACAGTTAGCCCAAGGACTTTATACACCCCTGTCGCACCATCCGCCATAAAAATAGGTCTTCCTATCTTGTCCGTGATGTTCGCTAATTTATTCCAAATTGTATTGGAATTTGCGTAGATATTTAATCCTGTTCCATATCCACTTTTTACCTTTCCTCTTGTCCGTGTGATCTGTTCCCATGTCGGCACTGTACCATTTTCGTATTCTACTACTTGTGGTTTACTCGGCTCCGTCAGCAATGCCGTTACTGTTCCTGTCGGTTCCGGCTTTCCAGATTCCGCCGTTGGACCCGCCCCATGTGTTACACCATATCCTGCTCCAGCTCCCATTTTTTTCGCCATTTTTCTTTGGATATATGGTATGAAATCTTCAATTGCCATTTCTCTTAATTTCCAAGAGACTGTAATTGATCTTGATAATTCACATCCGCTTAATGTAAACTCTTTAAGTGTTTCTTTTCCGTCTTCTGTCGGTGCATCTTCTGTATACCATCCTGAATCACTTGACGTTTCTTCTTGGATCATGGACAACACTCCAGGCACATAGGTTTTTGTTACATCCTGGAAGTACGGATACATTTCCCCTGCCATTTCCCATATTCCTTTTGCCACGGTTTTTGGAATTACCACTCCTGTATTCTCTGTCGTATGTGTATATGCTTCATTAACCATTTTAAATGTCTGTGCTTCATCGTTAGTCATTTTTTTGTTCATCAGATGTTTTGCCCATGCATTTTTATATTCATCTGATTCCCAACGTCGCTCTACATCATTCTTTGGTTCTTCTCCATTTACAAAATCCAATATTTCTCCTGTCTGTCCAAATGGATTCATTGCAAGCGGTTCATTGTTTAACGCATTAAAATTCGCCTGCGCCTGTGCGATTGCATCCCATTTGTTATCTAAATCTTTCACTTCGTCCATCTTCTTTTCTGCACCTTCTGCGTCTCCGTTATTTAATAGGTTCTGCGCTTCGTCCATCAGTGCTTTTCTCATTGCTTCGTACTGTTTCTTATTCATCTTGTTTCTCCCTTCATTCTCAAAAAATTTAGTTTTTGTTGTAACAAAAAAACAGAATCTCCTTGTTTTGGTTCTTCTGTTTGCCCCATGATTTGTCTGATTCTTCCTAACATCTCTTCGCTTGGAAGTTCAAAGTTTCCTGCAACCATGAAGCTTTTTTCTTCTTTCTCTTCAAACATAATTGCATCAACTAACTTCTTTTCTTTTGCCTGTTCGGCTGTAAGCCATGTTTCATGCTCCATCATATTCAATGCTTCATCTTCGCTCATTCCAGTCTTCGTTGTATATGCGCTACAAAGTGCCTTATCTGCCGTCCGTAAAACTTCCGCCGTATGCTCCATTGCACTATGATTTCCCCGTGCACCAGTCGACACACAATGTACCATCATAAGCGCTGTTGGTGACATCTCGCAATATCCTGCCATTGCCACAATCGATGCTGCGCTACACGCTTCTCCCGTAATATAGATTTTTACATTCTCACAGCTTCGAAGCATCGTGTAAATTTCACTTCCTACATCAATCACCCCTCCTCCGGAGTTGATATACACCTCGATTTCATCTCCCGGCTGCGCGGTATCCAATACTCTTTTGACATCTTCCGGACAGGTGCTGTCTGCTTTGAAGAAATTGTAGAAGAATTTGTAATCGTTTGGAATCATAACTCCTCTAATGTCAATTCGTTTTTTCAATCTTTTCACCTCCTCCATACATATCTAAATATGCGCTTTTTAAGATTTGTCCCATAAGATTTGCCATTTGCACATAGTTTTCTTGGTTCATTTTACCCAAGCACTCTTCCAGCATATTCACAACCTGCGTATCCAATCTTCTGATTGGCTGGTCTCCTCCCGGCAACGGTGCTAAATTCATTGTTGCTCTCCATTCATTCGGTGTCATTGCACCTCTGTCTACCATCGCCTGAAATGCAAGTTTTGTCGTTAAACTAGCACACTGCAGATTGTTTGCTTCAAATACAATTCGGTTTCCAAATCCTCTTTCTTTTCTCGAGAAAATCCCTATCGTATACGTTTGATACAACTGTATTACCACAGGTTCTACTTCCGCTTCATAGTATGCCGTCCATTCATTCTCTGTGTAGTCACTCTGTACAATCTTCTTGTTTGTGTTGAAGAACGAATAAATTCTCTCCACTGTTCTGTCTGTCACTGCTGCGTTTGGCACATAATCTTTTGGTTCAATTCGCTGCACATTGGCTTTTGCATCTACACCTGCTGCCCCAAACGTATCCGTTTCTACCGCAAGATAGTTTTCTACAAATTTTTCTACATTTTTCTTGACATCTTCATCTCTCATAGATGCTGTAAACGTCAATAACCATCGAACTACACTACTATTTTTGATTGCCTTTACAATACTTCTATCAATGGTCCCGATAACTTCCATCATCTCCGCTAATGCAGGTGCAGGGCTTTCTCCAAATAAATCATTTTCGTTGTAATCCTGTCTGAGATGGATAATATCCGAATATCGAAACACCCCCGCCTTTCCATTTCTGTATGTAAATTTTAAAAATAATTCCCCTCTCTGATTGTATTTTGTCTCTGCTGATACACACGGTACAGGATATAGCTGTACTGGTTTCCCATTTTCATCTCGTACAATCAATATGAATGCATTGTTATTTAGGCAAAGTTGATTTGCTACTTTTTCCTGCATCTGTTGAGCAGTCATATATGGGTTGGGTTCCGATAGTAAAAAGCGTATATTGGCATCTGGATTTACCTTTAGTCCTCCATTCGCCGGATCGTCTCTGATATGCTTTCCAACTAACTTCCCAATCGCTTTTACTTTTGGCCGGATACATGCCCTGACAATATCACTTTTGTACATTTTTCCGTCCCATGCGTAGTAAAACTCTCCCAGTGTTGTAACCATTTTCAACACTGTATTTTCAGCTTTTGATTCTCCCTGATTCTTTGTTGGCTCTCTTTTCCGAAATAATCTCATAACTCCTCCTTAAATTACGCTTAGATATTCATTCATTTTTTCTTCCAGTACAACATAAGCATCTAACAAAGCTGCTGTTCCATCGATTCGTCTTCTTTGATTGCTTGTCTTGTGCGGTTTTATATTGTCATTTTTATCAATATCTACCGCTGTATTGCACAAGCACCATCTGTCAATCGGATTATTGTTGTAATTTATCAATTTCGCCTGCAGGTCTGCTTTCATATTTTTCATCGGAGCAGATAAAGTCTGTTTTCCCTGTCTTACCGGTATCATTACATTCTTCCCAAATTCCATTTCCATTTCATCTACCCAATACACCGCCGACCATGCATCATATCCAACTGCATATATATAAATATCCAGTTCGTTCTGAACTTCTTTAAACCACTCTGTAACATACTTTGGATGATTCTTATTTCCCGGACATGTCCTTACATACCCTTTTTGTATCCATATGTCATATGGTATTTTATCCTCTATCACACGCTTTTCTACCAAATCTTCCGGTATCCAGTACATTTGCAATACATAAATATGAGGATCTCCCGGTACCATAAAGATTACTTTTGCCGCCGTAAGGTCTGTTGTCTCTGACAAGTCCGCTCCTCCGATTCCATATCTTGGATTCAGTTCCTTTAGATTATAAGTATCCTTATTATCCGCTTCCTCCAATGTCAGCCATGCTTCTGCCGTTGTCTCTGGTACATTAAAATCTTTACACAACAGATTCTTTACAAGCAATGAATTCAACTTTGCTTTTGCAACTTTCGCCTCAAGCTGGTCCAGTCTTTTAATTGTTCCCAGCCCCGGATTTGCCTTGATGTATGTTTCTGGATTCGTCCATTCTTTTCGGTTATCCAGTTCATATATCAGTGCAAGTAAATGTTCGTCCTTGTAACCTTCCGGGTCTTCGAATCCATTTATCACATTCTCCGCCTCATCATATTTCCGGTCGAAGACATGTTCTCTCACTGTTCCAGCTGTTGTTGTGATAAAAATCAAAGGTTCTTCTCTTGCACTCGTACCGTCCACAATTACGTCATACAGATTATCGTCTGTCCACGCATGAATTTCGTCCATCGTTGCACAATGTACATTCAATCCATCTAATGTCTCCGAATCACGTCCGAGCGGTTTGAAAAAGCTATCGTTGAACTCTGCAGTTAATTCCGCAACAAGAGGTTTGTTTCGTTTTAGCAGCACTCCGCTCTTTTTCACCATGCGCTTTGCTTCCAACCAAATGATTTTTGCTTGATCTTTTTTGGTAGCAACCGCATACACTTCTGCTCCCGGCTCTCCATCTGCCATCTGCATATACAGACCGATAGCAGCTGATAAAGTGGACTTACCGTTTTTACGTGCCACCATAAGCAGTACCTCTCGGTATTTCCTCAAGCCTGTTATTTTATGTACAATTCCGAATGTGGCTGCTACCAATGCCTTTTGCCATAGTTCCAAAATAAAAGGTTGGCCACCCATTTTGCCTTTACTGTGTTTGCAATAATTTTCTATAAACTCAATCGCATGATTCGCTCTTTCTGAGTTATATTCCCATTCACTTTCCGGATCATCTAAAAAACGAATAATTTCTTTGTACATCCGGTATACTTTCCAGCTTGTGTTGATCACACAATACTGTTTTTTCAGACTGCTCCGTTTTTCTATTTTCTTTTCAAGTTCTTCTTTTCTTTGTACCAAAAAAGCAGAGCTGACATTTTCCTTCAACTCTGCTTCCTGTATCTCTGTTTGTAATTTTTCTATTTCTGCAAATAACGGTTTTTCTTTTATCTTCTCCCAATACTCTCTTATCGGATTGTAGTTTTTCTCATAAATAATTTTTCTAGCTGCGTTCATTATTTCATCCGCTCCCGCAAGAAATCATCAAAACCATCATTTTCTTGCATAGGCTTTTCCGTTTTAGGTAAACACTCAACCAATATTTTCATTGCTTGTGTTTGCTTCTGTGACATTTGCAGATATAGCTGTGCATCTGGACTTTGCTTTGTGCCATATTGATTTTCTCCATTCTTGTATTCCACCGTTGTCCCATCCCTTATGATCGACTCCCTTAAATCTTGCATTGTAATTGTTAAAAAAGCTACGTCTTCTATCGTTGCAAATACCAATTTCTTTTTATTTTCATCTATTTTTGAGAACAATCTTTTTAATCTTCGCACCTCTTTGTCAATCCGTTTCTTTTTCTCTAAATACTCCGCAACGCTGTCAAATTCAGCCTCTCTTCGTCTTTGCTCTTCTTCAAATTCATCATAATCTATCAAGATACCACACCCCCCTTATGATAACCTGTGTGTTAAATGAATGAGGACTCTCGGTCTTCCGCCCTAAAAAATATTATTATTTTAAGGGGGGGCTTGACATATTACGTTCCCCTCTTCATCAAATTCTACTCTCACAAGTCCGTTAATTTCCTCTTTCTTATCCTCTTTATTGTGACAAATATGACAGTCGTATTTTAAATTCTTAAAGCTTAGTGCGATGTCTGTATTATTTATGTTGCTTGGTGTCAATCCTACTTTGTGATGTACTATATATCCTGGTTCTTCATGACATGTCTCGCACATCCCTCCATCTATCGCTTCTCTGTGCTTAATGTATGCTTCTCTGCATTTCTTCCACATTTTTGAATTGTAAAATCCCTTTGCGAATTCTTTAGCCATCTTCTTGTATTCCTCTTATCTAAAATAAAAATGACAACAGACTGCTGCCTGCTGCCACTTTGAATCTCTTATCTGTTTTTTTCGACGCTATCATAATAACACATAAAGTTGTCCCCTGAGTGCGGTTCTTTTTAAATTTTATTTGACAGCAACCAGTAAAATTTCCTTCGTCGGTTGTAATACATATCTTTTCCGCACGGCATACCAAGAACTTGACTTAGGTATTTATACGTTGCATAGTCCGTCGTAACACCCTTTATTATGTATTGGTATATATCCGGATCAGCTTCGATTGCTGTTTGTTCTATTAGTTCGCACTTTCTCTGTAAATCTGCTCTTCTAATCGCCAAGCTCGCTGTCGCATCTCCATTTCCGTGACTTGTCGGCATGTCTGTTACTTCAATACTTTTTACTGTGTCTGTCTTGTATTTTAGTTCGTCTTTCCATTCGTTGTATTGCATGCAAAAGTGGTACAGCTCTAAGAATCTATGTTTGCTTACATCGTATTTCTTCTCGTTTATCGGTCTTACTTTTCCCACTGGCACCACCTCCCTTAAGTCTCGCCTCGTAATCTTCCTCGCTATCAAAAAATATTTTCATATTCTTCCTCCTTATCAGGTAATAGCCACACCACAATCACAATCATCACAAATATAATTGTTCCGCCTAAATCTCCAAACAGCTCTATTGTTCCGATTGCTGTTAAAACCCATACGGCTACTCCGATTACATCCCGGATAAAATTACTCACTTTTTGTTTATTTAAACGCACTCTTTCTTCTTTTGTGTGCATGTCATATGATGTACACTTCTTTTTTTCTTGTGCTATTTTGCACACGACTGAGCACTGTTCTTTTTCCTCACACTCATAACAACATCTATCATCATCATATTTCAAACATGTATATCCTTTACATCTTCCCATTTTTATAATCTCCTTAATTTTTTAACTTTTTTCGAAAAACAGCGTTAGTTTTTCTCGGTTCGAGTGTATATATAGTAGAGGAGAAAATAAGTTTGAGGTCGGGGCAACGGCACTTAAGACCGTGCTCCGCTGTCCTCTATAAAAAGTCCTCTATGCTCATCTGACCTGGTATGTTTTCATCTTCCATCCACCAAAGGAACACTTCTTCTCCAGACTTCCATTTGCATTCTTTTCCGCGTCTTTTACGCTCTTCCAACATCCTGTCAAATGCGTGGATATACAGTTTCTTGTATTCCGGAAAATCCGCAAATTCCTTGTAACGTTTCTTGCTTGCCATTGGGCAACCAATACATCCAACTCGATCATATCCGCATTTGTACAAATCACATACTTCTATATGTTCTGATTCTATGTACTGCCAAATATCTGAATGCGTCCAGTCGATAATTGGATTTACAACCATTTTATTCTGTTGCATACAAAGCTCACCCATTCGTCTCTTTGATCCGTTATCGTTCATAAGCATAATAGTAGAAAAAGTCTCATTCTCATTGTAGCTTTTCCCAAGCTTTTCAAATTCTCCTCTTTCCGCTCTTTTATTCGATTCATCCCACCTTACTCCTGTTGCGATGTATCTATTTTGGCATCCTGTCTCTTTCAAGACAGAGCAGCAATATCTCACCATTCTTGTAGGTGGCATAAGTTTTTGTGGTATCAATTTCCACATACTTGTTGGTTTTCCTTTGTATGTCGGCATTTCGATTTCGCATTTAATTCCTTGTAATTCCAATTTTTTTAATACTTCTCTGATATGGTATACTGTCTGTGGCGCATCTGCCGTAGTATGGCTGTTATGTACCTCAAACGGGATTCCGGATCTCTTAAATAACTCAAGTATTACATCCGAATCTTTCCCACCGGAATATGTACAGATAAGAGGCTTTCCGTAATGATGCAAACTCATTTCAGATGCCATCTTGATTCGTTCTATCGATTTTTGCTCTTTATCCATTTTTTTCTAAAGGAATCTGACATGTCTTTCCCGGCCGGGGATTCGGTCTCCTTTCTAAAATTTTCTACTCCACTTTCATAAATTTGTTCATAATATGTTCATTTCCTGCTGCCGGAAGGTCTTTCTTAGGCTTGTACGGTTCAGGAAGTGGTCGCCAAGCGATTACTTTTTTATTTACAACACATTCTTTTTCAACTTTCCATTTTCCGTCCAATGTATGCGATGTTGTAGTTTTGCGTGTACCGTCCTCTAGTTCGATTGTCACATTAACTTCATCAGACACCTTTTCAAACATAGCGTTATTCCACATATGTGTTCCTTTTAATTTCGCAAACATCGACTTATGCTCTTCCGGCAATCCGTCCTCTACTGGAATCCAACCGTCATTATCGTTTCTCTTTTTAAATCTCAGATACTCCTCCATAGCGACTATGCTTTTCTTCAATACGACTATGTTTTTTCTACACCTTGCGTCGTCAGAATATTTTTTGCTTCCAATAAAACTCCTTATGTTATCGATTCTGTGTAGACATTCCGCAATATGCTCTCTTATTTTTTCTTCCGTATCATCTGTGTCAGTCGCACCGCCCATGTGCGAACGGATGATTTCTTCTGCATATTTTAACCCCGATACTCTATTCCGAATTTCATTGATACTTGCTTGACCAACTTCGAATAGTGAATTGTATTCAAGCGCTTGTTTTTTCTTTTCAATCTCTTCCAAAATCTTCTCTAATACGTTCATCGCTATTACCTCCATTTATTTTGATATCCATTTACATTCGACACAGAAAAATCCAAAGCCATACTCTTCCAAATTTTCTTTTGCGTTTTTGTTTAGATGCTCGCACCTTTTTTTGGCTTTCTGTTCTGATGTCCATACCGAATCTATGTGATAACATTCGTCATTGTTGTTGCAAGGGCAAATGACTATATATACTATTTTCACCACTCCATCTCCAACAAATTATCAGCTCTATACTGCGGCAGTTCATCTATTTCCCTTGCCATGCATCCGTAACAAAATCGGATAACCTCTTTGGTTTGTTCATCTTTGTAGCACGCCAATGTTGTTTCCATGTCTTCTTTCAATGCATCCATCACTTGACTTTTTATTAAATACCCCATATCACTCCACCTCCAACAGCTCAAAATATTCTTCTAAGTGTGCTTTTGTAATCTCCAACCACGAACCATCATCAATAGAGTCAAGATGAATTTCTCCACCAATAATTGTGTGGTCGCTATCGTTAAACTCATAGATTTTCCCTTTGTCAATCACAACACTACTGTTTTCAATCAGGAATCCATCATCATCATATTTATCAACACAAAATGATTTTTTGCACTTGTATCTCTTCATCACTCCACCTCCTGACACTCGTCAAATTCCGGATCAGAATCCGGAAATACGCATCTATCATCGCTACTATCGCATACGCCTAACATATGTGCAGTTCCTCCCATTCCTACGTAATTTGTCAAAGCTCCGAATTCCTCGTTTGCTTTTTGAATTGCTTCCGTTTTATCGTTCGCTTTAACGTGCATGCTGCAAACAACTGTTGCATGCCCTATCACTTCGTATTCTTTCATATCTACTCACTCCAATCTAATCTCTGTCCGCACTCGTCGCAAAACCTCATCCTGTTACTTACGCCACAGCCACAGTTAGGACATTTGCCAACTACTTTATAAATATTTCCATGAAAATCTTTCAATCCCTTAGTCTTAATCGGTTTCTTCGCCGTATCACGTTCTTTTAACTGCTGCACCTGCTCCGGATCCAAACCTGTATCTTCGTATTCCGCCAGTCGTTGTACAAGTTCCTCTTTCTTATTCGGAGACCAGTATCCCTCTTTTATTCCATTATTCCGCTTATGTGTTAATCTACTCATCCTCAATCCTCCTCTTCCGTATTTCTACAATCTTCTTAAATCGCTCCCTGTTCCCCATATTCCGACTATTCTGATTCACCATACAGCATACCTCTGTCCATTCTGCTGCGAATTTCTCATAGTCTTCGAGGGAGTCGAATCTGCCTTTTAATAATTCCGTTCGCATCATTTATCCTGTCCTTCTTTCTAGGTGTTTTTCATGCATCGCATTCACTACCTTTGCCAGTTCCCAATTAATGCCCTCGCACACATTGCTCATTAAGACACTGTCTTTATTCTGTACAAGCAATTGCTGGCATCTTTCCGAGTAAGCATTAACATCATGATCTCTTGTGTATTGCCGGAACGAATTCCAACATGCATTATATAGCGTCTTTATTCTCTCATCTAATTCATCTATGTCCACATTTATCCACCTTTCGTTACAGAAGATACAAAAATCTTATTCCAGTTACATTTTTTTGTATCCGCTGAATCCCTTGTATTTACTGCGTTTGTAAGCGTTTTTACATCTAGGTTACAAAGTTACAAGCACTTTTCCTATATAGAACACCCTCGGTGTATGGATTCCATTCACACTTTTTCTCTAATATATAGTGTAAAAAAGCCGTGTAACTCGTGTAACTTGTAACCGCTTATTAAAACGGCAGCTCTTCCCGTCCCTCGTCAACAGGCTTAAATCCGTCATTATCCATGCTTTCATCTATCTTCAACCACACGCATCTCGCAGCCGTTCCATTGATTTTTTTAACCTTCGTCTGCTGTCCTCCCTGTGTCTGAATCAAGCATTTCTTATCTGCCCATGATAAGAATGATTTCTTTGAAAATCCGCCTTCTCTACATATTTGATCGAATGCAGAGTTATAAAAAATTGCATATCCACCGTCTATCACTCCCCATTTCTCACAATTTGTCACAGTATCAAAGCGCTGGTTGTTCATTCCAACTTTGTCTTGTATAAAATGATAACACCTTTCATTGTCTGAAAGCTCATTTCGGTCTATTAGAACCTTTTTTGCATCTTCTATTGAAATGTATTGTCCGTCCTCAAAAATGTATTCTGTGGCGATTTTATCCGCCGTAAGGACAATTGCAAGTGACAGACTTTGTTTCTGCATTTTGTCGGTATTAAACAGCTTCTTTTGAAACTCTGCTTGTATTTCCCTAATGCGGTCTACTCCAAGATTCCTGATAATCTCAATGAATCTCTTGCCTGCAAACCCATAATTTTTCTTTACAATGTCAGCCGTTTTCTGTGGATTTTCATATACTTTTTCTCCACACTCTACCTCAAGGATCCTGTTGATTGCACCGCCTTGATTGACGTAGCTGTTCAAAGGTCGCTCACCATTGCAGATCATAACGTTTCGCCAACGGTTTTCCCGATTAATTCCAAGGTCCTTATTGGAACGGCTCTTCCCCTTTCCGGAACAGAGGTCATAAACAATTCCCTCAAAATTGTCTCTGATCCGCGCTGATGTTTTACTTGTATCATCTAAAAACATAGGTAAATGATTCAGCATATCCGCCTTCGCCTCCAGTGCAACGTCCGTAGTTTTAAAGTCTCCTATGTACCTGCTCTCATCAGGATTTGCCCAAACAGATGCTGCTACCATTAAAGACACTGTCTTTCCACCCTCTGTCTCGCCCCATAAGTCTACAAAAAACGGAAGTCCACCAAGTAAGTGCACAAGCACGCTCGCAAACGATGCAGCGAGAAGAAATTTCACTTCGATTCTTCCGCTTTTTCGCAACTCTTTCACGTGATCCAACCATGTCTCATAGTTTCCACGTTCCGAAACACTCTCAAACGTCTGTTTAAATCGCGAATCTCCATCGAATATAATGTCCGTGTCATAAGGGATAAACTCATTCTCTATCCAACCAAGTTTACTGGTAGAATACTGCACATCTATGTAATCATCGTTTCCATTCTCTACATCTGCAAGATATTTAACCAGTAGCTTTGCATTCTCAGAAGTAACTGCAATTCCTCTTCCTGACAATGCTACAATTTTACTTGCCGATGTGATCATAATCTTTGGAACTACAATTTCGTTCCATCTGCCGTTCCTTTTGTATGCAAGCTTTATCTGCTCTTCTCCTGTTTCAAGATTTTTTAACCGCTCTACTGGGAGAATTGGATGATAACACGCCACTTCTTCGATTCCACCGGATGTCTGAGCATATATCCCTGTGTCATTTGCAATCCAACCGCCACAAAACATGTTGTCGTACTTACCTGAAAAATTTGTGAAATTGTCAAGAGAGCACACCGCTCTTGTCTCTTTTTCCTGACGCTTCATCTCTCGATCTGCCTGATTATATCCCTTTATCATCTCATCGAAATCGGATTTAACACCAAGCGCTTTCGCCCTCCTTCCAAGCTGAACTTTTCTCTTTGAGTGTTCAATAGGGTCTTCAATTTCATACAGTTCAATGAAAACCTCATCGTCCAAAATGGAATCTGCATCCAGTTCATTCAATTCCTTCACGTCATCACCTCTTCTCTGTTCAATATCTCATGTATGTATAACTGATATTGTAGAGCATTGTAACAATCACACCATACATCACTGTAGGGTTCTGATTTCTTCATATAGTCTCTATAAATATCAATCAGTATATTATTAAGCTCTTTTTTTCTTCTTAGTTTTTCTTTAGTTTTTTCGCGTTGCGCTGCCTGCTTCTTTGCTTTGTAAACTGACAACCTTGAATGGAAAGTAGGTTCTTCATAAGTTCCGCCAAGACTATAAAACGCCGTCTTAAAATCACAATGATCCATCTGCTGTACGAATGAGAAGATATCCCCACTCGCTCCGCAGCCAAAACAATGATACGAATCTTTATAGATTTTCATAGAAGGTTCCCGATCGCCTTTATGGAACGGACAGGGAATAAACCCCGCCCTGTTTACCCGAAAGCCATAACTCTCCACTACATTCCTCATGTTATGTGATTGCTTTACTTCGTCCTTATTCATACCGTTTCTCCGAGTAGTTCAATGATTTTCTTTCCGGTATCCTTTTTCTCGCAAAATTCAAACCGGACATTATATCGGTCCCGGATTGTACAAAGAGATTTGTATAATTGATTCCCGTCCACCGCCTTGGCAGAGACAATATATTTTTCCCTCTTCCCGTTCACTATTCTCCACCGGACTTCATGCTTTCGTGGATTCTTCCAAAAATAAACATCTTCCAAGCTCTGTACATCCGGTCCATGCTCAATCAAAACGATCAACTGAATATTTGCCTGCATCGCCTTGATCAGCTCTTTCTTGAAACGTTCATGTTGCTGGCAGACATTTCCGCATAACTCCTGCAGGTTTTGTTTCCTATCGATAATCAGCCGGGGATTGTCTAAAGACATATAATCCCCAACTAATAATTTGCTTGAAAAATGATTTACGCCCTGCTCATCGAATGTCTTAATAATCTTTCTGATTGCCCGGGCTTTTTCCCTGCTGTCAATCTGTATATCCACAAAAATCACTCCTAACTAAATGGCAATTCCTCATCAATTCCGTCCGGAATATTCATGAATCCATCTCCTGCAGGTGTAGCACTTGGATGATATCCATTCGTACGGTTTTTATAAGCTTGCGTTTCTGACATATCCGGTACCTGTGCATCATTCACCTTGTCTGTAGATATAAACCATCTTAGAACTCGTTTTTCAATTTCTTTGCCATTGTAATAATCCATCTGCGGTCCAAATACACCACCAATTACCTTATTCTTAAACTGCTGTTCAAAGTTGTCTCCCCACTGTACTTCCATCTTGTTGGAATGCTCCACGCAAGTGATAAATGTTTTGAATGATCTGCTACAGTTTCCTTCAGCATCTTCTGTTAAGATGTATTGAGTTGCCTGATTCGGCCACTTCTTTTCCGGTCTGATATCGTCTCTGAATGCTTTTTCAAAATATCCCGGTTGCTTATCATTCTTTGCAAAATCGAAAGATACTTTAATCATATCTTTCCCATTCTTGGACTTCATTTCCGACACTTCCTTGATTACAAGATAGTGACCTCCAAGCTCTACTGGAGTAAACTCTCCTTGTGCTTGTGTGGTTTCAAAATTGTTAGGTTTCTGCATATTAAAATTCCTCCAATGCTTTAATTACTTCTACGATGTCGTTGTCAATCTCCATCTGCTCAAATGCTCCAAGTGGAGATTTTGCCGTGCTGTTATTCGCTTGTGTCTCAAATTTATATTGTCCATCCACACATTTGCTCAAAAGGACGGTCGTAAATTTGCTTTCAAGCACAATCTTGTCCAACTTTTTGCCGGATGTCTTAATACGAGTGAACATATAGCCATTCTCGTCATGATCTGTTTGGGTGTGAGCTGTAAAAATAACAGTTAAGTCATCACGATATTCATAAGCTTCATTCACTAGATCCCAAACACATGCTGCTAAATCTACCCACTTGTCGTATCCCTTCTCCTTACTCCGCCTCATCTCGTCAGCAACCATGAGACCGTTAATCGTATCGACAACAACAACTTTAATATGCTTCCATTTTTCGACTTTATCGATTTTTTGAAGCGTTTGCTGTACAACTTGCGCAAAGTCTGTCTTAATGTAATTCTGATTTTCAGAGTTATACTGTTCTCTCCAACCTTTCCAAGACAACCCTTTTTTGTCGCAATCTATATACATTGTCGTCTTTGGATCTAAATTTCTCATACTTGTTGTTTTGCCGGATCCTGATTCTCCGGCGATGCAAATCACCTTGCTCATTTATGATTCCTCCTTGTCATAAACCACTCTGTCTACTGATTCTAAAATGATTAAACTTGCAATCTCTTTCATAGAGAGAGTGGATTCGTTGTAGATTTCCACCAAAGCATTATAAGCCTGTGGAGTCAACCGGATAATCGCTTGCTCCTCTACCATTTTCTTCTTCCTTGCTGGAATATGTATCTTTCCATCACCCATTACACGCACTCCATTTCCTGTTCTGCGTCAAAGCAAAAAGTATTTTCAACTCTGCCCTTATGGCACTTTACCTCTGTTTTATTTTCTTTATTAACAACTTCGTCAACTTCGAAATTTACGAAATTGTCATAATCTCCGTATTCGATGCGAATCACATCTCCAACAACTAATTCTTTCGCTTTCTTATTCTTCATTGTTTTTCCCCTCTACTTCCTCTATTCCTAGAATCGCCAATACTATGCCTGCGTCAACATATCCCGCTGCGTTTGCATATCGTTCTACTGCGCGAATAGTTGCAGTAGCTTCTTCTGCTGGAATATCATCATTAAATTTATATTTTGCCATTTGACTTTCCCTCTCTTCTGTTTTACAATTTAACTGTGTTTTTAAACTTGTGCCCGAAAAAGGTCTGCAAACCTTGGGCACTTTTTTAGAATCCCATTGTAGTTAAAAATGCAAGGCATCTTCCAACCGCCATTCCAAATCCAAATATCGTAGCCACAACTGCTATGATTGCATATATCTTGCAGCATAACTCGGCTTTGAGCTTGTCCCTCTTTTCCTGTCGTATCTTTTTCAACATTGTTTGATTTCTCTTCTCTAACATCTCATTACGCTCAAGCAATTCATGATAATATGTAATCGCCTCCTGAATCTCCTTCATCTGCTCCTCTGTTCTAATTTCTTCCATCTTTCCTTCTCCTTTTCTTCGCCCTGTTTTTATTGCGTTTGTAACGCTGGTATTCTTTGTATGTCACAGTTCTTTCTCACCTCCCTTCAAGCCTACGAATTGCCTCTTCTCTGCTAATCTCGATATATCTTGCCACTTCGGTTATTGTAGCTTCGTATCTGTGCTTCTTCGGTCCGGTTTTAATAACTCGACCAAATTCCCAAAAACCATTTTTCATATTGTAACGAACTTTATTTTTGTCGCACCCTACTATTTTTGCGATTGCCGGTGCTTGTATGATTTCGCTCACGCTTATCACCTCCTACTCTAAGAAATACTCAATGCTTACTCCGAAGTAATCAGCTAAGGTTTTTATTTTGTCAATCTTCGGCGTGTACTCTCCATTCTTCCAACTAGACAAGGTAGCCGTTGATATCCCCGTATCCTTCGAAACTTGGTAAGCTGTTTTGTTTGTTTTATCTAATAAACCCGCAAATTTTTCGTACAATTTTACACCTCCTAAAATCAAATTATTAATTGACTTTATCTAAGGTTTCTTATATAATCAAAGTACCACCTAAGTTATTAAAGAAACCTTAGAATTAACTTAGTTATCTAAGCTATACTCGTACTATAGCATAGTTTTCTATGCTTGTCAACAATTATTAGCATAGTTTTCTAAGTTATTGATAGAAAGGAACAACTATGTATGATATTTTTGAACAATTATTAAAAGAACATGGAGTTACAGCATATCGTGTAGCAAAAGAAACTGGCGTAACAACTGCCACTCTAACGAGTTGGAAACAAGGTAAATACACACCTAAGCCTGAAAAATTACAAAAAATTGCTGATTATTTCAATGTATCATTATCATATTTAATGACAGGGCATGAAGATGTTGAGTTATCTTCAGATTCTCCAACGCAGAAAAAGGCTCTCACTACCCGAGATACTAAGGAAATAACCGAAATGTTGAATAATATGGAAAGCTTACTTCAACAAGACGGTCTCATGTTTGACGGAGACCCAGCTACACCGGAAGCGATTGATTCCATATTGTCTGCCATGAAAATCGGAATGGAGATGGCTAAGCAGAAAAACAAAGAAAAGTACACACCTAAAAAATATAAAAAGGATTGATACTTATGGATATTAAAAAACGAGTGAATCAAATTGTCCGAAAATACGGCACAAGAAATCCACTCGAAATTGTTGAGAAAATGGATATGATTTTAGTACGATATCCATTGGAAGGTGTTCGTGGCTTCTATCACTACTTTCAGAGAAATCATATTATCTATGTTGATGATAGACTTCCTGAGCATATAATTCTATTCGTTATCGCCCATGAACTAGGGCATGTATTCCTGCATAAGAATAACAATGCAATATTCATGGATACAAGAACGCACTTTGTCAAAAACAAATATGAAAACGAGGCGAATCTTTTTGCTATGAATTTACTTATAAGCGATGAAGATATAGAAGAACATCTTGAATATACAACATCTCAGCTATCACGTCTTTTCGGATATGAAAAAAGTTTGATAGAATTGAGACTAAAAAATTTTAATTGATATAACCGCTACGGCGTTATATAAAGGGGTGGTTCCCCTTGGATGTGAGCTAAAGAGAAGGAGAGGAAGAAAATGGGATTACGATTCAGAAAAAGCATTAAAATTGCGCCCGGATTGAAAATCAATTTAAACAAAAAGAGTATCAGCGCAACTGTTGGAACAAAAGGTGCTCATTACACTGTAAATTCAAACGGAAAAAGAACTGCATCTGTAGGGATACCTGGAACTGGTATTTATTACACAAAGTCAAGCGGTGACCAAAAAAGTCAAACAACCGCAAACAATGATGCAGGTAGCTCTTACAGTTATTCGCAGTCTGGTGGACTGGAGCCAAACAACAATAGGGATAATAAAAAATGGTATCAAAAAACAGGTTGGATTATTGCATGGTTAATCTTATTTTTCCCGGTTGGATTGTTCCTAATGTGGAAATATGCAGATTGGAAGAAGCCTGTCAAAGGAATTATTTCTGCTCTATTCGCTTTTATAATTATCGGAGCTGCATTATCTCCAAAACAGTCACTTGAAAGTGCAAAGCTATCCGCCGATACCTCAAAGGCATACGACATAAAACAAGAGGTACAAATAAAATCTACTCTTACTCCATCTGATTACACTGTGCCGGATACCGCTTACAAAACATCCGGCGGAAAAATGAAAATATCTGATGGGAAAATATATTTCTCGGCTGATAAAGCTGGGACATACGAAATTTGGCTAGATTATGAGGGAATCAAAAGCAATAAAGTAGGAATCAAGATAGAGGATAAAAAGGCTATCGCCAAGAAGAAAGCCGAAGAAGAAGCTAAACGAAAGGCCGAGGAAGAAGCTAAAAAGAAAGCCGAAGAAGAAGCAAGAAAAAAGGCTGAAGAGGAAGCTGCTAAGAAAGCCGAAGAAGAGCGAATTGCGGCCGAAAAAGCCGCTGCTGAACAGGCTGAGCAAGAAAGGATAGCTGCTGAACAGGCTGCTGCTGAAGAATCTCGTATAACAAACGAACAACAAGCGCAGTCTACTGAGGAGACAGTATATTGGGTATCCGAAGGAGAAGTATACCATTCGAGCCAAAACTGTCGAACATTGAAACGTTCTAGCAATATTCAAAGCGGAACAATTTCGGAAAGCGGAAAATCAAGACCTTGTAAAGTTTGTCACTAAAATTTAAAAACCGCCCCTGCACCAACAGGAACGGCTCACATACACCCGAAGATGTACACACATTCTGAACAAATATATTGTATCATCTTCGGAAACAGTCTGCAAGTGGTTCTTTCCAAAATGGAAATAGCCATAGGCTGTTATTTTAATACTCAAAATCAAGAAAGGAAGATGAATATGCCAAGAAGAAAGAAATATCCCAAACTCCCAAACGGTTACGGGCAAATTCGCTATTTAGGCTCTAATCGGCGTAATCCCTACGGTGTTTATCCTCCGGCAACAGAAGAATACCCCAATGGCCAAATGAAGCCACAGAAAGCACTCTGCTACGTTCCTGACTGGACAACAGGATTTGCAGTCCTGACAGCCTATAGAGCTGGCACATACATACAAGGAATGGAAAAAGACATTGCTGCAATCGACAACAAGCAGAATGCAGATACTTTTATACAGGCGCTCCTTGCAAATTACAATCTAATGCAGGGAATCGAGGAAAAGCAGGAAAAAGGCAAGACGTTCGGGGAAATCTTTAAAGAATACTATTTAGACAAATTTAAGCTGGAATACGGACATAGTGGAAAGAAAAAGAGCATGGAGTACAGCATGATCGCAGCTTATAAGAACTGCGCAGAACTGCATGACAGGGAATTTATATCTCTTACGAAAAATGATCTGCAAAAAAACGTGGATGAGTGTAATCTGAAACACTCCTCTCTCGAACTGATCGTAACTTTATATCATCAAATGTACCGTTATGCGTTAGCGAATGACATTTGCGAAAAAGACTACTCACTATTTGTTACCATCGAGAAAGAGGATGATGACGAAAATGGAGTTCCATTTTCCGCAAATGACTTAAAAATATTATGGGAAAACAAGGATGATGAGATTGTTGAATTCCTGTTAATTATGTGCTACTCAGGGTTCCGCATTTCTGCATATGAGACAATAGAAGTAAATATAAAAGACAAATACCTCCGCGGTGGCGTAAAGACCGTTGCTGGAAAAGATAGAATTGTACCGATTCACTCTGCGATTTTTCCGCTCGTGAAACGTCGAATGAGGCACTATAAGAAACTGTTGCCTATCAGCACGGTCCAACTTCGCATTAAGATGTACGAAACATTGAAGCGGCTTGAAATTGAAAAGCATACTCCACACGACTGCCGGCACACATTTTCAGCACTATGCGAAAAATACGAAGTCCGGGAAAACGACAGGAAGAGAATGCTTGGGCATTCTTTCAAAGACATTACGAATAAAAAATACGGACACAGGGAGCTCGAAGACTTAAGGGAGCAAATCGAAAAGATACAGGTTGATTTGTTGTAAACGTGTTGTAAACCGTTTTGTTATATTGATTCATTTTTCGTTATGTTTTATTGCATTTTACAACTAAAAAACCGCATGGTTGACAGGTTTGTTTGCATTTTACTGTCAACCACGGGACTTTTAGAAAACTTGCAAAACTTAATATTCGTTTAATTTAAAAACCCGCACATCATTCCGATGTGCGGATCCTAATATCCTATAGCCCTTTTGCCTTTTTTACACAAGCTTTCATTGCTTCTATTACACTGCCTGTGCCGCAAACTGATAAGCCTGCTGCCCCGGCATTCCATCCGCAACTGCTCCATCTGCCATTGCCTCAATCAGCATAAACACATATGCCGGCGAACTTCCACTGACAGATACAACCACATCCATTAAGTTTTCACTTAATACCTGAGCCATTCCAAATCCACTCAAAATATTACATATATAATCAAGCTCTTCTTTTGTAACTAAATCATTGTGGCAAACACCTGTGATTCCTTCTCCTACCAGAGCAGGGGTATTTGGCATCGTACGTACAAGTTTTACCGGTTTTGCAAATGCACCCGCCAGATATTCCAATGTCTTACCCGGTGCAATAGTAACAATAATCTGAGTTTCTGTAATCAGCTCTTTGATTTCTTTAATTACTGCATCATAAAACTGTGGTTTCACAGACAGAACGAGCACTTCTGCTGTTCTTGCAACCTCTTTATTGTCTGTAGTAACATGAATTCCAAGACTTTCTTTTGCCTGTCTGAGCCCCGGCTCATACAAGTCAGATGCAATCACTTCCTCCGGCTTAAAAATATTATTTTTTAAAATACCGCCAATCATTGCTTTCGCCATATTTCTGGCGCCTATAAATCCTAATTTCATAATCTTATTCTCCTTGCTTTTTAATTAAATGACTGCTCTGTTCTCTCAATAATCTCATCTTGAAGCGCTTTGCTCAGGTTACGGAAATGATCACTATATCCCGCAACACGCACAATCAAATCTTTATACTCAGGTAGAAATTAAACACATCTTTCATGATGTTATCTGCATAATCATCGTCATTTCCATTAATCTGTTTCTATTTTTATATCTCTTTAATAAAATTATTTTTTCTTTTAGAATCTAATCATATTTTGGACACATTTTTCTTTTATACTTAGAGTCAGATAGTTGATAGAACAACTATCTCCCCCCTCATAAAGTAATCATCTTCAGATTTGAAGATGTACACTTTACTCTCATTCCTTTAGATAACTATAAAACAACGAACCCCGTTAACCTTTCGGTTAACGGGGTTTCGCTGTTTACGGGCTTCCCCAGAATTTGGATTTATCACCTCAAACTATGTTTTCAGCATAACATACTTTTTCTCCCTCGCGGGATAAAAACTAACGCCAGAACTGCAACAAACATCGTTAAAATTTCCGCTCCTGGAACTGCAAGCCAGATTCCATTCATTCCCCAAAATTGTGGCAGCACTATCAAAAACAGCAACAACAACGCGAACGAGCGAAGGAATGTAATTCCTCCTGCAAAATATCCTTTCCCATAAGCCATCATACGTACTGCTGAGAAAATGTTAATTCCGGAAAACAAAAATCCCAAACCATATATCCGCATTCCGGAAACCGCCAGTGTATATACACTGCTATGTTTATCGGCAAAAAAAGATACACACATTGGTGCCAGAAAAAAAGTCAATGCATAAATTACAATCGGGGCAATACTGAAAAAACGATATGCATACCTCTCAAGAGCACGGCATACATCAAGTTTTTTATCTCCATATGCATATCCAAGCGGAGGTGCCATCCCCATAGAAAAACCGGAATAAATCCCAATAAACAAAAATTGCAGATACATAATAATGGAGACAGCAGCTATCCCATCTTCTCCGGCAAACGCCATCGCCGTTCTATTAAAAACAATTGTTGTGATCGCGATTGCCAATTGATTCACAAACTCGGACGTTCCGTTTATCATACAGTTAAATCCTATCTTGAAAGACAGTCCTCGAAATGTAAATTCCAAGGTATGTTTCTTCTTCACAAAATAGTAAAGTCCCATAGAAAAAGAAAGTAGCAGTCCTAAAATCGTAGCAAGTGCAGCTCCCAAAATCCCCATGTCCATACATCCCACAAAAACATAGTCCAATACAATATTTAGTAGACCTCCTGCAAGCGCCGTCAAAAAGCTGTAAGTGGGTGAGCCGTCCACGCGAATAAAATAAGTAAGCAGCTCTTTTCCAATGACAACAGGAGTACCGACAAGCCACCAAAAAGCATATGTTTTGCAATCACTCATCGTTAATTGTGTCGCGCCCAGTAATTCCAATAGCGCAGGAAGTTTTATCCAGATTAAGGCAGATACACCGCATCCAACCAACAGTGACAGCAGCATGCTGACAGAAAATGTTCTGTTTGCTTCTTCTTTTCTTTCCCCACCGATATGAAGCGCTGCAAGTGCACTCCCACCTGTTGCAAACGCCAGTGCAATTCCCGTCAATATATTTACAATCGGATACACAATATTGATAGCCGCTAATGCATTTGTCCCCACATAGGACGACACAAAAATTCCATCCACAATGGTATATACCGTATTAAACAATGCCGTCAAATACGTTGGGATAATAAACTTTAATAATTTTCCAAACCGCACTTCCTTCGCTGAATCAAAAATCAATAATTTTTCCATATGTTCCCCCTCCTCAGTGCTATTTTAAACCTTAAAGTAACTTGAAGGTCAACACAAAATATCTTATAATGAAAGAAAAATTATCAGGAGCAATCATCATGAAAAAACAATTTCACATTGGAGAGATTTCAGAATTTTTCAATCTGCCTGCTTCCACCTTACGTCACTGGGAAAGCACAGGGATTTTGACACCAAAAAAGAATCACGAAAATAACTACCGCGAGTATACGATAGAAGACTTTATGAATCTCTCCGATATTATTTTTTACAAAAGTCTGGGACTCCCGCTCAAACAGATACAAACGATGGAACAGTCCACCCCTGAAGAGCATTCCTTTTTATTACATGAAAAAATTGATGAATTAGTTCAGCAACAGCAAGAACTTCAGCACCGAATGCAAAAACTTCGCAATCATCTAAATGCTATAAATACTTTAAATGAGCTGAAATCCCATCCATTCACAGAAGTCGACATCGATACCGACTGTATTGTCTCTTTTGATTTAGGTGAAATCGAAAAACTCCGACAATATATTGAGAATCCGTATCTGTATTCTCGTGTACAGCATTCAGAACATATTCAGTCAGAGCTTCGGGGATTGACGATTCCGTCTGAACAGCGCTCTTTGTTTCCCGATACTCAGGTACTTTGGGAGAAGAGCAGACACCGTTACATCGCTTGTTTGATGAAAGAAGAAGTCACGGAAGGATTTCCTAATAATTTGTCTCAACTGCTGTCGCAGATTCAAAAGACATACCGCACCGGTTTTATAATCAGCCGATTTTTATTGCGTGCCAAAGAAAATGGAAAGCTCTATGACTTTTACAAAACATTTGTTGAAATTGAGGAGGATTCTTATTTATGTTAACATCACTTGCATTTATTTTTCTCGTAGGTCTTGCTGCCGCAGCTATTTGTCAGCAATTAAAGCTACCCCGTATTATTGGAATGCTCATCACCGGAATCATTCTAGGTCCATATGTTCTTGACTTGCTTGATCCTTCTATTTTGTCCATTTCATCCGAGTTACGGCAAATGGCTCTGATCATCATTCTGTTAAAGGCCGGATTGTCATTAGATCTGTCTGACTTAAAAAAAGTCGGGCGTCCCGCTGTTTTGATGTCATTTGTACCTGCAAGTTTTGAAATACTCGCTTTTTTCCTTTTTGCCCCTCATATTTTGGGGATTAAACCGATTGAGGCAGCTGTCATGGGAGCCGTTCTCGCTGCAGTATCTCCTGCTATTGTCGTGCCACGAATGGTCCGCCTGATGGACCAGAATTACGGTACAGATAAAAGTATTCCGCAGCTTATCCTTGCCGGTGCCTCCTGCGATGATATTTTTGTCATCGTGCTGTTTTCCACATTTTCCAATATGGCCCAAGGTGGAAATGCACATCTGATGGATTTTGTCAACATTCCGGTTTCCATCTTGTTCGGCATCGTACTCGGTGGCATTACCGGGTATCTGCTCAGTTTATTTTTCGAGACAGCATATGCACACAAGCATTGTGTCCGAAACAGTATGAAAGTGATTATTGTATTAGGAATTTCTTTTTTGTTAATGGCAATTGAAACGTGGATGAAAGACATTGTATCTATATCCGGTCTTTTAGCTGTTGTAAGCATGGCATGCCTGTTAAAAATTAAAAGCACCACTTTTGTTTCCAAAAGACTTTCTGATAAATTTGGGAAATTGTGGCTCGCCGCAGAAGTCATTCTGTTTGTTTTGGTCGGAGCTGCTGTAGATATCCGCTATACACTAAACGCAGGCGGCGCTGCCATTCTCATGATACTGGTTGCACTTCTATTTCGTTCTGTCGGAGTTGCGATATGCCTTATCCGGACAAGGCTCACAAAAAAAGAACGGTTATTCTGTATCCTTTCCTATCTTCCAAAGGCTACCGTTCAGGCTGCTATTGGCTCTGTTCCGCTTGCTATGGGACTCCCTTGCGGACAGATTGTCCTTTCCGTTGCAGTTTTAGGAATTTTAATCACTGCCCCGCTTGGTGCCATATTGATCGATGGCACTTACAAAAAACTACTTTGCCAATCAAAAAATAAGAAATAACTGAACGTTTTCATTGATTCTTCAAAAACTGTTCACATTTTTCTTACTTTTCTATCACACTTTTTACACAAAAAGCCAGTATACTAATAACCATAAAAGATATTAATCTTTTTATATCATTTTCTTTTTCATAATTGCCGGTCATAAGACCGGCTTTTCCTCTGTTTATCCCCTTTTTATATACAACATAAATCTTCTTAAGATTAACTTAATAAAATTTCCTTTTCTTTTAGAATCTAATCATATTTTGGACACATTTTTCTTTTATACTAAAGTCAGATAGTTGATAGAACAACTATCTCCCCCCTCATAAAGTAATTCATCTTCGGGGTAACTCGAAGATGTACACTTTACTCTCATTCCTTTAAATAACCAAAAAAGAAAGCTGTTACAGCTTTCTTTTTTTGTCTATCTTTTTCGTTTTTCCATCCAAGTCAGCAAATCGTCAAAAACCAGACTACGATCCACTTCATTTAAAATCTCATGGCGGTCATTTTCATATAACTTCATAGAAACATCTTCTATTCCACATGATTTGTAATTTTTATAAATGTTTTCCACACTCTTTCCAAAGTTACCAACAGGGTCGTCTTTTCCAGCAACCAAAAATATAGGAAGTGTCTTTGGTATCTTTCCATTTTTTTCCTGATGGTTTACTGCCAGTATTCCACAGAACATCTGATAATAAGCGTTTACGGTAAACACAAAGCTGCATAACGGATCTTTTGCATACTTTTGAGAATTAACGGGATTCCTTGACAGCCAGTCCGAACCATTTGTCTCTTGTGAGAACTTCTTATTGAAACCGCCAAACGCCATATTGTTCACCAATTTACTGCGGTATTCCCAGCCTTTTCCAAAAGCAATAATACGACATAGCACTTTGCCGGCTGTAAGAAGCAGATTGGACTTGCTTCCAGTTCCCATCACAATGGCTCCCGAAATGCCATCCCCATATAATCCAAGATACTGTCGAAGCAGAAAAGATCCCATACTATGTCCCAGCATAAAATATGGTACATCTTTATATTTTTTCTTCGTTATCTTTCTCAAATGGTGAATATCTCCTATCACGTAGGTATTTCCTTTGGATTCATGAAAAAATCCAAGCTTATCTTTTGACGTGACAGATTTGCCATGACCTAGATGGTCATGGCCCACAACATAATATCCTTTTTCTGCTAGAAATCGTGCAAATTCATCGTAGCGGTCAATATGCTCCACCATACCATGGCACATCTGCAATACCGCCGCCACTTTCCCATCCGGTATCCACTCAATTGCATGAATCTGCGTGGCGCCGTCTTTGGATGGATAATAAAATTCGTTTTTCACTACTCTTTTGTTCATTTACATCATCTGCTATCTATCATGAATTCTTATATAATCTCTGTGCGGACACAATGGTTTATAAGCCGGACGGATGATCTTATCCACATTCTTCAGCTCTTCTAACCGGTGTGCACTCCAACCTACGATACGTGCTGCCGCAAAAATCGGTGTATAAAGCGCTTTTGGAAGCCCAAGCATTCCATATACCAAACCACTGTAAAAATCGACATTTGCGTTAACACCTTTGTAAATTCTACGTTTTTCCCCAATCACTTCTGGCGCCATATGCTCTACCATCTCATACAAAGCATATTCTTTTTCGCAGCCTTTCTCCGTTGCAAGCTGCTTTACAAATTTTTTAAAGATATCTGCTCTTGGGTCAGAAACAGAATATACTGCATGTCCCATTCCATAGATCAGCCCTTTTTTATCAAATGCTTTTTTATCAAGCAGATCTTCCAAATATTTACGAACTGCATCCCTGTCTTCCCAGTCTGACAAATGTTCTTTCATATCTTCAAACATCTGTGTCACCTTAATATTGGCGCCACCATGCTTTGGCCCTTTCAAAGATGCCATCGCTGCCGCCATAGTCGAATAGGTATCTGTTCCGGATGAAGTTACAACGTGTGTCGTAAAGGTCGAGTTATTTCCACCGCCGTGATCCATATGTAATACTAATGCCATATCCAGAATCTTTGCCTCTAATGGTGTATATTTCCGATCTTCACGAAGCATCATTAAAATATTTTCCGCCATAGACAGTTCTTTTAATGGTGCATAGATATATAAATCTTCACCTCTGCGATAATTGTAAGCATGATAGCCATATACCATTAACATCGGGAACTGGCTGATCAAATTCAGACACTGGCGCAGAACATTCGGAATCGATGTGTCATCCGCTTTTTCATCGTAAGAATACAGATTCAGTATAGAGCGTGACAAACTATTCATCATATCTCTGCTTGGTGCTTTCATAATAATATCACGCACAAAATTCGGTGGAAGTGTTCTTCTCTCTGACAATGCTTCTGTAAATCTCTTCAGCTGCCCTTCTGTCGGAAGTTCCCCGAACAACAGCAGATATGTCGTCTCTTCAAATCCGTAATGTCCCTCTGCCAAAAATCCATTCACCAGATCCTTGATATTGTAACCCCGGTAATACAAATTTCCCTCACACGGTACTTCCTCACCGTCTACAATCTGAGATGCACAGACATCAGAAATGTTAGTCAGCCCGGCGAGAACACCCTTTCCGTTGACATCACGCAGGCCTCTTTTTACCTGATATTCTGTATATAACTCTTTTTCAATTGCATTGCTTTCTTCACACAATTTTGCAAGCTGCAAAATCTCTGGTGTAATGTCAAACAATAACTCGTCTATTGAATTTGCCATAGCCATTCCCCTTTCCGTCTTTAAAGTATTGTAGTTTATTATACTAAATTGTAAATAAAAAAACAACAAATATATCATGAACGATTTCTTAAAAAAGAGACAAATTTTTGTAAAATTTGTCTCTTTTTTCAAAATATTCTAATTGCTCGTCGGAAAATATGGTCTCAATGCTCCCGCCACATTACTGATCGGCATCGTCTGAAGCCAAACGCGTCCAGGTCCCGTAATCACTGTATTAAACAGTCCCTCTCCTCCAAATACGACATTTTTTAATCCTCTGATTGTCTGAATGTCCATCTGGCAGCTTGGTGTCATCGCCGCAAGATGTCCTGAATCAATTACGATCTGCTGTCCCGGCTGCAGTTCATATTCCACTACATGACCATCAAACTCAGCAAAAACCGTTCCTATTCCAGACACCCTCTGCAAGATAAATCCTTCTCCACCGAACAATCCCGATGCCACTTTTTTGTGGAAATGAATCGACAGTTCCACACCTGCTTCTCCCGCAAGAAACGCACTTTTCTGGAAAATCATCTCATTTCCAGGTGATACCTGAAATGCCTTGATAGAACCCGGAAAGCTTGAAGCAAATGCGATCATTCCATTTCCGCCCTGTGCTGTGTAAGTATTTTGAAATAAAGCTTCTCCTGAAAATGCTCTTCCAAATACTTTTCCGATACCTCCGTTTGATGTCGTCTGCATCTCCATATTCGGTGACATCCACGACATTGATCCACGCTCTGTGATCATTTTTTCACCGGATTCCAAATAACAGATGACAACCGGTAATGTCTCCCCTTTGATTTCATAACGCATATGAATCCCTCCTTTGTGAAGTTTATAGCTGCTGATTAATTCTATCACTAAGCACTGCAAATTCCTGCAATGTCAAAGCTTCACCTCTCACACTCGGACCTTTTCCAAGACTTTCGATCGCAGTTGTGATCACTTCTTTCGGAAGATGAATCTCCGGCGAATTATTCAGTCCGTTGGCAAGTGTTTTTCTTCTCTGATTAAAAGAAGCACGGATAATCTGGAACATTAATTTTTCATTTTCAACCTGTACCGGCGGTTCTTTATGACGTGTCAGACGAATGACTGCCGAACCAACCTTTGGTCTTGGCATAAAACAATTCGGCGGCACATTCGCAACAATATATGGTTCTGCGTAATACTGCACAGCGAGGGAAAGTGCCCCGTAATCTTTGGTCCCCGGTCCCACCTGCATCCGATCTGCCACCTCTTTTTGCACCATGACAGTAATACTTTCAATCGGTACATGGCTTTCAAACAAGCCCATAATAATCGGTGTCGTAATATAATACGGCAGATTTGCTACCACTTTGATCGGCTTGTTGTCATTATATTCCTTTGCAAGTTTTGGAATATCCACTTTCAGCACATCGTCATTGATCACAGTCACATTGTCGTATGCCTGCAACGTATCCTCCAAGATCGGAATCAATGCTTTGTCGATCTCCACCGCCACAACCTGTCTTGCAGCACATGCGAGATACTGTGTCATCGTCCCGATTCCCGGTCCGATCTCCAGCACAAAGTCATCCTTCGTAATCTCTGCTGAACTGATGATTTTATCCAACACATGTGTGTCGATCAAAAAATTCTGTCCAAACTTTTTCTGAAATGAAAAATCGTATTTTTGTAATATTTCAATTGTATTTTGCGGATTGCCTAATGTTGGCTTTGTCATATATTTACCTCAAATTCTAAATAAATCTCTTCCATTTTTCTCTGTGCGGCTAACAACTTCATCGTAGCTGATTCCTTTGAGCTGCGCGATCTCCTGAGCGATATAAGGAATATTCAGAGAAGAATTGCGTTTTCCTCGATTCGGAGCCGGTGCAAGATACGGCGAATCCGTCTCCAGCAGAATCTTTTCCATCGGTATATCTGCCACAACTTCTTTGAGTTTCTTGCTATTCTTAAATGTGACAACACCTCCGACACCGATGTGAAATCCCATCTTCACATATTCCTGCGCCATCTCTTTTGAATACGAAAAGCAATGAATTACACCGCGAAGTCCTTTTGCATGCTGCTGCATCATCTCAAGCGTGTCCGCCGCCGCATCTCTGCTGTGAATGATGACCGGAAGGTTGAATTCCCGCGCCAGTTCAAGCTGCCTTTGGAACCATTTTTTCTGTATCTCATGAGATTCGTTATCCCAATAATAGTCAAGTCCAATTTCTCCAACTGCCACAACCTTATCTCTCTTGCACTGTTCTCTCAAATATGCAAATTTTTCCTCATCCAGTATTCCTACTTCATCCGGATGCACACCTACTGCCGCATAGATAAATGGATACTCTTGTGCCAATTGTACCACTTCTGTGCAGGATTGAAAAGTGGCACCGACATTAATAATCGTGCCAATGCCATTTTCCTGCATAGAATTTAAAAGCTCTGTTCTGTCTTCCTCAAACTGCTCATCATCATAATGCGCATGGCTTTCAAATATCATTGCTTCCATCTTATAAAATCTCTTTTCTTAACTGTTCCGGAGTCTTCTGTGACAATAATGCCGGCGCAATATCAAATACTGTCTTCGCCCCACATTCACCATTTGCGGAAAGTCTGTATGCCGCTCTTGCATAAGCAACTAAAACACTTGAAGTAAACTCCGGATTTGAATCCAGTTTCAAAGAATACTCAATCACATGTTTATTTCCTTCTCTTCCTGTCTCTCCTGTGCGGATCACAAAACCACCGTGAGGCATTTTGCTGTGATTTTCCTTTAATTCTTCTTCTGTGATAAATGTCACTGTTGTGTCATAATCTGCAAAATAGTTTGGCATTTCCTTGATTGCTTTTTCAATCTGTGCCTTGTCCGCACCTTCTTCCGCTACAACATAGCATTCACGCAAATGCTTCTGTCTTGTCGTAAGCTCCGGCTCACTTCCACTTCTTACTTCTTCAACTGCCGCTTCAATCGGTACTGTATACTGGATTCCGTTTTTTACTCCTTCTACACGACGGATCGCATCAGAATGTCCCTGACTTACACCTTTTCCCCAGAATGTGTAAGTGCTTCCCTGTACTAAAATAGACTCTGCGTAAATACGGTTCAGCGAAAACATTCCCGGATCCCAGCCAACAGAGATAATCCCAATATGATTTCCCTCTTTTGCTGCTGCATCTACATTTGCAAAGTATTCCGGAATCTTTGCGTGTGTGTCAAAACTGTCAATAATATTAAAGTTCTTTGCAATCTGTGGACCCATAACCGGGAGATCTGTCGCAGAGCCCCCGCACAGAATCATCACATCCACTTCTCCTTTCAGAGAAAGTACATCATCTAAATGCACCTTTTTCACACCTTCCGTGAGAATGTTTACATCCTCCGGATTACGGCGTGTCACAACCGCCACAAGCTCCATATCATCGTTACGCTCAATTGCAAGCTCCACACCACGTCCTATATTTCCATAACCTACAATACCAATTCTGATTTTATTCATTTTTCTGTTCTCCTTTCAACTTTGGGGACGTAGTAAAATTCAATTTTACTACGTCCCCAATTGAATTTTGCCCTGTCCCTTTTTGACTTTTACGTGAACTAATTTTAACAAATTTCCGCGCCTGCCGGCATTGTTTTTTCCGGTGTCATCAGCGCAAGGTTACCTTCTGCATCTTCTGCACACAAAAGCATACCTTCTGACAGAACCCCTGCAAGTTTTGCAGGCTTCAAATTCACAAGTACCATAACTTTTTTTCCAACCATTTCTTCTGCTGTATAATGTCCTTTGATACCTGACACAATCTGTTTTACCTGACTTCCGATTTTCACCTGCGAGCAAAGTAATTTTTTCGATTTTTTTACTTCCTCACAAGCGATAATCTCTCCAACCTGGAACTGCATCTTCATGAAATCGTCAAATGTGATCTCTTCTTTTGCTTCGATATCAATTCCTTCCTCTTCTTTTTCTTCCTCTACCGGTGGATGAAGCTCTTCCACTTTTTTTATCACTTCTTCCAAATCAAGTCTCTGGAATAAGATCTCCGGCTTATCTGTTACATTTCCGCCGTTCAACTGAGCAAGAATCTTTTCAGCTGTCTCCGGCATAAAGGATGACAATAATTCTGCTCCCTTAGAAATGCTGTCAATCAAGTTATAAAGCACTGTCTCAAGACGATCTTTCTGCGCTTCATCTTTTGCAAGTACCCAAGGCATTGTCTCATCAATGTATTTGTTGCAACGTTTGAAGAGATTGAAAATCTCTGTGATCGCATCTGCCACACGAAGTTTGTCCATCTTCTCCTCGACAGCTGCCGGAGTGCCGTCTACAACCGCCTTCAAGTCTGCATCTACATCCCCTGCTACTCCCTTGTCAGTCACGCTTCCGCCAAAATATTTATTTGTCATGGAAACTGTTCTGTTCACAAGATTTCCAAGTGTATTTGCAAGATCAGAGTTCATACGCTCTACCATCAGCTCCCATGTGATTACACCATCATTTTCGAATGGCATCTCATGCAGCACAAAGTAACGGACAGCATCCACACCGAACATATTCACAAGCTCGTCTGCGTAGATTACATTTCCTTTCGATTTACTCATCTTTCCGTCACCCTGCAAAAGCCATGGATGTCCGAAAATCTGTTTCGGCAATGGCAAATCCAATGCCATCAAGAAAATCGGCCAGTAAATTGTATGGAAACGAATGATATCTTTTCCAATCAAATGCAAGTCAGCAGGCCAGTCTTTTTTGAACTGTTCTGTGCTCTCGCCGTCACAGTCATAACCAATACCAGTGATGTAGTTTGTCAGCGCATCAAGCCATACATATACAACATGTTTTGGGTCAAAGTCTACCGGAATTCCCCATTTAAATGAAGTTCTCGATACACAAAGATCCTGAAGCCCCGGCAATAAGAAATTGTTCATCATCTCATTTTTACGGGAAACCGGCTGAATAAATTCCGGATGCGTGTTAATGTGCTCAATCAGTCTGTCCGCATATTTGCTCATTTTGAAGAAATATGCTTCCTCCTGTGCTGGTTGCACCTCGCGTCCACAGTCCGGACATTTCCCGTCTACTAACTGAGATTCTGTGAAAAATGACTCACAAGGTGTACAGTACATTCCTTCGTAGTGTCCTTTGTAAATATCACCTTGTTCATATAATCTTTTGAAAATCTTCTGAACTTGTTTCTCATGGTAATCATCTGTTGTACGAATGAATTTGTCATAAGAAGTATTCATCATATCGGCAATCGCCTTTACTTCCCCGGCAACTTTATCCACAAATTCCTTTGGTGAAACGCCTGCTTCCTCCGCCTTCAACTCAATTTTCTGTCCGTGTTCGTCAGTTCCTGTCTGGAAAAATACATCATATCCCTGACTTCTCTTGTATCTTGCAATCGCATCTGCAAGTACAAATTCATATGTGTTTCCAATATGCGGCTTGCCCGATGTGTAGGCAATCGCTGTCGTCATATAAAATTTCTTCTTGTCCATGTTCCTACTCCTTTTTGTATAAAAAATGAAACCCATCTTCCCAACAAAAGTTAAGAAGACGGGTCTGATACCGTGTTACCACTTCTCTTCGCTTATACTTCACAGTATAAACCTTATCAAGTATGCTCATACACCATACTCTGTCGCTGTAAAGGGCGATCCCTTTGTGCTTCACTAAAATCTTTCAGCTTGGCACACCGCTCAGGAGCCATCTTCGATATCTCTTTCATCGTCTCTTCTCAGCTTCATGAGACTTCTCTGTAAATGTCTGAAATATCTACTCTTTCCATCATTGCGTTTCCTGTTTTTAATGTTATTTCACATGTGAAAATCGTATCACAGGATTTTCTCGGTGTCAAGATTCCCATTTTTCTTTTTTATTACAGTTCGCACATCAGTCAATAGTAAATGGCGTGGAGTGAACTGTAGTCACACATCACTCTACTTCCAATACTTATCCAAGTACTTTTCTATTTCTTCTTGTGACAATGAGAATTCTTCCATCAAATTCTTCCTTGCCTGGTCTTTAGAAATATTACATTTCATGCAAATACGAATTGTTGCTTTAATCCCTTCAGCCAATCCCTCATTTAGTAAGTCTTCCCTCAAGGCTTTTCGAAATTCTTCTTCGTCATATTCTGTCAAAATCATATCTACGACCTCCGCTCGATTTTTTTGAAGTACATCTGCAAGAATTCCATTTTTAATACAATTATCCACTGCAATCTCCACTGACTTTTCAAACTGCATCCCCTCTGCAAGATACTTGCGGATTATTGCGATAAACTCTGCATATTCTCTCAATTGCTTACACTTTTCCATCAATTCTCGATTCTTCCCCAAATTAATATTAAGCACAACTGCTGTACATTCCAGTGCTGGATTCATTTCCCCTTTGTCCTCAATAAACAAATCACTCAACTTCAACTCCTGACGTTCCGGCTCCTTTTTTGTTCCATTGTAAAATACAATATACTGTGGGAACGGAATATGTAGTGGCGATGTAGAATACAATCGATATTTCACCGGCTCAATGTACTCCCGATACAACGATGAAAAATAGAATAAGCCACGCAACGGTAAGTTGGGACTGAACGAGCTCTGATGTTCATAAAGATTCATCACATCACCAATGATAAAGGACAGATCATTTTTCATCCCCATATAGACCACGTCTTCAATCGTTGTGATAGTTAAATCATCGGGATTCGTATAATTGCTGTCATTGATCGCATTGTAAAGCTCCAGCAAATCCTTTTTCTCATGGAAAATAACTCGGAATACCCTGTCTTTATACTTCTTATTTATCTTATGTTCTACCAAATGTTTTCCTCCTTTACATTTTATCAAATACAAATCTATGAATCAATGAAAAGAGCATACTTTCATAGGCGCCACCTACCTTTTTAATACAGAATAAACTATAACTTTTTCATAAAATACAAATCGGATTTCTTGTGACGAACGCCACGGAATTTTAGAAAATATAGAATGTTTGATTTGTAGAATTAATCATAGCACGATAAGTCCCAGATTACAATATTTTTGACCAAAAGAGATGCACCGACACAATGCATCTCTTTTTCCAATCTGATTACAATTCTCCTCCGTTTGTTTTGATCACCTGCTGATACCAGTAAAATGATTTTTTCTTCAGGCGTGCAAAGTCTCCTGTTCCGTCATCATATCTTCTCACATAAATCATTCCGTAACGTTTTGCATATTCTCCGGTAGATGCAGATACAAGGTCAATGCAGCCCCACGGTGTGTATCCCATCAGATCCACTCCATCTTCCACCGCAAGCTTCATCTGTTCAATATGCTGTCTGAGATAATCGATGCGGTAGTCGTCATTTACTGTTTGGTCCTCCTCCAGTACGTCTTTTGCCCCCAATCCGTTTTCTACAACCATCAGTGGTAAATGATATCTGTCACTTAAGTCATTCAACGCATAACGCAGTCCTTCCGGATCAATTTGCCATCCCCAGTCTGAGGCTTTCAGATATGGATTTAAAACTCCTCCGAGGATATTTCCCTCCCCGCTCTTTTCTTTTGAGTCTGCCGTCTGGCAAGAAGACATATAATAAGAAAATGTGATAAAATCTACTGTTCCGTTCTTTAAGATTTCTTCATCTCCTGCTTCTTTCTCCAACACAACTCCCATCTCTTTCAGAAGAGAATCTGCATATGCCGGATATGCTCCGTATGCCTGCACATCTGCGCAGTAATAATTGTAAAGACGATTGTATTTCTGGCAGACAAGAACATCCTTTGGATTGCATGTCAGCGGATAACTCGCCGCGTAAATCATCATATTTCCGACTTTATATTCCGGATCAATCTCATGCGCCATTTTCACGGCAAGTGCAGATGCAACGAACATGTGATGAAGTCCCTGAAATCTCTGCTGCGGAATGTCCGGCTGTTCCATGAACACCGTAGGATTTTCCAAATCATTTAAGATTCCCTGATTCAAAAGCGCTCCCATCGGTGCCACAGAGCTGTTGATCTCATTAAATGTAAGCCAGTATTTTACCTTCCCTTTATAACGCTCGAAAATTGCGCGGCAATAATTGAGATAATAATCGATCATTTCTCTGCTCACCCATGCATTACATTTCTTCGTCAATCCAAATGGTACTTCATAATGCGAGATAGTAATGATCGGTTCAATTCCGTATTTCAGACATTCATCAATCACTTCCTCATAGTGTCTTAAACCTGCCTCGTTTGGCTCTTTCTCGTCGCCGTTTGGGAAAATTCTTGTCCATGCAATTGAAAAACGATAGCATTTGAATCCCATTTCCGCAAATAGTTCGATGTCCTCTCGGAACTTTTCATAGTGACGAATCCCCTCGTGACTCGGATAAAATGTCCCCTCCTCCAGCACCGGAGTAATTCGCTTGCTCTGTCCAAATTTTCCTCCTGTACAAATATCAGAAACTGACACACCTTTTCCATCTTCGTTCCATGCACCTTCACACTGATTGGCAGCTGTAGCGCCGCCCCACAAAAATTTTTCAGAAAATCCCATCTTCTTATCCTCCTATCACAAGTCTTTCATTTTCTACTGTTACTCCACCGAGCTCTTCCGCATTGGTGATGATCACCGGAGTCTGAATCTCGCATCCGGCTTTTTGAATAGCATCTATATCAAATTCCAACAGAAGCGCTCCCTTTTTTAAATGCTCCCCATTTCCGGTATGTGCCTTGAATGGCTCTCCTTTCAAAGCTACCGTTTCGAGTCCTACATGAATCAACATCTCGATTCCATTGTCGGATGTGATTCCGATTGCATGTAATGTATCAAACAGATTTTCACACACTCCATCAAAAGGTGCATATACTTTTCCTTTTACCGGCGCTTCGATTTCTACTTTTCCGGTAAGAACAGCTGCACTCTTCTGTAATTCTGTTTCTTCTGCAGCTTCCTCCTCTGCCTCACCCTTTGTGAGAATAAAGGAGAGGACAAAAGAAAGTACGAGCGTCACTGCAAAAATGATTACCGCATATAAAAAGTTTTTCCCTCCATCCGGAGAAATGAACTGTACCAAAGATGTCATGGACGGAGTCACAAATGCATAAGATTTTACCTGTAAAATTCCTACGATCAATCCACCGATTCCACCGGAAATACACGCTGCAACCATAGGCTTTTTCAACTTTAGAGTAACTCCATACATTGCCGGTTCTGTTACCCCTGCAAGCAGTGCAGATACAGCCGCCGGAAATGCCATCTTTTTCATTTCTTTATCTTTTGTCTTAAATGCCGCTCCAAATGTAGCTCCCGCCTGAGCAGTGTTGCTGCACAACATTGCCGGAAGCAACATCAAATCATATCCCACACCGGAAATTCCAAGCATAGACGCCGGCACGAATGCCCCGTGCATTCCGGTCATTACGATAAACGGCATAAATCCGGCAAACAGCATCATCGCAAGCCATGGTGCAAATCCATAAATTCCGTTGATTACGGATTGCAGACCATTTCCTATGATTAATCCAAGCGGTGCGATTGCACAGAGGGTAATCGGAGTTACAATCATTACAATCAAAAGCGGTTTCAAAAAGCTTTTTGACCACTCCGGTGTGATTCGATCAACAAGTTTCTCCACATATTTTAAAAGCAGTGTTGATAACATTGCCGGAATAATCGAAGACGAATAACTTCCATGTACTACCGGTATCACACCAAACAAATATGTCGCACTATCACCGGCAAGCAATAAAACGGAGCGTCTCCAAGTGCATTCATCAAAATATAGGTGTCACTTGTCGTCTGCATCACATTCAAAAGTGTCGGACCGAAAATGACGAGCAGTACCTTCACAAGACCGCCTGCAATAATCGCTGTGAACAGCGGTGTCATACACCCTGCAATAAAGTCCAGCGCCGCAACAATCGGATTAACTTTTTCTATATGCTCTGCTGCATCGCCTCCGACCGCTGTATCAGAAATACCGGTTGCAGCTACTACTTCCTTGTAGACATTTCCAACGGAATTTCCGATAATCACCTGATACTGTCCCCCCGCAATATTGACTCCCATAACACCCGGAATCTTTTCTACCTCTTTTTTGTTTGGAATACTTTTGTCCTTCAGAACAAATCTTAATCTGGTCATGCAATGTGTCACCGACGTAATATTCGCAGTGCCACCAACTGCTTTTACGACTGCCTCTGCAATCTGTCTGTTTTTCTCTGCCATAATTTTTTCTCCTTATCGTTACTACGTTTTCTAAAATTATCTTCTCGATTCATGTGCACCTGCCCCGAGAAAACAAAAACCTCCCACAACAGAGCCGCTATACGCCATCTCTGCCATGGAAGGTAATGCCCAAATGGTTACAATCCTTCTCTCGTACATATCCTGTTAATATGCAGAATCAGATATAATTTTTCTTCTTTTGAAAGTATAATACCACATTTTCTTTTAAAATATCGTTCCAGCAATTCGACACATACCGCAATCCCCGGAAACTCATCTTTCATGCTCTGATACATGATTCCATTGTCTGAATAAAGCATCTTGTTTCCTGCAATCCGGTCTAGCAGATACATCAGATGCGAGGAATAACGCGCAAAATTAAATGAATCTCTGTCAATCACAATTCCTATCTCATCTTCCACGATACTGATCGTGTCTTCCAGAATCTCCTGATATTGCTTCTTCAACTGATCAGCCACATCCGTCTTAAGCCTTGTATCATATCGGGCATTTACAAAATTCATTGCAATTCCCGAAGCTTCATTCGGATCTAACCGAACATTGAATCTGCGTTCTATCTGCTTCACTGCATATTTTCCAATGCGTGCCTCCGCCGGAAATGTCTGCTCCACTTCATAAATCAATGGCATCTGTACATCGATATTTTTCTGTGCCCTCTGAATACTAAAGTGAATGTGATCGGACATCGTCACGACCAAATTCGGGTTCATCTCATACCCCAGCTCATTTTTTGCAATCTCCACAAGTTTCGCTGTAAAATGAACCACTTTTTCCGGAATATCCTTGAAAAGTTCAATATACTTTGGGTCAATATCGTAAAATGTCCGTGTGATCAAGTTCAGGTCTTCAACCTCATATGGAGTTTTGGGAAATCCAATACCTTTACCGACAGCAATCAGTTCTTTCCCCTCACCATCGATACAAATGGCAAAATTATTGTTTAATTTGTTAATTACTTGCATCTCTCTCCAATAAAAAAACTCCTCAAGACACTAAACACCTCATTTTCACTAAACAGGTACTATTAGTAATGCCTCAAAGAGTAACAATCTAATTTACATGTATATATTAGCAAAATACATTAATTTTGTCCAGCGGCACATTACACAAATATTTCTTGCGATTTTTAGTGGTTTTCAAAATAATATTTTTCTTTTTAAATAATTCCATTATTTATTTTACATCTCTTCACTTTCCCCGAATATCGCTTTCAGCACCGTTGAGAATACTGCTGCGACAGGCCATATGATCCAACTTCTTCCCCAGTCAAATGTATACAAACTATATCCAAGATACACTGCCGTCACCAGTGGCCAATAGATGGCAGCCCATTTTTCTGTTTTCCTGTCTATCTTTTTGGCTTTCGCCGTATATTCTCCTTCCTGCAGCAATCTGTCGTATGTCTCTCTGACCATGCACACCTGAATCAAAAGATAGACCGCAACAGCAACAATCATAAATAAAAAAACAATTCCTGTCACTAACAGGTGATCCGGAAGTCCAAACGCCCCCATCACAATAAGTGGAAGAATTGATATGATGCATAGACTGACACCAATTACAATTCCCATTGTATAACGTTCCGAATACCCTTGTTTTTTCTCTTTGATAATTCCGGTAACGCCGTATTCCAACTCAATGATTTCTGTATCAATATACTGGTATTTTTCCATTTTCATTCCGGTTGTGATAAAAAGAGCGACTGCCGGAATCACCAACAAAATTAATGCAGCAATTCCTATGCCTCCTGCCACATCTTCACTGATTCCGATCTTTCCGTATTCCGCCATACTTGCCAAATAAATTAATATCACCGGACTCAAAATACACAAAACAACCCCCACTCCGATTCTCTTTGCCGCACACCGTCTATCCTTTATATATTCCTTCGACTCTTCCAGAGAAATTTTATAAATGGTTTCACCGCCTGCCGCTTTCTCCACCGTCTCCTCTACAAAAATTTCTGCCTTTTGTGTTTCTTCTATATCGTCTCTCAACAGATAATCCGTACTCACGCCAAACACTTGACTCAGCAGCAGAATTTTACTCAGGTCCGGAATAGAAGCGCTGCTCTCCCACTTCGACACAGACTGCCTCGACACGTGAATCTTCTCAGCAAGTTCCTCCTGAGACCAACCATTTTTCTTTCTCAGCTCCATAATCTTTTCCGCTAAAATCATATTATCTCTCCTCCTGTATTGAATTTATACCACAACTCTAATCCATTTTCCAGTTGCAATCTACCAACTCCCCTTGAAAATGTGTCAACCGGCAGTTGCAAATGCCGAAAACACGCCACTTCCTGCTGTCATACATTCCCCGCATCCCACATAAGATACTAAAAACGCTCTGGAGTCTTTTATGAAACAGAAAAAATATTACGTATCTCTTATTTCATTTTTTCTCGCTATCACCATCCTTCTCACCAGTTGTTCTTCTCCCTCCATTCCGACAAATGCGAATACTGCATTTCAAAATTTTACCCGAAATCTGTTTGAGCAAGATGTCGTTTCCACAACAATCGGTCTGCACTATACCTTGCAAAATCCAGAATCCTACGGTATCAAAGAAATTCCGATTACATATGGTTCCTTCGATATAGATGAAACCGCTTCCTACGCAGCTCTTGAAAACTGTAGTGCAGTACTCGATAAATTTTCCTATGATACTCTGTCGAAAGAAAATCAAATCACATACGATGTCCTTTCTTCTTATCTGGATACTGCAAAAAAAGGGATTCCGTACAGTCTCTACGAAGAACCACTCAGTCCGGTCACCGGCATTCAGGCACAACTTCCGGTTCTGCTCGCTGAGTATCAATTTTTTTCTGCAAAAGATATCGAAACCTATTTAGCCCTCCTTAAGACGACACCGCAATACTTTGATTCCCTCATTCAGTTTGAACAGAAAAAATCTGATGCCGGATTGTTCATGGCAGATTACACCGTCAACTCCATTTTGGAACAATGCAACGCATTTCTTGCTATGGGAGATTCCAACTATCTACTATCCACGTTTGAAGAACGGCTCTCTGCGCTGGAAAATCTGACAGCGGAACAAAAACAAAGTTATATCAGCCAAAATCATGAACTTCTTTCTTCTTCGATTTTGCCCGCCTACGAGCACCTTGTGTCTGCACTCACTAAGCTCAAAGGCTCTGGTAAAAATACGAAAGGTCTCTGCAACTTGCCAAATGGAAAGGATTACTATGCTTATCTTGTTTCCCGCGACACAGGTTCTCCGCATACGGTAGAAGAAATTCAAAAACGAATCTATGCTCAGATTAGCTCCGACCTCATTGATATGCAGACAGTTGCCGCCAAAAATCCAACTCTCTCTCTGGAGACTTCCGTCACTTACGACGTTCCGCCGTCTGCTATCATACAGGATTTGGAGCAAAATATTACTGATGCATTTCCAAAACCTGCAAATGTCACCACTCGGATTAAATATGTTCCAGACGCACTGGAACCATACTTAAGTCCCGCATTTTACATGATACCTTCCATCGACAATACTTCCGAAAATGTCATCTATATCAATCAAGCTCATACTATGGAAGATATTCGCATGTTTACGACACTGGCGCACGAAGGCTATCCGGGGCATCTCTATCAGACTACCTACTATGCCAATACCAATCCGGACCCACTCCGAAATCTTTTAAATTTCAGCGGTTACGTGGAAGGCTGGGCGACCTATGCTGAAATGTGCTCCTATTATCTGAGTTCTTTGGAAAAACCGTACGCCACGCTGCTACAGAAAAACAGCTCTGTCCTCCTCGGGCTTTATGCGGCTGCCGACATCGGTATTCACTACGACAATTGGAGTCTTGCGCAGACCACTCAGTTTTTTACTTCTTACGGAATCAAAGATGAGAAGCCAATTCGAGAAATTTATGAGTTGATTATCTCTGATCCTGCCAATTATTTAAAATATTATGTGGGATATGTAGAAATTTTAGATTTGAAAAAAGCGTCACTCAAAAAGAAGAAAGAAAAGTTCTCACAAAAAAAATTCCATAAATCGATATTGGATATTGGTCCCGCTCCGTTTGATGTAGTGGAAAAATGGTTGTGATCTGCATACAATATAGCAATACCATTATGAAAGAAAGGGAATTTATGTATATCCTTTTTAGTATTTTCATCATCATATTACTGTTTTTCTTTGTAATCAATCACTCTCGAAAAAAATGTATTATACGTAAAATCTGCTGTATGACACTGGAAGAAAAATGTAATTTGCTAAATGCTATCATTGAACCGATGGGATTTTCCTATCTGGCTGATCAGGACATTTTTACTTCCACGCGTGATGCCTGGCAGCGCAAAATGGGATATCAGTCACTTTATAACCGAGGTGCTGTGCATTTTAATATGGTGTTCGACTATCTTCCGGTCTACTTTGACTACAACGATAAAACCTGGATGATTCAGCTCTGGAAAGGACAATACGGAATCAACACCGGAGGGGAAATCGGCGTATACTATGCAGACCACATTGTCTCACAGGAACAGCTTGACACCACATTATTCCAGGCAGTCGACGATTCGGATATATTAAAAATGTCAATGTATCTGATACGAGATGGGAAATGTGTTTTTCGGCTGACCTGCGTTCATTGGTGGCTCACCGGATTTTCTATGGGGTTATTTTCATGGCCAAAACAGCTCTCCCTGAATGCCTCCATCACCTTTCCAGACTGTGCAATGATGAATGCATTTATCGAAGGGCTCCTAAAACAGTCTTACTGTCGATGTGACCTCACCATCTGCGGACTGACATTGACTTTTGACATGAAACCTCTTTGCCGCCATAAAAATTGTCTGCAAAAATTAGCTGCCTGGTTCTCTCAATGGAAAAACCGCATGTTTTGTTGGCTCTTTTTATTTGCTACTCGACCATTTTGTCTTTCTTTAGATCGGCTTCTCTATCTTTACTATTTTCTTCCGTTTGCATTTCGAAAGACAATGTATGTTCGTGGCTACAAACGAAAATATATTCGCCGTTGTGGCTGTAGGAGGCAATAATTATGGGATATGAAACAAGAATTTCAAAAGCATTTGAGGGGGCATTAAAGCTCCCTCTCAGTGACAATTCTAAGTATGCTCTGTTCAGTGACTGCCATCGGGGAGTTGGCACTTCCAATGATAATTTTCTAAAAAACCAGCATTTATATTTTGCAGCCTTACAACACTATTACCAAAATAATTTTACCTATATTGAATTGGGCGATGGGGATGAACTTTGGGAAAACCGATCCTTTAACCGGATCCTTGAAATACACAGCAATGTTTTTTGGCTTCTGTCCCAGTTCTACTATCAAAAACGGCTGTATTTGATCTACGGCAACCACGATATTGTAAAACAGAATTCCTCTTTTGCCACCTTGAAATGTAAGATTTATTATTGCGATGCAACCCAATGTTACCTTCCGTTATTTCCAGGTATTACGTTTCAATCTGGGATTATTCTCTGGGATAAAAATCATAAAAAAGACATTTATCTCACTCACGGACACCAAGCTGATTTTTTTAACAGCACCCTTTGGAAAACAGCTCGTTTTCTTGTACGTTATGTCTGGGGTCCACTGGAACAAATCGGTTTTTCCAATCCAACCAGTGCCGCACGCAATCACACAAGAAAGCAGAAAATCGAAGAACGACTTACCCGATGGGCAAAAAACGAAAATCGTATCCTCATTACAGGACATACCCACCGCCCGATGCTCGGCACAAAAGATTCCCCTTATTTTAATACCGGAAGCTGCGTGCACCCACGGTGTATCACCTGTATCGAAATCGAACACCGATGTCTGACGCTCGTGAAATGGTGCCTGGATATCCACGAAGATATGAGTCTGTATGTCTCACGAGAAGAATTAGCCGGACCAATTTGCGTGGATGAATATTAATTGGGGACGTAGTAAAGCTCAAAAAGGGACAGGGCAAAGTGCAAAAAAGGGACGTAGTAAAATTCAATTTTACTACGTCCCCAATTGTTATAAATTTATATTCCCGCTCTTACCGGATGCGCTCAATCTTGACATTGCACGTGCCAAGGATGCAGAAGAAATATGGTATTCCTGTATGCTTTGTTTCTGTCTGAGTTGTTCTTCTGCACGCTCTTTTGCTTCCTGTGCTCTTTTTACGTCAATCTCTTCCGGACGTTCTGCTGTATCTACAAGCACATAAACTCGTCCGTGAGATACTCGTGCGAACCCGCTTCCGACAATCGCAATCTGCCATGTCCCATCTGGCATCTTAATCTTCAATTCTCCGCAATCAATTGCCATGATCACACTCTCATGATGTGCCAGCACTTCCCGCTGTCCATCCAGTGCCGGAATAATCACTCCGGTACACGGACCATCATAAAAGAGATGGTCACTGGCAATTAATCTGATACTAAATGTAGTTTTCATAACACTCAGCTCCTTTTAATGTTCCATTGACTTTGCTTTTTCAATCACATCATCAATTGTACCGACATTAAAAAATGCAGCTTCCGGATACTGATCCATCTCACCATCAATGATTGCTTTAAATCCGCGGATTGTCTCTTTTAATGGAACATATCTTCCCGGAATTCCTGTAAAGTTTTCCGCTACAAAGAATGGCTGAGATAAAAATCTCTGTACCTTTCTTGCCCGGTAAACAGTTGTCTTATCTTCTTCTGATAACTCTTCCATACCTAAGATGGAAATGATATCCTGAAGTTCTTTATATTTCTGCAAGATAGCCTGTACATTTCTTGCTACTTCATAGTGTTCTTCTCCCACAACATCTGCTTCCAGAATACGAGAGTTTGATTCGAGCGGATCTACCGCCGGGTAAATTCCCTGTTCTACAATCTTTCTTGACAATACAGTTGTCGCATCCAAGTGGGCAAATGTTGTCGCCGGAGCCGGGTCAGTCAAGTCATCAGCCGGCACATAAACAGCCTGTACAGATGTTACAGAACCATTTTTTGTAGACGCGATTCTCTCCTGCAGTTCACCGACTTCATTTGCAAGAGTTGGCTGATATCCTACTGCTGAAGGCATACGTCCAAGAAGCGCGGAAACTTCTGAACCAGCTTGTACGAAACGGAAAATATTATCAATAAACAACAATACATTCTGATGTTGTTCATCACGGAAATATTCTGCCATGGTAAGCCCTGTCTCAGCCACACGCATACGCGATCCAGGCGGCTCGTTCATCTGACCGAACACCAAAGCAGTCTTGTCAAGAACCCCTGACTCTTTCATCTCCGACCACAAGTCATTTCCTTCTCTGGAACGTTCTCCTACTCCGGTAAAGATAGAATATCCTCCATGCTCTGTTGCGATATTACGAATCAATTCCTGAATCAACACGGTCTTACCTACACCGGCACCACCGAACAGACCAATCTTACCACCTTTTGCATATGGAGCCAAAAGATCGATAACTTTGATACCTGTCTCCAAAATTTCTACTACAGGACTTTGTTCTTCAAATGTAGGAGCATCTCTGTGAATTACCCAATGCTCTTCATTCTCCAAAGACTCACCGCCATCAATTGTATCTCCAAGAACGTTAAATAAACGCCCCAATGTCTTATCTCCTACAGGTACTTTAATCCCTGATCCGGTTGCAGTTACTTCCATATCTCTGCTCAATCCTTCACTGGCATTCAGCATGATACAACGTACTGTATTATTTCCAATGTGCTGTGCAACTTCCATCACGCAGCGTTTCCCATTGTTATCTACTTCCAACGCATCTTTGATATATGGAATATCATTATTTTCAAATTCCACGTCAACGACAGGTCCCATAACCTGTACGATTTTCCCTTTATTCATGCGTTTGCAACCTCCCTTCTGTTATTTTGCTTTCTTCTTTTTCTGTGCTTTTGCACCACTGATTACCTCTGTGATCTCCTGCGTAATGGCAGCCTGTCTCACTCGGTTAAATTCGATATTCAGATTACGCAAAATTTCTTTTGCACTCTTTGTGGCACCATCCATTGCCATCATTCTTGAATTCTGTTCACTACAGAACGACTCAACAAGTGATCCGTAAATAAATCCAGTCACATAATTCGGAATGATACAATCCAATACATCCTTTGGTGTCGGAAGCATCGGAATCTCATCCAGCTGAATTCCCGCCGGGACCTCACAAAATGCTCCTGACTGAAGTGGAAGCAGCTGCTTTGTCTCAGCCACCATCTCCACCGCATTCTCCATTCTTGTATAAATAATATGCACCTCATCCAATTCTTTTCGATTGAATAAATCTAACATCTTCTCAGCAATCACTCTTGCGCGGTGCATCGTTGGCTTTTGCACTGTGTATTTAAAAGAAGTATCTACATCCACATTTTTCTTTTGAAAATAACTTCTTCCAAGCTGTCCCAGCACAAACAACTCATTATGTCCCGGCTTATCCAAAAACTCCTGAGCCAGTTTGATAACATTATGGTTATATCCTCCTGCAAGACCTTTATCTGCCGTTACCACAATATAGCCTTTCTTTCTGTCAGCTTCTTTTATCTCCGGGCGCTCATCAAAATACTGATGTTCGATCCCACCCTGCATATGTCCAAGAATACCGGCAATCATGATTTGCAATGTATAAAAATACGGCTCTGTCTCTTCCAAATTCTTTTTCGCTTTCTGTAAATTAGAAGAGGCAATCATATGCATAGCACTTGTGATCTTCATCGTATCTTTTATACTTTTCATTCTGCTTTGCAGCTCTCTTGTATTTGCCATACTAACACCTGCTCTTGAATTCTTTTGCTAACTCTACAATTTTATCAATTAATTCGTCGGACAATACTTTCTTTTCTTCAATTTCATTTACAATCTCTGCATGTTCTATTTCAAAGAAATTCAGCATATCCTTCTGGAAATCTTTGATTTTTGAAATCTCTACATCAACCAATACTTTATGTGTTGCCACGCACAACGTGATAACCTGTTCATGTAAACTCATTGGATGGCACAGTGGCTGTTTTAACAGTTCCATCAAACCTTTACCATATTGCAACTGCTCTTTTGTCGCTGCATCCAAATCCGAACTAAACTGTGTAAATACTTCCATCTCACGGAACTGTGCAAGGTCGATACGGATACTTCCGGCAACTTTTTTCATTGCCTTTGTCTGTGCTGCACCACCTACACGGGATACAGAAAGACCTACATTGACCGCCGGTCTCATACCTGCAAAAAACAGATCACTCTCAAGGAAAATCTGTCCGTCTGTAATAGAAATTACGTTAGTAGGAATATACGCAGAAACATCTCCTGCCTGTGTCTCAATAATCGGAAGTGCGGTAATCGAACCACCACCAAGCTCATCACTCAATCTGCTGGAACGTTCCAACAATCTTGAATGCAAGTAAAATACATCTCCAGGATATGCCTCACGTCCAGGAGAACGTTCCAATAACAACGATAATGCACGATATGCAACTGCATGTTTTGATAAATCATCGTACACAATCAGCACATCTTTCCCTTTGTGCATAAAATACTCTGCAAGCGCTGTTCCTGAGTACGGTGCAATATATTGTAACGGTGCAGAATCACTCGCTGTCGCAGATACAACAATCGAATAATCCATGGCATCATTTTTTGTAAGAGTTGATACAATTTTTGCAATTGTAGATGCTTTCTGTCCGATTGCAACATAAATACAGATAACATCTTTTCCTTTTTGGTTGATGATCGTATCTGTTGCAATAGATGTCTTACCTGTCTGTCTGTCACCGATAATCAACTCTCTCTGTCCGCGTCCAATCGGGAACATAGAGTCAATTGCCAGGATTCCTGTCTCAAGCGGAACACTGACTGATTTACGATCAATAATTCCAGGTGCCTCTTGTTCAATCGGACGGTATCCGTCAGAAGGAATATCTCCTTTTCCATCAATTGGTGCTCCCAGAGCATCCACAACTCTTCCTAAGTATGCATCTCCAACCGGAATTCCGGCTTTCTTTCCTGTTCTTGTTACCTTTGTACCTTCTTTGATTCCTGTGTCTTTTCCAAGTAAAATGACACCGATCTCATTTCTTCTGATATCCTGAACCATACCTTTTACGCCTGTTTCAAAGATAACAATCTCTCCATACATTGCATGGTCAATTCCGTAAACAGTTGTAATTCCGTCACTGATCCAGATAACAGTTCCGACCTCCTGGTCTTTTGTTTCTAACTCATAATTTTCTATCTCGCTTTTCAAAATAGAAATAATTTCTTCTGAACTAATTGAGCTCACACTTTCACCTCCAGATCAATCTTAACTGGTTCATACGGCCACGCAGACTCCAGTCATATTCATAGTCTTTCACATGCAAAATAAATCCTCCGAGCAGCTTATCATCCTGTTCAAGCTGCCACTCTACTTCTTTTACATGATACTTTTTACATAAAAATGTTTTCATTTGCTCTAACTGCTGTTCACTAGGGCAATCCACATACGTAAGAACTGCCGGTAAAATTCCGTTCTGTTCGTTATAGTACTCTTTGTATGCGGAAAATATATCTTCAATTACTTCTACGCTATGGTAGTCGCATAAAATTTTCAGGAAATTTTTGATTTCCTTTTGAAATACTTTTTCTATAATGCTGTGTTTTACCTGAATTGGAATAATCGGACTCATCAGGGAGGTTCTAAGCTTTGGCACTTTCTTGAAAGCTTCTTCTGTCTCTTCTATGATCGTTTTGTCAATTCCTAACTCATAAAGAACTTTCGCATAATTAATTGCCGTTTGCGTCATTTTGCTCACCTACCTGGGATAAAAATTGTCCGTATAGTGCCTGATTTGCCGCCGCATTTTTCTGCTCTCCAAGCATTTTTGAAACTGCCACAAGTGCAAGATTGGCAACTTCTTTTTCCATGCCGCGCACTGCTTTTTCTCTGTCTAATTCCACAGTCTTTCTCGCATTGTCAATGATTTTTCCAGCCTGCTCATCTGCCTCTTTGACAATTCTTGAATATTCTTCCTGTGCTCTTGCCTTTGAATTTTCCACAATTCTCAAAGATTCGTCATGTGCATCATTCAACGAATTCTCATACTGAGCTTTCAACTGCATAGCATCCTGTTCCGTCTTTTTTGCAGTTTCAAGCTGAGTTTTGATCATTTCATCTCTTTTCTCAATGATTCCCATAACCGGCTTGTACAAAAACTTTCTCAGCAGCAAATACAGTACCAATATGTTAATAATGGTGATAACAAGGTTTGAAACACTTAAACTAAGCATCCTGATAACCTGCCTTCCTGTATATTATTTGTTAATATTCACACCGTTGTCTGATACGTGAACTATAAAAATTATTTTAAGAATAAGATGATTAATAATGCGATAACGAAACCGTAAATAGCTGTTGCTTCGGCTAAGGCACATCCAAGTAAGAGTGATTTACTGATCTTGCTCTCTGCTTCCGGCTGTCTTGCGATTGCATCCACTGCTTTTGATGTTGCGATACCAATACCGATACCTGCTCCAATACCTGTTAAAACTGCAATACCTGCTCCAATTGCGATTAATGTTGTTGACATAATAATTTCTCCTTTTCTTCTCTTTTTGTAATTATTCTAGTGCTTCTTTTATAAATAGTGATGTTAAAAATACAAACACATACGCCTGAATCAATCCATCGAAAATGTCGAAGTAAAAACTGAATGGAATCGGCAGTAAAGCCGGCATGATAATCTTGATCAATTCCATTACTACAAATGCTCCCAAAACATTTCCGAAAAGACGCATGCACAATGACAATGGCTTGATAAATATCTCAAGGACATTGATTGGTGCGATAATAGGCATCGGCTCCGCAAAGCTCTTTACCCATTTCTTTAACCCTTTCTGATGAAACCCTGCGTACTCAATTAAAATAATACTCATAATTGCAAGCGCTGCAGTCACATTCATATCCTTTGTCGGCGGCTTAAATCCTAGAAGCCCTATCAAGTTAGCAATTCCAATATAAATGCCAACTGACATCAAATACGGAATGTATCTCTTTCCCTCTTTTCCAATAATCTCTTCAAAAAAGTGGTTCATTCCGCCAACTGCCGTCTCTAAAATAAGCTGTTTTTTACTTACACGTTCGACCGACAGATTCCTAACGAGGCAGATACATAGCAACGTGACGACTGCCATAATAATCCAGGTAACTACAACCGATTCTGAAATAGGAATACCTCCGAAAATCGGAATAGTAAATGCTGTCTCGCAGTTTAATTCTTCTAATAATTGCGTTCCTAAATTTTCCGTATCTATTCACTCCCTTTCCTCATTTTTCGTTCGACTTATTATACAACTTTGATTTTGAGATACAATCCGCAATCCGCGAATAATTTGACGAATATCATTTGTTTTTTTCAGCAGTTTGTACATTGTATTTTTAGAAATGCGTGTATGGCTCATATTTTAATAACGATTCATCCCCCTACAATTGTTCCGCCGTCTCATCTTCCGATAAAAAACGTTCCAAAGACTGGGCCATTGCAATTGCTCGAATTACAGCACTTTTCGCCATGTCCATGTGAATACTTTCAAGTCCATTTAATCCCACAAGGGCGTATTGTTGCGCTAACGTATAATCTCTCATATTGAACCTCCTGCATCTTTGTTATTTTCATCCAAATTTTACATAGTTGCATTATAACATATAACAAAGAAAAAAATGGAGGAGTTAATGATTTCTGTAAACCATTAACTCCTCCATATCCTCAATTAGTTGCCAGCCATACACTTGCCATAATCCCAGCCAGCGTTGCAGCAAGTGCCCCGGCAAGTGTATATCTGGTCTTTCGCACTTTCGCCGCCATAAAATATACGCTCATCGTGTAAAATATTGTCTCTGTACAGCTCATCATAATCGAAGCAATCAAACCAATTCTGGAATCCGTGCCATATTCTTTAAATATATCTAGTACCAATCCCGTTGCCGCCGAGGAAGAAAACATTCTCACAATCGCAAGCGGAACCAACTGTGATGGAAATCCAACATATGCCGTCATTTTCCCGATTATTTCTGACAAAAAATCCAAGAAGCCGGAAGCTCTCAATATTCCGACTGCCACCATAAGTCCGATTAACGTCGGCATAATTTTAATCACTGTAAAAAATCCGCTTTTTGCTCCCTTGATAAAGTCATCATATACATTCACTTTATTAAATACACCATAAGCAACAATTCCTAAAATAGTAACCGGAACAATAAAATCTGATAAATATAAAAGAAGCTTCATAAATTACTCCTGTTTTCGTAATCTATAAAATATATGTACTTCATTAGCTAAACATACTAAATCAATCACCTTCTCTGAGAAAATCCCTCAAATTATCAATAAATAATACAACTTCCGTTCCCGCTTTTCTTCTTATAGTTTCTTCTTTATTATGTAAAAATACATCGCAATCAGCAATAACGATGCCAAAATCCAAGCTATGGGACTCGCCATACAAATTCCAAAATAGCTTTTATATCGTGAAGCAACAATTGCTGTCACACCTCTTCCCACAAGCTCCGCAATTCCCGCCATCATCGGAAGTAAACCAAATCCCATACCCTGAATTCCGTTTCGATATAAATTGACCACTGCCAAAGGGATAAAGAATACACCTACACATTTCAGATAAATGTCTACAGAACCAAGGATATTTGTCAAATCTCCGGACAAGAACAATACCGTCAGATGTTTTCCGACCGTAGCAATCAAAACTCCTGTCACGATTGCATATGCAAATGAAATCAATGTTGCTGACTTAAATCCATCTCGAATACGTTTGATTTTTCCTGCTCCCACATTTTGTGCGGAATAGGTTGCAAGCGTCGTCCCCATAGCAACGAATGCCTGTGATACCAACTGCTCAATCTTACTTGCTGCTGTAAATGCAGCTACCATTGTAGAGCCGAGCACATTCAACGCAGACTGTACCATCATTGTTCCAATCGCCGTGATTGAATACTGAAATGCCATAGGAAGTCCTATACTCAACTGAATTCTTGCCATTTTCCAATCCATTGTCCAGTCCTCACGATGCATCTTAAGCACCGGAACTGCCTTTATAATATACACAAGGCAAAGAATTCCGGATACTCCTTGTGAAATAACAGTCGCATACGCAGCTCCCGCCGCTCCCATATGGAACACGATAATAAATACCAAATCCAAGACAATATTAAGCAGTGCTGCCAAAATCAGAAAATACAACGGCACCTTACTGTTTCCAAGTGCACGCAAAATACTTGACAGCAGATTATAAAGCACCTGTGCCACAATCCCTGCACAGATAATCATAATATATTGATAGGCATCTGCAAAAATATCAGACGGTGTATTCATGAATGTCAAAAGCTTATGCATTCCCAGCATACTTATAATCGTAATCACAACCGAAATCACTCCCGACAGCACTGCTGCCATCGCAACAGTCTTTCGCATCCCTTTCATATCTCCCGCACCAAATCTTTGCGCAGTCATCACCGTAAAACCGGCAGTCAGTCCAATCAGACTTGTAATGATCAGAAACATAATCGTTCCCGTCGATCCGACTGCCGCCAATGCTTTTGTTCCAACAAACTTTCCAACTATGATCGTATCCGCCATACTGTAAAACTGCTGAAATACGTTGCCCAAAAAGATTGGAACCGTAAAATTAAAAATCACTTTTGCAGGATTTCCTACCGTCATATCTCTTTCCATCAATATTACCCCCTTGTTAATTCTTCCCTGCACAAATTGAGCGCAGCTTCAATCACCTTATCCATATCATAATATTTGTAGCTTCCCAAACGCCCTCCAAATATCACATTCCTCTCCTTCTTCGCAAGCTCCTGGTACTGCTCAAACAGCCGATTGTTCTGCTCATCATTTACCGGATAATACGGTTCCATTCCCACTTTCCATTCCAGCGAATACTCTCTTGAAATAACCGTTTTTTCCTGCATTCCAAACTCAAAATGCTTGTGCTCAATAATACGCGTATACGGAACCTCTCTTTCCGTATAATTCACAACTGCATTTCCCTGATAGTTGTCCGTATTCAATACTTCTGTCTCAAATCTTACCGAACGATACTGAAGCGCCCCCAACTGATAGGAAAAATACTCATCAATCATGCCTGTGAACACAGTCTTTTCTGCAATGTCCGGATTTTCCTTGATAAAGGAAAAATAGTCCGTACCGGTCTTCACCGGGATCCCATCCAGCATCTTTTCCACGATTCTTGTGTATCCGCCAATGGGAATTCCCTGAAAACGGTCATTAAAATAATTGTTGTCATAGGTAAAACGCACCGGCAAACGGCGAATAATAAATGCCGGAAGTTCCTTACACTCTCTTCCCCACTGTTTTTCGGTGTACCCCTTTACCAGTTTTTCAAACACATCTTTTCCGACAAGAGACAGTCCCTGCTCTTCTAGATTCTTTGGCTCTGTAATTCCCGTCTCAGCCACCTGCTGCGCAATCTTTTCTTTCGCCTCCTGTGGCGTTTTGATCCCCCACATTTTGCTGAATGTATTCATATTAAACGGCAAATTATAAAGTTCATCTTTGTAAACAGCAATCGGCGAATTGATATAATGATTAAATTCTGCAAACTGATTGATATAATCCCACACCTCTTTATTGGACGTGTGGAAAATATGTGCTCCATACTTGTGCACCTGAATTCCTTCTATTTCTTCACAATAAATATTTCCGGCAATGTGATTTCGTTTTTCAATCACAAGGCATTTTTTTCCACTTTTCTTTGCTTCATGTGCGAAAACTGCACCAAAAAGTCCTGCTCCCACAATCAAATAATCGTATTTCATATTTTTTCTCCATTATTTTGTCTTATCTCTCCCCATTTTAGACAATTCAGCTTAGAATCGCAATATTTTTCTCCATTGATTTTCCCTTTTTATTGCACTAAAATAGTATTTAGAAAATTAGGAGGTGTTATTTTATGGGTGCAAAACAACAAGCTTACAAAAAACTTGCAGATACCATGATCAAAAATTTTTTCAAAAGAAATATCGAGGCTTTCTATTGTGATGATCGAAATCAAGCAGTTTCATTGGCAATGGAAATGATGAAAGATGGCAATACCGTCGGTTTTGGCGGTTCTGAGACATTGAACGAAATCGGAATTTTAGATACAATCAAGAATTCTTCTTTGACTTTAATTGACCGGAATACTGCAAAGACTCCGGAAGAGAAAAAAGAGATGTATTTTAAAAATGCGATGGCAGATTATTTTTTGATGAGTTCCAACGCCGTTACGATTGACGGAGAGTTAATCAATATCGACGGTAACGGTAACCGCGTTGCCTGTCTCATTCACGGTCCGGAGCACGTCATCCTCATTGTCGGGATGAACAAAGTAGTCACAGATGTAGAATCCGGAGTTGCCCGCGTCAGAAACATCGCTTCCCCTGCAAATGCCGCTCGTCTCGGAACAAGAACTCCTTGTGGCGCAGTCGGACATTGTGGCAACTGCAATTCTCCTGACTGTATGTGCTGTCAGGTTGTCATTACAAGACACTCCAGACACACCGGAAGAATCAAAGTTATCTTAGTTGGCGAAGAATTAGGTTATTAAGAATTTCTTAAAGGGGACGTAGTAAAATTGAATTTTACTACGTCCCCTTTTGAATGTTTTAACAATATTTTTGAATGATTTCCTGCATTTTATCAAACTGCTGTTCCATCTCGTCCACCAGTTTGAACTGTGTGCGGGCGCGAACCAGATTGTGTTCCGGATACGCTGTTTTAAAGTAAGTGTCTCCCTGAAGATAATCTGTCAGGAAACGGATTCCACACTCTAATGTCATCAGTCTTGCCCCCCAAGGCAAGCTTTCTTTTTCTTCCTGTGTCAACACATCACCAGTACCTTCCAAATAGCCTTTTACATATGTGTCATACAGAGAAATATCAAAGTGAACCAAATCCAGATCCTTCTCATCTTCCGCCGCTGTGGCAGCGCCAAAGCGAATCGAATCTCCGAAGTCATTTGCTGCAAGACCAGGCATAATTGTATCTAAATCAATAATACAAAGTCCTTTTCCAGTCTTGGCATCAAATAAAATATTATTTAATTTTGTATCATTATGTGTAACACGCAACGGAAGTGTTCCCTCTTCCTGCTGTTTTACAAGCACTCCACAGTCCTCTTTTCTATTTAATGCAAACTCAATTTCTTTCTTGCAGGAAGCTGCTCTGTTCTTAATATCACGCTTTAACGACATCTGGAATGCCTCAAATCGTTTTACCGTATTGTGGAAATCCGGGATTGTCTCATTCAACTCAGATGCCGGATAATTGCCAAGCTGTTTTAAGAAATGTCCGAAACTGTTTCCTGACTGATAGAACTGTTCCGGTTTCTCCACAGACTGGAAACATACCGAATCATGGATGAAGTGATAGCTTCTCCAAGGTTGTCCCTCGTTATCCTCAAAATATGTACATCCATTCTTTGTTTTAATCGCAGCAAGTGTCTCCCTATCCGGATCACCGCCTTCTTCTCGAATCACATTTCTCAAATACTCAGTCACACGGAAAATATTTTCCATAACTCCGGCAGGATCTTTGAATACATTGTTATTTACTCTCTGCAAAATATAACACAACTCATCTTCTCCATCTACCGGCATATATACTGCATATGTCTCATTGATATGTCCTTCACCAAATGGCTTTACATAGCTGCACTGTGTTCCAAAACCAAACGCATACAATGCATCTTCAAGATTTCTGTTCTTGCCTACTCCATCTATCTTTCTTCTAGTCGAAAATACAACTTCGCCCTCTTCTACTTTTCTCTTTGACTCAATTGTACAGTTCGCCTTTACCACACTTCCAAGACCGATATGTGCGCCGCATCCCACAAAAGAATCATGATCCACTACAGCGCCACTGTTTACCAAAACACCATGCTCAATCACAGTATTTGTGTTCACTACCGCATTCTGCATAATAAAACTTCCCTCGCCAATCTTTGCACTCGGGCTTACTACTGCAGACGGATGAATAATTGCCGGAACATTGTATCCAGCCTCCATCAATTGTTCTGTCCAATACAGACGCATTCCATTATCTCCAAGACCTGCCACTGCAGTGTCATACTTTTCCAGAAATGCTTTGTAATCACAGCATTTCCCTATAATATCTGTTCCTATAACAGCATCATCTAAAAAGACAACCTCTTCATATCCAAGTATTTTTGCCGTCTCCTGAATCATATGACCAAATCCACCAGCACCTAAAATCAATAAATTCTTCATCGTAATCTTCTATGAGCAAATCCGCTCATGCTTCCCCTTTCACTATAATTTTTCTTCATTATAACATTTGTATCTGCTTCTGTCTCCCTTTTCACAAAATAATATTGGGTTTAGTTTTATTCATTCCATACCACTTATTGAGCGTATTGTAAACATACAACTTTTACGCTCAAAACATTTCTTAAAATTTTCAAACTCTTCGTCTTTTTCCCATCACCACCGCAAACACCACACCCACAGCCGTACTGATCGTTGTCGCCACAATCCCAGCACCTACAATCCCAGCCGGGTTCACACTTCCATATTGGCTGCGATATGCGATAATATTAATCGGTATCAACTGTAATGAGGAAATATTCAGGATTAAAAATGTACACATATCCCGGCTTGCAATTGTCTTATCCCGATTCGGATTGATTTCCTGAAGGCTCTTCATCGCCATTAATCCTGCCGGTGTCGCTGCCCAGCCAAGTCCCAGAAAATTAGCAATCATATTTGTTGTAATATGTTCATTCGCTTTATGCCCTCTTGGAATATCAGGGAACAAAATCCGCACAATCGGCTGGATTTTTCTCGATGCTGCCTTAATGATTCCTGCCTTTGTTGCTATTTCCATCAAACCGACCCAAAAAGACATCACTCCCATCATCGTAATACAAAGCGTCACTGCCTCCTTAGAAGAATCCAATGCCGCATTCGTAATTTCCGGCATCTTTCCGTTAAATGCTCCAAACAAAATTCCAATTACAATCATACCTGCCCAAAGGTAATTTAGCATCATTTCACCACATTTATTTTTTATAAAATGTATGCAGGAGGTTTTCAACTTATGTTCCTGTTCACACCACGCCATTCGCAGTAAATGAATCCTCATGTAAACATGAACTCATTTGCTATTGACTGATGTGTGAGCTGTAACCAAATTATCAATCCGGTTCAGTATATTCTTTCTCTTCTCATCAAATAGCAGATTCTTGTTATATTGATAATAACGCTTGCACTCATAATTTTGCAAAAACTGTACGCTGTAAAAATTAGTGTTGAGCTCTGTCACAAACACGGTCATCTCCTGACTATTACCAAATGCAATCTCCATAAAATCAAATCCATACTCCAACATTTGTCCTGCCGCATCCAGTTCTTTTTGATACGCCTCATTTTCTTTGGCAAATTCCTTTTTCACAAGTTCAAATGCCGCTTCATGTTCCGGATTTCCTGCTTCTTTTAGTAACTTTTCATATTGCTCCAATTTCTCAATTGTCTGCTTCAACGCATACCCTTCTTCACGGTTTAGTATTTTTGCTTTTTTCTTTGAATTCAATGTCTGCTCCATCTCCTCGCAAATCTGTTTCAGAGATAGTGCCCCACTTTTATAGCCCTTCAGTTTTTCAAACAGAACCGTGATGCTCGCTTCTTTCTTGTATGTCTGTCGAAATGCCTCTACTGTCTTTGCAAGTACAAGACTTACAACACTTAACTTTTCATCAAACGATGCATGTCCGACTTTTTTCACAAGAATCGGATCGATTTTTCCCTGCATCACCTGTTCAATCTGGTAATCTGCCTGATATTTATAATAAAGCTCCAAATAATTTGCAAAATCTTTTGCTATCTTCGGATACTGAATATACTGCACTACAACCTCCCGGTCTACTGTGATTTCGAGTTTTTCATATACCTGAATCAGACGTGACAAATCCTCCCATCCTCGCGGAGTTGCAAACAACATTCCATCCACAGTTGTCTCCATCTGATAGAAATATGCTACCCTCGTTGTCAGATAAGAAATCACCGCCGGATGAATATCCTGCACATACGCATATTCTTTCCAAACCGAAAAATCCGGCTCCACCTCAATTTTCTTCACACGATCCATAGTCACCACGTCAAACTCACGCACTGATTTGTTATATTCCGGTGGGTTTCCCGCAGCCACAATAATCCACCCTTCCGGAATAGCATGATTTCCAAATGTTTTATATTGAAGGAACTGAAGCATCGCCGGAGCCAATGTCTCCGAAACACAGTTGATCTCGTCAATAAACAAAATTCCTTCTTTGAGGCCACTTTCTTCAATTTTATTGTACACCGATGCAACAATTTCGCTCATTGTATATTCCGTCACTGAATATTCATTTCCATCATATATGTGCTTTGAGATAAACGGAAGCCCGATAGCGCTCTGTCTCGTATGGTGCGTAATTGTATATGCTACAAGACCAATTTCACACTCTTTAGAAATCTGCTCCATGATCTGTGTTTTTCCAATTCCCGGCGCCCCAATCAGAAAAATCGGCCGCTGTCTCTGCGATGGAATCTCATAATTTCCTTCTTCATCCTTCAACAAATATGCCTCTATTGCATGTTTTATTTCCTGTTTTGCTCTCTTTATATTCATTCTATCCTCTTTTCCTCCAACTCTTCCGGTTCTATAATCAATTTTATCGCCCAAACCGGCACATCCACATCCCGATAATCTTCTTTTAGAAATACAAATGCAACCTCATAGTTTGGACGCTTTGCCGGAAATGTTCCATACCCATCCGTAAAATAAATTAACCCTTTTAATCTGTGAAATGCTTTCGCCTTTAGCAATTGGTTGACATACCCAAACACAGGACGAAAATCCGTTCCTCCAAATCCTTTTACCTCAAAATACTTCATATATTCATCCAACTCCTGCCGATTTGTAATCACTACATCCGACTGCACTTTATCATCGCACTGAATGACATGCACATTTATTTTTCGAAAGAAACTTTCTGATTTACCCAAAATACTGAACGTTTCCTCCAGAAATTTTTTTATTAACTCTTCTTTACAAGACATCGATGTGTCAATCGCAATGACAAAATCTTCAATTTTGCGCAATTCTTTTGTTTCCTGTGGCTCAATCAACGGCATATTCCCGTACATTTCCATTCCGTAATTATAAAAAATATAATCAAAGCTATCCTGATCCACCTGCATTTCCTCTTTTAAAATCGCAAACTTTTCCAAAAACTTTCGATAGTCATATCGGTTACGATTTTCAATCTGTACTTGATTTAAAATATTTTCCGCATTCTCAGAAGCCTCCTTTGAAAATGTCTCCATCTCCGTCTGCAATTTCTCATTTTGCTCTTTCCACTTTTTCTCCCGTTCAATGCATTTTTCAGGGGACACATTCTCGTTCCACAAAACATGATCATCCACAAAAAATTCTTCCTGCATTTTTCCAAAATGCTCTTCTTCTAAATGCATCCCCAGCAATTCCCGGTACACCCCTTTTGGCGTCAACACTTCCATCTTTTCTCTCAATTTTTGGTAAACTCCCTTTCGATATGGAGGCACATATTTGCGGACACTGTGCTCATTGAGTTCATCTATGATTGACTCCACAACAATATCACAAGCTAGATTCCAATACTGTTCATCCGTATGATCCGGTTGTTTCAAATGCCCGAAAAGACAGTGAAAAATCATATGAAGATACGCACGGTTTACTTGCACCGGCGTCCTCTGGTACAGCCCAATCAGATAGTCTGGATAAAAATAAACCGTAAATCCATCCGTCCCCATACCGGAAATCTTCGTGTCCGGCAGAAATTCAAATCCGCTTAAAATCACATCAAAAAAGCGCATGGACAAATATAGCTCATTCCTTGCATTTTTCAAAATATCTATGCAAATCTCGATTTTCTCGAGTTCTTTTTGTTGTTGTTTTTGAATTGGATTCATAACTCAAACGTCTTCCTTTTTACTTGAAATCTTTGATGTTTTAACTCCATCAAATAGCTTGTCAGTTCCACTCTGCTTTTTTTATTAACCTGCTCGATTAAATACTCCAGCGTCTTTTGCTCTGAAATACAATGCTCTGCCAAAAATTTACATTCTTTCTCCCGCATCTTTTCCGCTGCCCATTTTATGCATGTTTCAATGTGATCCTTCAAAAAGCTCATATATTTTTTCTTTGCCTTCTCACTTAACTGATACGGATATAAAAGCCTTCCGAACACGAGCCGAAATAACGTATCTTCATATTCCCTTCCTTTTGCCCATTCAAACCGCTCATCGTACAGATGAAACTGAAGTTCTTGCCGAACAAAACAATTCCGGTACATCATACCACTTCCATGCGTGTGTGTCTCCAAAATCCTCGCAGGCGTATTTTCGACCGCCTCCTCAAAAAACTCTGGGAATATCAGTTTCGCTTCCCCCTGTTTACTGTGATAAAAAATTGTCTGCTCCTCTGGCAATTCCATCAAAAGCTCACGCAGACAAGATTTTTCATTCTCCACAAAAGTCACATCAATCTCCCTCACCTTGTGACACCCCGTAAATGCTCCCGCACCGATATCTTTCAACGTATTGTAAAATTGTATTCTCCTTAAATTGCGGCAATTGTAAAATGCATATCGCCCAATTTTTTTAATAGAGTTTGGAAGGATGATTTCTTCAATCGGGGACGTAGTAAAATTTAATTTTACTACGTCCCCGATTGGTTGCGAAAATGCATAATCTCCTATCTCCGTCACCTCAAATCCATCAATTTTTTCTGGTACTTCTATAGCCATACTATTCCAAAAAGCTCCTGTAATTCGGGCTTTGTTGTCATTTACTTTATACTCATACTTTTGAAAATCTTTTTCCATTTTATTATTTTACCTCTAAAAATTTTTCAAAAAACTACAAATTTATTTTAATAAATTTTTTTTAACTTGTCAAAAAGGGACAGGGCTATTTTCGTTTTGGGACACCACAATACTCAATTGGGGACGTAGTAAAATTAAATTTTACTACGTCCCCAATTTAAACTTCTATCTCTTTTTCTTTCAATCTCCGATGTACAATTCCACGAAACAATGTATAAACCACCGAAGCAATCGGAATAAAAATCAACATTCCGACAATGCCCATCAAGCTCGCTCCAATACTGACTGCAACAAGCACCCAGATAGACGGCAGCCCCACAGAATTTCCAACGACATGCGGATAAATCAAATTTCCTTCGATCTGCTGTAATACAAGGAACATTACCACGAAGATCAATGCCTGCATCGGATTCACCATAAAGATCAAAAGTGCTCCGATTACACATCCGATAAATGCTCCAAAAATCGGAATTAATGCCGTAAATGAAATCAGGATTCCAATCAACAGTGCATATGGCATTCCAAAAATTGTCATCGCCACAAAAAACATACTTCCAAGAATAATTGCCTCAACACACTGTCCGGTTAAGAAATTAGAAAAAGTCTTATACGTCAGTGAGCTAAGCGCAAGCAAAATCTCTGTCCAGTCCTTTGGCATAAATGCGTACATCACCTTGCGAACCTGTACGTTTAACTTTTCTTTCTGAAGCAGAATATAACACGAAAATACAAAAGCAATAAAGAATGTCGTCACACCACTTACAATACTTTTTGCAGCCTCAAATGTAGATCCAAGCACGCTTCCAGCACCATTTTTAAAGAAATCAATACCGCTTTTAATCATCTCATCCCACTTGAACTCCATACTGCCAATCCACTTCACGATTTCCTTATTATCCTGAAAAATATTTTCCGCCCACTCCTGTACTTGCGGAATGAACGCCTGAATATTTCTTCCAAGATTCATCGCCGTATCTCCCAGCGCCGGCGCTACGACAAACACAACGATTCCAATGATTCCAAGTACAAACAAAATCGTAATCAGAAAGCTTGCAGGTCTGGCAAATTTCTTTGCCCATTTATTCTCCTTCATTTTCTTATTTCCGAAAAACTTTTCCTCAATGAAATGCATTGGCACATTGAGTACAAATGCAATCGCACCACCAAGTACAAACGGGAAAATTACTCTGCCGATAAAACCAAGACCATCTAGCACTACTTCGTAGTTCCATAGCCCAATCAGTATAATTGCTGTAAAAACAATCAATCCTCTTATTTTCTTAATCGTTTCCTTATCCAAATTCATTTACTCGCCTTCCTATCGTCTTTTACGAATCCATTTCAGAAGCTGAATCACTGGAAGATTCAAAAGTGCAAGACCATAAACAGTAAATAATTGTGTCACATTCAACGGAACAACCTTAAATACATTCTGTAATGCTGGAATTGTCAATACACTTGTAATCAATACAAAGCCAATCAAAAATGCACCAATCAAGTAAATATTATTCCACAATTTTTTACTGAACATCATCGGTCTGTCTGATTTACAGTTAAATCCATGTACAAGTCTTCCTGTACATAATGTACCAAATGCCATCGTACTTGCAAGCACTGCATCACCGCCACGGTAACCAATCAAAAATGCTAACATTGTCATCAGACCAATACAGAAACCTTCTGTTCCAACCTTAATCAAAAAGTCCTTTGTCAGAATCGATTCATTCATCGGACGCGGTTTCTCATCCATGACAGTCTTTGTATGCGGCTCCAGTCCAAGCGCGATTGCCGGAAGACTGTCTGTCAACAAGTTGATAAACAACAGATGTACCGGGGCAAACGGAACCGGAAGTCCTGCCAGCGAAGCATATAATACTGCAAGAATTCCACCAAAGTTACCTGAGAGCAGGAACTGAATAGAACCCTTGATGTTTTTATATACATTTCTTCCATTTTCAACTGCTTTGATGATAGTTGCAAAATTATCATCTGTCAATACCATTGCCGCTGCGTCTTTTGATACTTCACTTCCTGTAATTCCCATCGCAACACCGATATCCGCCTGCTTCAATGCCGGGGCATCATTTACACCGTCACCTGTCATCGCAACAATATTTCCTTTATTCTGCCATGCACGCACGATACGAATCTTATGTTCTGGAGAAACTCTCGCATATACGGAAATTCCATCTACAAAATCCATCAATTCTTCATCAGACATATTATCAATCACAGAGCCTTCACACGCTTCTGATTCATCTTTCAAAATACCAATTCGTTTTGCGATAGCTGCCGCTGTTACTTTATGGTCTCCCGTAATCATAATAGGCTTGATTCCCGCACGGATACAATCTGCAACTGCTGCCTTAGACTCTTCTCGCGGCGGATCCATCATCGAAATCAATCCCACAAATATCAAGTCATCCTCATCTTCTAACTGCAGCACCTGATCTTTTTGAATCGGTTTATATGCAAACGCAAGTACTCGCAAACCGCTTCTTGAAAATTCCTGATTCTGATTTTCAATCGCTTCTTTATCTTCCTGTGTAATCTGACAGACTTCTGTTCCCTTTTGAATCTTTGTAACACGATTTAAAAGTACATCCACCGCACCTTTTGTCACCATAACCGGTCCATTCTCCAGCACATGTGCTGTAGACATTAATTTTCTGTCGCTGTCAAACGGAATCTCACTTGTACGAGGGAATTTTCCCCTTACATACCCTGCTTCTGCTCCAAGCTTTGTTCCTAGATTAATCAGGGCTGTCTCTGTCGGATCCCCAATTTCCACACCATCTACATTTGTAGAGTCATTACATAAAATACTATATCTTAAAAGTTCTTTTTGTCCAAGCGCCTGACGGTCAATCTCTGCCGCCGGAATTCGTTTTCCATTTACATAATAATCTTCTACAGTCATACGGTTCTGAGTCAATGTTCCAGTTTTGTCAGAACAGATAATCGATACACTTCCAAGACCTTCCACTGCCTGTAATTTACGGATAATTGCATGCTCTTTTGCCATCTTCTGTGTTCCAAATGACAGCACGATCGTCACGATAGAACTAAGCGCTTCCGGAATCGCTGCAACAGCCAGTGCTACTGCAAACATAAAGGAATCTCCGATGTTGACTCCCTGAAATACATTTACACCAAACAAAATGCCACAGAAAATTAAAATTACAATTGATAATTTCTTTCCAAATTCATCTAAGTTCATCTGAAGAGGTGTTTTCTTTTCAGATGTCGTCTTCAAAAGTGTAGCAATCTTACCTACCTCTGTATCCATTCCAATAGCTGTTACAAGGAAAGAACCACGTCCATATGTCACAAAACTTCCTGAGAATACCATATTGGTTTGGTCACCTAATGGCACTTCGCCAGTAATCGTATCTTCTGACTTTTCTACCGCAAGACTTTCTCCTGTCAGTGCACTTTCGTCAATTTTCAAACTCGCATTTGTCAAAATACGTCCATCAGCCGGAACATAATCTCCTGCTTCCAGAAAAACTTCGTCACCGATTGTTACCTCTTTTGACGGAATCTGAATCACGTTGCCATCACGAAGTACCTTCGCAAGTGGCGCCGATAATTCTTTCAGACTATTCAACGACTGTTCTGCCTTTACTGTCTGAACCGTTCCAAGAATTGCATTAATCGTAATTACGATCAAAATAACAATTGCACTCTCTGCATCTCCAAGTATCCCCGATACAACTGCTGCCACAATCAAAATAATGACAAGGAAATCCTTGAACTGCTCCAGAAATATCTGAATCGTACTTTTCTTTTTTCCTTCTACAAGTTCATTCAGGCCATACTTTTCCTGGTTCTGCTGCACTTCACTTGAAGTCAATGCCTCTTCTTTTCCATTGACTTCCCGCCTCACTTCATTTTGTGAGAGCTGATAATAATTTTTCATTCCAAAATCCTCCATTCTTCCGTGCACTACCTAGTCTCTATTGTTTACATTTTCACCCTTTTTATAAAAAATTACAAAAGAGAATAAAAAGAGACCTCTATTGCACGCTAATTATGCAATAAAAGTCTCACTATTTCATTACGATACGGATGAAATTCATCGTATTGACGACATCGTAAACGTTTAGTAACGCTAGTTACTCCCTTTTATCTATAAAATACTATAGTCAACTTTTTTGGTTCTGTCAACTGTAATTTTTAATTCTTTTACAATTTGATACAACAAAAGCATCATAACCTGCGTCGCCGCAAGCGACCACCAAATTCCGGTAATCCCGAACACAGCCGGCAATAAAAATAGAAATATCGGTGCCACAATCAATGTCTCCCCATAGATCAACGCCATAGCCGGCTTTACTTTCAATGTTGCATTTAAATAAGATATATGAAATTTTGCAAGTCCGGTAAACAAAAACGACACCGCACTAATTCTCATTCCCACATGAAAAAACTGCTCTGACTGCTTTGACATTCCAAAAATAGCCGGAAAGAAATCCGATACTGACACGACAACTGCAAGCATAACTACTCCTAAAACAATGACACTTGCTGACGCTACTCTTTTAATATACGCAAGTTCCTCTCGTTTTCCTGCGCCACAGTAAAAGCTCATAAGCGGCTGAGAACCATCTCCCACACCTACCAGCATCGACTGCACCGGAAATACAATATAAGAAATCACTGCATAACACGCGACCGCTGCATCACCACCGTATTTCAGGCACTGCAGATTTGTAAAAATCAGCACAATTGACGGTGCCAGAGACAGTCCAAATGCAGACACCCCAATCTGAAAAATTTTCACACTTCTTTTCCAGTTCCAAACCAACTGTACCTTTGTTTTTCCTTTGATATAAATTAAGTAAATGCAAATAAAAATCACGGATATCTGCGCTGCAATCGTGCCAAGAGCAGCTCCACGAATTCCCAGCCCCACTTTAAAAATGAATACATAATTCAATGCAAGATTTACGAACATCCCCGTGACCATGCTCACCATAGCGCTGACTGCCATCCCTCTGTTTCGAAGCAACGGTATCATTCCTGAACCAATGATCTGAAAAACACATCCTAAAATAATAATCTGCACATAGGCCTCAGCCTGCATCAGTACCTCTCCTCTTGCACCAAGAAGCTGTAATAAGATCGGATACGTCAGAAACAATATTACACTTAATAAAATTCCGACTCCCACAAGCAGACACACCGTCAGATGATACGTTTTTTCACTTTCTTGTTTCTCATCTTTTCCAGCTAAATTCGAAAACAAAACACTGCCGCCACTTCCAATCCCTATCCCTGTTGCAGTAATCACTGCAACAAGCGGCCATGCAAGGTTAACTGCTGCAAGTCCGGTATCTCCCGCTGCCCGTCCTACAAATAATCCGTCCATTACGGAATAAAGTCCTGACAGCATCAGTGAAAACACCGTCGGGAGACAATCCCTGATAAGATTTTTCTGAATTACTTTCTTTTCCATAGTCACTCCTTATCGCACAAAAAGGGCAAGGATTTCCACCTTGCCCTAAAACTTCATTCTCACTAGTTTGTGATTGTTTTTTCTGTTTCTTTATCGAATACGTGAATTTTTTCTGCATCTAATGCAAATTTCACTGTATCGCCTGTTCTTGCTGTTGTTCTTGGGTTTACTCTTGCTGTCATACTTGTTCCTTCATAATCGAAGTATAAGTAAACTTCAGCACCAAGCATCTCGTATACACGGATTGTAGCTTCGATTACTGTATTTGGTGAAGCTTCAATAAACATCTGCTCGTCATGTACATCTTCCGGACGAATACCAAGTACAACTGTCTTTCCATCATATCCTCCTTCAATGAGTTTTTTCGCTTTTGCTGGTGGAAGTTCAATTGCAGAAGGTCCTGCTTGAAGATAAACTTTATCTCCTTTTACCTTACATACTGCATCTACGAAGTTCATCTGTGGTGATCCAATGAATCCTGCTACGAATAAGTTACATGGTGTATCGTATAATACCTGTGGTGTATCTACCTGTTGAACAATACCGCCACTCATAACTACGATTCTTGTTCCAAGTGTCATAGCCTCTGTCTGGTCATGTGTAACGTAGATGATCGTTGTACCTAATCTCTGGTGTAATTTAGAAATCTCGATACGCATCTGTCCTCTTAATTTTGCATCCAGGTTTGATAAAGGCTCATCCATAAGGAATACTTTTGGATTACGAACGATAGCACGTCCCATAGCAACACGCTGTCTTTGTCCACCTGATAATGCTTTTGGTTTACGATCTAATAATGCTTCCAAGTCAAGAATCTTAGCTGCTTCACGAACCATCTTGTCAATCTCATCTTTTGGCACTTTTCTTAATTTTAAACCAAATGCCATGTTGTCATATACTGTCATATGTGGGTATAACGCATAGTTCTGGAATACCATCGCAATATCTCTGTCTTTTGGCTCTACGTCATTTACTAACTTATCTCCAATTCTTAATTCTCCAGAAGAAATATCTTCCAATCCTGCAATCATACGAAGTGTTGTAGATTTACCACATCCTGATGGTCCTACAAAGATGATAAATTCTTTATCTTCAATTTCAAGGTTGAAATCTTTTACTGCTTCAAATCCATTTGGATAAACTTTATTAATATGTTTCAATGATAAACTTGCCATTTCAATCTTCCTCCTAAAAGCTTTCGTTTTCTAACTCTTTCTAAAGTATATAAAAAAAGCCAATTAGGGTCTATGCCAAAGTTGAACAAATTTTTTTCAGTTGTCTCGTCAAGTCGACGAATCTTACGAAATAAGCATCTGATACACATCCCGTTTCCCGATTCCCCGATCTTTTGCCACTTTTTTCATTGCCTCTTTCTTATCCATACCTTGATCCAAATAGAAGTCCATATGCTCCTCTATACTCATCTCTTCCCACTTTGCAACTTCTTCCTGACGAAGTTCCTCGCGGCTTTTTCCTTCAATGACAAGCACACACTCACCCTTTGGCTCATTTGCCTCATAATATGCAAGTGCTTCCTCAATTGTTGTTGCAAATGCAGTCTCGTGCTTTTTGGTCAATTCCCGGCACACCGTAATTCTTCGGTTTCCAAGTCTCTCCAACAGTTCCCGCAGTGTACGAACAAGTCTATGCGGCGCCTCATACAAAATCATTGTCCGTGTCTCATTTACAAGTTCGTTCAATACAGACTGCTTTTCTTTTTTATCTGTCGGCAGAAATGCCTCAAACGCAAATCTTCTTGTCGAAAGTCCCGACAACGTCAATGCCGTAATACATGCTGCTGCTCCAGGCAGAGATGTGACTTCAATCCCTTCCTCATAGCACATCTTCACAAGCTCTTCCCCCGGATCTGATACCCCCGGTGTTCCTGCATCCGTCACAAGTGCAATCTGCATCCCATCTTTCAGCTTCTCAATGAGCTTTTTACCTTTTTCTATCTTATTATATTCGTGATAACTTGTCATCGGAGTCTTAATTCCAAAATGATTCAAAAGCTTTATGCTATTTCTCGTATCCTCCGCTGCGATCAAATCCACCTCACCCAATGTACGCACAACACGATATGTCATATCTTCGAGATTTCCAATCGGTGTCGCACACAAATACAGCTTTCCTGACATATTTGTGCCTCCTTCTTATTTCATCGCATACTCCGAAAGCAATTCTTCTGAATATACGCCCTGCTCTTTATAGACAATCAATGGCGGCTCCACGCGCATACGTGAATTCGCCCCACGCATTCCTTCAATCAGCACCATATTCGGTTCCTTATGTACAAATGGATGTACCATTCTCATACGTTTTGGCTCAATTCCTACCTGTATCATCTTTGACAGGATTTCCGCCAATCGAAACGGTCTGTGCACCATATAAAATCGACCTCTCGGCTTTAAAATTCTTGCGCTTTCCCGCAAAATATCATTCAAATCACAAAGCACCTCATGCCTTGCAATTGCCTTTGCATCCGACGGATTCTCAATACCGTGATGTCCAATCATATATGGCGGATTTGTTGTTATGACGTCAAAAGAGGCTGGTCCGAATAATTCGGCTGCCTCTTTGATATCTCCCGTCACAATGTCAACTTTCTCTTCCAAATGATTATGGGCTACGCTTCTTCTTGCCATGTCAGCACTTTCTTCCTGTATCTCCAGTCCGGTAAAATGCATCCCTTCGGTCTTTGCCGTAAGTAAAATGGGAATGATCCCTGTTCCTGTTCCAAGATCCAGCGCACATTCTTTCTGTTTTACACGGGCAAAATTGGCAAGTAATACGGCATCCATTCCAAAACAGAATTTCCCCGGATGCTGTATGATCTCATACCCGTTAATCTGTAAGTCATCCAGACGTTCGTCTGATTTCAGATTAGTTATCATCTAATTTTGACGCTCCTTCGTTCTTCTCCAATGCTGCAAGTTCCTTCATCTCTTCTTTGGAAAGTCTCACATCATTTTTTCTCTTTCGCGGTCTGAATTTCAGCTCATCCACTTTGTACTCGCGAATCTCTTTCTCATCATTTTCTAACGTCACAACTACTTTTACAAGCTGGCGAAGCACACTGACACTCTGTACTTCTCCTTTCAAGCCCTCATTCGTTGTAACTGTGTCCCCGATTGCCGGAAGACGGCTGTTCAATTCTTCATACGTCTCTTCCTCATTGGTCAGACAACACATCAGCCTTCCACACACACCGGAAATTTTCGTCGGATTCAAAGAAAGGTTCTGTTCTTTTGCCATCTTGATTGATACCGGTGCAAACTCTGATAAATATGTGTGACAACAAAGCGGACGTCCGCAAATTCCGATTCCGCCCCGAATCTTTGTCTCATCACGCACACCAATCTGACGCAGCTCAATTCTTGTACGAAATACTGCTGCCAAATCTTTTACAAGCTCACGAAAATCAATTCTTCCGTCTGCAGTAAAATAAAACAGCACTTTATTATTGTCAAATGTATATTCGGCATTGATCAGCTTCATATCCAGATTGTGTTTTCTTATTTTTTCCAGACAAATTTCAAATGCCTCTTTTTCTTTCTCTCGGTTCTTTTCTTCCGCTCTTTTGTCTTCCTCTGTGGCAATTCGAATTACCGATTTTAGCGGCTGCATGACCTCTTCGTCCTTCACTTCTTTCGGTCCTGTCACAACAGTTCCAAACTCTATGCCTCTTGCTGTCTCCACAATTACTTTGTCACCCTGTCTGATGTGAAATTTACCTGGTGCAAAATAATAAATCTTTCCTGCCGGACGAAATCTTACTCCGATTACTCTTGTCATATTCTAGTTCTCCTTTATCGTAAGCAACAATAATTCCATTACCAGATCAAAGTTTACATTCGCTTTCAGGCGTGTTTTCGCCTTTTCGATACTGTCCAGAATAATCTCAATTCCCTCATAAGAACTTTTGCTTGCCTTCTCCTTGATGTAAGTCAATTGGTCACCAAATACAACTTTTCCTGCTTCTTTTGTTGCCTTATAAAGCAGAACATCCCGGTACCAGACAGTAAGCAGATCCAGATAATCTGTCACTTCTAATTTATATTTATTAATCTCTTTTATCGCACTGACAATCTCGTTCAGTTCCATCTCATCAATATATTTTAACAACTGAACTGCTTCTTCTTTAATCTCATTAAAGTGTTCTGATGTTGCCAGCATAATGGCACGCCCCATGTTTCCCTGTGCAAATGCGGCACAGATATCTGCCTGATAATCCGGAATATGCAGTTGCTCCATCAAATACTTTTTAATCAAAGTATCCTTAATATTCCTCAATTTCAACATGACACATCTTGAACGAATTGTCGGCAGCAAACTGTCTGCATTCTCTGTCAGCAGAAAAATAATGGCATATTCCGGTGGCTCTTCAATCGTTTTTAGCAGTGCATTCTGCGCCTGCACAGTCAACAGATCCGCTTCCGGAATAATGTATATCTTATAGCGGTTGCTGTATGGCTTGATCATAATGTCACCATTGAGCTGCTCTCGTATATCATCTACACTGATTGACCCCGGCTTTTCATGCTGTATCGTAATGATATCCGGCTGATTCCCGCTATCTGCCTGCCTGCAGGAACGACACTCACCACAAGGTTCTGACTGGCTGTTCTCACATTGCAGAGTCATTGCAAATAATTTTGCAAGCATCTTTTTTCCAGAGCCTTTTGCGCCATTTAAGATATATGCATGAGATACTTTATCCTGCTCTACGGCATTTTGTATATATTGAATTATGTCTTTGTGTCCTACAACATCTTTAAATCCGCTCATATTATTACCTTTCTATTACGCACTTTCTTATACAGTTTCACTCGACGTGCAACCTTGCCATCGCTTTGCTTACGTGAACATTATATCATAATTCTTGGTGAATACATAGCATAATTTCTTGGATGCAGTTTTCCATATTGTCATTAAAATAATGGTGAGTTATCCCCATTCTTTGTAAGTTTTCCTCAGAGAAATCCTCTGCATCTGCAAGGAATCTCCTGCACAGTTCTTCGTATTTTGGCTCTTTCTGTTTTCTTTCTCGTTCTACCGCCCTTAACAATCGCACTCCATCGTCAACATCAATGTATATAGGTACCAATGAGTCCGTCCCCATATATGCGAGCATCTTTGCATATGACTCTAAAGTCCCGATTGCAATGTAATTCTCATCTCCGTCAAACTGTCCGTCATCCACCGTAAAATATTTCCACACTCCGTGTACCGTATTGTATGCGCGAAGCTCGATTACTTTCCCTTGTGCTTCGAGCTCAGCCAATCTTTTTTCATCGACAAAATAATATTCCACACCCTCCTGCTCACCTTCCCGAATCGGACGTGTTGTATAGATTACAATTGTCTTAAGATTTGGCATCCTCTCTTTAATCTGTTTAAAAATTGTATCTTTCCCGGAGGCACTTTTCCCCATAAAATAAAAAATCTTACTCATTTATCCACACCTTTATCTGTTTATCCACTGCCAGACCTTCAATCGAAAATCCTAACTGCTCATACATCTCCAAATATGCAATCACATCCTCCGTAATCTGCTCTCCCGGCACAATAATCGGGATTCCGGGTGGATACAAATACGCATATTCCATCGAAATTTTTCCGATACTCTCTTTCCATCCACAAAGTTTTCCGCACTTTTTATGCAGTACGTCAGAACTTTTTGCACAAAGTCTCGTTCTCGGAAGTTCTCTCCACACTCGTTGTTTGTTCATGGCAGACAAGGAGCAATCAATTTCTAACAATGCCTGTGTAAATCTTTCCAATCCTTCTTTCGTGTCTCCTACTGCCGTCATTCCAAGCACATAGTCTCCCGAGGTCATCTCCATCTGCAAATGATACTTCCTACGCAATATTTTTTCAAGGTCTCTGCTTGAAATATTTGTATTTCTCACTGAAATCACAAATTTAGAGCAGTCATAATGTGAAGTCTCGACAAGCCTCAAACAAGAAAGTTTTCCCAACTCTTCCCTCATTTTTTGCAAGTTATCCACATACGCCGAAAAGATATCCTCACCTTTTTTTTCAATCAATTCCATACATTCATCTATGCTTGCCATCAATACATACGACGGACTGCTGGATTGTAACATGTGTAGATACATCCGTACTTTTTCTCTATTTACAAACGTTCCATTGATATGAAGCAATGCGGTCTGTGTGAGCGATGGAAGTGTCTTGTGCACACTATGTATGATAATGTCTGCACCATTTTCATTCGCATTTTTCGGAAAATACGGATCAAATCCAAAATGTGCTCCATGTGCCTCATCCACAATCAACGGAATCTCATTTGCATGTGCCACTTCTGCAATCTTTTTCACATCAGATACCACACCGTCATATGTCGGTGATACAATCATAACTGCCTTGATATTTGGATTTTTTTCCAATAACAACGCAATCTCATCTGCTTTTACTTCCCCGTTTAATCCTGTTTTCTCATCGTATTCCGGATAGACATACACCGGTTCCAGCTCATTTAAATAAATGGCATGATACACAGATTTGTGGCAATTACGGGCTACAAGAATCTGGTCTCCTTTGTCAGTCACTCCCATAATCGCACTCAGAATTCCAACCGTACTTCCATTTACAAGAAAATGTGTCTCATCTGCACCATATAATCTCGCTGCACGTTCCTGCGCCTCCCGAATGATCCCGTCTGCGTGGTGGAGATCATCAAACCCATCTATTTCGGTAATATCAATTTTATAAGGCAGATCATTCTCCATCATTTTTTCATTTCTTTTGTGCCCCGGCATATGCATTCCATAGAAATCACTCTCACTATATTCGTTCAGATAATTGTAAATTGTCTTCATGTTCAGCTCCCTACTAAAATGAGCCACATCACAGGATGCAGCTCATTTCTTTATTTATGCTTTTCATATTTATCATAATATTTTCAATCGTTTGATTCTTGAAATACTATAACACAAATTCAAACAAAATGAAATACAGATATTTTATAATTGCTACTATTTTCTTCTTTTTATTCCGGTTACAAACACGCCTCCAATTACTAAAGAGAAAACTGTGAAAAGCAATGGCGTCTTAATATTCGATTTATCACTGGTTTTAACACTACTTTGACTCTTTATATCAGCATTTGGTGTTGTTGAAACATGGTTGTTGCTTCCCTCCGATTTATTTGTGTCTTGTGAATTTAAATCTGTAGCACTTTTTGTTTCTACTATAATCTCCCTTGTAACCTGTGCTTTATTTCCTGCTGCATCAGTTACTTCATAGACAAGCTCATATGTGCCCGCTACGCTGGTATTCACTTTTCCTGTTACGATAATCTTATGAGTGATATCACCATCTACATTATCTTTCGCAGTAACACCTCCCATTTCATCGAAAGTATCGCCTTCTTTTAAAACTGTTTTTTCCGGAACCGTTAGCACTGGCTTTTCTGTATCTGTTTGCACATTTACATAATAAACATTCGTTCTGGACAAACCTCCGTTTTCATCTGTAACTTCAGCATACCAACCATTGATACCCTCTTGTGCATCTTTCCACTCATAGGATGCTGTTGTTCCACTTTCAACATGGTTTACACTTCCTATAACATCTTCCTTATACACATTTACTTTAAAATCATCTGTCTCCAATGTTTTCACTTTTGGAACAATTCCAAGTTCAGAAAATGGCACTTCAAAGCTTTCTGCATCATTTAAATTAGCATTTTCTACAGAAAACTCATTTCCAGGATTTGGTGTTTCTGATGGTTTTGCATCGTAATCTCCATAATTGCTAAAATCTGATCCACCGTAAGAAGGGGTAAATGTTCTTACAATCATACGCTGTCCCTCTACATCAAAATGCATCAGTCTTATATATCCGGCTCCTCCTTCCATAAGTCCCTGATAATCAAACAGCATATTGTACACTTTTCTTGTACTTCCATCTGCATTTGTAAATGTATCAATTCTTGTCTTCGCATTATGATAATGTCCGGAAAGAACCATGCAGACATTTTCATTTTTCGAGACAACTTCATCGTAGATTCGCTGTGGTTCCTCGCCAAGTCCACCGCTTGCTAGCAAATATTCATGGAAATTCAATATCGCTTTCCTTTCCGGATATTGTGCCAACACATCGTTCATCCACTGTATTTCTTCATCTCCGATACCCCAGCCCATGTAAAGCATAATAAAGTCAATTCCGTCTACAGAAATCAAATCATAATGACCACGGTTATTTTTGTAACTTCCACCGTACCATGGATTTGATAAATAACGATTTTCTCCAAAGTACTGTGTATAGTTTGAATAATCTCCATTTAAGTGTCCCACATCGTGATTTCCCGCAAGAACTCCATACGGGAATTTAGCCACATCTAATTTTTTATAAGCCGCGTCTGCCTGTTCCCATTCTTGTATATTCGGCTCATCATCAATGATGTCTCCATCATGGAACAAATACTGAATGTTCATTCTCTGTCTGTTGCCAAGCAGCCAATTATGAATATTCATCTGATGCTGATATTGTCCGTCATTAGACTGATCAGTATTTCCATCATAATCTTCATTATAATACTGTGTATCACTCTCTACCGCAAAGGTAAAATCATAGTCTTCGCGTGGAGTATCGTTTTGATTATGTGTTTCCACATTATCCGGAGTTTCGTTCATTGCATAAGAAGCTATCTCTGGAATATCACCATTTTGTGGTGGTGTGTATCCTTCTCCATTTTGCACAATCACTCTGACTTTTCCGTCTACAATATGATTCTTCAAGACAACTTCTCCTGCCAGTGTCATCTTATCACCTTCTGTTGTCTGCTTTGCATCTACCTTCTCCCATTCTTCTGATTCTGTGTTATACACATACATAAATGTCTTGGTATTATTTGATTCTCCTGACCATTGAGCTGTAATGACTGTGTTTTCATTTGCCTCTTCATCAAGCTGTATTTGGAAACTGTCGTAAGGAAATCCATTTCCTGTATTTTCCTCAAATGCCTTTTCAATGCTTCCACTCTCTGCACTTACACCACTGTCCTGTACAATATTGGTATCTCCCAGCTCATATTTTTCACCTTTCTTGAAGGTAACAGTCATTTCATCCCCTGCTTCGTCTTTTGGTGTCACAGAAAGAACCGGTGCCCTATTTACAGTCATTCCATTTTCCGGTGATACATTTTCCTCAAGACTTGCAGATTCTTCCGGTGTAGTAAAATGAATTTCCTTTTGTGCACTGTTTCCCACCTGATCTCTTGCTGTAATTTGAATCGTATGTTCACCTGCCACCATTTCCAATGCACGGAAATCATACGGAACAGAAATTGTTTTACCGTCAAGTGTTACTACTGTTGAAACGCTCTCGCTAATTGCATCCTTACTTGTAACCTCTATTGTTCCATTGTGATATTGCTTTCCCTCCTCAATATTGCTTGTAATCTCCGGTGCGGTATTGTCTACTGTTACCGATACCTGCTCATCTCCATTGGATACGGTATGCTCTCCATCCGTGGTTTCTGTTGTATCCCAAAGATAGCGCATAGCTTCAAAGTCACTATCCTCTAGTTGGAAATTTGCATATAGAATTTCATATTTTGAAGCACCGTCTCCCATTGAGATATTGGATTCCTGTGACGGAATATTAACATTTACTTTTGGAACTTGATCCAAATTGTCATGCTCCACTTCACCTAAACCTTTCTTGGCTTCATAAGAGACTGGTGTCAGTGTCTTTCCATTCGGCAAAATCATACGAATATTGCGAAGCGTAAAGTCATCGTTATTTTCAATATTATGCTCTAATACGTTTGCTTTATTTCCCGCATGGAATTCCACAGTAATTGTTTTCTTCTCTGCGTCAAACTTGTCCGCATTTATATCGTATACATAAGTTGCAACATTACTATACGTTCCCTCATTGAATACTCCTACCACATCTCCGTCTACTGCCACTGCGTTTTTGAAGAATACATCCGTGTCTGTAGCTTCAAAAGCAATTTTTCCGCTGCCGCTAATAGATTTCTGAGCCTTACTTGAATAGTCAGTTCCATCTATAAGCAGCTGCGAACCATTTGCTATAATCTGCTGTTTGTCTGTAATGACATCACCGTTCTTCAGGTTTAACCCTTGAGACATTTCACTGTCTGTATTATTAACGGTCTTTTCTTCCGTTGTAATGACAGAATATCCATCGCTCACTTCAAAATAATACGAAAAACTCTTTTTATTTAAAAGATCAACATTACTCAATATCCTTTCAAAGCGATTTTCCCCCGCACTTCTTCGTGTCAAATTATAACTCTTATAATCTGACTGATTACTGTCTTTCATATATAATGTGACTGTTTTAACTGTAGACTCTTCAGAAATAGCTTCCACTGAAAATGCCAAAGAATCTGTTTCATTATTAAATGTCGTTTCTGTATAATCTGTTACTGCCGGTTGTTTCACCGGTGCTGTTATCGATGCCTGGTACATCGCTTTTTCTTTATCTGTAATTGTGCCAGGAGTAGGTGTTTCCTCGTCAGAAGTCATTGCTGTTGTAAAGACATCATTTACATACTGATTCTGGAAAGTAATAGATTTATCTGCTGTTGTATTATCTGCATTATTATCATTATACACCACATTATCTACCATATCGCCTACATTAGTCGTAAGGCACAAGCCTCTTTTTCCACTATTTGCCATTCCTCCAACAGAGATGTCAATCAATTGATCCTCTGTTAAACTGACACCAAATTTACTATTAAAATCCGAAAGTGTCAGACCATCGTTGGAACCATTTTTAATCCAAAATATAAGAGTTTCACCTGGTTCGAGAATTTTATCTTCTGCAGTTTCCCACCATACAGTCTGCACTCCCGTATCCGGATATGTATATGACAAACGATAGTCTTTCAAATTAATACTTTTGTTTGCATTGTTACAGATTTCCACAAATTCATATGCATCGGCTCCCTCTACATTAGAACTGTCAGGAAGAATTTCTGTAATTGTCAATGTCGGAGCTTTCACACTTGATGGTGCTAACTGTTTTGCTGCTTTAGTTTCTATACTTCCCCCTTGAACTGCCAGCAGTCCGATAATTCCCAAAACTGCCAGTTGTCTGCTTCTTTTCTTCATTTTTGTCTCCTCATACTTTTTTAACTATATTTTTATCTGATATATAAAAAATACTCCTTAACTCTTTGTTTTTCTATCTTGTTTCTGTAAACACTTTTTTAAATAATTGTAAAAAAGGAGACTACTAAAAAATAAAACCCTGACTTTTACCACAACAAAAATCAGAGTTTTATTTTAACATATTTTATTTATCTTTAATCTCACTGTGAAGTTCTTGCAATGATTTCACTTCACCGCAGCCCGGTTTCTTCAATGATTGAATACCACTTACAGTTGCTTTCGCTGCTGCCATTGTTGTCATATACGGCACTTTTTTCTTAATTGCAGCTTTACGTAAATAACTATCATCTACATTTCTGTCTTTTCCAATCGGAGTATTAACGATTAAATCAATCTTTCCGTTTGTGATCAGGTCAAGGATATTTGGTCTTCCTTCCTGCAGTTTATTCACAATCTCTACTTCGATTCCGGCATCCTGAATCAATTTTCCTGTATGCTTAGATGCAAGAATCTTGAATCCTGTATCCGCGAAGTCTCTCGCCAGATCAACTACTTCATCTTTATCTTTGTCATTTACCGTAATCAACACAGTTCCTTCCAACGGAAGTTTTGTCTGTGTTGCTTCCTGTGCTTTAAAGAATGCTTCTCCGTAAAATCTTGAGAGTCCAAGTACTTCACCTGTTGAACGCATCTCAGGTCCAAGTACAGGGTCTACTTCCTGGAACATATTAAATGGAAATACAGCTTCTTTTACTCCATAGTAAGGAATATCCTGTTCTTTCAATTCCGGTACCGGAGATTTTCTTCCTGTCAATTCACTTGTCACAATATCAATTGCAAGAGGCACCATTCTGACATTACATACTTTTGATACAAGCGGCACAGTTCTAGATGCTCTTGGGTTCGCCTCAAGAACATATACTTTTCCGTTTTCAATTGCATACTGCATGTTCATAAGACCTTTTACATGCATTTCTTCTGCAATTCTTCTTGTATATTCTTTAATTGTTTTTACGTTTTCCTCAGAAATATATTTTGACGGAATGATACAAGCAGAGTCCCCTGAATGAACTCCCGCGAGCTCAATGTGTTCCATTACAGCCGGCACAAATGCATGTGTTCCGTCGCTGATTGCATCCGCCTCACACTCTGTTGCGTGTCCTAAGAAACGGTCGATCAAAATCGGACGATCCGGTGTCACACCAACTGCAGCATTCATGTATCCAACCATGCTTTCTGCATCGTATACAACTTCCATTCCACGTCCACCAAGTACGTATGACGGACGAACCATAACCGGATAACCAATCTTCTCAGCAATTTCCAATGCTTCCTCTACATTAACAGCCATTCCTGATTCCGGCATCGGAATATCTAATTTTTCCATCATTTCACGGAATAAATCTCTATCCTCTGCAAGATCAATTACAGAAGGAGCTGTTCCAAGAATCTTCACACCGTTTTTCTCAAGATCAGCAGCAAGATTCAATGGAGTCTGTCCACCAAATTGCGCGATTACTCCAACCGGTTTTTCTTTCTTATAAATACTAAGTACATCTTCCAATGTAAGTGGTTCAAAATACAACTTGTCAGATGTATCGTAATCTGTAGAAACTGTTTCTGGATTACAGTTTACAATAATTGTTTCAAATCCAAGTTTTCTAAGTGCAAGAGAAGCGTGTACACAGCAGTAATCGAACTCAATACCTTGTCCGATTCTGTTTGGTCCACCGCCAAGAATCATAATCTTCGGTTTTTCTTCACTTACCGGATTCTTATCTTCTGCATTGTATGTTGAATAGTAGTAAGCATTGTCTTTCGTAGCACTTACATGTACGCCTTCCCAAGCTTCCTCTACACCAATCTCGATTCTCTTTTCTCTGATATCGGCTTCATCTACTTCCAAAATCTGGCTCAAATATTTATCTGAAAAACCGTCTTTTTTCGCTGCAGTTAAAGCTTCATCGGAAGGAAGATTTCCTTTATAAGCTAAAAGAGCTTCTTCTTCTTCCACAAGTTCTTTCATTTGTTCAATGAACCAGTGTTTTACTTTTGTCAATTCATGAATTTCATCCACAGTTGCACCTTTGCGAAGTGCCTCATACATAATAAAATGACGTTCGCTAGTCGGTGTAATCAACATTTTCAACAATTCTTCTTTTGATTTTGTATCAAAATCTTTTGCATGTCCAAGTCCATAGCGACCTGTCTCAAGGCTTCGGATTGCTTTCTGGAATGCTTCCTTATATGTCTTACCAATACTCATAACTTCACCTACGGCGCGCATCTGAGTACCAAGTTTGTCCTCTACACCTTTGAATTTTTCAAATGCCCAACGAGCAAATTTGATTACAACGTAATCACCATCCGGAACATACTTATCCAATGTTCCATATTTTCCACATGGAATATCTTTCAATGTAAGCCCTGTTGCCAGCATTGCTGATACCAAAGCAATCGGGAAACCTGTCGCTTTAGAAGCAAGTGCCGACGAACGCGATGTTCTTGGGTTAATTTCGATAATGATATCTCTGTCTGTTTTTGGATCATGCGCCCACTGTACATTACATCCACCGATTACCTTAACAGAATCTACAACTTTATGAGATTTTTCCTGCAAACGTTTCTGTACTTCTTCTGAGATTGTAAGCATAGGAGCTGAACAGAATGAGTCACCTGTATGGACACCAAGCGGGTCAATATTTTCAATGAAACATACTGTAATCATATTACCTTCAGAGTCACGAACCACCTCAAGCTCTAACTCTTCCCAACCTAAAATAGATTCTTCAACAAGTACCTGGCCTACCAGACTCGCCTGAAGACCTCTTGCACATACAGTCTTTAATTCTTCTACATTATATACAAGACCGCCTCCTGCTCCACCCATTGTGTACGCCGGACGAAGTACTACCGGATAACCTAATTTATCTGCGATTGCAAGCGCCTCATCTACCGAATATGCAACCTCACTTCTTGCCATCTCAATTCCAAGACTGTCCATAGTCTTTTTAAATTCAATACGGTCTTCACCACGCTCAATCGCATCTACCTGAACACCGATTACTTCTACATTATATTTTTCAAGAACTCCCGCCTCAGCTAATTCCGAGCATAAATTAAGACCCGATTGTCCTCCAAGGTTTGGTAGTAATGCATCTGGTCTTTCTTTTGCGATAATCTGCTCAAGTCTTTCAACATTGAGAGGTTCAATATAAGTAACATCAGCTGTCTCCGGATCTGTCATAATAGTAGCCGGATTCGAGTTCACGAGTACGATTTCATAACCTAAATTTCTAAGAGCTTTACATGCCTGTGTACCCGAATAATCAAATTCACACGCCTGCCCAATAATAATAGGACCTGAACCAATAATAAGTACTTTCTTAATGTCTTCTCTCTTTGACATATCTATTCTCCTCCTATTCCGTAATCTCATAAATTTTTATCACCAAATATTATACATGTTGGTGATAGCGATGTCAATTACTAATTAAACTCCCTTCCTTCGTTGCCTTAACAGGCAAGAATTTTATATTTTTGTTATTTTTTCTACAAACCTGTTCAAATCTATGATATACTAAACGCTGGAATTTATTACAAAAGAATATAGGGGAAATTATGAAACACTTAAACGCATTAAAAAAGGCAATTGTTGCAGGAGTTTTAATCGGGATTGGATGTACCGTATATCTCAATATGGATAATTCGATCGCCGCTTCTTTTCTGTTTGGATTAGGTCTCTTCACGATCATCAATCTAGAATTGAACCTATTTACCGGAAAGATTGGCTATCTCGGAAAAAACAACTACATTGAAATTCTCATTACTCTGATCGGCAATGCAATTGGCGTAAATATCATGGCATTCCTTATCAAACAGACCCGTCTTAATGATCGGTTAGTGGAAAAAGCCATACCAATTGTGGATAACAAACTCTCAGATACCTACATAAGTTTATTTCTTCTTGCGGTTTTCTGCGGAATGCTAATGTTCATTGCAGTTGCAACATTTAAAAAACAGCCAAATATCCTTGGAACACTCGCGGTTTTCCTATGTGTATCTGTTTTTATTCTAGCCGGATTTGAACACTGTATTGCAAATATGTTTTATCTTGGACTTGTTAGTACTCCAACAAAATACTTCTTACCTTTGATTGTCATGATCTTAGGAAACAGTACAGGTGGAATTCTTCTTTGTAAATTAACAAAAGATGGACAATAAAAAAAGAGATAAGCTATCTCTTTTTTTATTGCATAGAACGCAATTTTCTATATAAAAAAACATCTAAGAAATCTCTTAAATGTTAAAATAAATGAAGCATCGGGGATTCGAACCCCGGACAACTTGATTAAAAGTCAAGTGCTCTACCGACTGAGCTAATGCTCCACAACTATTAACTTGTACTACCTTTCAGTAGCAATGCCCAGAGCCGGAATCGAACCAGCGACACGAGGATTTTCAGTCCTCTGCTCTACCGACTGAGCTATCTGGGCAGAAAAAATTGCGGGGGCAGGATTTGAACCTACGACCTTCGGGTTATGAGCCCGACGAGCTTCCAGACTGCTCCACCCCGCGTCAATATCTAATTAATTATATGCATATATTTATAAAATATACATTATCTTTCGGAATTTATATTCCTAATGGATGGAGAAGGATTCGAACCTTCGAAGGCGGTGCCAACAGATTTACAGTCTGCCCCCTTTGGCCACTCGGGAATCCATCCAAAAAGCCGATGATCGGACTCGAACCGATAACCTGCTGATTACAAATCAGCTGCTCTGCCAATTGAGCCACATCGGCGAAGTTTATTACTACTTCAATAATAAATGGGACCAATAGGGCTCGAACCTATGACCCTCTGCTTGTAAGGCAGATGCTCTCCCAGCTGAGCTATGATCCCATGAGATATTAAATTCTATGTATCAAATGATACAAACGACCCGGAAGGGACTCGAACCCTCGACCTCCGCCGTGACAGGGCGGCGCTCTAACCAACTGAGCCACCGGGCCAAATATTATGTACCTTCAAAATCACATACAATCCACTCGATAAGTCTCTCTTCATCCTTCTTGTTCCTATCACCTTTTGGTTATGCCCTCGACCGATTAGTAACAGTCAGCTGCATACATTACTGCACTTCCACCTCTGTCCTATCTACCTTGTCGTCTTCAAGGGGTCTTACTAACTTGACGTTATGGGATATCTCATCTTGAGGGGGGCTTCACGCTTAGATGCCTTCAGCGTTTATC